>VOFD01002967.1_pt1 | contig 96363 bp, 104 predicted proteins | sample 5384101 | NCBI WGS metagenome assembly VOFD01 (sample SAMN12384723, study PRJNA508395) | human gut metagenome | isolation source: healthy gut C | host: Homo sapiens
AATGCAGATTCCATAACTCCGGTCGATTCTACAGGCATTCCTACCGGAGAGATACTGGCCGTAGCAGGAACTGTATATGATTACACTACTCCACAACGGGCAGAAAAACGAATACGGAAAATGGGGAAAGGATATGATGTCAACTATAAACTGAATAGGTATTCAGATTCTTTGGAATTGGCGGCTATTGTGGTAGAACCCATATCCGGCAGAGTTCTGAAAGCATACACCACTGAACCCGGGATGCAATTTTATATTCCAAGTTCCAACATGGATTATCTTGCCGGACATGACGACAAGAAGTATGGCCGGTATTATGGCTTTTGCCTTGAGATGCAGCATTTTCCAGATGCTCCTAACAATCCTCAATTTCCAACTACAAGCTTGTTTCCGGGAGAAATATACCGACAAATGACTATTTATAAATTTGAAACTATATCAGAATAATATATTTAATCAACTAAAACTTATTAATTATGAAAATGAAAGTATGGAAGAAATGCATGTTTATAATTGGAGTGCCTCTTTGGTGATAACGAGTTTATGTGCCAATAACGAAATTCCCGACAATTCTGTAAAGAAAACAAGAAGCGGCACTTTTATTTATGAAAAGGACAAAGCATGGGAACCCGCTGGTGAAGGCGTGACCAGGCAAATCATGGGTTACGACGGGCAACTGATGCTGGTTAAAGTTAAGTTTGAGAAAGGGGCCATAGGAACTCCCCATACCCACTATCACACGCAAACGACTTATGTAGCAACTGGTAAATTGAATTTACGGTAGGTGATGAAAAGAAAATTGTGGAAGCAGGAGACGGTATTTATATTGAACCAGACATCTTACATGGCTGCATTTGTCTGGAACCCGGAGTTTTGATTGATTGTTTTGCTCCGATGCGGGCGGATTTTCTGAAATAAGTACTGAAAAACAACCTAAAGGGCGTGTAATCAGATACATAAATTTACTATTTGATTAAAACAACACCCTGTGTTTTAGGTATCTATAAGGCTGTTTTTGCACAAAACTATTACATGGTGAACAATATTGATATGAAAAAAGTGGAAAAATGGGGAGATTAAAAACAATACTTTTACCCTTTTTTTAGCACTTGTCGTATGTTTGTTATCGAAAAATTCTAAAGTTAAACCTTAGATTTATTTATGTATGTACAAATTAAAAGAATTATTTTTAATGTTTGTCCTCGCTTTTTGTTAGTATGGCTGCATACGCACAAAGTCTGACAATAACCGGTAAGGTGGTTGATAGCGAAGGATATGAACTGATTGGAAGTAGTGTTACTATTAAAGGTGCTGTCGGGGTTGGAACAGTTACCGATATAAATGGTAACTATACTTTAAAAGTAAAAGATGCATCTAAAGATGTGCTGATTTTTTTTCTTATGTGGGGATGACTTCACAGGAAGTGAAGGTCAATAATCAAAGTGTAATTAACGTAACTTTAAAGGCTGATGCTGTGATGCTGGACGAAGTTGTTGCTATTGGTTATGCTACTGTAAAACGTAAGGATTTAACCGGTTCGGTAGCTTCAGTAGGCGGACAAGAACTTTCTAAAATTCCAGTTAGTGATGTAACACAAGCTTTGAGCGGACGTATGGCTGGTGTGATGGTACAACAAAGTGAGGGGGCTCCAGGTTCTACTTTTTCCATACGCGTACGTGGAGGAATTTCAATTACCCAGAGTAATGAACCACTTTATGTTATCGATGGATTTCCCAGCGAAGATGGTATGGCTAGCCTAGATCCTGCTGAAATAGAAACGATTGACGTACTGAAAGATGCTTCCGCCACAGCTATTTACGGTGCACGTGGTGCCAATGGTGTTGTAGTGATTTCCACCAAGAATGGTAGTAAATCCCACGGCAAAGCAACAGTCACTTTTGATAGTTATGTAGGCTTCAAGACTTTGGCCAAAAAGCTCGATGTACTTTCTCCTTACGAGTTTGTACGACTGGATTACGAACGCACCTTGTGGAGAATGAGTACAGGTGATGCTGGTGCTGACGGTATGACATCATGGGAGAAAAGATATGGTAAATATAGTGATATCGAAGCCAACTATGCCAATCGTCCCGGAATTAACTGGCAAGATGAAGCACTGGGACGTACAGCTTTAACACAGAACTATCGTGTTGCAGTCTCCGGAAAGACTGAAAAAGATGAATTATAGTTTGGCTTATTCGTTCTATAATGAAGAAGGAGCTATGGTGTATAGTGGTACTAAGAAACACAATATCTCTTTTAACATGAATCATGAAGTTAACAAATGGCTCACGGTAAATTCTCGCATCAGTTATGACCAGAGACGTGTAGAAGGCATGGGAACTTCAGGAGATAGCGACCGTTTCAATAAGATGCAACATATCCTACAATACCGCCCCACAATCGGTATTCAAGGAACTGATGCAGAACTTCTGGCAGGTGAAGACCCCATTTTAGCTGATGACAGTGGTAATGTAATGCAGAATCCTCTAATTTCTGCTGCCGAAGAAATTAATGATAGAGAGTGGCGTACTTTCCAAGCCAATGGAGGTGCTACGATTAAATTGCTAAAAGGATTGTCGTTTCGCAGTACAGTAGGTATGCTCTATCAAACTCGTCGTAATGATGTGTTCTATGGTGCAGAATCGCAAACAGCTAAGCGTTCCAGTATCAAAGGTACTATTACGAATCTCGAAAATAATAGTTTTCAGACTTCCAATGTTTTGACTTATGCTTGGAATAACAAGATACATGATATCACTGCAATGGTTGGCCACGAGTTTATAAGCAAATGGGCACGTTCGTTCTCAGCAGGTGCTACTCAATTTCCGAATGACGAAATCGGACTGGGCGACCTTTCATTAGGAACACCAAGTACTCCTACTTCTTCTGAGAATTATGATGATAAGCTGCTTTCTTTCTTTGCTCGCGTAAACTACAGCTTGTTGGACAAGTACCTGTTTACAGCTTCAGTACGTGCCGATGGTTCTTCAAAATTCGGAAAGAACAATAAATGGGGATATTTCCCGGCATTTTCTGCTGCATGGCGTTTGAGTGAAGAAAAATTCATCAAGAATTTGAATGTCTTCTCTGATTTGAAACTCCGTGTCGGTTATGGCTTGGCAGGTAATAACCGAATCGACAGTTATCAGAGTCTGGCAATCATGAGTTCTGTTACAGCTGCTAATGGCAACGGCGCACAGGCTGGTTATGCTTCCAATCAAGTTCCTAACCCCGATTTGAAATGGGAGGCTAACAAGACGTTCAATTTAGGTATGGATTTTGGTTTCTTGAATCAACGTGTCACTTTCTCTCCGGAATTCTACATCAACCGAAGTAGTAATTTGTTGTTGGCGGCCAAATTGCCTTACTCATCTGGTTATCAGAATATGATTATTAATGCAGGCGAAACTCAAAATATCGGTATCGACTTGACTATTAATACAGTGAACTTCACCAACAAGAATTTCTCATGGAATACGACTGTTACATTATCTCATAATAAGAACAAAGTCAACAAGCTGACAGGTGAAGACGTACAGTTGTATTTGGCAAGCTTTGGTTATTCTGGTGCCGGTGCGTCCCATCAAATTGCAGTTGGACAACCCTTAGGACAGTTCTATGGCTATGTTACAGATGGTCTGTATCAGGTAAGCGATTTCGATTATGATGCAACGACTAATACTTATACCTTGAAGGATGGGGTTCCTTATCATGGAGACAAAAACAAATTCAACCGGGTTATTGGAAATTTAAGAATGTGGATGGTAGTGAGGATAATTTGATTACGGAAAATGACAAGACTGTTATCGGTAATGCATTCCCTGATTTCTATGGTGGTATTAACAATACCTTTACTTGGAAAGATTTTGATTTGAGCATTTTTTTTGACCTATAGCTACGGAGCAGAAGTACTTAATGCCACGAAACTGACTAATACAAAAACAGCTTTGACCAATAAGAACGTGTTGGCAATAGCCAATGAAGCTAACCGTTGGGTAACCGTAAACAGCAATGGAGAATTGATTAAGAATCCGGAAGAACTGGCGGCTGTAAACAGGGGAAAAAGCGTTGCTGTATTTGGTGACAACGGTTCGAACAATACATACATTCATTCGTGGGCTGTGGAAGATGCTTCCTATCTGAAACTTAGTAATATAACCATCGGATATTCATTCCCTAAAAGAATGATTAATAAGCTTGGTTTAAGCAAATTACGTATATACGCCACTGGAAACAACTTGCTGACATGGACACCTTATACAGGTTTTGATCCAGAGGTTTCTACAATGAGCGATGCTCTGACTCCGGGCGTTGATTTCGGTGCTTATCCCAGAAGTCGGTCTTTCGTATTTGGTGTTAATGTAGCATTTTAATTAGGATAAAAAAAGGGAATACAATGAAAAATAAAATGATATATGCGCTTGGCGCACTGATGGTGATAGGATTTGGTTCCTGTGATTTAACGGAAAAGCCTACTCATATTATGAGAAAGATACTTATTTCGTGACAGAAGACAAGGCCCGAATGGCAGTTGTAGGAATCTATGACTGTTTGGAGACCGGTGAATATTACGGCCAATACATTATGCCTTTCTTCGGTTCGGATGATATGTTTATGGTAAGAGGGGTTGGTGGAGATGGAACTCGCCGTGATTTGTCTCACTATATGTATACTTCTTCGAATACATGGATTGCTTCCGTTTGGGAGTTTGCCTATCAAGGTCTTGACCGTGCCAATCTAGCAATTGCTAGTATTGAGCAGATGGAAGGATATGAAGGGAATACAGCTTTACAGGAATTAGTTGGACAGGCCAAATTTCTTCGGGCATTCTTGGCCTTCGATTTGGTAAGATTCTTTGGGGATGTGCCATTTAGCGTAGATTATACAAGCGGCTATGAACAGACTTCCAAACCTCGCATGGATCGTGAATTGATATACGATCAGATAATTGACGATTTAAACTTTGCAAAGGAACATTTGTATGTAGGAAGTGCAGTTGCTTCTTCTGAAATTCCATGTAAGGGGGCGGCTCGTGCATTATTGATGAGGGTGTATTTGCAACGGGCCGGCTATAGCCTAAGCAGCACTACCGGAAAGTTGACCCGTCCGGATGATACTACCCGCAAGAGCTATTTTGAAGCTGTGATTAGGGAATGGGAGACATTCAAGGCAGAAGGTTATCATAATTTCTATGGTGGCGGTTACGAGCAACTCTTCAAAAACTATTCTCAATTGATTCTGAATAATCAGGAAAGTTTGTGGGAGATTGCTTTTTGAACCCAATCAAGGACAAACAGACAATTCTGGAATGTGGGCTACTTACAATGGCCCGATAGTAGATGCTCCGGGTAGTTATTCTGGCACGAGTTCATACATGGGACGCGCCAATGCTTTCTTTACGGTATTACCCTACTGGAAATCATTCTATGAATCGAATGCGGATGGTAGTCAAAAGGATGTACGTCGGGATGTAAATTTCGTGGATTATGCGTATGTATGGAATGCTACTACCGAAACTCAGGATAAGTCATATACAGCCAGTTCTATAGCCAAGAGTTTATATCGTTATCCGGGTAAATGGCGCAGAGAATGGATGGCTTTTGGGTTTTGTGGATCCCAACCATACTGGTGTGAACTATTGTCCTTTGCGTTATGCAGATGTTGTATTAATGGCTGCAGAGGCTTATAATGAGACTAACAATACAACAGAAGCCTGGAAGCTACTGAACGATGTACGCCAGCGTGCAGAGGCTACTCCTATTACGAGTGCCAACTATGCAAGTCTGATGAAAGCTCCTAAGGTGTATAATTTGGATTTTATTGATGATAGTGACGATGCTGGGAAATTTCGTACAGCTTTGTATTGGGAACGTGGTTTTGAACTTTGTTACGAGGGACAACGCAAGTATGACTTTCTTCGGTGGGGATGTCTGGGTGATGCTTTGAGAGCTGCACAAGCTTACATAGAATCCTGGTATCCAGATGCTAATGAATACATTAATGCAAGTACACTACAAAGTTGGGATCCTGTTTCATGGGCATCAAGCAATTATGTGGCAGGACATAACTTTGTGGATGGCAAACATGAATTGTATCCCATTCCGTTAGCTGAGATACAGTCGAATGCAGCTTTGAATGGACAGAACAATCCGGGATTTGAATAAAAACCCTCCGTAGAGTATTTCACAGGTAATAAAAAGAATATTATTCTGTCATAAAACAGACGTAATAATCTTTTTATTACCTGTGAAACTTCTTTCCATAGAATCGTGTAATGAGTTTTTGATTTGTAGGCAATTTTGCATATAGAAACAGTTATTTATAAGACATATTTTTATGAAGAATATTTTATTGTTGGGATATGTAGTTGTTACGTTATTGGAATGTTCTAGTTGTGCGTCTCCTCAGCCCGAAGAAGACTATGGTTGGCTAAAGAGTGCAATAGATACATCTGTCAGGCAATTGGAAGAAACTGTAGCTGATATAGGTGATTCTGTTTTATTGCCTCGTTCCATCTGGACTGGTTATGATATAGATTTCCTATGCAGCCAACTGCAACAGAATCCTATGACCTTTAAGGACTCCTTACGGGTAAAACCCGTGACGGAAGTATTGGGTACTCGTCGTTATTGCACTTCTATCTATGACTGGACAAGCGGATTCTTTCCCGGCAACCTGTGGCTAATCTACCAAATAACAGGCAAAGAAAATCTGAAGGACGCTGCCATACATTTTACAAATTTTCTCTATCCAGTAAGGAAATATAAAGGTACGCATGATATCGGTTTCATGATGAATTGCAGCTACGGAAATGCCTATCGTTTGGCTCCTGCAGACAGTGTACGTCAGGCATTGATACAAACCGCTGATAATCTGTGCGGACGTTTTGATTCCAAGATAGGATGTATTCGTTCGTGGGACTTCGGACGGTGGAATTTCCCCGTTATCATAGACAACATGATGAATTTGGACCTTTGTTTTATGTATATCGACTTACTGGTAATCCGCAATACAAAGAGATTGCTCTACAACATGCTCGCGTAACACAACAACATCAGTTTTCGGGAAGACTATTCCTCTTATCATGTGGTGAGCTATAATGACGATCGGAGTGTAGAAGAGAAATGTACTCACCAAGGAAAGAATGACGATTCAGCTTGGGCACGCGGACAAGCTTGGGGTGTATATGGATACACATCCTGCTATCGCGAATCGAAAAATACGCTCTTCCTGCAACAAGCTAAAAACATTGCAGCAATGATAATGGACCGTGTGAAGACTGAAGACCTCATTCCTTTATGGGATTACGATGCCCCCGATACTCCTGAAACACCCCGTGATGTATCAGCAGCTTCTATTACAGCCTCGGCACTAATAGAACTTAGTACCTTGACGGAAAATGGACAAATATATCTGAATTATGCTGAAAAATTACTTCATTCACTTTCTTCAGATGCGTATTTGGCAAAAGCCGGTACCAACCAAGGATTCCTGCTGATGCATTCAGTAGGCTCACTACCTAATGGTTCGGAGATCGACACCCCACTGAATTATGCCGACTACTACTATCTGGAAGCATTGCTGCGATACATGCAGGTAAAAAGATTAGACTACGAATCGCTTTAATTGAATAGAATATTACTTTTTATGAAAAACTTTGAAATACATTTTGAGCATTGTTTTATTAACAGTGTCCTTTTTACATTCAAGCGCAGCAACTCAAAGAAGAAGCTTTCAGCCTCTTAAATCTGGACTATCAGGGTATGCAGGAGGTTAAAGCCGCCTATGCTGCACAAAATTATGACGAAGCTGCCAAAGCACTGTTGAATTATTACCGGCATCGCACGGGAATCTTCCATCCTGATATTGATTTGAAGAACATTCAAATTTCAAAAAGAAGAGCAAAAGTGGGCGGATGACGCTTTGGAACATACATTCTTTGTACATAAAGGATATCAACCTTCTTATAATTATGGCAAAGACATCAACTGGCAATATTGGCCGGTGCAAGACAATGAACTACGTTGGCAACTGCATCGCCATAAATGGTTTACTCCTATGGGAAAAGCCTATCGCCTTTCAGGTGATGAGAAATATGCCAAAGAATGGGCATACCAGTATATGGATTGGATTAAGAAGAATCCTTTGACACAGGTGGAACCGGAAGAATATGAACTGGTCAGTGCCGGTGAAGTAAAAGACAATGCGGAGAATGTACGTTTTGCCCGGCGTCCATTGGAAGTCAGCAACCGTTTGCAAGACCAGACCTTGCAGTTCTTGTTGTTTGTCGATTCACCGTCGTTCACTCCAGAATTTTTGACTGAATTTCTAGTGAATTATCATCGCCATGCACTGCACATTCTGAATAATTATTCCGCTCAGGGTAATCACTTGCTTTTTGAAGCTCAGCGCATGGTGTATGCAGGAGCCTTCTTTCCAGAGTTTAAAGAGGCTGCCTCTTGGAGGGAAAGTGGCATCAGCATTCTGAACCGTGAAATCAAAAAGCAAGTTTATCCGGATGGAGGTCAGTACGAGTTGGACCCTCATTATCATTTGGCAGCAATCAATATCTTTTGTAAAGCTTTGCGCATGGCGGATGTTAACGGTTTCCGTCAGGAATTTCCTGCTGAATATGTGAATACGGTAAAGAGCATGATCGAATTCTACTCAAATATTTGCTTCCCTGATTATAGCAATCCTTGTTTCAGCGATGCCAAACTGGGTAATCGTCCGGCAGAAATTAAAAATTATAAGGAGTGGCTCAATATTTTCCCGGATTGTGAATGGATACGCTATTATGCAACCGAAGGACGTGAAGGCACTCCGTTGCCTAATCTGTCTCATGGTGCTTTGACTTCTGGCTTTTTCACTTTCAGAAACGGGTGGAAACAAGATGCTACAGTAATGGTGGTGAAAGCAGGTCCGAAGGGCGAATGGCACTGTCAGCCCGATAACGGAACTTTTGAACTTTGGTTTAATGGCAAGAATCTGTTTCCCGACAGCGGCTCGTATGTGTATGCCGGAGATGATGAAGTGATGAAGCTTCGCAACTGGTTCCGCCAGACTTGCGTTCATAATACACTGACATTGGATGAAAAGAATCTACAAACCACGCAGTCTGTCACTAAACTTTGGAAACCAGAAGGTAATGAACAGATCCTGGTAACGGAAAATCCGCATTATGACGGGCTGAAACACAGGCGTTCCGTATTTTTGTTGACCAGACGTATTTTGTCATTGTTGATGAGGCAGTTGGAGATGCCAAAGGAACAGTGAACCTGAACTATCATTTCTGCGAAGGAAATGTCAATGTGGATGAAAAGAATAATATACTGACCACCGCTTTTGACGGACCGAACAATGTGAAGCTGCAATGCTTTGCCGAGAAAAAATCTCTACCAGAGAAAAGGAAGGCTGGAGTTCGATTGCTTATCGTCAACGCGTAGCCCGCACTTCCGTATCATTCGATATAGTCAAGGAAAGTCCGGCCCCGGTACGTTACATCACAGTTATTTATCCGGTGAAGGATACAGCTTCTTTCCCCTATATCAAGGCGAAATACCTGAATAAAGAATTCGATGAAAACGGTGTGAAGATAGAAGTATCTGTCAATGGTAAGAAACGCCAATTAGAGTATCATTTATAAGCGGCAGTGGTTATGAATCGACTATCATTTTTATTTTTGCCCCTCACAGCTATTGGAGTATCTGCTTGTAGTTCAGGTAAACTCAAGGAAGAGGTGAAACGGCCCAATATCATTTTTATGATGACGGACGACCATACTACACAAGCTATGTCGTGCTACGGAGGTCGTCTTCTCCAGACTCCCAACATGGATAGAATTGCCAACGAAGGTATCCGCATGGACAATTGTTATGCGGTCAATGCCCTGTCCGGTCCGTCAAGGGCTTGTATCTTAACGGGCAAATTCAGTCATGTCAACGGATTCACGGACAATGCCAGCACTTTTGACGGCAGTCAGCAGACTTTCCCCTAAATTATTGCAGTCAGCAGGCTATCAGACTTCAATCGTTGGTAAGTGGCATTTGATTACAGAGCCTCAGGGATTTGATTATTGGTGTATCCTGACAGGACAGCATGAACAAGGGGATTATTATAATCCTGCTTTCAACGAAAATGGAAAGCAGATTGTAAAACAAGGATACACTACTGATATTATAACAGACAAAGCTATCGAGTATCTGGAGAATAGAGATAAGAGCAAGCCTTTTTTGTATGATGTATCATCAGAAAGCGCCACACCGCAACTGGATGCCTGCTCCCCGTCATTTGGGTATGTTCAACAATACGACTTTTCCCCAACCGGCCACATTCTTTGATACCTATGAAGGCAGAGGTTCTGCAGCCAAAGAACAGGATATGTCGATTGAGCATACACTTACGGACGATTGGGACTTGAAATTGCTGACTCGCGAAGAAATGCTGAGAGATACGACCAACCGTTTGTATCAGGTTTATAAACGTATGCCTGCCGATGTACAAGACAAGTGGGATTCCGTCTATGCACAACGCATTTCCGAATATCGCAGCGGCAAACTGCAGGGCAAGGAACTTATAAGTTGGAAATACCAACAATATATGCGCGATTATCTAGCAACGGTAGTGGCTGTGGATGAAAACATCGGACGCATACTCAGCTATCTGGAAAAAAAGGGCGAATTGGATAATACAATCATTATCTACACTTCAGACCAAGGTTTTTCCTGGGTGAGCATGGATGGTTTGATAAACGCTTTATGTATGAAGAATGTCAACGCATGCCGTTGATAATCCGATATCCGAAAGCAATAAAAGCGGGTAGTATTTCGGATGCAATTGCAATGAATGTGGATTTTGCTCCTACCTTGCTGGACTTTGCGGGAGTGGATATACCAGATGATATTCAAGGTAAATCATTGAAACCTATTCTGACCAATGGAAGCAAGACTCCTGCCGATTGGAGAAAGGCGGCTTATTACCATTATTACGAATATCCGGCAGAACACTCGGTAAAGCGGCATTACGGTATTCGCACGGCTGATTTTAAGCTGATTCACTTCTACAATGATGTGGATGAGTGGGAAATGTATGATTTGAAGAACGACCCGAATGAATTAAATAATATATTCGGCAAATTAGAGTATGCTGATAAGCAAACAGAACTAATGTCGTTACTGAAAGAGGTTCAAAAACAATATAAGGATGAAGATCCTGACGAAAAAGAGAATGAACTGTTCAAAGGTGACAGACGGTTCATAAAGAACTGATGCCTTGCAAGCATGAAATATAGTACATTTATAGGGTTTTGAACCCCTTTTAATCAATAATAAGACAGTCAGTTTGAAAGAGTTGGTTACTTTCAACAAATAAAAATAAGATTCAAAAATGAAAAAAGATATTATTAGGTTTACCTGCCTTTTGTCTGTTGATGTCATGTAACAGTTCCGGACAAACAGCCGTTATAAAAGTCGCTGAAAAAACGATGATGCACGAAGTCCGTGCAACTCCTTCACCGTTGAATGACGCACATGTTGCGGTGAATCCGCCGCGTTTTTATGTGGCCGGACAAATTTCCGCATTTAGGTTCCGTTTTAGATGGTGTACCGGGGCAAGTGGACGAAAAGCCGAAAGTACTTTACCGGATTCGTATTTCCCAAGACAAAAATTTCCAAAAGGATGTTCTGACGGGAGAACGTGCCCTGGGCTTTCTTCAATCCTTTCCAGTGTCTGGCTCCGGGAAAATGGTATTGGCAACATGCTTATGTTACTCCCGAAGGTAATGAAGAGTGGTCGCCGGTTTATCAGTTCTATATAAATAAAGATACACCGGAGTTTAATCCACCTGCTTTAGAGAAAGTATTGGCGGGTTACCCTTCCCATCATCCCCGTGTATTGTTAGATGCCGATGATTGGGAGGAGATCATAGCAAAAAAAAAAATAATCCGGAAGCTCAGGCATATATAGACAAGGCTGTCCGATGCATCTCGCATCCGTTGAAACATCTTTGGGAGGAGATAGATACAACGAATGTGGTTACATTGACCAACCTTGTACAGCGTAAGTCTGCCCTTATACGGGAAAGCCGTAAGATTGTGGATAGGGAAGAAGCTAACGTAGAAGCATTGGTACGTGCCTACCTATTGACGAAAGATAAAAAATATTATCGGGAAGGTATCGACCGATTGAGCGAAATTCTTTCCTCGGCAAGAAAGCAAATACTTTGCAGGCGACTTTAATCTATCCACTTTATTATCTATGAGTACATCTACATATGATGGATTCTATGGCTTGCTGTCTCCTGAAGAGAAACAACTGCTATTGGACAACATTCGCAATATTGGCGATAAGTTCTATAATGAATATGTCAATCATCTGGAGAACCGTATCGCCGACAACCATGTATGGCAGATGACTTTCCGTATTCTGACGATGGCGGCATTCGCTACGGTTGGTGAGATACCGGAAGCATCAGTGTGGACAGATTATCGCTATAATGAATGGATTTCCCGCCTTCCCGGTCTGAACAAAGATGGTGCCTGGCATAACGGAGACGCTTATTTCCATGTAAATATACGCACCTTAATAGAAATTCCGGCCTTCTTCTCACGTATTTCAGGCTTCAATTTCTTTGCTGATCCGTGGTATAACAATAATGCATTATATGTCATCTACCAGCAACCTCCTTTCTCCAAATCCGGAGGTCATGGCAATTCGCATGAGGGACAGCATACTCCGAACGGAGGCCGCGTAGGATATGCTGATGCCATAGCGCGTGAATGTAACAACCCGTGGGCGGCAGCCTATGTACACGAAATCATGCAAGAAGACCCCGATATCTTCTCGAAAGCTTTCGAAACCAAACCGGCGGACCTGACGTGGTATCGTTGTATTACTAAAAAGGAAAGACCTGCTTATAGCATGCGCTTGTCGGATTTACCGGCATGCAAAATCTTCAGTCAAACGGGTACTGCTTTGATGCATACCGACATCGGACACCATACTAACAATGCGATGCTTTCTTTCCGAAGCAGTCCTTACGGTTCTACTTCTCATGCCTTAGCGAATCAGAATGCTTTCAACACCTTCTTTGGCGGTAAAGCCATCTTCTATAGCAGCGGACATCGTACCGGGTTTACAGATGACCACTGCATGTATGCCTATCGGAACACTCGTGCCCATAATTCCATATTGGTAAACGGTATGGGACAAAAGATAGGAACAGAAGGTTATGGTTGGATTCCCCGCTATTACGAAGGTGAAGAAATCTCTTACGTTGTAGGTGATGCTTCCAATGCCTATGGCAAAGTCATTTCTCCGTTATGGCTGGAACGCGGACGTTTGTCCGGCACTCGTTTTACTCCAGAAATGGGTTGGGATGAGAATAAACTGGATTTCTTCCGCAGGCACATTGTCCAATTAGGACGTTCGGGACTATTTGTCATTTACGATGAACTGACAGGTAAGGAACCTGTAAAGTGGAATTATTTACTGCATACGGTAGAACTTCCGATGGAAGTGGTTGAAGAAGGGGTGGACTGCGTATTTTGGGAAAGAATAAGGTAGACGGAGTATCTGTAGCCCATTTGTTTTCCTCACAAAAAGATGACTTACGCACAGACAGATACCTTCTTTGTGGCTGCTGTTGATTGGAAAAAACGACTTGGCAAGACACTCCCTAATCATTACCATTTCACAGCAACCACGTCTCCCAGCAATCAGGTCTGTTTTTGAATGTGATTGATGTACATGGGAATAACCGTGCTGATGCTGTGGTGGATCGTGAAGGAAATCGCATAACTGTAAAAGAATGGGTTATTGAATGTAATTTAGATGGTGGGAGAAAGCATTTCTCCGTATAGAAAATAAAAAGAAAGGTGTTTCGCTGAACTTTGATTATGATTTGAATAATGGTGCTACGACTATTGTAGATCAAGTCGGTGGTAAGCGTGTGGAAAAGAAACTAGTTGATACCTTACCGGATTTAGAGATATAGAAAGCATTTCTCATATTCTCATTAATTCACATAAACATCAGATAATCAAACAAATATCTTATGAGAAATACTTTTTCAATACGGTATTTCTCATAAGATATTCTCTATTTTAGCTTAAATTTCAGCTTATTCTCATAACATTTTAGGGCATTTCTCATAGTCAGCCTACCCTCTCTTCCCTTTTCTTGGTTGAAGATAAGCAGTATTTCCGATTGTATTCACATATATAAATTTAGCAGTTCCTATTGCCAGTCTATTATTTAATGATTTGTCCTCCCGTATTATCCTCAATCCATCCAGCCTACTTACCTTTTGTGACAAGTCCCCATTAAACAAACGTTATACAGCTGTTATACTTCCATTATCCCATAACCATTTGTCCATTAACGTGCCGATATCGCTAACTTCCCACGGCCGTGGTAACTTCTTCCCACAGCCATGACGAGATCCTACCACGGCCGTGGGAAGATCTCGTCACGACCGTGACGAATTAAAGATACCGATACTTTAATGTAACTATACCGGTATCCCAACATAACTATACCGGCTACTCTCCCTATAAAGTCCCACTTGATTAATCTTAAAACAAGGCACTTGACAAGAAATCAAGGCTGACAATAAAAAGTGCAGATGTTTTACTGTCAGCCTATTATCAGCACCTATTGTCAGGCAGTATAAAATTGATATTCAAGCACTTGAATGTCATCCTGACAGATTGACAATAAAAAGAGTACAAATCGCTAAGTATTAGCCTAAACAAAATAAGACGATTGTTCATTTCTACATCTTTGTAGACCAATTCAGTTTTATTCTTTTAATCCTTATACACAGCTTTTTTAACGGGCATTTATAACAACTACCCCGTCCTAATTCAAGTTCTATTTCTAAATCCCGTGTCCGTTCGTTTAGCTCTATCCACATGCCCCGTAATGCATCCCGCTGTGATTTGGCTTCCCTGTACATTTCGAGTTCCTTGTCGCGTGCCCCTAAGAGAAAAGCATATGCCGAACACACTTCAGATTTACTGATGCAAAGCTGCTCCAAGACTTTCACGTATTCCGGGCTAATTCCTTTCTCCCTAATCTTCAGGAATCCAAGGAGACTCTGATCGTTTACGACGGTTCTGTAATCCTTGAAATATGACATGATTACCTGCATATCCACCCAAAGTTGGATATACTCTTTTTTTCGATACCGTATTTCTTGGCCGCTTCTTCTATGCTAATCCATTCTGACATAGTGTTCGTTTTTTTTATGTGTGATACAATGAAAGAGGGATACTCTTTTTTTATTATATTAGCACAACGGGCATCTACGCTTCCTGCAGTCCGGTGGCGGGGATTGGTCAGGTTATATTGGGGTATTATGAACAAACCGACCGGATACAAGAAAGGCGCAGATGCTGTTGCACCATTATCCGTCTATGAGGCTTAGCAATACCCTTCGGAAGATAATGATAACAACAGACACCCACGCCAATCATTTATATATAACACATCTCTTACGGATATGTTGATATACACCGTTCACGTGGAGTATCTGCTGAATCACCTCTCTCCTTTAAAACTGCTAATTTTCATAGACGAGAGATAATACGCTTTTACTCTATTAAGAAATAAAACCACTTTCCACCAGTTCCATCACGCTGATGGGCGGAAAGCGTGTGACAAAGATAAATGATTTATTTGGAATATATTGGAAATAAGGCAATAAATACAAGAAGTTTTGCACTGAATGTTTATAAAATCAATGCCTTTGTGGGCATGTTCCACCATATCTAGCAGTTTTGATATAATACCAATGGCATTTGTATTTTGTATCCATTCTTTTGCGCTAAGGCAATAACTGTTCAATCCCACTTTTAATTATGTCGGATTCTACACAATTAAAAGTGGGATTGTTCAGCTTCTCCCAGATACCAAGAAATTCTACAGTGTTTCGATTCCTAAGCCAATTCGGGAAGAAGAATACAAAGGTAAGTACCTTATAATAGAAACAGACAAAAGAAAAACAATTCCGTTAATAAGCTCTCAACCCATAATCGAATCTCATCTTCTTGCTATCTTTCACTTCGATTTTCAACAGATTGCTCCCTTTCCGCAAGTAACGGCTGTAGTCACTGATATTGTATTGATTATATTGCTGGTCTGCTTTGCTTCCTGCGCAAAGACTTCCACTCCATTCAACCACACTTTTGCTTCTCCGGCAACATTGAGCCACAAAGACAGGTGATTGAAGCCCTTATCTACATTAAAAGTTGCTTCAGATACTATTGTGGAACGAGGGGAACATTCGAAAGGCAAAGAAGACATTTTCAGTTCCTGACCGTTCACACCGACAAGGCGGGTATTCTTGCTTCCATTCTGACTGTCCGCAATCAAAGTAACCGCATTCACGGGGGTGATTTCATACAAACGGTTGTGCATCAGGTGCAATAAGCCTTCCGGTATTTTAGTCACTTTCCGGTCATAAGTAATCAAGCCGTTCACTTCCCCTTCCACATCGGTGGTTTGTGTATAGACTGCCGCACTCAATCCCCGGGCAATCAGCGTTTCCAAATCATATAACAGGCGACCGTAGCTATCAATCAGAGCCATTGCTCCGTCTATATTCTTATACCCCCAGTTCCTCATATTCGGATTCCAGATATGCTCCTTGATCGCCCAGCCATAACCGCCGAACTCTCCCAATACGGAAATACGGTTGCCGTTGTTCTCCGGCAGAATCATGGAAGTGACAGGATAATTATGTACGTCGTACATATCGCCTACGCCTCTATCCGTCCACCCGGTCACCCCGTTTATCAGACGTGTATCGTCGTACTTAATCACTTTATTCACGATTTCCACCGTATTGTGCTGTCCCCATCCTTCATTGAATACAACCCGGTAGTGATACAAGGATAAAAACGGAGACGGTCAATCATCTCGAACATTTCTTTTTGCCATTGGCGGGTATGTTCTTCGGGAGCATTCCAATCGGCAGTAGCCGACGGATTAACGTGTTCCTCTTTCTTCCTTGATGTAGCAAAACCGGATACCATATCCTGCCACATCATCAGACCGAGAGAATCGGCATAATAATAATATTGTTCCGGTTCTACCTTGATGTGTTTACGGATCATATTAAATCCCATCTTCTTCAACTGCACCATGTCCCACAGCATCGCTTCCTCGGAAGGAGGAGTCAGCAATCCGTCGGGCCACCAGCCTTGATCGAGCGGACCGTATTGGAAGATGGGTTGGTTATTCAGGCAAATACGGTTATATCCGCACTCATCTTTACGGACATCTACTTTTCTCAAGGCAAAGTAACTCTTTACCCGATCTAAAACACGCCCTCCATTGGATAAGGAAATATTCAGATGATACAGTTTCGGAGATTCGGGAGACCATAAAGCAGCATCCGGAACATCTATCTCAATCGCATCACGCAACTTCTGTTCCACCGTCCTGATTACTTTACCATCATCCAATACTTCTATTTTTACCTCTTCATTGCCTTTAGCTCCGGCTATGTCGAAATTCAGTTTTACAGACTTCTTCTCAATATCAGTGGAAGGAAGCACCTGACGGATATAAGTTTTATCTACCGCTTCCAGCCAGACTGTCTGCCAAATACCCGATACGGGGAGTATACCAAATCCCTTCCTGATTAAGTTGTTGTTTCCCACGGGAAATAGATTCCGTGTCCGTCGGGTCGGTGACGGCTACTTCAATGCTTTGAGGCCCGCTTTTCTTCAAAAACCTAGTAATATCAAACGAGAACGGATTATTCCCTCCTTTATGCGTGCCGGCCAACCGGTTATTCACCCACACCTGACATTCATAATCCACTGCTCCGAAATGCAGGATAGTAGATTTATTCTTCCGGGAAGGATTTAGTGTGAACTCACGTTGATACCATAGTTTATCCGTAGGAAGAAATGTTTTCTGCACTCCGGACAGTGACGATTCAATCGCAAACGGAACAAGGATTTCCTCAAAGGAAACATCCTTCCGGGGCGTGTTCTGATCCGTTACGGCATATTTCCACAATCCGTTCAGATTGATCCATTCTGCCCGTTGCAATTGCGGTCTGGGATAACTTTGCCACACATTTTCCGGCGTCACCTGTTCAGCCCATACTGTTTTGATTTTGTCTCCTTTAGGCTCCCATGCATGGGCAAACACCTGCGACATGGCTCCTAAAGCCAGAGTAAACAAGATTCTCTTATCCATAAGCGTTAGCGGGTTTTATATTCTTTAAAATCTTTCCGTCGATTCTTATTGTAGGTATTCCACATTTTCTGGAAATACAGGACATCGCTCTTGTCTGCCCATTCAAAATAGGCCGTTTCCAGTTCTTTTGCCATTTCAGGATATTTGCCGATCAGGTTGTGCTGCTCGGTACGGTCTTCCTTGATATTGTACAATTCCCATTCATCTCCCTTAAAATTGGCCGAAACCAGCTTCCAGTCACCTTTACGCACCATGCGGTTGCCTTCATGTTCCGCATAGATATACCTTTCGGGCATCTTCTTTCCTTTCACAATCGGGAGGATGGATTTACCTGCCGTGGGCAGAATCGCTCTTCCCTGATATTCTTTCGGATAAGTGGCTCCTGCCAGTTCCACACAAGTAGACATGATATCGGAGAATTGTGCAGGCTGATGATTCAGTCCGCCTTTGTTCTTCACATGATTGCCCCAAGAAATGATGCACGGAGTAGAAATACCTCCTTCGTGCGCATAATGTTTATAGAGCGTGAACGGCGTGCAGCAGACATTTGCCCAGCCTGTACCGTAATGATGATAAGTTCCGGGCAAGCCCATCTGGTCGAGTTCGGCTCCCGTATGCGTATGATATTCGACTCCGGTCTGTTTGTCGAAACCAAATTCATGCCATTCGGCACAAGCTCCGTTATCAGACATAAACATGATAAATGTATTGTCCAGCTCACCGTTCGTTTTTTCAATTCATCCACTACCCGGCCGATATTCGCGTCCATCACATCCACCATCGCTGCAAAGATAGACATACGGCGTGCCAAGTCGGTCTGCTGATCTTTCGTCAATGAGTCCCATGCCGGCAACGGATGCGTTTCATCTTCAAACAAACTTTCGGGAACCACGCCGCGCGGACTAAGTTCCGGTTTGCCTTGCATCAGTTTCAGGTCAACAATCCGTTTCCAACGTGCGTCACGAATCTTGTCCCATCCCTGCATATAGAGAGACATATATTTATCAGTCACTTCTTTCGGTGCGTGCAAAGGAAAATGGGGAGCATTATAAGCCAGATACAGGAACAGCGGTTTCTTTTCCTGATGTGCCCTGGTCGATGAAGTCAATCGCATAATCCGTTATCACATTCGTTGCATAGAAAGCCCCTTCCTCATAGTGTCTGGGCGTACGGTCTTTCGGCAAACGAGTATATACCGCCGGATTCCAGAAAGAATTAAATCCGCCCAGCAATCCGTAATACTCCTGGAAACCACGAAGAATGGGATTCGACTTATTCCCTAGATGCCACTTTCCTGACATAGCCGTAAAATATCCGGCATCTTTCAGGACTTCCGCAATCGTGACATTATCCGAATTGGAACGGAATCCCGAATATCCCTTCGGCCATGCAGGGTGACTGCCGTCCATGTGTCCCAGTCCTGTTTGATGGGGATAAAGTCCCGTCAACAGGTTGGCACGGGACGGGCAACTGCGTGCACTGTTGTACATTTGCGTCATACGGACGCCATTCTCCGCCAGTTTATCCAATACCGGTGTATGAATCTCACCACCGAAGCAACCGAGATCTGAAAATCCCAAGTCATCAGCCAGTATAATTATAATATTCGGCTTGTCCTGCGCATAAGCCATCGGAACCAGAGCCAGACTGCCTGCTATCAATAAAGAAGTTTTCATTTGGTTTTATAATTAAAGTTGGGTTTGAATTTACCATTCTCATAGATCATCGGAATCAATCCGGGACGGCACGTCACTTTATACTCTGCCGCCTGTGCCCCGCGTGGATTGAAGAACATGGTAGCCCACCAGTTTCCAGCCTTATCCTGAAAAAGATTGTTGTGTCCTCCTCCCGTGATGGCATTGTAGCGCTCACTATACGGCCCATACACATTATCGGCTGTCGATATGATACAGTCATAACTATAACGTGTTTTCGGCGAAGTCACTCCCTTCTTTTCGATATAGGTATCTCCCTCTGCCGTACGGTGCGACCATATTGCTTGTACCAGATGATACTTGTTATCGTATTTGAAAATAAATGCTCCCTCAATATACGGTTCCGGATCGTATTTCTTTTCTTTCAACGTTTTCAGTTCCTCGGCCAATCCGCTCATATCCGGTTTCATACGGGCGATATAATGGTTGTGCCCGACAAAATAAACTGTGCCGTCCGTATCTTCAAACAAACTTCCGTCGATGTTCGGGAAGATGGCTTTCTCTTTGTTGCCTTCGATATTCTCGTACGGTCCTTCCGGTTTTCGGTCTTACTGCGCAAAATAAAAGAACCTCACCCGCCTGCCGACTCATTCATGCAGGCAACGATAAACCAGTTCTTCGCGCTTTTGATATAATGCATTTCCGGAGCCCACACTGCATGAAAGCGGTTGTCCATCGGATCACCGTTGATGGATTTTTTCTGATATTTCTCTCCTGCTTTATATACTTTCGGCTTCTTTTGCCGGTGCCGTCTTTTTCCATCGACCAGATTTGTCCCATAGCTTCCCACGACTTCATATCTTTGGAACGCCACAGGTACAAACCGTCATTCCAGTCCCAGCAATGCCTCTGTCCCGGAAAGTAACGGTCGGGGGTAGAGGTCGTTCCTGTGATATAATAATAACCGTCGGGCCCCAGCGTAGCCCAGGTGTCCCTCATCCAATAATCAAATACCGGCTTTACAGATTTCGGAACACGTAGTTCCGGAGCGTTTGTATTTGCCGTTCCATATAACTGCGCTGATGCTGTACAGATGGAAATAAATCCTGTAAGCAAGATCAATCCTAATCGTCCAATCAATTTCATATATTCCTGTTTTATGTTTACGTATTCTTCCTATTTAAGATAGTTAAATGGGTTCTGTTTAAAATGATAGCGTCTTTGCGGAAGAGGTAGTGGGTCCTGCAAACGTAATTCCCATGCCAGCAACCGGGTCAGAAGTTCCGTTTGAATTTCGCTATATTTCTTCTCACCAAACAGATTATGAACTTCCGAAGGGTCTTTCTTCAAGTTGTATAGTTCACCGTTTCCATAATGATTCATCACCAGTTTCCAGTCATCCTTTCTTATCATGCGTGAAGTGCCGCTTTGCGTCCAGGTGTTCAGTTCGTCAAAGTGGGCTATCTTGCCGGGAGTCAATGCGCCTTCCTGTTCGAAAGTCAGGGGAAGCGTCCAGTCCGACGTCAGCCCCGCCGAAGCCTTGTTGAACCACTATACTGGAGAATTCTTCTTGGGGATAAGCCTTCCCGGTCAACATCGGCCACAAGCTACGTCCCTGAACGCCTGCCGGTATTTCGGCACCGATGGCAGAGCAGAAGGTGGGGAAAAGGTCGGCTATCGACACGTGGCTATCCATAGGTGCAGGCTGGTTTTTAATGTGATATCCTGCCCATACCATCGGGATACGTGCGAGGCTTTCGGAAAGTCCGGCTCCTTTACGGATCAATCCGTATTCCCCCCAGTAGTCACCGTGGTCGGAAAGTACGACAAAGAGGGTGTTTTCATATTGTCCGCCGGCTTTCAATGATTCGATCAATCTTTTGATCTGATCGTCTATCAACCGGATCATTCCGATATAGTTGGCACGGATTCGGGGCAGGTCCTGTTCCAGATTGGGGCAGGATGCATCTTCCAGTTCTGCCAGAATACGGTATTTCTCTCCTTTCTTTGCCAAATCCTTGCGCGATGTCTTCAATACGGGAAGTTTGTCTGGTGAGAACATGGAGTAATAGGGTTCGCATACCTGATAAGGATTATGAGGTTCCGGGAAAGATACCCACACAAAGAAAGGATTCTCTTTCTGCTTCTCAATCCATGCCAGTGCTTCGTTCACGATTTTGGTGGGATGCTGCTCTTCCAGGGAGATTGGAGAGGGTTCGAGCCATTGCCCTCTGGCTTGCTGATTCAGGAAACGGGCAGTTTCTTTCTCGGCGGGAGTCGCCTTTTTGTTCTTTCCCCAGTGTCCGTATTCAGACCAGAAATCCAAGTCGGCAGGTTTCAGGTAAGCGTGATTCTTGCCAACCAATGCTGTTTTATATCCGTTTTCTTTCAATACTCCTACCAAATCCTGTTGATAGAAGATGTCGGGGATATTGTGGTTCGTACGTACGTGAGTGGCAGAAGGGAAACGTCCGGTGAACATGGAGCAACGGGCGGGGGAACTGGCCGGCATCACAGTGTATGCCTTGTTGAACCATACATTCTCCTGTGCTAGTTGGTCTACATAAGGAGTCACGTCAAGAGGGAACCCCTCTCTGCCGCACAAATCGGCACGCTGCTGGTCGGTCATAATAACCACAATATTCGGTTTACCGTTCTGCGCTGTGACCGACAGAGGCAATCCCTGTATAGCTAGTCCTGTGATACAAAAAGAGTGTATTTTTCATATTTGCTTATTTTAATCTTATAGTCTTTTATTCAAAACGGTGTACAATCATGGAACCGACTTCATATCATGTCCCATCGTCACAAAAAATTTTCTGCATACCTTCCATATCCTTAATCGCCGCATCCGGACACACATCAAACGTGTGATCCTTTTTCTGACTTTTAGAGTTTCACCTTGCAAATGTGGTCTTTTCTATCCAAGAAAAACAGAAAAATAGTATTTAATACCTGCAATCATGTATAAAAATCAGTTGTCGGGCAACAAACTGAACATTAGTACTGTCCGTTTGAACAATCCTACGACCGTCCAAAACAAAAAAAGACGTATCTTTGGTCGTGAAAATTAATCAGAAAAGCCATGAGAACCACCTTACTTAAATTCGTACTCTTATTTAGTCTCGTGCTCTTAAATACAAGCTTGTCGACGGGACAGATTCAATATAATAACATACGCTTCAAACAGCTAAGTATAGCTGAAGGACTCCCGCATAACACCATTAATGCAATCACACAGGACAATCACGGATTCATCTGGTTTGGTACACGCAACGGCTTGTGCCGGTTTGACGGTTATAATATCAACCTGTTCGCACACAATGAAGCCGACAGTACCTCACTCTGCCATGACTTCATCACCCGTCTGTACAATGACTCACTCCGCAACGTTCTATGGATCTCTACCGATCAGGGCATCTGCAGCTATGACTACCGGACGGAAGATTTTACCCGTTACCGGATCAAAGGGAACACCAAAGATGATGTTTGTTTCCTGAACACCAGCGACGGTATGCTCCCTTGGCGGCCTGCAGCAACGGACTCTACCGTTACAATGAACAGGACAGCCTGTTCGTCCCTTTCCTGCTCAATGAAGAGAAGCCCCATGTGAGATACCTCGCAGAGGACGGAGACAAAACCCTGTGGATAGATACCAACAAAGGACTGATGCGGTACAGTCTGGAAAAGAAACAATTCGTTTCCCTCCCTACTCTCATCCAGCCTTTTGCACAACAATGTAACAATGCTGTCCTGATCTCGTCCAACCAGCTTTTGTTGAATACTAATAGTGATTTCTTCGTCTACCACATACAAAGCAACACCCTGTGTAACCTCTCGAAAGACCTCGAAGTGAAAGATTTCCGGTGTGCGTCAACCGACTATACCGGAAATATATGGGTAGGAACGGAGTACGGCATCTTCGTGTTCAACAAACTCTACCAACTGATTGCGCACTACGAACAATCCGAACGGGATTTAAGTGCCCTGAACGATTCGCCCATTTACAGTCTTTATCAGGACAAGGCACATAATATGTGGGTGGGAACCTATTTCGGAGGAGTCAACTATTATATATTCGGCTCCGACCAATTCCAGATATATCCTTACGGAAGCAGTTTCAACCATTTGAGCGGAAAAGCTGTCCGCCAGATTATCAATGCTCCGGACAACGGCCTGTACATCGCTACGGAAGATGGCGGATTGAATTACCTGAACAGTAAAAAGAGATTACCCGCGCCGAACGGCTTCACAAACAGATGCAAATCTACGCCAAGAACATACACTCTCTATGGCTCGACAAAGATAACAGCCTATGGCTCGGACTGTTCCTGAAAGGAGCTCTTCACTATATACCGCATCTGAACCGTACGGTGAACTATAATCTATTGTCGGAAGAGGTCTCGTCCGGCTTCTGCATCATCGAAGACAAAAACGACCACGTTTGGTACGGAGGTCCTTCAGGCTTGTTCCTGATCGACAAGAAAAAAATCAATGCCCGTCCGGAAAAGGTCTCACCGCTGCGCGTCTTCAATCTGGTACAATTCAATGACAGCATACTTTGGGCAGGAACCCGAAAAGGCAGTATATTCCAGATCAACACCCATACACTGAAAGTAACCTCGCTCCCTATCTTACCGCATACCGATCTCTACATCACCTATATCTACCCCGATTCACATCAACGGATATGGATAGGTACAGACAACAACGGGCTTTATGTATCGGACCGCAACGGTAGCATTATCGCTTTTTACAGCAAAGAACAGTTGGGTTCCAACGCCATTAAAGGTATCATTGAGGATGAAATGAGTAATATCTGGGTAGGAACCGGAAACGGACTCTGCTGTATCAATCCCCAAACAAAAATATAGACCGGTATACCACTGCCGACGGATTGCCCATCAACCAGTTCAACTACTCCTCCGCCTGCAAGAAGCCTGACGGAGAACTGTATTTCGGAACCATCAACGGCATGATTTCTTTCTACCCGGAACAGGTACGCTCCGTCAATCCCCATTTCAACATTGCCCTGACTGCTATATGGAGCAACAGCGAATATATGTCACCCAATAATGAAAAGGCGTCCATCCCTTCCTCCATCTCCGAGCTGACAGAGATTACCCTGACACACGACCGGGCCCAATCCCTGCGTCTCGAATATTCCGGACTGAATTATCAATACACCTACAACACCCAATATGCCATGAAAATGGAAGGTATCGACAAAGACTGGCAGTTTGTAGGCAACCAGCATCAGGTACGTTTCTCAAACCTGCCTTCAGGAAGGTATATCTTAAAGATCAAAGCCAGCAAAGACGGCATCCACTGGGATGAAACGGGACAAAAGACCTTGCCATCAGAATCCTTCCTCCCCGGTGGCTCTCATCGGGAGCATACCTTGCCTATGCGCTACTCTCCCTGTTAATCATTTACGCCGCATACAGATATACCAAAACACGTATCATCCTGCTCATGCGACTGAAAACAGAGCATGAACAGCGTGTCAACATAGAAAACATGAACCAACAGAAGATCAATTTCTTCACTTACATCTCCCATGACCTGAAAACACCGCTGACCCTGATTCTATCGCCTCTGCAACGATTGATCCAGCAGCCACAAATCAGCAACAACGATAAAGAGAAACTGGAAGTCATCTACCGCAATGCCAACCGGATGAATTATCTGATTAACGAATTACTGACGTTCAGTAAAATCGAAATGAAGCAGATGCATATCAGCGTCCGCAAAGGAGACATCATGCATTTTCTGGAAGAGTTGTCTCACATCTTCGACATCGTAGCCGGAGAACGGGAAATAGACTTTATTGTCAATCTGGAAGACACCGAAGAGGAAGTATGGTTCTCGCCTTCCAAACTGGAACGGATTCTTTATAACTTGCTCTCGAACGCATTTAAATACACACAACCGGGAGGATATGTCAAGTTGAGCGCCAAACTGATAAAAGAAGAAAAAGAGACATTTGTGCAAATCTCCGTCAAAGACAATGGCAGGGGGATTCCTAAAGAAGCTCAAGAACAAATATTTGAAAGTTACTACCAAGTTGAGAAGCGCGACCATCGCGAGGGATTCGGACTAGGGCTGTCGCTCACCCGTTCGCTCATCCACATGCACAAAGGGGAAATACGGGTAGAGAGCGAAGTCAACAAAGGTTCGGACTTTATCGTCACCCTGAACGTATCGGAGGATGCCTACGCACCCGACGAACGCTCTTCCGAAAACATCACGACCGAAGAAATACAAAAATACAACCAGCGAATCAAGGAAACAATCGAACTCATCCCCGAAAAGCTGACCAACAAAGAGAAAGACTCCGGCAGAGAATCTATCATGATTGTGGAGGATAATAAAGAAATGAATGATTACCTCGCCAGTATATTCGGCGAGAAATACGACATCATACGTGCCTACAACGGAGCGGAAGCCTGCAAGAAGATAGCCAAACAGCTGCCCAACCTCATTATATCGGATTTAATGATGCCGGTGATGGACGGCCTGGAATTCACGGAACGTGTCAAACAGGACGTAACGACCAGTCATATCCCCGTCATCCTCCTGACTGCCAAGACGGATGAAAACGACCATACAGAAGGCTATCTGCGGGGAGCGGACGCCTATATCACCAAACCTTTCAACGCCAAGAACCTGGAGTTGCTGGTACAGAATATCCAAAAGAGCCGGAGACAGAATATCGAGCACTTCAAACAGGCGGAGGAACTGAACATCAAGCAAATCACCAACAACCCGCGGGATGAAATATTCATGAAAGAACTGATGGAACTGATTATGGCGAACCTCACCAAGGAAGACTTCGGAGTAACGGAAATGACAGCCCATCTCCGCATCAGTCGCAGCCTGTTGCACATGAAGCTGAAACCACTCACCGGATGCTCCATCACCCAATTCATACGGACCATCAAGATGAAGGAAGCCAAAACCCATTTACTGAACGGCATGAATGTTTCCGAAGCTTCATTCGCTGTCGGTATATCAGACCCGAACTACTTTACAAAATGTTTCAAAAAGGAATTTAATATCACTCCGACAGAGTTTCTCAAGCAATTGAAGTAATTCGCCGGAACTGGCACTTGTAAATCTCCTTATACTCTACAAAGTTTGAAAAAAGAATATGTAACTTTGTAGTAATTATGAGTGAAAGTCAGAATATTGAATATAAGGAATCGTGGAGAGACGAATATCTAAAGTGGATTTGTGGTTTTGCAAATGCACAAGGTGGACGTATCTATATCGGTATAGACGATAACCAACAAGTGGTTGGTGTAGCAGACACCAAACGACTGATGGAAGACATTCCTAATAAGATCGTTAACTACCTGGGCATTGTAGCTGATGTAAATCTTTTTGCATAAAGAGGATAAAGACTACATCGAGATTGCCGTGCAACCGTGTAATTTGCCTATCGCTTATCACGGTATATATCATTATCGCAGCGGTTCTACCAAACAGGAGTTGAAAGGTGCAGCCTTGCAACAGTTTTTGCTTCGCAAAATGGGGCATTCGTGGGATGATATTGAAAACGAAAGAGCTACATTGGATGACATCGACCGCCAAGCTATTGATTTCTTTTTGCGTAAAGCCGTCGATGCCGGACGTATGCCAGTAGATTCATTGAATGAAACTACGGAAAAAGTACTCTCTAATCTGAATCTTATCGGTGGGGAAGGTAAGTTGCGCAATGCTGCTTTACTTCTATTCGGCAAAAATCCTGCAAAGTTTTTCACCAGTGTACAATTTCGTATTGGGAGGTTTGGTCGTGATGAAGCCGACCTGATGTTTCAAGATGTAGTGGATGGAAATATCATTCAGATGACCGATCGCGTGATAGAAGTATTGAAATCCAAGTATCTCATTTCACCTGTCCATTATGAAGGATTGCAGCGCATTGAACCTTTAGAAATTCCAGAAGATGCATTGCGGGAGAGTTTATTCAATAGTATTGTGCATAAGTTGTACACGGGAGTACATATACAAATGAAAGTGTATAATGACCGCATCCGCCTTTGGAATCCGGGGACACTTCCCGAAGGTATGACTATCGAACAATTATTAGGTGACCACGCTTCACAACCCCGGAATCGCCTTATCGCCGAAACTTTTTACCGTGCCGGATTTATTGAATCATGGGGACGAGGTATTCATAAAATTTATGAGGGTATGACGAAAGCAGGGCTCCGCAAACCGGAGTTTATAAATGAAGCCGGTGGCGTTACACTTATCATATATAGACCTAACAGAATTAAGAACGATGACCCTTTAAATGATCCTTTAAATGACCCTTTAAATGACCCTTTAAAACTATCATCATTAGAGAAAGATATATTAAAATTGATAGTAAAAGATAATCAGTCAACATATGATAATTTAGCCATATCTTTATCTGTTTCCAGTGCTACGATCAAGAGAGCATTCCGCAACTTAAAAGTGAATGGCTGCATTATTCGAAAAGGCTCGAAAAAGATAGGTTATTGGATGATAACAGAAAAAGGAAAATCTATTCTAAAGTAGAGTCGTAAGCTAATTTAAGCGATATAAATTTAACAGAATGTCTAAAAATATCACCGGTAATCAGCCTGCAACATCGTTGATTCAGCTAATTACCGGTGACAGATAGACACCTATAATCGACTAATACCTATTCTACCATTCCCTGGAAGCGTAAATCGGCTTCCGGATTCTGACGACGAATCAATTCTTCATTGACTTGATAAGTAACACCGCCTTTCGTGTATTTATAAGAAAGTGTAAACTTAGGCTGTTTCCCTACAAATTCCAGTGATTCGGCTGCAGGATCTAATGTGGCGGATGCATCTGCGATAGCGACACTTCCCCGGCTTCGATAGTTACACTTCCATCTGAATTGACTGTCAGATTCACCGATTCATTGTTTTCCAACGTTTGTCCGAAGCCCGGTCTGCGTACCTTGTTTCTGCCTAATGAAACAAAGTCGCGGGTCATATTCTGACTCAAATCCTTGTTATTGTATTCAGTCACCTGCTGGGTGGATAAGTTGGTTACTTTCCCTTTCACAAAGTAGGTGCCGTGATACTGGCTGACAAACTTGACAACTACAATACTGTAATCCTTCAAATTGCCATTCACGTCGGTACTTACTTCATCCTGATTGTGATCGACCAACCGGAAAGGGATGGCATAATGCTTATCCAAAGCGGCATCGTCATTATAGAAAGCATCGGAGAAAGTCACTTTCACATCTGCGATTGCCAGGTTCGGGTTGCTGATCGTCATCTTATTCGGATTAGCCAACTGATAATAGTTTTCCGGCATTAGTGTCAAACCCGTACCATCCAGTAAAGACGGATCGATCTCGAACGTAGCCCAATCATCGGTATGCACCTCTCTTTTTACCGCCAATAGCCACTCCCACCTTTATCGACATATCTGTATCGGCTACCAGTGTCCGCAAAGGTTTCTGCGAAGCAAAGTACACCGTACTCTTATCGTAGTCCTTTTCATAATCATCGTAACAAGCAGTCATCAGAACGCTTATCAGCCCTATCCATAATATATTTAGTTTCTTCATTGTAAATAAGTATTTATATCAACCACATGTTATTCCCAACCCTGATTATTCATTAGATTCTTATTCTTTTCCAGCTCTGCATACGATAGCGGCATGAAATAGTTTTTCAGTTCATATTTCCGTTGTTCCACTTTCTGTACTTTGAAGCTGAATGTACCGTCTTCATTGCGGGTAACGGCAACACCCTCCACCTCTTCGTTCAACGGTAATACCCAGCGACGCATATCAAAATAACGATGATTCTCGAAAGTAAATTCCAAGCGACGTTCGTTCTGAATCAGCTTTCTGAACGAATCCTTACTTTGAGCTACTTCATCCAGATAAAGATCAAAGTTAATGCCTCCTGCCTGCAAACGGATCGTTTTCATTATTTCATAAGCAGAATACAGACATCCCTCCCCTTTCACCGTCGGGTTGCCCCATGCCTCATTGGCAGCTTCGGCAAAGTTAAGAAGAACTTCCGATTTCCGTAATAAAGGATTGTAATGAACCGAACTTAACGTCTGGATCGGATTCAGCATAGCCGATTTCTTGGATACGAATTTAGCCAGGTAATAACCGGAACGTGTAGCATTCTCACTAAACGACGGAGAATCTTTTCCACCCTCGGACATATCCAGTGACTGACCGGAATCACCAAATGTAGCACTGTGGTAATAAACATTCAATGCAAAACGATTATCCAGTATGGCATAAAGCTGCATCATATCAAAGTCTGGATCAGACAAGTCGATACCCGAACGGACGTCAGTTGCCGGATAACCGTTCTTCGTATAAAAAGCCTTTACCAGATTATGAGAAGGAGTGGCACGGGCACTTCCATAATAGAACGGCGGGAAATGAAAACCTTCCAGCAGGTTATTATTAAAATACCTGCGGAAAGCATAATCGGAACTTTCCGTCTGGACATCGGCTATGGAAGAAGCCGTGACAGGAACAAAAGTACCGAAACCTTCCATACCCAGAATCTTATTAATCTCTTTAGCTACCGCTTCCCATCTTGCCTGATAAACTGTAGGGTTCAGTATTTCGAATTGTCCCATACCGGTAATCTTCGTCACGTCATCATCCTGCATGGCTGGGCTGGCGCTATATAAAAGCGCACGGCTTTTCAGAACAGCCGCAGCAGCTTTCGTGGCACGCCCGATTTGTGTATTACCAAACTCCAGGTCATCTCCCTGATATGCGTTCGGCAACAGTTCGATGGCATTATTCAAATCGTTTACAATAAAATTGACTGTTGCCTGATATGTAGGACGGAGGAACTCACCATTCTGCGCAGCTTCTTCCTGCGAGATAAAATGATCTGCCAACGGAATACCCAATGCTTTTCCGTTCTTACCCTTTCCACCGTACATCTTCAATAGTTCGAAATGCCACCATGCACGCAGGAAATACGATTCACCTTTCAGACGTAACTTGATTTGCTTGTCCACTTCCGGATCGGTACGGTTGTACTGCACCTGGTCGGTCAAGCCGTTTTCGAGGAAAGAGTTTACATAATTCAGCATGTTGTTGCATTGCTCCAGTTTCCAATCGGATTGTTAAACGCTGTCATACCGCCCATGCTTAATTTATAGACAGAAGAGCTACGCAAACTGGTCATTGCATTATCAGTAGCACAATCCAGAAAGTTATCTTCGAAGCAATCCGGACGGTTGGCTATGCCATTATAAGCTTTATATAGTACGCCTTGAGCAAGCTCCGGAACTCTCCATGTATCGGAGTCTCCGATCTGCCACGTCACCTTTGTATCCAATGTGTCGTCACAAGCACAAAAGAGAAACAGACCTGCTAAAACGCAACTTCCTAATATATGTTTCATATTGCCATCTATTAATTGTTCAAAATTAAAATACAAAAGAGACTCCACCTGTAAAGCTACGTGTCACCGGATAGTTGGTCACACCGGCATTCAGCAGTTCAGGATCCAGATCCTTCACGGAAGAAAGCACGAACAAGTTGGCACCACGGGCAAAAACCTTGATCTTTTTCACCACCGAACTCGGAGAGAACTGATTGAACGTATAGCTCAACTCGACATTCTTCATACGGAAGAAACTTGTATTCTCCAGCCAAAAGGAAGAATTACGGAAGTTGTTCTCACCGGCAGTTGTTGTCAGACGCGGATAACTTCCGGTCGGGTTGTTTGCCGGATGATAACGGTCTAATGCCAGTTTGGAGTATTTACTTTCTCCGTTGTTCCAATAATAGGCATTCGTTGCCCAAGTGTAAACACCCAGTTCGGAGTATCCCTGAAGATACAGCCCCCAACCTTTGTAGCTTACGCTGAAGTCAATACCCAGTGTAGTACGCGGGAATGAGTTTCCAAGTTCTTTCACATCACGACCATCGATAACCTTATCACCGTTCAGATCCCGGTAGGCAATGTCGCCCTCCTGATAATCGGCAAATGTCTGGGTTGCATGTCCGTTGATAGCTACGTCCTTACCAAATAATCCTTCGGCAACCAATCCCATCATAGCATCGGTAGAGCGTCCTACGGTGTAGCGGTATTCTTCACCATGTTTCACCTGATTCCATTTCAATACTTTGTTCTTTGACCATACGAAATTGGCTCCTACCGAATAAGACCAGTCGTTGACGCGGTCGCTCGGTGAACATTCCTTCTATACCGTGATTCAAGACAGAACCCATGTTATCCCTGGTAAGTAAAGTTGCCTGTATAATCCCCGTAAGATGCATCGACAGAACCGATGATGTCTGTATGTTTTTCACGGAAATAGTTTATTTCGGTATATAAGCGGTTGTTCAGGAACAAACCTTCCACACCGATGTTCCATTCTGCCGCCTTTTCCCATTTCAGGTTCGGATTGCCTGCACGGACAAAAGTAGAATAGTAAGCCGTAGCACCGTTGTTCGTTGTTCCGAATCGGAAACTGCCGTCTTGTGCCCAGGCACGTTCATACAATAAATGTTCCGTGCTTCTGTCATAGCCCAATATACCGGCGCTGGTTTTCAGTTTCAGGAAGTTCACGTATTCATTGTCTTTCAGGAAATCTTCATTGCTTAGAATCCAGGCAAGCACCCGCAGTCGAGAAGAAGTATTTATTTCCCGGTTTGAAACGGTTGCTTCCCATCAATGCCATATCCGCTTCCACAGCATAACGGTGGTCGTACATATAGTTCAGACGCAATGCGTAGTTGGCATTGATGATGTCTTGGGTCACTCCCTGATTGGTTGTTTTCGAGTACATATAAGTCAGGCGTGCCGATACATCGTGTTTTTGATTGAATGTATTCTCATAACCGGCAAAAGCATTCCAACCCAATGTCTGTTGCAAGGTAGTCGACTTCCGGCTTTGTGAAGTGGCTACATCTGTTTTTTCTTCATCTGGGTGTACATGATTTTTTCCTCACCGGCAAAGTCACGGTATGTCTTGATGGCATACGTCGGATAGACTTTGCTCAAGGAAAGTTGCAGGTAATCATAGTTGTCGAAAGAAAGGAAAGCACCGGCTTTCAATCCTTTTGTCAGCATATCAAGATCAAATTTCAAACCGATATTGGTCTGGCTGCGTGTATAACGCTCATCCGTATATCCTCCGTACATCGTTTCCGCGTATGCATTCATCGGCTGCCGGAGGCTTGCACCGAACAAAGGAATCCCGTCCGAACCGCCTGCCAGTCCGGTTTCTTCCGGTGACATAGTCAGCGGGTATTCATTCGGACGATGCGTAGACAAGGCAGTAAATACCTGACCACAGTCCAATTGTCCCCATTTACGCATTTCCATACGTCCGGCAACGTCTGCGGATATAGTCAGGAAATCCGTTACGTTAAAGTCGAGGTTTCCGCGAAGCGTCAAGCGGTTCAGTTGTGGAGTATAGGCAACGTCTTCAAATCCGCTACCTCCTACATATCCGGCAATCAGTGCGTAACGCACTCTGTCGGTACCTCCCGTCATATCGAATGATACTTTCCGGTAATTGGCATTCTTATTCAACAACTGATCATATAAATCAACGTTCGGGTATAACAGGTCATTGGCTCCTTTGGAGTTTTTATATCCTTCCAGTTGCTTTTGGTTATAGTAAGGAGTCATCCGTCATTGGCACGCGCTTCATTATACAGATTAGCATACTGATAGGAATTCAGGAAATCCGGTGTGCGTGTCATCTGCACCACTCCCACCTCGGCAGTGGCATTATAAATACGGCGGTTGGCCTTTCCTCTGCGGGTAGTTACCCAAAGTACTCCATTCGCTGCACGTGCTCCGTAAAGAATCTTAGCAGTGGCATCTTTCAGCAACTCGATATGTTCAATTTCTTCAGGAATCAAATCCGCAACCGGACGTTCCACACCGTCGATAATAACAATAGCCGTATTTTCCGACATACCGTGCTGGCCACGGATATATAAATCAGGCGTATTATTTCCCAATCCGCTGACCGTAGAGCGGACCTGCAAACCTAACATTTTACCTTGCAGCATATTCGTCAGCGTCAAATCAGGGAAGGTTCCGAACTGTCCGTTCTCCAGTACACTCGTTGCGCCTACCTCATTCCCTTTATACGTCTTGCCACCATCGGCTCTGTTCACCAGCGATTCTTCGGTCAGAAACAGAGGCTCTTTCTTCAATACAATCTTTTCAGGAACGATATTGCTGCCTGTCAGCTTATACACTTTATCTTCATATCCCAAAGCTTCGATCATGACGGTTGCGTCATTCTCCACTTTCGTCTGAAAACGTCCCTTTTCATCTGTATATAGAACGACTGCACCTTCTCCACAAATGATAGAAACATTCTTCAGCGGACTACCTTTCTCGTCGGTAACAATAGAAACTATTTCTACCAAAGGCTTCTTCGCCGACTTTCTCTTTGATTTATTTTGTGCGAAAGTCAGGCTAGAGCCAACGATAAGGACAAATATGAGCCCTATCAGTCTTATATATCTAATCTTGTTTCTCATATACTTTTCTTTATTTTAGGTATCACCATCCGGGGTTCTGTTGAAGATTATCCAAAGCCGCCACTTCATCCATCGGCAACGGATACCAATAATTACGCTTGTTAAACGTCCGCACGGCTGTCTTTACCGGAACATACTCATAGGTGAAGTCGGTCAACTTATAAGTGCAGGCTTTTTTCCACTTTCAACTGGTCGGCGGTATAAGAATGGTTGATCGGAGTTGCTTTGACACCCATGATCGGATATTCACCCTTAAACAGGTCTTCAGCAATCATCCAACGACGGATATCATACCAGCGGTGTCCTTCGAACATCAATTCCACACCACGTTCCCGCCGATAAGCTTCTCTAAAGTCAACTCCATCCGGTAGTTCGCCAATTCCGGCTCTTACACGGATTTTATTCAATGCCTGACGGGCCGACATCGTACAACCTGTCACTATTGCATCCGGATCACCTGTTGCTTCGTATGAAGCCTCTGCCATATCGAGGTAAACCTGTGAAACACGAATGTACACAGCCACCAAGCGATATAACTGGAAACCTGCATCACCAAACAAAGGCACACTTGCTTCCGGCCAAATGAACTTCTTACACATATATCCGGTTTGTTGAGAGCCTCTCGTAAACTGATTGGTAGAAATGAAGTTCTCGGAGTAACCGCCCGAATAAGTGGTTACATAATAAGGAACACCCTGCAAGTTCTTTCCCCACTGTTCACCGGGGACAAGGATATTGTTAGTGAAACGAGGATCTCTATCCGAGTATGGATCGGTAGTCTTCACCGCATCATAACCGGAACGCGGATCAGTGATCGGATAGTACTTACCATCAGTTCCCATGCGTTCGTACATATCTACCGCATTTTGTGTCGGAGCATTATAAGGAGTACCTTCGGCACCGGTCTTGTTATCATAAGGTTGTGTCAACCACTGCGCTCTGACAAAAGCCGACCAGTTACCGTGATGCCAGCGCAGAAACCATAAGTATTCCGGTTGTGCGAATTGGTTGGAATTAGGCATTAACTGAATACTGCGGTATTCGTCATGATTCATCAGGCGATAATATTCGTGGCTTTCGATAGCGTTGATAGCCTTCTGCGCACTGCGGGCAGCCTCGGCAGCCATTTCTTTTCCATATCCTTTGTTTTCAATGGTATTCAGGTCGTTCTGCATCAAAGGACTGGCCGCATAAAGCTGCGTCATTGCTTTTAATGCCATAGCACCTACTCTGTCAGGCCGACCGTGCTCTACATCCGACCAACTTAATGGCAAATATTCAATGGCTTTATCCAGATCAGTCTGCATCCATGCATTGGATTCCTGATAAGTTTTACGGGGAAGATCGAAGTTGTCTGATGCTCCCCAAAGCTGGTCAAAGATAGGCATTCCGCCATATCGTTTGATGATTTCAAAATAGAAGTAGGCACGCAGGAAATGAGCCTGTCCCAACAGTTTTCTTTTCTGGTCTTCTGTAATGGATTTCACCTGGTCGACTCCGCTAATTACACGGTTCACGATACGAAGTCCGGTATAGGCACGCGAAATAGCACTTTTGAAATTCGCTCCATCACTTTTACTTCCGATTTCGAAACGTGTACTAGCATTCTCCAGCCAGTTGCCTGCATTGACAAACTTCGACGGGTCATCATCACGGACAGATGCATATTCATCGGACAAATTACCTACCGTTACATACGTATTTGAATAGGAGTTGATGCCATGTGTGAAGATCAATATATCACCATTCAGAAAAATGCGGTCCATGAACCCTAACAAGCTGTTATAGTCTTTATAAACATCATCTTCGGAAAGTCCGTCATCAGGGGAACGGTCCAGGTAGTCCTCACAACTTCCGAAAAACAACCCCAGCATAATGATCCATATCCAATTCAACTTATGTCTTCTCATATCAGTAAATTTAAAGTGTCTCATAATCCTAATCTAAAACCAATATTATAACGTCTCACCATCGGATACACATTCTGTCCCGAATGCTCCGGGTCACGACGTGAATCGCCTTTCGAGAATGTCAGCAGATTGGTACCGTTGATATATATCTGCAGCTTTGTCAGATGCACAGGTTGTAACCAGCGTTTCGGAATCTCATAATTCACTTCCAGATTCTTCAGACGAAGATAAGCATGGTTGGTATACGTATAAGTACTGCCCACCGAGTTGTAATTTCTCTGTACATGAATACTAGGGCGGACGGCTCCGCTCTGAATCGGGGCATCGGCTGTCCATGTGTTCAATGTATTGGGTTGAGCTTTGATGTTACCTGCAGGGAAATCCCACAAGTAAGACGGTATCGCTTCCTTATAAACATCCATGGCACTGTACCACAACATATTGAATCCAAATCCTTTGTAAGAACCTCCCAGCGTAAATCCGAGGGTAGTTACCGGATAGTTCAGGTCTTTCATCGGAACCATATCTTTAGCATCGATCATACCGTCTCCGTTGTAATCAATGTAATACAAGTCACCGGGAATCAGTGTGTTGTGTGCACCGTTGGCAATGGTAGACTGCGCCGAGTTATAAATGTCATCCAACGACTGGAAGTTACCTGTTGCCGGTACTTGTTGACGTATCCGATTGATTTCCCGGCTTTCTTCAGATATTCACTCTGATTCTTCGGGTCGTCAATAAAGACGACACGGTTCTCGCTAGTTGCAAAATTAAACTTTGCATAATAATTAAACTTTCCGATACGATCGTTCCAAGTAACATCCAGTTCGAAACCATGATTTTTAGTTTTACCCAGATTCACCTGCGGGAAAGCAATACCACTGTCCGCCCAAGACGGAATTGTATTACGAGTCATCAGAATATTATTTCGCTTTTCATCGAACAAGTCCAACGTAAAGTTCAATTTGCCCCACAAACCTATCTCAATACCGACATTCTGTTTAACGGATTCTTCCCAGGTGGCATCCGGATCGGCCAGTTTGCCTTCTTTATATAAAGGTCCCCAATTACTGGTCTGGTATTTACCGAACTGTGCGTTATCGGAGAGTTGCTCGAATTTCTGAATATAGTTGAAACGGGTAGCCCCTTTATCATTACCCACCACACCATACGAATAACGCACTTTCAGGTTGGTCAGTATTCCTTTGGTCCATTTCTTCACCCAAGGCTCTTCACTGATACGCCAACCGATAGAAGCGGACGGGAAGAAACCGAAGCGATGTCCCGGAGCAAATTTTTCCGAGCCGGTATAAGCACCGTTAAACTCGGCCAGGTAACGTTCTTTGAAGTTGTAAGTGACACGGCCTACCCAGTCTTCTTCGTAAGCCGGGAAGTTCATCACACCCGCATTAGCAGTAGTCGATTCGTTCATCTTACGGTTAAACACAAATAAGGCACTTACATCATGGTCGCCAAACTGACGGTTGTAATTCAATGCCACTTCATAATACAACTTACGTCCGTAAGCCTTGAATCCGTCATAAGCACCGCCGACAGGTAAATCTCAGGGGCGTTTTCATCCGGATAGCGTTTCTCCGTATAATTATAAGTAATGGTTCCATCGGGATTGTAAATAGGATTGGCATAATCATACACACGATTGATACGAATATGCGTACGTTGAGCAACCAAATCATCTTTACCCAGAATCTTACCCGGCATAATCTGGGTACTCCATGATGAAGAAGTGGTATAAGACAAGGATGCTTTCAATGATAATCCTTTAGTGACAAAGTCCAGTTTCTGATTCAGGATCACATCATAGAAACCTTGATGTTGCTTAATGTTACGACTCCCCCCCTTCTGTCATCAGACAGACAATGTTCTGATCGGAACTTAACCCGTCTCCCCATATTCCATTGCTGTATTTAATCGGAAACTCATTACTCGGAGCCGTGAAGAACGTTCCGAAAAAGCGTTCATCCGGAGAATCGACATTCTCATAATAAGAAGGTTGATTCTGATACCCCATCTTACCGGCCACATTAAATGACAGTTTGGTAGTATTCGTTATATTGAAGTCGAAATTACTACGCCAGTTATAGCGGCGATAGGAGAAGGAAGGATCAAATTCCTCCTGTTTGGTCGTATTAAAGATATCACCGTCATGCAAATAACCCAAAGAAACGAAATAACTCATTTTCTTTGTACCACCTCGTACATTCAGGTTGTAGTTCTGCTCGTAACCTACATTCTTTACCATTTCTTTCCACCAGTCCACTTGCGGGAAAGCATCATTGTAAGGACCGTAATTTCCGGTAGCATACGCATTTTCCCATGCGGTAATGGTAGATTCGGGAACCATTGCCCCCAGTTACCATCATTCGCCCGGGCTCTGTTATACTGTTTCATGGAAGTCACATAATCCGCCCATTCGGGAGCGGCAGACGGTTGCTTGAAGCCAAAGTTGGCAGTGAACGAAATCTCCGGTTTCTGTTCCAGTCCCCGCTTGGTGGTAAGCAGGATAACGCCGTTTGCACCTTTCACACCGTAAACCGCAGTGGCCGAAGCATCTTTCAATACGGAAATAGATTCGATTTCGTTCACATCGACATCGTTGAAGTCACGTTCGATGCCGTCCACCAGTACAAGCGGCGCAGCTTCTCCCCAAGTGGACTTACCGCGAATCAACAAAGAGGCCTGATCGGCTCCCGGCTTCGAAGTGGAATTGATGGCAACCACACCGGGCATCTGACCTTGCAAGGCTTCGGACACAGAGTTCACGCTACCTACCTTTAACAAGTCGTCTCCCTTTGCCGTAGCAATGGAACCGACGCTGGATACCTTTTTCTGTACACCGTATCCAACCACTACCACTTCTTCCAGTGTCTCCGTATCTTCTCCTAAAGAGATTACGCCTAAAGTCGTTTTATTCTTTAAATCCAGTTCCAGAGTTTTATAACCCACATAAGAAATGACAAGTATGTCTCCTTTCGATGCTTTCACGGAAAAATTACCGTCAAAATCAGTAATCGTACCGCTGCCTGTACCTTTCACGCGAACACTGACGCCAATCATCGGTTCACCAGATACTGCATCCTTCACTTGTCCCTTCCAATAGTCTTGTTGTGCCTGCACGTCCAGCGCACAAAACAAAAAGCAACAAAGACAGAAGAAAGAAAAAAATAAAGTCTGTTCCTTTTCATAAACATTATTTTTAACTGTTAACAAATTCTTTATCTCATAGCACAAATTAAGCGGAAAAATCTTCAAATGAAAGGGAAGAATCTCCTTAAAACCCGTACAAATGTGCAAAATAGATTTCTCTACTACATTTCTGAACAAATCATTTCCACATTGGCTTTATGACGTGATCTTTGTCTACGGTGATGCTATATACGCCGTCATTTCCTTTCTCCAGCATAAGCGGAACAATACGCGTTTTACGAGGTTGCACCGTGGAGTCCGAACGATGGACATGATAGACATAATAGTATTTTCCATCCAACCCCTTAAACACATCTCCATGTCCCGATCCGTTTTCTCCTACGAGACTACGATGTATGATCGGACTGTTCGGATGTTTCTTCCACGGACCAAGAGGGGAAGAAGCAGTAGCATAGCCCACCGAGTAGTCAATATTCATAAAATGATTAGCAGAATAGAACAGGTAATACACTCCGTCCCATTTCATAACCGTCGGTCCTTCCATTACTGGTGCGGACTTGTAATTCGGAGTCTTTTCCCAAGGCTCCGTGCAGTCCATACATTGTTTCAACGTTTCCGGTTTGATGCCTCCCTTCTTCATGTCAAACTCGGCTACCCAAAGGTAATTTCCTTTATTAAAACGAACATGATACAGGTAGTATTTCCCATCATCATCCTTAAACAGGAATGAGTCGATATTTTTGGCGGAAGCGTCTATCGGTCTGACTTCTTTCTGACGGAAAGGACCGAATACCGATTTTGAAGAAGCAATCACCGTTTGCTCATTGGCGGTATAAGTGAAATAATAGGTTCCTTTCTCCTTAAAATATTGAGGTGCCCAGAAGCCTTTTTCACCGTACGTACGGTCACCTTTCCGAAGAATCAGTTGCTGGGAACTGCCGTCGGGAACCGTCCAATGCTCCAAATCGGTCGATTCGAGGATGGAAAAGCCCAACGGTTCCTGGTTGCGCGTACCGGTGAGGTAGTACTTTCCATTTTCCACAAAGATAGTGGGGTCGGCAAAAGATATTTCTTTCCGATCATCAGCCTGCAGTTGGGAGACAGATATGAATGTCGCTCCCAAAGCAAGTGTCATTCGTAAGAGGATTTTATTGAATGTATTCATCAGTTTATATCTTAATTATTATATCACTTCTTATTAATCCAGTTCCCATGCCAAACGGGGTTGTTCACCGTCAAGGTTCCATATAGAGTTATCCCAGTCAAGAGTACGGACAGCTTCCATCAAGTTATTGATGGTAGTCAGGCCATTGTAACGGTCTACCGTAATGACAGCGTCCACGTTTACGCTGGCTTGGTCAGGCAACATGGGATTATTGGGGAACACACATTCCATAGCAGGATTAGCGTAACAAGAATAAGCGACGTTCTCGCTGTACCGTCCGCATACCTTACCCGATTTGGGCGCAGCTTGAGAGAATAAATACGTATTCCATGCCACGCAGTGATGAACAGTAATACCGCTCCCGGTAGTATTGTTGGCATTACCCATAATACCTCCCACCCTGGTTTTGTGCAGATACATCGCAGTCGCTCCAGCAGTAGGATATGGTAGAGGTTGTAGAAGCACCGGACATAGGTTGCACCCATCCTGCTATACCACCACCCGGATTAGCCACCACCATGGGAACCGCTTTCATCACTCCGTGTGAATAGCAGTGGGAAATTTTGCTTCCAAGCAACCGGCTGGCAATACCACCGACGCATGACTGGGTAGTGATATCACCTATATGATAGCACTGTTCTATAGCAGCTCCCTCACGCACTTCACCGCAGATACCACCTGCCGACCACAAAGCAGTAATCTTCGTTTCCGAACCACATTGATAAATCTTACTGTCTGCTCCATGAAGTCGTCCGCAAATACCACCCGCCTGACCGTCGTCCCATGCGGCATTACCCGAAGTCAGACTGATAGTACCTGACTCCCGAACATTCTCTACTATACCCGCACCGGAAACATTACCCGCCTGACCAGCAACAAGACCCGCAAGTTTCTTATCAGCGGTAACTTGCGCGTTCGTAAAGGTCACATTGGCACACCGTCCTGTCAACATACCGAAGAAGCCTTGATAACCGGATGAAGAAGATGTAATTTTCAGATTATTGATAACGTGTCCGCAGCCGTCGAAATCCACAGGTCTGACAGCAGTGGCTTCCACCGGAGTCCAGTCCGTTCCTTGCAGGTCGATGTCCGCACCCAGACGTACGTAAGTAGTCTGTCCGTCTTTGAGATATTCACCAAGCTTGGCCAAGTCTTTGGCCGCAGTGATGATGTACGGATTACCGATACCACCTTGTTTTTGTTGCAGATAGAAAGTCATGGTACTCTTTTCTTCATTGACGGCAAGATCGTCAGACTTCAGTTTCAGACCAAGCACGTATTTTTGGTGTTGTCCAGTGTAGTAAGATCGTGGAAACGCAGACCCACAGCATGCAACACATCGTCACCTTTAAAGTCGAGACTGTTGGCATCCAGGTCATAGTTAGCCGCAGGCAATAGCGTGTATTCCTCGCCAAACGAATGAGCATCGACTACTGCAAATTCCGCTCTCGCTTCCTTTTCGCAATGGCTCTTCTCTACCATAATGGTATATTCATATTCAGGTTCATCCAGATATAGGTCATACTTGCCAGTCTGATTAAGTGACAAAGTGATACCGGAATAAGTAACTTCCGCCTTTTCCGGCTGCGTCAAATCCATGACTTCACCACAGGAAACCAATGAAAACGCCATCAATGACGCTACAACAGGAATGTATCTTTTCATAATTCAAATCTTTTTTAATTATTAAAAAACAGGGATTACCATACCGACGTTATCTCCTGACAACCAAACTTTTCCACCATCTATCCGAACGACCTCCATTTCCATCTCTTCTTTGAGGAAAGAAACTCCCCGGAATGAGAACGCTGCCTTTATTTTCTGACCGATAGTTGCAGGTTTCCCGGTAAACTTCACATGAATGTATTGGCTTTGATCCGAATTCTGTAAACGATAGGTCAGGCGCTTGGAATTGATTGCAGCCTGAAGTTGTTCCTGCTCTGTAAAAGTACAAATTCCATCCAAACTATAAAATCCTATTTCGGTATATCCCGTTATATCCTTTCTATCAACGCCGTTTTCAGCATAATCCGTTTTTGCGCAAGAGGCGAAAACCAACAGGTATGCCAATAATGCATATATTACTTTCATAAGCGAATAAATTTAAGATCATTACTTTCTAATAGTTGCCGACAATGTTTCTACCGATCCATCCTTATAAGTCACTTCGGCCGTAAGCACTTGCCCGTTCAGGTTCTTATTCACTATATCGATTTCCTGTCCATCCACCTTTAGCTTGTAAGAAGCGACATCAGCCGGCAAATTCAACAGTTGCACCAACGCATATCCATCCACTTGCTGATATTTCAACAGAGGGAACTCTCCCGTCACAAGCTTAGTTTTGACATCATCTTCCCACAACACACTGTCATCCGACTTCAGCAACGCTACATGGTATGTTGTGCCGGGAACAAGATTTTTAACCAGCGTATAATCGCTTTCCGAATCAAGCGGCTGACGCACTACCTCGGTCCCGTCCTTGTCTGTCACCGACAACACTCCCGTCTTATCAGCTCCGTTACCCCAACTAATAAATAACTCCTGTTGTCCTTCGACAAGACTGGAAATTGCCAGCCCATTTTGAGCAGCGATGAAATCAGGATATAATAATGGATTGGGATTGTAGAACCCGTTTGCATCCAGTCCTAAATAACGGGAAAAATAAATTCCTCCAAGCTCCCACATTTCAGTATTCGCATCGTAAACAGCTCTCGCCCCACCGGGAACAACGCTAAAACGCCCGGTAATGGCATACGTATCATATTTCTTGAATACCTCATAAAAAGTCTTATACCAATTCTTCGGATACCAGGAGTAACTCTCAAAAAGACTCTTGAACTCGGCAGCACTAACCGGTGTACCGGCATTCGCCTTTTCAGCTATCAGATTAAGATATTCGTAGATTTTCATTCCGGCTGTATAACCATTCTTGGTTCCCCATTCTCCCAACGCATCGGCCACATGAGGATTCAAAGCACGCACCATAGAGAATTCCGTGCAAATCAGTTTTTGGTTACACCGTACTTATTGCGGATGATCCGGAAATCATCTTCCGCCTGATTGATATTCAATGCGTGAACATGCAGGTCGAGTCCCACCACATTAGGATTATTATTAACCACAGAGACTACCGCAGGAACCGTTTCGCTCTTCGGCAACTCGGACACACGGTTCAATGCCCCTGCATAAATGTCAAATGTCCAGCCATTCGCCTGCTTCCAAGTAGTCAGCCGATTGGCAAACTCATTCAGGAATGCCCGGTAATCATCACCGTCGGCATGACAAAGATCGGTATCCAATGCATTTTCCCACTCCGGTTCGTTACCCATAACCAAATGTCAATGTTCTGCGCCATCTGATAAGTTTGCAATAACACTTCCGTTGCCCGGAATATGTACTCCATCTCCTTCGTCCCTACTTTGGGAACCGTATCGGTATATAATTCAAAAGGTATTTTCAGGCTTAATATGAACTTCACGCGGTCGCCCAACGCTTTCTTGGCCTGGATAAATTTCAGTGTGGGAATATGTGTCTTAATGGCTTCTTCTTTCACGCCTACAATTTTCCGTTTTCATTTTGAAGAAACAGAGCGGGGACATTGACAAACCCTCTCACCCAATTCACTTTCGACTGCTTCAGCATCTCTATTTCCGTAATCGGGTAGTCTATATTTTCATTATAGTTCGCCCCCAAATCCTGCGCCTTTGTTCCCATTGAACATAAGAACAGCAATACAAACATTAAAAAAGCTTTCATTTTCATATACATACTTCAAGGTTAATTGTCCGACATCGAACAGAACAAAGGTAGAGAAATAAATCCCGGTAGAATAGAACGATTGTTTTATCAACGGGATTTATGTTCAGAATAAACATTTGACCTTATTTTAATGGTTCTTCTTCTACTTCACTGCGATAATAACCATCCACTTCGGCAAAGAAATTTTGTTTCAGAGAATCCAGAAGTTCGGGGTGTTGGGCCGCCTCGTTCTGATGTTGAGTCCGGTCGGCTTTTTACATTGAACAATCCGTATTCACCCAGGTTGCCTAATTCATTTCCGGTCAGGTTGCGTTCGGAACCTTTATAAGGAGGCATCATGATCCAGTCGCCCGAACGGTAAGCCATACGTCCCTGCGCTTCCAATACTACATCCTTGCGGGCAGTTGAAGCTTTTCCGAAGAAAACATCCAGATAGTTCCGACTATCCAAACCTTCCGGCAAATCGGCATGTATCATCGAACCCAGAGAAGCGAGAATATCCACCTGGCAAACCAGCGCATCGGATACAACCGGCTGAATCTTTCCTTTCCAATAAACAAACAAAGGGATATGCGCCGCCATCAAACAGACTGTACTTGCCTCCGCGCAGACCTCCTGCAGGAAGGTGATCGCCTGCCAATTCGGGAGCTCCGTCTTTGTAACCGTCATTCAGAACCGGCCCGTTATCACTGGAGAAGATAATCAGTGTGTTTTCCAACAATCCTTCTTTCTCAGGTGAGCAAGCAATTCACCGACACACCAGTCCGCCTCAACGATAGCGTCACCACGAGGCCCCATGGTTGTTTTGCCCACAAAGCGCTGGTGGGGAGCGCGAGGTACATGAGGTTCGTGCAGGCCGTAGTACAAGAAGAAGGGAGCATCCTTGTGTTCGGTTACAAAATTCTTCACCTTATCTACAAAATAGTCGGCCATGTCCTCGTCTTTCCAACGGGCTTTCTGGCCGCCTTTCATATAACCGATACGGGGTATTCCGTTTACTATGGAGTTATTGTGTCCGTGTGCCCACTGCATCTTCAACATCTCCGGGTGAGAGATGGCAGTCGGTTCTCCTTCAAAATTCTTCTCGTAACTCACTTCGATGGGATCAGCCGGATCGAGTCCCACGACATCGCCGTTTTCCACGTAAACGGTCGGCACACGGTCATTGGTTGCCGCAATCAGGCAAGAGTAGTCGAAACCGATTTCCTTTCTGGCACCCGGTTTGACGGTTTCATTCCAGTTGACATTCCCGTCGCCCATGCCCAAATGCCATTTTCCGATAGCTCCGGTCACATAACCACATTGCTGCATCATCTTCGGCAAAGTGAACTGATGCTCATTGATGATAAGAGGAGCATCGCCGGGCAGGATTTTTGCATCCTTATTTTTCCACGGATACATTCCGGTCATCAAGGCATAACGACTGGGAGTAGACGTCGCCGAAGTGGCATATCCATTCGTGAAGCAGACTCCTCCATGAGCCAGACTGTCGATATTCGGGGTATGAATGGTAGTCGATCCATAAGCGCTGACATCGCCAAATCCCAGATCATCGGCAAGAATCACAATCACATTCGGTTTCTCTTCTACTTGCTGCGAGGTACAACCTACCAAAGACAATGTAGGAACAAGATAGATTAATTTTTTCATTATATTATGCAGTTAATAACGATGCAAATTTAGCCACCGCTTATCTATTTATATAGAACAAATGTTTAATAATGGGGAGTCATGTCCATCCTATACTCATTCCCCGAAAAATACATCTTTTACCTCATGAAAATACCCAAAAGAGGGTGTCAGTTCTTCTTTGGGATATTATTGCAACTATTTGGTTCAATATCAAAAACAGTCTCTATAAGATTATCTACCTTTGTTTCTATCAAAAACTCCTACGAATCACCGTCCGGAAAAGAAGAATTATCATCATACTATTTACTCAAAAAACACACTATCATGAAAAAACTCATTCATACTTTGGCACTACAAAGTATAAAAGTAAAACTCTTGGGGCTATTACTCTTTTTAGCGGGAAACTTACAGGCCTGTTCCGATGAAGGAACCGCATCCATTCAAGTCAATGCGGATGTGCTCTACTTTAACGGTACGGGAGAGACGCAGGAACTGCAGATAGAATCTTCAGGGGAATGGACCGTCACAGTGGCCAAAGGGGGAGAATGGTGTCATTACAAGATGAAAGAAAATGCACCCTCTGTCCTGTCCGTATCCACAGACGCCAATCAAACCGGGGAAAGAACGCCTGACCCGGTTAATCATCTCTTCCGGCTCCACAGAAAAAAAAAGAGTGGAAATCTATCAAAGGGCAGCCTCATCCTCCACCACCCCCACTTATCCGCAAGTGGATTCAGATCTGCCTCTTTCTTCATTAACCGATGAACAGGGGAATATTCTGCCTGATTTCAGTAATATCGGCTATATGGGTAGCGAGCAGGAGATTCCCGATGTAAAAGTGGTAGAAACCATCGAAGCACCCGCAAACGGGGCAGATGCCACCCGGTTAATCCAGAATGCGATCGACAAGGTAGCTCAAATCACTTCTGCAACCAATGGTTTCAAAGGAGCCATCCTCCTGAAAAAAGGACGTTACAGCATTTCAGGAACGTTGAACATCCAATCATCGGGAATCGTACTTCGTGGTGAAGGAGAAGATTCTAAAACGGGAACCGTATTGATTGCCGCAGGAAAAGGACAAAGAACTCTCATTAAATTCGAGGGTACGGGTTCTTCTTCTCCCAGTAGTCCTTCCCTATTCAATATAAAGGATGATTACGTTCCGGTAGGACAGTTCTGGGTGAGGGTTTTAAATCCGTCCTCTTTTCAGGTAGGGGATGAAGTGACGATCTATCGTCCCGGAACCGCCCAGTGGATCAGTGATCTGAAAATGAATCAGATTCCGGAAAGAACCACCGGAGACCCTATTGTGCAATGGACTCCCGAAAGCTACAACCTAAGTTACGAACGCACCATCACTCATATTATAGATGATGCGCTGCACTTCGACAATCCCATCATGATGGCTATGGAAACCCCATATAATAAAGGTGCCGTATTCAAATCGAGCTTCAAAGGAAGAATCAACCGGTGCGGAGTTGAGAATATGCTGATAGAAAGCGAATATACGTCTGATACCGATGAAGACCACGGATGGGTTGCCATAGAATTCAATAAGATGGAGCAGAGCTGGGTGCGTAATATCACTTCCAGGTATTTCGGCAACGGACTGGTTAGTTTGAACTCCGGAACCCGGTATGTAACAGTGAAAGACTGCAAATGCCTGGATGCAAAATCCATCATTACCGGTGGAAGACGCTATTCTTACAATATGAATCAGGCACAGCAGTGCTTAGTGATAGACTGTGAAGCCACCGAGGGACGCCATGACTGTGTTACGGGCAGCAAGGGAGTCGGTCCTAACGCATTTGTCAGGGTCAATATACGGAATGCACATGGGGACACAGGCCCTCACCAGCGTTGGAATGTAGGCACGCTCTATGACAACATCAACAGCGACGGTCCGATCAATATACAGGATCGCAGTAACTGGGGAACAGGACACGGCTGGGCCGGAGCCAATCAGGTACTCTGGAACTGCACCGCCAAAGAAGTATGTGTTCAGAATCCCGGGTATCGGCGAAGAATTATAGTATAGGAACTAAAGGAACCAAACATGCAGGAGACTTTAAGAATCCGGTTCGTCCGGACGGTATTTGGGTAAGGGCCAATGCCACCGTATCACCTGCCTCTCTTTTCGAAGCACAGCTGGAATTACGCAAGCGGACGGGAAGACTTTATCATTAAAGAAGTTGCGCAAAAAGAAGTTGACGCATTACCTGTCAATTACATACAACAATCCCCTTATTTCAACCCTGTCTTATCAATTAAAAGGGAGAAATAAGGGGATTTTTTTAGAGGAGTTTCAACCTGTGAGATGTCTATTTACCGATTACCGCATCCCAAGTCGTTGCAAAACGGAAGTTACCGATGTTTCCTTTATAGTTCTTGCGATACCTGTAATAGATTGACTTCAGCCCGTTTTTCAGTTCATCTCCTTCGGCATTTGCAACCAGCCCATTTGCCGGTTCGCCCTGACTCAAATCCGGATTGACATACAAAACAGCCTGCTTCTTGTCATAATCCACTTTCAGTACCAATAAATGCGTCTGATTATAATCGTAAGTTTCAGTACCCTCGGTACAATCCGTACGTACCGCCACACCGAATTTAATCTTGTCTTTCCCTTCACCGGCCACAAACACTTTGCCGCGCACGGCCCTGCTAAGCGGATTAATATCCAAGCCTGCAAAATCATAAAACTTAGTGGAACCCAGTTTCTCGAAATTGACCAGAAAAGCCAGATAATACGCACCACGGGCATACTCCTTATTGCTCTTCGTCAACGGATAAACACTCACCCGGTTCAACTGCCCTTCGCCCGCCAGATTAATCGACGGTCCGCCCTCATTGTAACCTTTATAAGAAAGCGGCTCACCGATAACAGGCCCCTCTTCCACTTCCACCGCTTTCGCATTGAACGCACCATACCGGTATTGAAACGCGGTGTATCCTGATCGCTCGTATAAACTCCCTTTTCCAACTGATCCCCGGGTTTATACCCTTTCAACAAATTATTCCTCAAGGATTGTGCATGCCCCATCAGAGCAACAGCAACCATGATTACCAATAAACATACTTTCTTCATCATTCGATATTTTATTTAGTTTGGATAAAACACTTATTTCTGATAATAAAGGTCGAAAACGATGGTAGCGTCGGCAGCATCATTGGAGCCATCCAGTTCATTGATCTGACGAATCAGCATAATACCTATCTTACCGTTCTTCGAACTCTTGAAAACAACTACGCCATTCAGATCGAACCGGTCTCTTCCCACAGACTCACCAGGCTTGATGCTCTGCACAGTGATACGGTCTATCTTCGAAGTTCCATCGAACAAAGCCGGAGTCGCCGTTTCCGAAATTTCCGCCAACTGATCGTTTCTGACTAAATCTATAATGTTCTTCTCCTTTTCGATGCTTTCCTGAAGCACGAGAAATTTAGTCTGAATATCGGCATATCCGGGAACATCGTGACAGCAGTCTCTTTATCCTTGGCATCATCTTTGGACGTTGTGAAAAGATTCGTCCCGTTACATCTGAAGTTCCTAAGATTATGAGCAATCTTATCGAAATTACCCAAAGCAAAAGCAGGACCGGAATAAGTGTTTGCAATCAAATCTATTTCCGAACGGCGTTTCTTGTTCTCGTCGGCATTTAATGTAGGATCGTCGTTCATGTAGCAGGCAGTCTGTATATCCAACTGGCCGGCATCGGTCACTGTCAACAGACAGCCGAAATCACGATTCTGCGCACTTCCCATCATTTGATTTTTGAACACCAGCACTTTGGCTCCGGGTTCGGGAGGCGTCACTTCTTCTTTCACCGTGCAAGTCACCGCATCAAACATCACCTCTTTCGCTTTGCCATTCATCGTGTAAGCCACTATCAAAGAATAAGAGCCTACCGGCATATTCTCCGGAACGGTGAAAGTCAGATTTCCACTTGCCAGACTACTGTTGGTCATCGGGTATCTTCGATAGTAAGCTGCTTACGCAGGCTGACTTTCGTTACCACCACCTCTTCCCAGTTACTCATTCCCACCGTTACCGAAGCACCGGCTTTCAAACTACCCAGAGCGGCTTTTGCAGCATTCACGTCTGCAAGCTCAAGTTCCTTTTCTTCGGGTTCCGGCTCCGGTTCCTGCACTTCAACAAACCGCTGATAGGTATATGTTTTCTCCGTTTCCGGACTGCCCGTATCATATCCGTAAGTAATCTCTACCGTATTGCCATCCTCACTTAGTTTGAACCGGTGCTTGTCTCCGCTCTGATAAATCAATACCGATTCATCCACCACACGATATTTGCCCTGCAAATCCACATGTTCGAGTGCCTCCGTCTCTATATTATAGGTACAGATGTACGAAGTGTGATCGGCATTGAAGGTCGCTACAAACTTCTGTGATGTGCTTTCGCGTGTCCAAATTCCCTCCAGCAGGTTATTTCCCAAGTTCTTGTCCCAGTCATCGTCCTTGTCGCAGGATACAAACAGGCAGGACGTAAGAGACAGTAATACATAAGACACCAGATGCAGTGTCCGATTAAAAAGAATGCTTTTTTTCATAATAATATGTTTTTCAATTCAACAAATTCTACGATGGTAAAAATAGACACTTCCTTTCCAATCTATTTTCTAATATGCACCAAAGAATTGCAGATTCCTTTTCGCACTTATAATTTTCCGTCGAAACCTTATAAGAATCGTTCAACTATCTATTTGATGGGGAAAAGGGTACAAAATAATGGGAATCTTTGGGAGGTATTTTACTGTTTTTTGCTATTTTTGTTGCAAGTAAAAACACTCTTTCCTTAAAATCATCCACTTATGAAAAGACTTTTTTTTGTACATTGCTGTTTGCTATTTCCGTACAGTTTCTTTTTTTGCCAATCAGCCTTATCATTTCTCTCATTTGTCTGTCAAAGATGGATTATCCCAACTGAACGTCACCTGTATCTATCAGGACAAATTAGGATATATATGGTTTGGTACACGCAACGGACTCAATAAATTCAACGGAAATTCCTTCGAGGTTTACTGGAACCATGCCGACGATCCGCACAGTATCAGTAGCAATATCATTAATTGCATAGCGGAAGATGCAGAAGGCAACCTGTGGATAGGCACAGAAAACGGCCTGAACAGGCTCGACAAGAACAAGAACGAGTTTAAGCGGTATTATATCAACCAGCAGGAAAACAAGGACAAGAACAAGATTACCTCACTTTGTCTTGACCAGCAGGGTACCTTATGGGTAGGAGCCGCCTCTGAAGGACTGTTTGCCTACACTCCCCCAAGGAGATTCCCTGAAAAACATCTCCACCAAAGAACTGAAAGGGAACTGGGTAAATGACATTATTGAAAGAGACCACAAACTCTACATCGCCTCCTACAACAGAGGACTGCTTATCTACGATTTACAGCAGCAGGCAGTAGTCCGTTCCTTTCAACAGAATTCCGAATCACTGCCTATCCCGTCAAACCGGATCAGAAAAGTGCACATCGACAGAAAAGGAAATATATGGCTGGGAAACGACACACACGGCGTCTATGTCATCAAACACGATCCGGCGGAAGTGGTGTGTTACAATACCCGAAACGGACTATCCAACAATAACGTCCGTTGCATCAACGAGTCTCCCTCGGGTGAAATATGGATAGGCACTTTCGACGGTCTGAACATCCTCAATCCGGTGACCAACCGGATACAAACCTATCGCTACGGCACACAGGGCACATTGAGTCATCATTCCATCTACAGCATTCTGTTCGACCGGATGCAAACCATCTGGATCGGAACGTATGCAGGAGGTATCAGCTACTATAACCCTTACGGACATCTCTTCGACTTTTACAATCCCAGCTCATCCCTAAACAAAACTCTGGGTATCTTAGGTCCTGCCATCGAACACGAAGGGACTTTATACATCGGAGCCGAAGGAGGAGGATTGATTACTTTCGACCTCGAACAGCAGACTTTCCAGCAATACATACTCCCGCACAATCCCGGTGAGTCGATGCAAAGCGTCATTAAAACCGTCTATTACGACAAGAACCGGATTTTATGCGGAACGAGCATCGGGGAAATCTATGAATTCAACCTGCACAATCACCATTTCTCACTGATCTTTCAGAATAATGACCGGAATCCGATTTACCACATCAGTAAAAGCATTTCCGGAGAACTGGTTGTAGGTTCTACAAGTCCGAAAGAGGGACTGATGTTTATTTCAGATACCCCATCGCTCCATGTGCAGACCGAATTTGCCATAAAAGGCGAGGGCACTTTCCGTTTTGCCAGTGTCATCTGTGTATGCGAAATCAGTAACGATGTGTTTCTAATCGGCACCAAAAGAAAGGTTTATTCTTTTATGACAAGATCAATCACTCCCTGCTTTCCTACAACCACACCAACGGACTAACCGCCAAACATATCAGCAGTATTCTAAAGGACCGTTCCGGCAGGATATGGATCAGCAGCATGGATGGCGGACTAAGTGAATTCAACATCACGACCGAGCAATTCACCACCTACAATGAGAAAAGCGGCTTGCAAAGCAATCAGGCTTGCAAAGTGGTGGAGGGAGCCGACAACAGTTTATGGATCAGCACGCTAAACGGCATTTCGAGATTGGACCTCCGTACCCGGAGCATCACCAATTACAACAAAGAAAGCGGAATACAGATACAGGAGTTTTTCCCTGTGCAGGATTCCGCCTGTCCGACAACCGGATTTTCTTTGCCGGCAACAACGGTTTTACCCTGTTCAACCCCAATGATATTGTCACCAACCCCAACGTCCCTCCTATTATATTGGACAAACTATATATCAACAACAAACTGGTATGCCCCAATGACGAAGAGAATGTACTGCAGGAGAACATCTCCACCCAAAAAGAAGATCGTACTCAATCATAATCAGACCAATATAACCATTGAATACTGTGCGCTGAACTATATCTTCAACAGCAAGAACGAATATTCCTACAAACTGGAGGGATTCGACTCTGACTGGAACAAGGTCGGCAACCGACGTACTGCCTACTACACCAATATTCCGGTACCGGAACTTACCACTTCATCGTGAAAGGCTCCAACAACGACGGAATCTGGAATGAACAGGGAGCCACACTGGAAATCGTTGTCTTGCCTCCCCTGTGGAAGACCTGGTGGGCTTACTTGATATACAGTGTCGTCGCCATTGCCCTGATCGCTTTCATTATCCGCTATTTTACGGAGAAGAAACGCCTGCAAAACAACATCAGGCTCAAACAAATGGAAGCGGAAGTGCACGAAGAGTTTTATCAGGAACGAAACCGCCTCTTCACCAACTTCTCACACGAACTGCGTACGCCGTTGACCTTAATCATGGCTCCATTGGAGGAATTCGTAAAGCGAACGGATCTGGTGGATGATGTCCACTACAAATCCCAGCTAATGCTGCGCAACGCGCAGCGCCTACCCGTATCGTCAACAACCTGATGGATCTGCAAAAGAATGAAAGCGGAACCATGAAACTACAAGTTTCCGAGCATGACATCGTCAAGTTCACACACGAAGCGGTAAGCTCTTTTCAGGATCTGGCACTGTACCGGAACATCCATTTAAGGTTCAAACATGCCGTAGACGAGCAACCGGTGTGGTTCGACTGGAACCTGCTGGAAAAAGTTTATTTCAACTTTCTCTCCAATGCTTTCAAGAACGTACCGGACGGAGGTTCCATACGAGTGGAACTGAATGTGAAATCACTCTCCGAACTTGCTATCTTCGTGCCTGCCAGACTGAACAAGTATAAGGACCCGGAAATAAAATACCTCACCGTATCCATTCAGGACAACGGTGTCGGCATTGATCCCGACGAACTGGAGAAAATCTTCCGTCCTTTCTATCAGGTAGCACAAAACGAACATTCCAAATCGGGAACGGGCATCGGACTAACCTAAGCAAAGCCATTATAGAAATGCACCACGGAGTGATATGGGCAGACAACGCTCCCGACTCCGGCGCAGTCTTCCAATTTGTCCTGCCTATCGACAAAAACGGTTTCGACCCGGAAACGATGGTAGAATCATCCGCCAATGAAACCGTATTATTTAATGTGGAACTTCCGGACACTGCTTTCGAAGCCGAGCATTCGGGCAAGAAGCAGGCCACGATTCTGATAGTAGAAGACAATCGCGACCTGAACAACTATATCTGTTCCTGTCTGGCGGATAAATACAACGTAATAGGAGTGACTAATGGTGAAGAAGCGCTCGCCAAGGCCATCAACCTGTTGCCAAACCTGATTATCACCGACCTGATGATGCCGAAAATGAACGGTATCGAACTGATCCGGCAACTGAAGAAAGACATGAATACCAGCCATATCCCTATCATCATGGTCACTGCCAAGACGGGTACGAACGATATTAAGGAGGGATACGCCGCCGGAGCGGACGAGTACATCACCAAACCTTTCGACGCTTCGATATTGAAAGTCAGAGTGGACAACATCATCCAAAGCCGGGAAAGGCTGAAAGACCTGTACAGCAAAAACTTCTCTCTCGAATCCCTGGGAGTGGATATGACATCTGTGGACGAGAAATTTATGCAGAATCTATATGCCACTTTGCAGCAGAACATTGCCAATTCCGATCTGAACCTGGATGCTTTCTGCAGAGAACTCGGTTTAAGTAAATCGAACCTCTACCGGAAAATAAAACAGATCACCGGATATTCGCCGAATGAGTTTATCCGTAACTTCCGGTTGGAAACTGCTGCCAAGATGCTGAAAGAGACAGATATGACAATTACAGAAGTATATTGTGCGGTGGGTTATAACAGTCTGGCCTATTTCTCCAATTGCTTCAAGGCATTGTACGGCGTTTCACCAACCGAGTTCAAGAACAAAGCGGAGGGGAAATAACACCTACTGTTATCCTTCAATACGATTAAATGTTTGATTGTTGCACCGTAACAGATTATTATTTCATCGTTGTATCTAAGGTTTTTCAGTGCAGAGATTAAGGATTTTCAGTGCAGGAATTAGTGAACTTTTATGCAGTCGGGTAGTCGTCCCGTTGTAAGGTGACAATAGTCACCTTATAGAATGATAAATATCACCTTATAAGATGACATTAGTCACTTTATAATATGACTACCTGTCTTTAGAAGGATGAGAAACTCTAAAGATACAAAATTAAACAGTAAAAAGCAAGAGGGAGACTGGAAATATTGCCTCATCGGCGGAACGGATGGATTGCATTTCCGCACGTTAGTTTGTAATATTCCACCATACGTTTGTAAAATGACGTATTTTTCAGGGAATGTCCGTTTTTACAAGCATTAGAATAGCTTGTGTAATCGACTCTCGTCGGAACGTCCTATTTTTGAGTCAGAAAAACATCGTCGGAGTTTTGTCTCTGCGATCGAAGTAGTTATCAGAAATAGAACAGAAATCTTTTTTTATTTAACAATTTATTAAACTAATATTTATGAAACAGAAAGTAGCTTTCATGCTATTGGTTATTTCGTTCTGGTGTACATCTGCTATTCAAGCACAGACGGGAAGCCAAATTACAGGTAAAGTTGTCGATGCCTCCGGAGAACTCGCAGGAGTCAGTGTGGTGGTAAAAGGAACAACAAATGGAGTGACTACAAACATGGACGGCGAATTTAAATTAGGAAATGTAAAATCCGGCGACGTTCTGAAATTCTCTTTTGTAGGTTATAAAACCCGAGGAAGTGAAAGTGGGCAATAAGAAAAGATTCGATATTGTAATGGAAGAAGATGCCCAGACATTGGAAGAGGTAACTGTAGTGGCTGTGGGTTACGGTGACGTCAGAAGACGGGACCTGACCGGTTCTATCGGCAAGGCCAATATAAGTGATATGACGAAAACCCCGGTAAACAATATCGCGGAAAGTCTGGGTGGCCGTATTGCCGGTGTACAGGTGACTTCTACCGACGGAGCTTTGGGGGATAACTTCAATATCGTCATCCGCGGAGCGGGTTCGCTGACGCAAAGCACGGCTCCTCTCTATGTAATAGATGGATTCCCGCAGGAAAATTCCAGCATGAGCGCCCTCAATCCGAATGACATCGCATCTATCGACATCTTGAAAGATGCGTCCGCCACAGCTATTTACGGTTCGCGCGGTGCCAATGGTGTCGTCATCATCACCACCAAACAGGGACAGGCCAGCAAGGCGAAAGTGACTTATAACGGAAGCGTCAGCATAAGCAAAGTCAACAAAACGATGGATATGATGAGCGGTTATGATTTCGCTTTGTTACAACAGGAAATCATGTCGGCAGACGACTTCTCCAATTATTATCTGAAGAATGGCGTCACTCTGGAAGATTACAAAACTTTTTAGAGATTATGACTGGCAGGATGAAATCTACCGTACAGCCGTCAGCCACAATCACTATGTGGGATTGAACGGCGGTAGCGACAAAATGAAATATTCGGCTTCGCTCTCTTACAGCAACCAGCAGGGTATTGTTATCAATACGGATTTGAGCCGTTATCAGGGACGTTTCAATTTCAGCCAGCAAATCAATAAGAAGATAAAGGTAAATGCGAATGCGAATTTCGCCAGTAACGTGCAGAACGGAGTCAGTCCGTCGGCACAGGCTTCGTCGATGTCTCATTCCTTATTATACAGTGTTTGGGGATACCGTCCGGTTTCTCCGTCGGGTTCCGACCTGTTGGCGGCCATGTACGATGAAGATGTGTCGATGAGCGATGACTATCGTTTCAATCCGGTACTTTCCGCACGGAATGAATACCGTCGCAACACGACTAATCACCTGCAAGCCAACTTAGGAGTGGAATGGGAAATCATCAAGAACCTGAAATTCAAGACTACCGCCGGATATACGGGACGGGACATCAAAAGAGAAGAGTTCAACGGCAGTCAGACCCGTACAGGTAACTCGCATCCTAAGAATACACAAAGCAAGGGTATCAATGCCAAGCTGACTCAACAGGAAACCAGAAATTACCTGAATGAGAATACGTTGACTTATCAGTTCAACAAGAACAAACACAGTTTCAACGCACTGGCCGGTCTGACTTTCCAGAAATACTCCGATTATACGACCAGTATCACGCAGGATTACATCACGAACGAATCTTTCGGCATGGCAGGTATCGGTAAGAGTGAAGCTACTCCGACGACCACTGCATCGCTGGGCGACAACGCTATGATGTCTTACTTTACCCGTTTCAATTACAATTATAAATCAAAATATTACGCAAACTTTACCATACGTGCCGACGGCTCTTCCAAGTTTGCCAAGGACAATCGCTGGGGATACTTCCCGTCCGGTTCGCTGGCATGGACTTTTTCACGTGAGAGTTTTGTAAGCGGGAATCTTCCCCTGGCTGTCAAACGGTAAATTACGCGCAAGCTGGGGTCTGACGGGTAACAACCGCATCGGAAATTATGATTATATGGCGCAGCTGATTACACACAGCGACTACTATAAATATCCGTGGGACAGCTCTTTTCACTACCGGTTATGTACTGAGTTCCATGGCCAACCCCAGCCTGAAATGGGAGACGACCGAACAGTTCGACCTCGGTATCGATCTGGGCTTCCTCAAAGGCCGCATCAACCTGACACTGGACTACTATATCAAAACGACCAAAGACCTGTTATTGAACGCGGAAGTTCCGGCAAGTTCGGGTTATGCCACAGCAACACTGAATATCGGTAAGCTGCGTAACAAAGGTTTTGAAATCACCCTGGAAAGTACCAATATCACAACGAAAGACTTCACATGGAGCTCTAACTTCAACATTGCATTCAACAATAATGAAATTATCGCCCTCACTTCCGGACAGAAAGAAATGCTTAGCTACGTCAGATGGGATAATGCCTACAACAATATGCCTGCTTATATCAGCCGCGTAGGTGAATCTGCCGGAAAACTGTATGGTTACATCTACGAGGGTACTTACAAGTACGACGATTTTAACCAGACCACTAATTCGGACGGCTCCATATCATACAAACTGAAAGACGGAATCCCCAGAATCTCCGACAGTGTGCAACCGGGTGACCCCAGATACAAAAAACTGTCCAACGACGGAACCAACAAAATCACCGACGACGACCGTACCATTATCGGCAACGGACAACCGAAACACACGGGAGGATTCACCAACAATTTTGTCTATAAAAACTGGGATTTAAATATTTTCTTGCAATGGAGCTATGGAAACGATATTCTGAATGCAAACAGAATGGTTTTCGAAAATCCGAGCAACCGGACCAATACGAATATGTTCGCCTCTTACAACAACCGCTGGAGCGCAGCCAATCCTACCAGTGACATGCCGAGAGCGCAAGCTCTGGACGCCAAACATTACAGTTCTCTGTACGTGGAAGACGGCTCTTTCCTAAAGTTAAAGACCATCTCTTTAGGATACAACTTAGGAAGAAAAGCACTCTACAAACTGGGTATTCAGGCAGCCAGAGTGTACTTCTCCGCTGAAAATATAGCCACCCTCTCGGGATATTCCGGTTCAGACCCGGAAGTTTCCGTCCGCAACAGCGTATTGACTCCCGGATTCGACTGGTCTTCCTGCCCGCGTTCATTCAATGCATCATTTGGCGTAAACATAACATTTTAAAGAGTATTCAACATGAAAAAGATATATCGCAATTTAAAGACCGCTGTACTGGCATTAGGATGTATGTCCTTATTACTGTCATCCTGTTCAGACTTCTGGATAAAAACCCGCATGATTTCGTCTCTCCCGAAATCTTCTACAAAAATGAAAGTGACTGTATGATGGCACTGGCCGGAGTTTATTGGACACTGGCTACCGACCATGTATACGGTGAGAGGTACTCGAATATCCTATCCAATACCGACGACTTGAGTTACTATGCCCGCCTGAACCAAAGCGGTCAGGTTTATACCAACTCACACAATTCAAGTAATAATGATATTTACCAGACGTGGACGCAGCTCTATTCCGGTATCAACAACGCCAACGTATTATTGGACAATATCGATGCAGCCAACATTCCGGATGCAGCCGTGAAGAACCGCATTAAGGGAGAAGCCAAATTCCTGCGTGCCTACTACCACTTTCTGCTTGTACAGAGCTGGTATGAAGTACCCATCCGCACGGAAACCGTGACCGACATCAATAACAGCTCCCTTTGCGGCAACTCCGCATGCAGAAGCCATTGACTGGATTATCAAGGAGATGGAAGACTGCATCGACCTGGTGGATGACTCCAAATACGACCTGTCTCCATCACACGTACAAAAAGACGACTGTTCAAGGCATATTGGCACGCGTCTGCTTATGGCGTGCCGGATCGCCCTCCAATGGCGGCAAGGAGTTTTTATGAAAAAGCGGCCAAGTATGCCAAGGCTGTGTATGACTCGCATAAGCACAAACTGTATCAGGGAGACATCTATGCGATCTGGAAAAACATCGCTTCCGACAAGTATGATACGGAATACAATGAAAGTATGTGGGAAGTGGAATTCATCGGTACCCGCGTAGACAGCAAGTTTACCTACTCACGCATAGGAAACACTATCGGAAACTGGCAGGAAAACACCTCTTCCACCGGTAAGGGATATGCCTACGGGTTCTATTGCGGTTCACTGATCTTATGGGATTTGTTCGAGAAAAACCCCGGTGACTTACGTCGCGACTTATCAATGGCTACTTACAAGCTCGACGCCAGCGACGCCGCGGTATACTGGAAAGATACGGAAATCGTGACACGCCGTTGCGGCAAATACCGCAGGGAATGGACCACTACTTCCCCTAAAGAGAAGAACAACGACCAGATCAACTATCCGGTGCTGCGTTATGCCGATGTGCTGCTCATGCTGGCCGAAGCCGAGAACGAAGCCGGTAAAGCTCCTACTGACCTGGCCTACGATGCAATCAATGAGGTACGCGAACGTGCCGGAATCGATAAAGTGGAGAACCTGTCATACGCGGAATTCCAACAGGAAGTGCGCGATGAAAGAGCCCGCGAACTCTGTTTCGAGAGTCTGCGCAAGTACGACCTTATCCGCTGGGGAATCTATTATGATGCCGCTCATAACAAACTGACTGAAGCCACGAACGACAAACGGTGGACTACCAGCGGGTATTATAAAGCAGCTAAAGAATATGCAGCCAATACGGAAGAAAGGCATCAGTTCCTGCCTATTCCGATGAAAGAATTGGGAGTGAACTTACTTCTGAAACAAAACTCTTATTGGAGTAACGCAGCAGAATAGTCTTATCTCCCCCGTTTTGAGAAACATTATACCCCCAACAGAAAAACCATGAAACAGCTATTAATTACAGTCCTTTTGTCAGGAAGTTGCGGATTTCTTGCTGCACAGAAAACAGTTAAAACACCTGCCATATATAAACCTGTCCGTACCGAGATGTATAAAAAGGGATGGATAGACTTTAACAAGAACGGGGTGAAGGACATCTATGAAGATCCTTCAGCACCTGTCGATGCACGCATCGAGGATTTGCTCAAGCAGATGACGCTGGAAGAAAAGACCTGTCAGATGGTCACTCTGTATGGATATAAGAGGGTATTAAAGGAGGATCTGCCCACTCCCGAATGGAAGAACCAGTTGTGGAAAGATGGTATCGGAGCCATTGACGAGCACCTGAACGGATTTCAACAATGGGGACTTCCTCCATCGGACAATGAATATGTCTGGCCTGCTTCCCGTCATGCGTGGGCGTTGAATGAGGTGCAGCGGTTCTTTATAGAAGAAACCCGGTTGGGTATTCCTACCGATTTCACCAACGAAGGGATTCGTGGGGTAGAAAGTTACAAAGCAACGAACTTTCCTACTCAACTCGGATTAGGACATACCGGAATCGGGAACTCATCCGCCAGGTCGGTGTCATCACCGGACGGGAAGCCCGTATGCTGGGGTATACCAATGTTTACGCGCCCATACTCGATGTGGGGGCGCGACCAGCGGTGGGGACGTTATGAAGAAGTGTACGGGGAGTCTCCTTATCTGGTAGCTGAACTGGGCATTGAAATGGTGCGGGGGATGCAGCAGGATTATCAGGTGGCTGCCACGGGAAAGCATTTCATCGCTTACAGTAACAACAAAGGCGGGCGTGAAGGTATGTCCCGCGTCGATCCGCAGATGTCTCCGCGCGAGGTTGAGATGGTTCATGTTTATCCTTTCAAGCGGGTGATCCGTGAAGCGGGATTGCTGGGAGTGATGAGTTCTTACAATGATTATGACGGGTTTCCTATCCAAAGCAGCTATTACTGGCTGACTACCCGCCTGCGCGGAGAGATGGGATTTCGTGGGTATGTTGTTTCCGACAGTGATGCTGTGGAGTATCTTTATACCAAACATAATACTGCCAAGGATATGAAAGAGGCGGTAAGGCAAAGCGTAGAAGCCGGATTAAATGTCCGTTGCACGTTCCGCTCTCCCGATTCTTATGTATTGCCGTTGAGGGAATTAGTGAAAGAGGGAGGATTGAGTGAGGAGGTCATCAATGACCGGGTACGGATATTCTGCGTGTCAAGTTTTTAGTCGGACTGTTCGATCATCCGTATCAGACAGATTTGAAAGGGGCGGATGAAGAAGTGGAGAAAGCAGAAAACGAGGAAGTCGCCCTGCAGGCTTCCCGGGAATCGATCGTACTGCTGAAAAACGATCAAGACGTGTTACCGCTGGATATTTCAGGTATCAAGAAGATAGCGGTTTGCGGACCGAATGCGGATGAATGTTCTTATGCATTGGGACATTATGGGCCGTTGGCGGTAGAGGTGACTTCCGTACTGAAAGGTATTCAAGAGAAGACGGACGGGAAAGCGGAAGTGCTTTATAGCAAAGGCTGCGAACTGGTAGATGCCAATTGGCCGGATAGCGAACTGATTGATTTTCCGCTGACGGAAGAAGAGCAAAAGGAAATAGACAAAGCTGTCAGTCAGGCAAAAGAGGCGGATGTAGCGGTAGTTGTATTGGGAGGCGGACAGCGTACGTGCGGAGAGAACAAATCCCGCAGTAGTCTCGATCTGCCGGGGAGGCAACTTGACCTGTTGAAAGCAGTAGTGGCTACGGGCAAACCTGTCGTACTGGTGCTTATCAACGGAAGACCTTTTTGTCTATTAACTGGGCTGACAAGTTTGTTCCCGCCATTCTCGAAGCGTGGTATCCGGGAGCGAAAGGTGGAAAAGCGGTAGCCGACGTGCTTTTCGGAGATTATAATCCGGGCGGTAAACTAACTGTCACTTTCCCGAAAACAGTGGGACAAATTCCTTTCAATTTCCCGTGCAAACCGTCTTCTCAAATTGATGGGGGAAGAATCCGGGAATGGATGGCAATATGTCACGTGCCAACGGTGCATTGTATGCTTTCGGATATGGCTTGAGTTATACCTCTTTCGAATATTCCGACCTGAAAATAACTCCGGCAGTTATCACTCCTAATCAAAAGACGTATGTCACCTGCAAAGTGACGAATACAGGCAAACGGGCAGGAGATGAAGTAGTCCAGCTCTATGTGCGCGATGTGTTGAGCAGCGTCACTACGTACGAGAAGAACCTGGCCGGATTTGAACGAATCCATCTGAAGCCGGGCGAAACAAAGGAAGTTTTTTTCCCATTGACCGGAAGGCATTGGAATTGCTGAACGCGGATATGCATTGGGTAGTAGAGCCCGGTGATTTCACACTGATGGTAGGGGCTTCTTCTACGGATATTCGTCTGAACGGCACGTTAACGGTGGTTGACTGCATAAACGACTCTACTCCGCAAAGCAAGGAAAACGAAGCTCCGATAAGTGCAAGTACGAATCAGGAAACGGTGAATAACGTGGTGGATAACGACCTTACCACTTTCTGGGAGGGAAACAAAGGGGATTACATCACCTTTGCCTTACAGAACGAAGCGAAAGTGGATGGCATTTCCATTGCCTTTCATCGCGATAACGACTGGAAACCGATTTTGAAATACAGCTTTCCAGTGGTGGCGGACAGTTCCTGACGGTGTACTCCGGCACAGTGAAAGAGTATCATAAGCTGTTGAACTTTCCTTTTAAAGGAACTACTGCCAGCGACCTGCGTATCGTGTTAGGCAGTGACAGAGTGGGCATTACAGAAATCAAATTACCTCAAATTAAAAAAATAAGATATATGAAAACCAGACTATTCCTCTTACTTATTATGTGTCTGTTTATTCTGCCGTCGGCATCAGCACAACAGAAAGAATATTCGTTGTGGTACAGTCAGCCTGCACCTAATGAAGGAGCTGAAAACATTGTAAAGAGTCGCGGATTCCCTTATGACAAATATTGGGAGAGATGGTCTTTACCCATAGGGAACGGATATATGGGGGCTTGCATATTCGGACGCACGGATACGGAGCGTATTCAGTTGACAGAAAAAACATTCGGCGTCAAAGGACCGTACAAGAAAGGGGGCATCGGCAACTTTGCGGAAATATATATAGAGGGTATTCACCATGACCAGCCATTGAACTACAAACGTTCACTGCGCCTCAACGATGCCATCTCTACGGTAAACTACCAATACGAGGGTGTGAACTATACAAGGGAATATTTCGCCAACTACCCAAGCAATGTAATCGTCGTAAAGCTCAAAGCGGACCAACCCGGAAAGATTTCGTTCACTCTTCGTCCCGTGCTTCCTTACCTGCACGAATATAACGACGAAGGAACCGGACGTACAGGCAAGGTATCAGCACAGAATGACTTGATTACCCTGACCGGAGATATACAGTTTTTCCGGCTGCCGTATGAAGCGCAGATTAAAGTAATTCCCAGTGGGGGACAGCTAAAAGCGATGAACGACGAATCGGGAAACAACGGAACCATCCGCATACAACAGGCTGACAGCGTAGTGTTACTGATTAATGCACAAACTGCTTATCAACTGAAAAGTTCGGTATTCACAGCATCTCCGGAAAACAAGTTTACCGGAAACGAGCATCCGCACCGTGCTGTCAGCCAATGCATACAAAAACGGCCGACAAAGGATATGAGGCATTGTGCAAAAGAGCATATAGCCGATTATCAGTCTCTCTTCAGCCGGGTGGACTTGCGTCTTTGTGATGAGACTCTCGGTATACCGACTGACAGCCTGTTGCACGACTATCAGAGAGGAAAAGAAAGTTTATATATGGATGAATTATTGTTCCAGTACGGACGTTATTTATTAATCGCTTCGTCGAGAAAGGGTTCGTTACCACCCCACCTTCAGGGAGCATGGAGCCAGTATGAATATGCGCCCCTGGTCCGGAGGCTACTGGCATAACATCAATATACAAATGAATTACTGGGCTGCCTTTAACACGAATCTGGCGGAAGTATTTATTCCTTATGTGGAATACAATGAGGCTTTCCGTCAATCGGCCAACGAGAAAGCGACAGGTTATATCAAAAGAATAACCCTGACGCCTTATCGGCCATCCCCGAAGAAAACGGATGGAACATCGGAACAGGGGCAAACGCTTTCTCAATAGATAGCCCCGGCGGACATTCGGGACTGGAACGGGAGGATTCACCACCAAATTATTCTGGGATTATTATGATTTCACCAGGGATGAGGATATACTGAAGAAACACTCTTATCCCGCCATGCTGGGTATGGCCAAATTTCTTTCGAAAACTCTGAAACCGACAGAGGAAGGATATTTGCTGGCTGATCCGTCTTCTTCGCCTGAACAATATCATAACGGTACGACTTACCAGACGAAAGGTTGTGCATTCGATCAGGGAATGATTTGGGAGAGTTTTCATGATGTATTGAAAGCAGCGGATATCCTGAAAGAGGAGTCGCCTTTCCTCCGGACGATAAAAGAGCAGATTGGCAAACTGGATGCCATCCAAATTGGAGAATCGGGGCAGATAAAGGAATATCGTGAAGAAAAAAAGTATAGTGACATCGGAGATCCGCGCCATCGCCATATTTCGCATTTATGCGCACTCTATCCGGGTACGCTGATTAATGCGGAGACTCCCGAATGGTTGAAGGCGGCTACCGTAACTTTAAACAACCGGGGAGATAAATCGACAGGATGGGGTGTCGCCCATCGTTTAAACTTATGGGCACGGGTAAAAGACGGGGATATGGCATACCAACGATACCAGCTGTTATTGAAGAAATACATCCTCGAAAACCTGTGGAATATGCACCCGCCTTTCCAGATTGACGGAAACCTGGGAGGGACTGCCGGAGTAGCAGAAATGTTGATTCAAAGTCATGAAGGGTATATCAACCCTCTCCCCTGCCCTGCCGGCTGCATGGAGAGACGGAAGTTATGAAGGTTTGGTAGCCCGGGGAAACTTTGTAGTTTCCGTTTTCTGGAAACAGGGACTCATGACTCAAATGGATGTCTTATCCAGAGCGGGTGGCGAATGCGTCATTCAATACAAGGATATTGCCAATTTTACAATCAAAGACGCCAAAGGAAAGAAAGTGAAAACTATCCGGGAAAGTAAGAACCGCATCAGATTTGCCACCCAAAAAGGAAATACCTATTACTTAAACCATTAATAAAAGATATGAGACTGAAAGAACAAATAGCGATTCTGGCACTGGGAGCAGGTTTCGCCGGCTGCACTCCCCAACCGGCAACCAACCTCATTGAAGATAACATGGAGTTTGCACAGCAACAACTCCGGTTTGCTTTTGATGAGATAGATTATGCCATCGTCAATGAGTCACCCGAAAGCCGCGCAAAACGGGAAAAGAACGGTTGGGGAGAATTGACCAACCCCCGCAATTCGGAACCGGACGGGACACTGAACTTGGTGCCGTCCAAAGACTGGACAAGCGGATTCTTTCCGGGAGAACTTTGGTTCCTTTACGAATATACCCAAAACAATTTCTGGAAAAAGAAAGCCCAGCAACATACTGATATATTAGAAAAAGAAAAGATGAACGGAAGTACTCACGACATGGGTTTTAAAGTCTATTGCAGCTTTGGCAACGGATACCGTCTGACGCAAGATGAACACTACAAGGAGGTATTGCTGCAATCAGCACGCACGCTCGCTACACGCTTCAAACCGGCGGCAGGGATTATCCGGTCGTGGGATCATAGTACGGCCAAATGGCTATGTCCGGTGATTATTGATAATATGATGAACCTTGAACTGCTGTTCTGGGCTACTAAGGAGAGCAAAGACTCTACGTTTTACCGGATAGCGATCGATCATGCAAGAACTACGATGAAGCATCATTTCCGGCCTGATTTCAGCAGTTATCATGTGATAGATTATGATACAATTACAGGGCAGGTATTAAAAAAGAATACTCATCAGGGCTTTGCCGATGAATCTGCCTGGTCACGCGGACAGGCATGGGCGCTCTACGGATATACGATGTGTTATCGCGAAACCCAGTTACCGGAGTTTTTGGAGCAGGCACAAAACATAGAGAAGTACCTCTTTACTCATCCCAATATGCCGGAGGATCTTATTCCTTACTGGGATTTCGATGCGCCCGGTATACCCGACGAGCCGCGTGATGTTTCAGCGGCTACGGTCATCGCTTCGGCACTTTATGAACTTAGCCTGTATGATCCTGAAAAGGGGGAACGCTACAGGAGCAATGCAGATAAGATCATAGAGAACCTGACGAAGCATTATCGCGCTACGCTAAAGAAAGACAACGGTTTCCTGTTATTGCACAGCACGGGTACCAAACCGACTAATACGGAAGTGGACGTACCTATTGTCTATGCCGACTATTATTTCATAGAAGCGTTGATGCGTAAAAACAAATTAGAAAAAACGGGTAAACTGTTTTAATATTAAATCATGTCGGTAAGAAAACGGAATATTTAATTGTTTAAACTAACGGATAAAACCATGAAGAAATCTACTAAATTATGGATGGTCATTCTCTTCCTATTCACCGGAGCAGGAAGGGTAACTGCTCAAATTCCATCTACCAGAATATACGACGGAGAGAAACTGGCTAAGGTAAAATCCCGTATGGAGTCAAAAGAATATGCATCTGCCATCACTAAATTGATGAATGAGGCGGACAAAGCCCTGAAAAGTAAACCTGTCTCCGTGATGGATAAAACGATGGTTGCGGGTAGCGGGGACAAACACGACTACATTAGTATGGGACCTTACTGGTGGCCCGATCCGACGAAACCCGACGGTCTGCCTTATATCCGCAAAGACGGAGTACGCAACCCCTAATGCAACGAGTGACTGTACGAACATCGGAAAGACAATTAATGATATATCGACTTTAGGAATCGCCTACTATTTCTCCGGCAATGAGAAATATGCAGCCAAAGCTGCTGAACTCACCCGCATCTGGTTTCTGAACCCTGAAACTCGCATGAATCCCAACATGAATTATGCACAAATGATTCCGGGTCATAATGGGAACAAGGGCAGAGGGTTCGGCATGATTGATGTTTATTCGTTTATCAATTTACTGGATGCAGTAGAGATGATGAATACTTCCACCGCCTTTTACAACAGCAGACCGTTCCGGTCTGAAAGATTGGTTTACCGATTATCTGGAATGGATTCGCACCAGTCCTGTAGCCGACGAGGCACGGACATCTGAAAATAATCATGGGGTATCTTTCGACGTGCAACAAACGGTGTATGCGCTCTTCACCGGAGATTCCGTCTGGCACGGAAGACAATCAGTGAGTTTGCAAAGTTACGATTGTTCCCACAAATCGAACCCGACGGCAGGCAACTTAGAGAACTGGAGCGCACCAACGGACTTAGTTACACAAACTACAATCTGGCTCTTATAATGGATATGTGTGCAATCGGCCATACATTAGGTATAGATGTCTACAACAGCACTTCCAAAGACGGGCGTTGCATCGCGAAAGCATTGAAGTATATGGCTTCTTTTTATCGGCAAGCCACAAAGTGAGTTTCCATACCAGCAAAGCAGGGATTGGGAAAAAGAGTTGCAAACAAGTTGTTGGATATTGCACCGTGCTTCTTTCTATGACAATAAATCGGGTTGGGAGGAGATCTGCCAAAAATATCTGAAGCCATCCAGCACGGACAGAAGGCGATTGTTATATAGTTTAGAATAATTCAATAGGTATATTATAAATATTACACGACATCGGAATAGATTAAGATGTTTCTGAATAAGATATTACCAGATTCTGACAAGATTGGGTAATGTCTTATTTTTATAATGAGGAAAATTGTTACCTTTGTTATATCTTATATTTGCAATAAGATCAAATCTAATTTTTCCTCTTATGAAAATAATTAAAGCCGCCCGCATCGTTACCCTCATTACCGGACTAGTAGTAGCCGGAGTGTTCTTTTCATCCCCTGTTTCTGCCCAGGATATTTCGGGAACCTGGCATGGAAAACTTTCCATTCCCACCGGTTCATTGACTATTGTATTCCATATCAGTCAAACAGAACAAGGCGCTTATGTGACCACACTGGACAGCCCCGACCAGGGAGCCAACGGTATCAAGACACAGACTACTTCTTTCAATGATTCTATATTGACGATCCAGATACCCATTATCCATGCCTCTTACAAAGGAAAATTGGATAGTAATCAAACAATCAGTGGGACGTTTACACAGGGAATGCCTATTCCATTGAATTTGAAAAAGGGAGAAGCCAGCCGCCCCAAGCGTCCGCTGGAGCCTCAACCGCCTTTCCCTTACAAAAGCGAAGAGGTCATTGTGAAGAATGAGCAGGATGACATCAACCTTGCCGGAACATTGGCTCTTCCCCAAAAGGGAACTAAGTTTCCGGCAGTGGTTATGGTGACAGGGAGCGGTGCACAGAACCGGGATGAAGAAATCATGGGGCATAAACCTTTTCTTGTTATCGCCGATTATCTGACACGTAACGGAATTGCCGTACTAAGATGCGATGATAGGGGACCTGCCGCTTCACAAGGTAATCACGCAACAGCTACCAATGAGGATTTTGCCACAGATACGGAAGCTGCTATCGATTATCTGCGCAGCAGAAAAGAAATAAATGCAAAGAAAATCGGAATTATCGGACATAGTGCAGGCGGAATCATTGCATTCATCGTTGCAAAAAAGATCCGTCGATCGCATTTGTCGTTTCATTGGCAGGGGCCGGTGTGAAAGGTGACAGTCTGATGCTGAAGCAGGTAGAGTTAATCTCTAAATCCCAAGGAATGCCGGATGCCGTCTGGCAAGGGATGAAGCCTTCAATACGGAACAGATATGCCATACTGCAACAAACAGACAAAACTCCCGAGGAGTTGCAGAAAGAACTGTATGCAGACGTTACAAAAACAATGTCGCCCGAACAATTGAAAGACCTGAATACCATCCAGCAACTATCCGCACAAATCAGTTCGATGACTTCTCCGTGGTATCTGCATTTTATGCGATATGATCCGGCCGAAGACTTGAAGGAACTAAAATGTCCGGTTCTGGCACTAAACGGAGAAAAAGACATTCATGGATGCCGCCATGAACCTGACCGCCATCCAAGAAAAAATCACTGGAAATGGAAATACAAATGTAACTATCAAAGCCTATCCCTACTTAAACCATCTGTTTCAGACTTGCGAAAAAGGAACACTGGCAGAATACGGGCAACTGGAGGAAACCATCAGCCCGGAAGTTTTAAAAGATATCGCGGAATGGATTCTAAAGCAAACGAAATAGTCGCTTTATCCATCTTCCAACCTCCCGGCAATCATCTTGCTACACACTAGCATTGTATAAATTGATTTAAATCAAAATCGTCCGGTCTGAACTCACCTTGAAAGATTTTGTTTTACCTTTGCAGCCGAAATAAAAAAAGCGGCAGGTAAAAAGGTAAAAAGCAACAGGTATTAGGTAAAGTTTCGTATGAAGAAGAGTCTTATTGCATTGGCGTTCGGTACACTGGGATTGGGTATTGCCGAATTTGTAATGATGGGAATTTTGCCCGATGTGGCAAAAGATCTAGGTATCAGTATTCCTACCGCAGGGCATTTCATATCTGCTTATGCATTAGGAGTCTGTGTCGGCGCCCCTGTATTGACATTAGCACGTAAATATCCACTAAAACATATTCTGTTGGTATTAGTCACCTTGATTATGATAGGTAACATCTGTGCGGCTATGGCTCCCAATTACTGGGTGTTGCTCGTTGCCCGTTTTATCTCCGGCTTGCCTCATGGTGCATACTTCGGAGTAGGTTCTATCGTTGCAGAAAGACTAGCCGACAAGGGAAAAGGTTCGGAAGCCGTTTCGATCATGATTGCCGGAATGACCATTGCCAATCTTTTTGGTGTACCCTTGGGAACTTCTCTAAGTACCATGCTCTCCTGGCGTGTCACTTTCCTGTTGGTAGGAATCTGGGGAATCGTTATCCTATATTATATCTGGCGCTGGGTTCCCCACGTAGAAGGACTGGAAGATACAGGTTTCAAAGGACAGTTCCGTTTTCTTAAAACTCCGGCTCCGTGGTTGATTCTCGGTGCTACAGCCTTAGGAAACGGCGGTGTATTCTGTTGGTATAGCTACATCAATCCGCTGCTTACCCATGTGTCCGGCTTCTCCACAGAAAGCATTACGCCTTTAATGATTCTTGCCGGATTCGGTATGGTGATGGGAAACCTGATTAGCGGACGTCTCTCCGACCGTTACACCCCCGGAAAAGTAGGGACTGCCGCACAAGCACTTATCTGTCTTATGCTATTGCTCATCTTCTTCCTTTCTCCCTACAAATGGGCGGCTGCGCTATTGATGTGCCTCTGCACCGCAGGACTGTTTGCCGTATCCAGTCCGGAGCAGATATTAATTATCCGCGTATCCAAAGGAGGCGAAATGCTCGGAGCTGCCTGTGTACAGGTAGCGTTCAATCTGGGAAATGCCATCGGTGCCTATGTAGGCGGACTGGCTGTTAGTGGCGGATACCGTTATCCTGCCCTGACAGGTGTACCGTTTGCCTTGATCGGATTCACTTTGTTCTTGATTTTTTATAAGAAATACCTATCTTTGCAGTCAGATTATCGATAACTAAATAAAACGAAATAGATAAATGGCATTGCAATGTGGTATTGTTGGACTACCGAACGTGGGTAAGTCGACTCTTTTCAACTGTTTGTCAAACGCAAAAGCGCAGGCAGCAAACTTTCCTTTTTGTACAATAGAACCCAATGTAGGTGTAATCACTGTTCCTGACGAACGTCTGAACGCACTCGCTGAATTGGTGCACCCCCAACGAATTGTTCCTACAACTGTAGAAATCGTAGATATCGCCGGACTGGTGAAAGGCGCAAGCAAAGGTGAAGGACTGGGAAACAAGTTCCTAGCCAATATCCGAGAAACAGATGCTATCATCCATGTGCTGCGTTGCTTCGACGACGAGAACGTGACACATGTAGACGGAAGTGTAAATCCTGTACGCGACAAGGAAATCATTGATTACGAACTTCAATTGAAAGACCTGGAAACGATCGAAAGCCGTATCCAGAAAGTACAGAAACAAGCACAGACGGGCGGAGACAAAGCTGCAAAGTTAGCTTACGATGTACTCGTTCAATATAAAGACGCTCTGGAACAGGGAAAATCTGCACGTACAGTGACTTTTGAAACAAAAGACGAACAAAAGATAGCTCACGAACTGTTCTTATTGACCAGCAAACCGGTGATGTATGTTTGCAATGTTGATGAAGCAAGCGCAGTGGGTGGCAACAAATACGTAGATATGGTACGCGAAGCTGTAAAAGACGAGAATGCTCAAATCCTGATTGTCGCAGCCAAGACCGAAGCAGACATCGCCGAACTGGAAACATACGAAGACCGTCAAATGTTCCTTGCCGAAGTAGGGCTGGAAGAATCGGGCGTCGCACGTCTTATCAAATCAGCTTATAAACTCCTGAATCTCGAAACATATTTCACTGCCGGTGTACAAGAAGTACGTGCCTGGACATATGAAAAAGGCTGGAAAGCTCCTCAATGTGCCGGAGTGATCCACACCGACTTTGAAAAAGGTTTTATCCGTGCCGAAGTTATCAAATACGAGGACTATATTCAATACGGATCGGAAGCAGCTGTGAAAGAAGCCGGAAAGCTGGGTGTGGAAGGAAAAGAATACGTGGTGCAGGATGGCGATATCATGCACTTCCGTTTCAACGTGTGATTATCGGTAACTACCGACGACTTATTAATTATTAATTCGCTAATAACATGAAGTATCTCATCGCAGGAACTGGAGGTGTAGGCGGCAGTATCGCAGGATTTTTGTCGCTGGCAGGCAAAGATGTAACCTGTATTGCCCGTGGTGCTCATTTGCAAGCAATACAAACGGATGGTTTAAAACTGAAGTCGGATTTAAAAGGCGAACATACGCTCCGGATTACGGCAACTACCGCTGAAGAATTCAATGGAAAAGCGGATGTGATATTTGTATGCGTAAAAGGTTACTCGGTCGATTCTATTGTAGAACTCATTCAAAGAGCCGCTCACAAAGACACGGTTGTCATCCCCATACTGAATGTGTATGGAACAGGACCGCGGATACAGAAACTTGTTCCGGGAGTTACCGTTCTGGATGGTTGCATCTATATTGTGGGTTTCGTATCCGGCACAGGAGAAATCACCCAAATGGGGAAGATATTCCGGTTGGTATACGGCGCTCATCACGGCACAGTTGTAAAACCCGGATTGCTGGAAGCCATCCAACAAGATTTGCAGGAAGCAGGTATCAAAGTAGACCTTTCACCGGATATCAACCGGGATACATTTATCAAATGGTCGTTTATTTCTGCAATGGCTTTAACAGGGGCATACTACGATGTTCCGATGGGTGAAGTTCAAAAACCGGGAAAGATACGGAATACATTCATCGGACTCACTACAGAGAGCGCTGCTTTAGGAAAGAAGCTAAGTGTGGAATTTCCGGAAGACCCTGTCACTTACAATCTGAAAATCATCGATAAACTGGATCCCGAAAGCACTGCTTCCATGCAGAAAGATCTGGCACGCGGACACGAATCCGAGATACAGGGACTGCTTTTCGATATGATTGCGGCAGCCGAAGAGCAGGGAATAGATATACCGACCTACCGGATGGTTGCGGAGAAATTCAAAGAATAGCCACTAGAGAAAGAATGAAACCTATTAAATAAATAATACTACCAAGCCTATGTATTCACTTCTCAACATCAACTGGAATCCGAATCCCGAACTATTCAACCTGTTCGGCATTTCTATCCGTTATTATGGATTATTGTGGGCAGTAGGAATCTTCTTTGCTTACATGGTTGTCCATTACCAGTATCGCGACAAAAAAATAGAGGAGAAGAAGTTCGACCCCCTCTTCTTTTATTGTTTCTTCGGTATTCTGATTGGTGCCCGCCTGGGACACTGTTTATTCTATGATCCGGGATACTATTTGTCTCATTTTTGGGAAATGATTCTTCCTATCAAATTCATGCCGGACGGAAACTGGAAATTCACCGGATACGAGGGATTGGCCAGCCATGGTGGCACACTAGGATTGATAGTCGCACTTTGGCTGTATTGCCGCAAGACAAAGCTCCATTATATGGATGTATTGGATATGATTGCCGTAGCCACTCCAATCACAGCCTGTTTCATCCGCCTTGCCAACCTGATGAACTCCGAAATCATCGGCAAAGCCGACTGATGTACCCCTGGGCGTTTATATTCGAGCGTGTAGATATGCAGCCCCGTCATCCGGGACAACTTTACGAGGCTATCGCCTATCTTATCCTATTCTTCATCATGATTTATCTGTACAAGAATTACAGTAAGAAACTGCACCGCGGCTTCTTCTTCGGACTTTGTTTGACTTACATCTTTGTCTTCCGCTTCTTCATCGAGTTCCTGAAAGAAGAACCAAGAAGCATTTGAAGACACATGATGTTCAATATGGGCCAATGGTTAAGCGTTCCATTTATCATCATAGGCGTTTATTTCATGTTCTTCTATGATCGGAAGAAAGTAGAAAAGAAATGAAACATATCATAGATATAGAAACTTGGGGAGCGGACAGGAAAAGCAATCACCAAAGAAGGCAAATTAGTAATGCCTATCGCTATGACCATTCATCATGGATTTATAGACGGGCACCATCTTTCATTGTTTTACAGGAAAGTAGAAGAGTTACTAAAAATAAAGCACAAACAAGGATTAGCATTCTCCCCATTGCTTCATATTACAGATTTTAAATTAAGGGGAAATAATTATTTCCCCTGACTATCTTCTTGATATCATTCAGCTTATTCAATGCTTCAATCGGAGTGAGATTATTCACATCCAAATTCAGAATCTCATCACGAATCTGGCAGAGAATCGGATCATCCAGCTGGAAGAAGCTTAACTGCATACCTCCACGGTTCTCGCTCACTTCCGTCAACGGTTTACCGGAAATTCCTTGTTGGCGATTGTCAGATTCAAGCTGCTTCAGTATCTCATTTGCACGTTTCACAATGCTTTTCGGCATACCGGCCATCTTTGCCACATGAATACCGAAAGAGTGTTCACTACCACCACGTTCCAGTTTACGAAGGAAGATTACTTTATTATCAACTTCTTTCACCGATACATTATAATTCTTGATACGTTTGAAGGATTTCTCCATCTCATTCAACTCATGATAATGCGTAGCAAATAAGGTACGTGCTTTCGCTTTCGGATGCTCATGGATATGCTCTACGATTGCCCAAGCAATGGAAATACCGTCATAAGTAGACGTACCACGACCCAACTCATCAAACAACACCAGACTTCGGGAAGAAACATTGTTTAGAATATCTGCCGCTTCATTCATCTCTACCATGAATGTTGATTCTCCGACCGATATATTATCACTCGCTCCTACACGAGTGAAAATCTTATCCACCAGACCGATATGGGCACTCTCCGCAGGAACAAACGAACCGATTTGCGCCAACAGCGTAATCAGTGCCGTCTGACGCAAGAGCGCGGACTTACCGGCCATGTTCGGACCTGTAATAATAATAATCTGCTGCGTAGTATTGTCCAGCATCACATCATTGGCAATATACTTCTCACCAATCGGAAGCTGCTTTTCAATCACAGGGTGACGTCCCCTGGCGGATATCCAGTACATCATTGTCCTCAATAACCGGACGGATATAATTATTCTCACGCGCCACATTAGCGAAAGACAACAGACAGTCCAGGACGAGCAATCTGATTCGCATTAATCTGTATCTGCGGAATAAACTCCGTCAATGCCTGTACCAAATCCGTATATAGCTGCGTTTCCAGCACCAGAATCTTATCTTCCGCCCCTAAAATCTTCTCTTCATATTCTTTCAATTCCTGCGTGATATAACGCTCTGCGTTGACCAACGTCTGTTTACGAATCCATTCGGGCGGAACTTTATCCTTATGGATATTGCGGACTTCGATATAATAACCGAATACGTTATTATAAGCTACCTTCAGGCTCGGAATGCCTGTCTGCTCACTTTCACGCTGCTGTATCTGCAGCAAATAATCCTTTCCTGAATACGAAATCCGGCGTAGTTCGTCCAAATCCGCATTCACACCGTCTTGAATCACCCCCTTTATTGACAGCCAATGGCGGATCATTCTTTATCTCTTTGGCAATCCGGTCACGAATAGTGACACAAAGATTCAACTGTTCCCCTATCCAGTTCAGACTTGCGTTATCGGCCTTGGATACATGCCAACTTTATCGGCTCGATAGCCTGCAAAGCCACCTTCAACTGAACCACCTCACGAGGTGATACACGCCCTACAGCAACTTTGGAAATGATACGCTCCAAATCGCCTATCAGATGCAGCTGCTCTTCAATCAGTTCCTTAAAGTCCGGTTGACGGAAGAAATACTCTACCACATTCAACCGTTCGTCAATCGGCTTCTTATCCTTCAACGGGAAGACCATCCAACGTTTCAGCAAACGTGCTCCCATCGGGCTGATCGTTCTGTCAATCACATTGAGCAGACTGCTTCCGCCATCATTCATATTGCCAATCAACTCAAGGCTGCGCACCGTAAACTTATCCAGACGAACGTATTTGTCTTCCTCAATACGGGCCAAAGAAGTGATATGACCAATCTGTGTATGCTGCGTCATCGTCAGATACTGCAGAATAGCACCGGAAGCAATGATACCGTTCTTCAGATGCTCCACTCCGAACCCTTTCAGGTTCTTCGTTTCAAAATGTTTCAGCAAGCTTCTCACGGGCAGTAGTCTCCGTAAATACCCAGTCATCAAGCTCGAAGGTAAAGAACTTGCTGCCGAAATTACCCTCAAACATCAGCCGTTTGCCACGTTCAAAAAGAATTTCCTTCGGGGCGAAGTTGTTCAACAGTTTATCTACATAATCAAAAGGTCCCTCTGCTGTAAGAAATTCACCGGTAGAAATATCAAGAAAGGCAACCCCACAGGAAGCTTTCCCGAAATGAACGGCAGCAAGGAAGTTATTTTCTTTATAATTCAGGACATTATCATTGATAGATACACCGGGGGTAACCAACTCGGTAATACCTCTTTTCACCAGTTTCTTCGTCAGTTTCGGGTCTTCCAGCTGGTCACAGATAGCGACACGCTTTCCGGCGCGAACCAATTTCGGAAGATAAGTATCGAGAGCGTGATGTGGAAATCCTGCCATCTCGATAGTCTTTCCTTTTCCATTGGCGCGTTTTGTCAGTGTGATTCCTAGGATTTCGGAAGCAACAATGGCATCTGTAGAATATGTTTCATAAAAGTCGCCGCAACGAAACAGCATCACTGCATCCGGATGTTTTGCTTTCAAATCCAGAAACTGTTTCATCATCGGGGTGAGGACGATTTCTTCCTCGTTCACGGTTCTCTCCTTTTCTTTTTTATTTAGGGTAAACAATTGCAATATCTTTGCAAAGATAACAGTTTTCCGGCAGAGAATCAACGGAATTTCCCGTTTCAATTTTCACAATTAGTGTTGCATACCTTTTAAAAAAGAAGGGTATATTTCTTAACAAGTAAAGGAAAACTATTAAAACGTGTTATAAAACATACTATTTTACTTGGATAATTTGCTAATTTCCCAATAGTCCGTATCTTTGCAATGTGTTTTTCATAGTATTAGATTTAAGGTTAACAAAGGTTGGGTCAAGGCGTTGCTCTCTTTTTTTATGTCCGTACGTTTCACTTCCCCATAAATTGCAGTCAAATCCTCTTTATTTTACCGAGCCTTTCTTTCTGCCTGATAGACTCCAAATATAATGCAACCTGCTCCCAATAATGTAATCCATGTGATTTGTTCGTGAAGAATGATTATGGATGCTACCATAGTTACCAACGGATTGAGATAGATATAATTAGAGGCTCTAACGGTTCCCAACTGTTTCAATACCACATTCCAGAGGACATAACAAATCAAGGAAGCCAGAACAGCCAGAAACAAAAGATTGGATAATACAATCGGTTTTAAAAGTATGTCAAGATCCGGTTGCAACGGATGAAGAAGAAAGGCGGGAAGTATGGTCAATACTCCATAAAAGAATATTTTGCGGGTGATAAATACTGTGGGGTAACGCCCTGTCATTTTCTTTATCACCAAACTATAAAATGCCCACGACAGGGCGGCAAGCAAAGTAAGCAAATCCCCTACCGGAGATAATTTGAGTACAAAACTACCGTTGAAGACCACCAGTCCCACCTCCGATTAAAGCTAATATGGAACCATAAATCAAACCTTTGGTGGCTTTTTTTCACTCTTATAAAAGAGAAGGGAAAGAATGGTAGTAAGCAGGGGAGCTGTGCAAATGATGAAAGCGACATTGGATGCTTGCGTAATTCCCAAAGCTGTATTCTCGGTAAAGAAATAGAGTGAACCACCGAAGAAACCTCCTGCCATCAACCAAAGTTCGTCTTTCCAATTACCCGCAAACAGACGTTTGGGAGAAATCACCCAAATACCCAGATAAGCAATGAGAAAACGATAGAAGAATATCTCCTGTGGGGTCAGTCCGTGATTAATTAATACTTTGGTTGATATAAAGGTCAGTCCCCAGATAGCAACTACAAGTATCGCAATCAGATGGTAATATCCATGCTTCAATTCCATAGTGATGGTGATGTTTTTTTAATAGAGTGCAAAGATAGCGAGAAGTTATGGAATGTTTGTTTGGAGAAGTAACAAAAAGCCCGTACCTTTGTTTATGTTCAAAGAAAGCTCCTAAAATAAGGAATAAGTTATGGAAAATATACAGCACCGGACAGAAAACGTATCCCCTATGGCATGATGAACTTTGCAGTAATTCGCCGTGACGACTGTTATTATGTGGATAAAACCCGTTTTATACCCATGATAGAAGAAGCGGACAAGTTTTTCTTCTTTATTCGCCCGCGCCGTTTCGGCAAAAGCCTCACTGTAAATATGTTGCAGCACTATTATGATATACTTGCCAAGGATAAGTTCGATGCCCTGTTTGGCGACCTTTACATCGGAAAGCACCCTACGCGCGACCGGAACAGCTATCTGGTGCTCTATCTCAATTTCTCCGGAATTGTAGGCGAACTGCACAACTACCGTAAGGGGCTGGATGCGCATTGCCAAACAATGTTCGACTATTTCTGTGATATTTACGCCGACTATCTCCCCAAAGGCATCAAGGAAGAACTCGACAAAAAAGAAGGAGCTGTCGAACAATTTGAATACCTGTTCACAGAATGTAATAAGACCAACCAACGTATTTACCTCTTTTTATTGACGAATACGATCATTTCACCAACGCCATTCTCTCTGATATAGAAAGCCTGCACCGTTATACGGACGAAACGCATGGCGAAGATTATCTGCGTGCCTTCTTCAATAAAATTAAAGCCGGAACCTATTCCAGCATTGAACGCTGTTTCATTACCGGCGTAAGTCCCGTGACAATGGACGACCTCACAAGTGGTTTCAATATCGGAACCAACTACTCGCTCACACCGGAATTTAACGAGATGATAGGTTTCACGGAATAGTAAGTGCGCCAAATGCTCACTTACTATTCCACCACCAGTCCATTCAACCACAGTGTAGACGAACTGATAGAAATAATGAAACCCTTGGTATGACAACTACTGCTTTGCAGAAGAATGTTACGGTGAAACCACTATGTACAACTCCAACATGGTACTCTACTTCGTCAAGAATTATATTCAACGAGGCAAAGCCCCCGGGATATGGTAGAAGACAATATCCGTATCGACTACGAAAAATTACGTATGCTCATCCGGAAGGACAAAGAGTTTGCACACGATGCCTCCATCATACAAACATTGGTGAGCGAAGGCTACGTCACCGGAGAACTGAAAAAAGGTTTTCCTGCCGTCAATATCACCAACCCCGACAACTTTGTGAGCCTGCTCTACTATTTCGGTATGCTCACCATTAGCGGAACGTATAAAGGAAAGACCAAACTCACCATTCCTAATCAGGTAGTCCGCGAACAAATCTACACCTATCTGCTAAGTACCTACAACGAAGCCGAACTCAATTTCAGCAGTTACGAGAAAAGAACGAACTTGCCAGTGCCCTTGCCTACGATGGCTCTTGGAAAGCTTACTTCGGCTATATTGCCGACTGTCTGAAACACTACACTTCCCAGCGCGACAAGCAGAAAGGCGAATTTTTTGTCCATGGCTTTTCACACTTGCCATGACGGCACAAAACCGTTTCTACCGTCCCATTTCCGAACAGGACACACAGGCAGGCTATGTCGACATTTTCCTCTATCCGCTACTGGATATCTATTCCGACATGAAGCACAGTTACATTGTGGAACTGAAGTATGCCAAGTATAAAGATCCCGAAAGCCGCGTGGAAGAACTGCGACAGGAAGCTATTGCCCAAGCCAATCGTTATGCTGACACTGATACGGTAAAAAGAGCAGTAAGCACTACACAGCTTCATAAAATCGTAGTTGTATACAAAGGAATGGATATGCCGATATGTGAAGAGGTTTAATACAAAAAAGGAACTCGCATTACAAGCGCATCATGCAAAAAACAGATAGGCTAACAATATGAAAAAATCAATAAAACGTTTGCCCAAACGCACGCAAGAAGAGTTGGCGGTGCTGCAAGAACTGATATTGTCGAATCTTTCGAACGTGCGTATGATTATCCTGTATGGAAGTTATGCGCGGGGAAAATATGTCATCTGGGATGTAACATACGACGGGTGCGGAGGAGGTACTTACTACCAAAGTGATTTGGATATTCTGGTGATATGTGATACGGGAGATGCTACTAAAGCAGAAAGACATGCGCGCGAGGTTATCGTCCCCAAATATGATACACGAATGGAAAGGAAACGGCATCCGGCACCTCCTAGTATTATTGTAGAAACCCCGACGACCATTAATCGAGCTATAAGAAGGAAGCATTATTTCTTCTATGAGATTATAAAAGACGGCATTCTGTTGTATGACGACGGTACGTTTCAGATTGGCAAACCGGAGAAGTTGCCGTATCGGGAGATTAAGCAATATGCGGAAGAAGAATATGAAGAATGCTTTCCCTTAGCAGAAGGATTCTTAAGACATGGCGAACTAGCCTATGAAGATAGAGACTATAAATTAGGTTCTTTCTTGTTACATCAAGCCTGCGAACGCTTCTACAAAACGTTTACACTTGTGTACAGTGGCATTCGCCCTAAATCTCATGAATTGAAAGTGCTCGGAGCAATGGCCAGAAACCGTTCACGAGGATTTGCTAATGTGTTTCCAACCAATACTTTCGAAGATTATAAAGCGTTTGATAAATTATGCAGGGCATATATCGAAGCGCGATACAACCGGCTATTCACCGTTAGCAAAGAGCAATACGAGTATATGCTGGCACGAACAGAGGTGCTGCGCGAAGTGACTATCCGGGAATGTGCCGCACGCATAGTAAAATTATCGCAGATTATTCAAAACCAATTATATTGATATATTAATCAATCGACTTATAAAATTATTTCTGCGATAATTTGCGTTAATCTGCGTTTTATTATTCATTATGACCCTCAATCACGTTAAAAGAGAGTTTCGATACACCTCCTTACTATCAAATTCTACATGAAAAACTATTTGGTCACCTTGTAAGTTCCACTTCCATAGTCCTTTGACTTCATCTCTCCGGGAAGGGTTACGGTAGCGGTAACACCCTTAGGAATGGTGAATTCCCAAATCCAAGTGTCACCCTCGTATTTCCAGGCGCTCTTGATGAGTCCGGCGGCGGAACGGTATTCGGCAGTTACGTGTCCCAATCGCTTGTCTGGAATGGGTTTCATAATGATATGCTTGAAGCCTTGGGGTGGCAGGATCGGCTGCAATGCCGGCAACAGTTTCCCAAATCCATTCACATACGCATCCGTAGGCATAATGATTGAAGCTGTTCATACCACGTGGTCCCATTCCCTTATCTATCATATAGCTGTTCCACCTTTCCCAAATAGTGGTAGCTCCATTGTCCACAGAATACAGCCAACTTGGGTTCTTACGTTGGAAGAGTAGTTCATAGGCAATGTCTTCCATGCCATTCTCCGTGAGGGTGGCCATAAGGATAGATGTGCCCAGGAATCCGGTCTGCAAGCAAAGGTCGTGTTGTGCGAAGTTTTCGCGCAGGCGGTCTATCATCTTCGCTTTGGCTTCGCCTTCCACAAGCTGGTTCTTTAGGGCGAACAGAGCAGGAGTTTGCATGGTGTTGAGGATGGCGGTTTTGAAGGTGCCGTCTTCGTTGAGGAAGTTCTCTTTGATGTATGCTTTTGCCAAGTCGCCCATTTGCTGGTATTTGGTGGAATTGCGACCGGTAGCGGTAGCCATGTCGCGCATCATGAAAGCATCTATCACCCAGTAGGAAGCGCTCAGATAGTTCCAATAGCTGACGGCATCAGGAAGCGGACCTTGGGGAGAGAAAGCCAGTCCGCTACAGCTTTCCAGCGGTTCGTAGCTCAACCAGTCAGCCCATTGGTAGTTGCCATTCTCGCTGCAGAGCGTCTCGTGGTTATACTTGGTGTCGTTGATGTGGTTCATAAACAGGTCCATGGCATTCCAGTTCTCCTCAATGATTTGCGTATCTCCGAATTGTTTCCATACCGTCCAAGGCACGATGATTCCGGCATCGGCCCAACCCAAACGCATTTTCTCATCACCGTATTGTGCCAAGGGAGCCACTCCGGGGAATCCGCCCAAACTGTTCTGGGTGTCGCGCATGTCACGCATCCACTTGTGAAAGAACTTCATGGTGTTAGCAAAGAACGTACCGGTTTCTGCAAACACTTGTGTATCTGCTGTCCAGCCCAGACGCTCGTCGCGCTGCGGACAGTCGGTGGGTATGGACAGGTAGTTGGATAGCTGTCCCCAATAAGTGTTGGAGATGAGCTTGTTCACAAGGTCGTTGCCTGTGGTGATAGTGCCGGTCTCCAGTTCCTTTGTGATGGAAGTGACGGGAATGGATTTCAACGACTTGATGGCGACATTTCCGGTGGCAGTTATGGAGACGTAGCGGTAGCCGAAAAAGGTGCAGTGAGGATAGTAGGCCACATAATTATCTCCGGCAGCAAAGGTGTAGTTCAGGCGGATGCCGGTGTGGGGAATACGCAGGTTTTCGCGGTGGCAGCTTCCTTCCGGACCGTCCATGCCACGAATCCTGGCACCGTTGCCGTCATTGAGCAACTCTGCGGGAAAGCAAGTCAGCACTGTTCCCTCGGCGGCTTTGAATACGAAAGAGGGTATGCCGGCACAGTTTTGCCCGAAATCCACCACTAATGTCTCTCCCGGACTTATGGTCATCTCCGTGCCCGATGCGAACTCACGGGCGATAATCACTTTACCGAACTCGTTTTCTTTCGCTCTTTCTATCTTCTTCCAAATGTATGCTCTGACAGGAGCGAGGGCGAGATCGGTGCGCAGATAGACCTCCGCTCCGTCCGAAGGCAGAATGTCACCAGAAAATTCGGTATTCTCTTCGGGTGTGGAGAGTTTGTCCACACATTCGTAGCCCATCGGTTCGCGTGCATCATACTCTTCTCCGTCAAAGATGCCGGCATGTTTCACCGGACCGGCAATTCCGGCTTTCCAGTTTTCGAGGTCGGTACCGTAGCACTTCTTAGTTCCGTCAGAAAAAAAGTCAGTTCCAATACACCGCGGAAGGCACACTTTTTGCCTATCATGCCGTCATATCCTCCGGGGTTATGATTTTGTCAGCCCACCATCCCGGTGTCACCTGTACGGAGAGCATGTTGTCGGCGTTTGGCTTGGTACGGATGACGTCTGTGATATCATAGGTGAAAGAACGTTTGGTCTTGGCATAGTGTGTGAAGCCCGGTTTCAGGAATTCTCCGCCTACGGGTTTCCCATTCACATACAACTCGTAAACTCCCAGTCCGGCGGTCATCCACTTGGCAGAGATGACTTTCTGTTCATTTTTCACGGTGGACACGAACCAACTGGCACCATCGGCTGCGCGACCGTTGTTATGTCCTTTCACTACAGGGGCGTCTACTGCGGAAATCCATTTGGATTCGTTCCAGGCTGATGCTTCCAATGCGTCAGTACGTTTTCCGACTTCGGTTGCGTTTATCAGTCCGCTATTCGAGAAAAGCGCGAAAATCATTACCGGAACAAGATTCGCAAAACAATGGAAATTCATTTTCATACTTATATGTATTTTTAGTATTAAAAGATTAACTTAGAAGTGCTGTTTTATGGGACTTGCACAACAAAATTACAGAATTATATGATATGACAGACGATTTCTACATTTTTTTTGACTCAACAATGGTTTCTGTTCAATCTGAAGCTTTTTACGTTGGAGAATCGATTATCGGGCAAAACAACGACATATTGTAAAATAATATAATCAACGCATTCGCTAGTTCTATTGTATCAATTATTTATCAAATAAGAAAAGAAGATGACGGTTATTCATTGCAGTCATTCTTTCTTCTTTACACGAAAACCTCGAAATCGAATAAACTCTATTCAAGTTTTTAATAAATAACTAGAGAGTTTATTATAAACGGTCCCCAAGTTTATTATAAACTCTTTTTTGACACTTTCAATATTTGAAATAGAATTATTGCAACAAAAATGGGCAAGAACCTTCGCAGTTTCTTGCCCATTCGTTATCCTACGCTATGCAATTTGCACATTAACCTATTGAACTTATGTTACAATATTTATATCTTTCATCATTCGTTTTCTATTTTTAATTTCCCCAAATATACGAAATAAAAAATAAGAAAGTCAATAGGGAAAGCGTGGTTATCTGAAAATAAACACGTAAATTTGTGCCTCGAATTAGAAATAACAGTATAAATCACTATAAATAAAAACTTTATCACTATGGAGTACAATTTCAGAGAAATTGAAAAGAAGTGGCAGAAAAGGTGGGTGGAAGAGAAAACCTACCAAGTTACGGAAGAGGATTCGAAGCAAAAATTCTATGTATTAAACATGTTCCCTTACCCCTCCGGTGCGGGCCTACACGTAGGACACCCGCTGGGATACATTGCTTCGGACATTTATGCTCGTTACAAACGACTGCGTGGCTTCAATGTACTCAATCCGATGGGATATGACGCATATGGTTTGCCAGCGGAACAATACGCTATTCAGACCGGACAGCATCCTGCAATCACTACCGTCAAAAATATCGACCGTTACCGCGAGCAGTTGGATAAGATAGGTTTCTCTTTTGACTGGAGCCGTGAAATCCGTACCTGCGATCCGGAATATTATCACTGGACACAATGGGCTTTCCAAAAAATGTTCAATGGCTACTATTGCAACGATGAACAGGAAGCCCGTCCTATCGAAGAATTGGAAAAGGCTTTTTGCAATCTACGGAAACGAAGGATTAAACGCTGCTTGCAGTGAAGAAATCAGCTTTACTGCCGAAGAATGGAATGCCAAAAGCGAAAAAAGGAACAGCAGGAAATCCTGATGAACTATCGTATCGCTTATCTGGGTGAAACCATGGTAAACTGGTGTGCTGAATTAGGAACTGTATTGGCGAACGACGAAGTAGTGGACGGAGTGAGCGAACGTGGTGGTTACCCCGTTATACAAAAGAAAATGCGTCAATGGTGTCTGCGTGTATCCGCTTACGCACAACGCCTGCTCGACGGACTGGATACAATCGACTGGACAGATTCTCTGAAAGAAACTCAAAGAAACTGGATTGGACGCTCGGAAGGTGCTGAAGTGCAATTCAAAGTAAAAGACAGTGATCTCGAATTCACCATTTTCACCACTCGCGCAGATACCATGTTCGGTGTCACCTTCATGGTATTGGCTCCGGAAAGCGAACTGGTAGCACAATTAACGACTCCTGAACAAAAAGCAGAAGTAGATGCCTACCTCGACCGCACCAAAAAACGTACGGAACGCGAACGTATCGCCGACCGTAGTGTTACCGGTGTATTCAGCGGTTCGTATGCCATCAATCCGTTTACAGGTGAAGCAGTGCCCATATGGATCAGCGATTACGTACTGGCAGGATACGGAACAGGAGCTATTATGGCTGGACCTGCTCATGATAGCCGCGACTATGCTTTCGCCAAACATTTCGGATTGGAGATCCGTCCGTTGGTAGAAGGTTGTGATGTCAGCGAAGAAAGCTTCGATGCCAAAGAAGGTATCGTTTGCAACTCTCCGAGACCTGATGTAACTCCTTATTGTGATCTTACACTGAACGGACTGACCATCAAAGAAGCGATAGAAACAACCAAGAACTACGTAAAAGAGCACAATCTGGGACGCGTAAAGGTGAACTACCGTCTGCGTGACGCTATCTTCTCTCGCCAGCGTTACTGGGGCGAACCGTTCCCTGTTTACTACAAAGACGGAATGCCTTACATGATCGACGAAAGCTGTCTGCCACTGGAACTTCCGGAAGTAGCTAAATTCCTGCCTACCGAAACAGGTGAACCTCCATTGGGACACGCTACCAAATGGGCTTGGGACACCGTAAACAAATGTGTGGTAGAGAATGAAAAGATAGATAACGTCACCGTATTCCCTCTTGAACTGAATACCATGCCGGGATTCGCCGGTTCTTCCGCATACTATCTGCGCTACATGGACCCACGTAATCATAAAGCATTGGTTGATCCGAAAATCGATCAGTACTGGAAAAACGTAGACCTTTATGTAGGAGGAACGGAACACGCTACCGGACACTTGATCTACTCCCGTTTCTGGAATAAATTCCTGCACGATGTAGGTGTATCTATCATGGAAGAACCGTTCCTGAAATTAGTAAATCAGGGCATGATTCAAGGTCGCAGTAACTTTGTATATCGTATCAAAGACACCAATACTTTCGTTTCGCTGAACCTGAAAGATCAGTACGAAGTGACTCCTATTCACGTAGACGTAAATATCGTATCTAATGATATTTTGGATCTGGAAGCATTCAGCATGGCGTCCTGAATACAAAACGGCCGAGTTTATCCTCGAAGACGGAAAATACATTTGCGGATGGGCAGTTGAAAAGATGAGCAAATCCATGTTCAATGTTGTCAATCCGGATATGATTGTTGAAAAATACGGTGCAGATACACTTCGTATGTACGAAATGTTCCTCGGCCCGGTAGAACAATCCAAACCGTGGGATACCAACGGAATAGACGGGGTACATCGCTTTATCCGTAAATTCTGGTCATTGTTCTACAGTCGTACAGACGAATATCTGGTGAAAGATGAGCCTGCAACGAAGGAGGAGCTGAAGAGCCTGCACAAACTGATCAAGAAAGTAACGGGAGATATCGAACAGTTCTCTTACAATACGTCTGTCAGCGCATTCATGATTTGTGTAAACGAACTTTTCAACCTGAAATGCAACAAAGAAAGAGATACTGGAACAGCTCGTTATCACCCTCGCTCCTTTCGCTCCGCATGTTAGCGAGGAGTTGTGGATGTACTCGGACACAAAACTTCCGTATGTGATGCCGAATGGCCTACATACAACGAAGAATATCTGAAAGAGGACACAATCAACTATACCATCTCTTTCAACGGAAAGGCACGTTTCAATATGGAATTTGCAGCAGATGAAGCTTCGGACGCTATTCAGGCGGCGGTATTGGCCGACGAACGTTCGCAGAAGTGGATTGACGGCAAGACTCCAAAGAAAATCATTGTCGTTCCGAAGAAGATTGTAAACGTTGTTGTTTAAAAACAAATTAGGCACGGATACACGGTTCTGATTGACTCTAAATTCTAAACCGTGTTATCCGCGTAATCCGTGCCTAACATAATTATAAATCCTATGCATAAACTAACAAAAGCGGAATTAATGAGGGAAGTGAAAGATTATATCTACATTACTCTCGGATTGATCAGTTATGCTTTGGGATGGGCGGCATTTCTGCTGCCTTACCAGATAACGACAGGTGGTACTACCGGTATCGGAGCTATCATTTATTACGCGACGGGATTTCCTATCCAGTGGTCGTATTTTATTATCAATGCGGTTTTGATGACATTTGCCATCAAGATATTAGGTCCGCGATTCAGCATAAAGACTACCTATGCTATTTTTGTGTTGACCTTTTTGCTTTGGCTTTTTCAGTTAATAGTAAATAACTACGTTGTAGCTCCGGATATGACGCCGGACGGCAAACCGTTATTGCTTGGACCCGGACAAGATTTCATGGCTTGTATTATCGGAGCAGCCATGTGCGGTGTGGGCCTGGGCATTACTTTCAATTATAATGGAAGTACCGGTGGAACAGATATTATCGCGGCCATCGTCAATAAATACAAAGATGTATCACTCGGGAGAATGATCATGATATGTGACGTAGTTATCATCAGCTCCTGCTACTTTATATTCCATGACTGGCGTCGTGTTATCTTTGGTTTTGTCACACTGTTCATTATTGGTGTCGTATTAGACTGGATTATCAACAGTGCCCGTCAATCGGTTCAATTTCTTATCTTCTCAAAGAAATACGACGAAATAGCCGACCATATCATTAAAGATACCAATCGGGGAGTAACCATACTCGACGGTACGGGATGGTACAGCAAAAACGATGTAAAAGTGCTGGTCGTGCTGGCCAAAAGGCGTCAGTCGCTGGATATCTTCCGACTGGTAAAACGTATCGATCCGAACGCTTTCATCTCGCAAAGCTCCGTCATCGGGGTGTATGGCGAAGGATTTGATAAACTCAAAGTAAAATAACCGGTTGATAAGTATTGAACAACTCTGTTAAACAAAAAATAAAATGATGAAACGCAAACTTGTATTTGCCACCAACAATGCTCATAAACTCGAAGAAATAGCTGCCATCCTCGGGGATAAGGTAGAACTGCTCAGTCTGAATGACATTGACTGCCACACGGACATTCCCGAAACAGCCGATACGCTGGAAGGCAATGCCTTGCTGAAATCTTCTTTTATCTACCGCAACTATCACTGGACTGCTTTGCCGACGACACCGGCCTGGAAGTGGAAGCGCTGAACGGAGCTCCCGGTGTCTATTCCGCCCGCTATGCAGGAGGAGAAGGACACGACGCACAAGCCAATATGCTCAAACTGCTTCACGAACTGGAAGGAAAAGACAACCGGAAAGCGCAGTTCCGTACAGCTATTTCGCTGATTCTCGACGAAAAGGAATATCTCTTTGAAGGTATCATCAAAGGGGAAATCATCAAAGAAAAAAGAGGTGATTCCGGATTCGGATACGATCCGGTATTCAGACCGAATGGTTATGATAAAACTTTCGCAGAACTGGGAAACGATATTAAAAATAAAATCAGTCACCGGGCATTAGCTGTAGAGAAACTTTGCGAGTTTCTGCAACGCTGATTATTCTGACTATCGTTTCGTCCAATTTATTACTCTGACATCATTGAATCCATCAACAGTCGATTCGAGTTTTGTGTATTTCTTAACTATATGATACAGAGTTTCATAAAAGAAATATTGATTACTTCCAAAGAAAATTATTACTTTGCAGAAAAATAAAACGCAATGAAGAAAGTTACATTATTTACTCTACTGACGTTACTATTATGTACTTCATGTGTAACGAAAAAGAAGTTCATGCTGCAGAAATGGCAGCTACCACAAGCAAAGATAGTTTACAAAGACTATTGACCGACTGCCGTAACACAGGCGACCAGATGTCAGCACAAATCAAAGAGCCTGTTGCGTGATACAACTCAAATGGGAAACAGTATCCGTCAGTATCAAAGTATGTTGAATGTGAACATGACGGAACAGGAAAAACTGAATGCCTTGTTGAGTCAGAAGAAAAACGAACTTAGCGAAAGAGAACGCACCATCAACGAGCTGCAGGACATGATTAATGCTCAAAATGATAAAGTGCAGAAACTATTGAGCAGCGTGAAAGATGCATTGCTGGGCTTTAGCACAGACGAACTGACGGTTCGTGAAAAGATGGAAAGGTGTATGTGGCAATGTCGGACAAATTGCTGTTCCAGTCAGGAAGCGCCCGCCTGGATAAGCGCGGTGAAGAAGCTCTTGGCAAACTAGCCGAAGTCTTGAACAAGCAGACCGACATCGACGTATTTATCGAGGGTCACACCGACAATAAACCGATCAACACCGTACAGTTCAAAGACAACTGGGATTTGAGCGTGATTCGTGCTACCTCCGTCGTACGTATCCTGATTAAGAACTACGGTGTAAATCCTTTGCAGATACAGCCCAGCGGTCGCGGCGAATATATGCCTGTTGACGACAATGAAACAGCGGAAGGCAGAAGCAAGAACCGCCGCGGAGATTATCAAAGCTGGACAAGTTGTTCCAGATGTTACGGAAGAGGTTAAATCATGTACCCATCTTGAATACCATCGTACCACCGTTCATGATGTCCTGATGAGTGATGAAGAAATCTTTGTGTTTCTTCCCGTTCAAAGTCACCGACTGAATGTAGATATCTTCGGGAGACTTGCGGATGGTCCGGATACGGAACTCCTTATTACCTGCCAGTTTCAAAGTACACTCATCCAAAAGCGGGGAACCGATGATATACCGGCCGTCGGCAGGATTGACCGGATAGAATCCCATCGCACTGAATACATACCAGGCAGACATCTGACCGCAGTCATCATTTCCGGCATATCCCGAAGAAGTGTTGTTATACAGCGTGTTCAGAATATGACTGACATACTTTTGCGTCTTCCACGGCTGACCTGCAAAATTATAGAGATAAGCTACGTGATGGCTGGGTTCATTACCATGTGCATACTGTCCCACAAATCCCGAAGCGTTATGATTCATCTGCTCACTCTTATAGGTAGAGGTAAAAAGGTATCCAGCTTTTGTTCAAAAGGCTTTAGCTCCACCTGTCAGTTCAATCAAGTCCTGGACATTGTGCGGTACATACCAAAAAGTATTGCCATGCGTTTCCTTCCGTAAACGGATGCCCGCCGTTTCCACCGTATTGATACGGGTCGAAAGGTTCGATCCATTCTCCCTTGTCATTCTTGGACTGGAAGAACTTCGTTTTCGGATGGAAAAGGTTCCGGTAATATTCGGAGCGTTTGTGGAATCGCTGATAATCGGCATCCTTGTTCAATTTTGCAGCCAGTTGAGCCACACACCAGTCGTCAAATGCCTGTTCCAAGGTAATGGAAACCGATTGAGTCTGAATATTTTCGGGCATATAACCATACTTTTCCCATACTTCAAAAGGAGAGTTGGGGTGTGAGGTTACCGAACTGTTATAGACTGCTTCATAGGCCTTCTCCATATCAATTCCGGGAATACCTTTCAGGATGGCATCAGTGATCACAGGGATGGAGTGGTTACCGATCATACAGTAATTGTCCTGTCCCCATAATTGCCAGATAGGCAGGTAGCCGTAATATTCATACTGGCGTATCATGCTCTTCACGAAGTCAGTCACCCGTTCGGGTTCCAGCAATGTGTAGAGAGGATGAGAAGCGCGGAAAGTATCCCACAGGGAGAATGTGGTGTAATGAGTTTCATTGTTCGCTACTTTGCGGGTCGTATAGTCGGCAGCCATGTATTCGCCGTTCACGTCGGACATGGTGTTAGGCTGTATCATGGTGTGGTAAAGAGCCGTATAGAATATCTCTTTCTGCACTTCCGTACCTTTCACTTCGATCTTTTCCCAGTTGTTTTTCCCAATCAGCGTCCGCAGCAGCCACATAGCGGTCGAAATCCCAGTGCGGTGCTTCCTGTTCCATGTTCTGACGGGCATTCTCCATAGAGACGGATGAAAGGGCTACCTTACACGTCAGTGGTTTGCCATTCAGTTGGCCGAAACGGAAACAGCCATGAAGATTCGTACCGTTGATCACGGCTGTGTTTTCATGAACACGCCCGCCGTCTCTCAGCGTAGAAGTAAGGATAGGACTGGAAAACTCCATGTAGAAATAAATCTTGCGCAGTTTCGCCCATCCGGTGATGATACGGTAACCTTCCACTGCATGATCATTCAGAATGCGGATCTGAGAGTTAATGATCCGGCGTCCCCAACTGCCCTTATCTGCCGAGTGGTCCATATCCAATATAATCTCCGCATCTTTGCCGGCGGGATATTGATAGCGGTGGATACCGTTTCTCTGAGTAGTGGTAAGCTCTGCATTAATATTCTCATCTTTCAGCATTACCTGATAATAGCCGGGACGGGCCTTCTCTTCGTCATGCGTGAATGCGGAAGAAGTGCGTCCGCTACTGGTCGGCATCAATGTAATGTCGATCAGGTCCGAGGCTCCTGTCCCACTCAGGCGGGTATGGCTGAAACCGAAGATCGTATTCCGGTTATAGTCGTAGCCGGAAGCGTCCCCCCAATTGGGAGCTTCGCTGGTGTCCGGAGAAAGCTGTATCATACCGAACGGCGAGGTCGCCCCGGGTAATTATTACCCGAAAGTCCCCATCGATGGCCCCCGTTCCAATAAACGGATTTACATATTTAGTGATTTCCCCTGCCTGCAACGTAGCGAGAGTCAATGAAAATGCACATACACTTAAAAGTAATTTCTTCATGGTTCATGGTGTTTTTATAAGATATGTTTCTTATGTCTATGGCTTTTTATTCTTCTGTTATTTCAATGAGACGGCTGTTGAGCTGCTGTGTTGTGAAAAGATCCAGTCCGACGTTCATTAGATATTCTCCGGAGAAAACCTGGTTGTTACCCTTCAATGAGGAACCGCTACCGGGCATCATATTGATTTCCTTCACACGGTACTTCTTGTCGGCATTCAACCCTTGCAGGCGGACAGGCAATGTCTTTTCCGCATAGCGCGGATGGATATCGAAGGCAAATACCGCAGCCGTTTTCTTGTCCTTGCCTACAAACATGGAAGAAGTATGGTTGCTTCCGTAAGGAGAAACGAGGCGATACAAATCACCTTCAAGGATGACAGGTTTCAGACGGTTGTAGTTCTTGACTGCCTGATCACAGTAAAGGTGCTCATTCTGATTCATGTCTTCCAGTTTGATGTCGAATCCCTAATTTGCACATCATGGCTACATCGGTACGGAACTTGATACTGGTTCCACGATTCCAAGTAGTGACGTGGGCACACAGTGTCTTACTTGGGAAGATCTGCGAATAGCCCCATTGGATAAACAGGCGTTCGATAGGATCGGTATTGTCGCTTGGCCAGAACTCTGTGAAGTACTTCAATGCTTCATAGTCGGAGCGTCCGCCGCCACCGGCACACAGCATCATCGGAAGATTAGGATATTTAGCCTTGATTCTGTCCAGCACCTTGTAAAGTCCGCGCACATAATCAACGTACAGATGAGACTGTTTATCTTTCAGATACACCGAATAGATATTCGTAATCGGGCTGTTGCAGTCCCATTTGAAGAAAGCGATACCCGGATACTTGGTCATCAACTTATCTACCACGCCGAATACATGATCCTGCACTTTCGGATTACTAAGATCAAGCACCATTTGGTTGCGGAAATAATATTCATCGCGGTTAGGCAGATGAATCACCCAATCTTTATGCGTTTTCATAAAGCTCGCTCTTGGGATTCACCATCTCCGGCTCTATCCACAAACCGAATTTAATGCCTTTCTTTTGTGATTCTTCGACAAGACGTCCGATTCCGTTCGGAAGTTTGTCTGCCGTTTCTTCCCAGTCACCCAACCCCTGACGGTCACTGCTACGGGGGATATTTGTTGGCAAACCAACCATCGTCCAGCAGGAACATATCTACGCCCAGCTTGGTAGCCTCATCTATCAGACCGATCAGTTTATTTTCATCAAAGTCAAAATAGGTAGATTCCCAGTTGTTGAGCAAAGTCATGCGGGTATCATTACCGTTTTTCACCTGATGATTGCGCGCCCAGTCATGGAAGTTACGGCTGGCCTCACCTTTCCCCCTGCGTGCTGTAAGTGAAATAGAAGTCCGGAGTACGGAACACTTCTCTGGCGGGCAGGCTGTATTCGAGTCGTACGGGTTGATACCGCTGATAATACGCAGTTCGTTTTTGTTGTCCACTTCGAAAGTAAAGCGAAAGTTACCCGTCCATCCGATGGTTCCTACCAGCACTTCGCCTGCATTCTCCTGCGAAGGATTGTCAAGAGCCAGCTGGAAGAAAGGAGATACAAACATATTGGCACGTGCACCCAACTTCGTATCGATCACTTTTTACCGAAAGCCAGTTCTCTTTCGGTCACGTTGGCTTCGTGTGCCCAGTCACCGGAAAATTCAGTCAGGAAATACTTGCTGCTGTTCAGGTGAAGCATTGATGAAGCATACTTGCAAAGTATCACAGGTTTCTTCTCTTCATGGCTGATTTCAGTAAACGTACGGATAATGTTCTCTTTGCCGTAAGCCACATAATGCAGCTTCACGGTCACAGGGTATTTATCATCCTTAAGGGTAATTACGGTTTCGTTGACCCCTGTTACCGATGGCATTGCTCGAATGATCTACGTATTTCAGCAGCAATGAAGAGTTATTATCGTTATGACGTATGTGAATAGCCGGTTCAAAGTAGTCCTCCATACCGTGAGTCAGATAAGCTTCAGTCCCTTGTGGCAGATACTGGATATCGGAATCATGGTTAAGCTTTTTGCCCAAGTATTTCTGATACAGACGTCCGTTGTCAGCTACTTGATAGATAAGGCTGGTCCGTTCGGTTTCTATTTTGATCAGCGGCTTGTCGGCAGCCTGCAAAAGAGAAAAAGAACTCAATAGAAAAAAAGTAAGAATGCTTTTAATTTCATGGTTTACATTGTTATGGTTGATATTTATTCTCTGGTGCGGAACGGGGGTACGGGAAGCCCGTTCTTGCCATATAGATTACAAACAGGATTGTCTGCCCACGCATAGCAGGCCGCCGTCGGTATTTCTATCCGGTCGGATTGCAGAATGACTTCTTTTCCCCGGATAATAGCCTGTGCCGGAACGTATTTCCCGTCCGGTCCTGCCAGTATAAAGCCTTTCGAGTACCTTCTTTGGCTACTACTTCCTGATCGAAACTAAGAATCAGCGTACGTCCCGAAATGCGGTATCCAAGGAATGCGGGCACTTCGTATGTACCTTTGTTATAGGTCTTCGCCAATGCCGCTTGCGCCAGTCGCTTTCCTACTTCCTGTTTGTTTTTCGGTGGATATCATAAGCTTCGCCGAGGTCGATGGCACATGCCATACCTGTATTAGGTAGGTGCAGCGCATGTGCCTGTGCATCACGGAGAGCCGCCCATTTGGAGTCCGGCTGTACTTCTTCCGGCTTCAGATAATTGGCCAACTGCACAAAGTAGAAAGGAAAATCCTGTTTCCATGCCCTTCTCCAATCTGTAATCATTGATTGGAAAAGTACTCTGTACTGCTCGTCGAATCCTACATTATTTTCTCCCTGATACCAGATAGCGCCCTTTTGATAGGGAAGACGGTAAAAGGATGTATCATTGCATTGTAAAGTACGGTCGGATAGCAGGATGTCGGCCAGCCGGTTCCTTCGGGGAGACAATGGTCTAGAAGGTGCACCGGTCATCGATACCCGGTGTGATAGTTCCAGTTGCCCGCCAAGGAAATCTTCTTGTCGTTCGCTTCCATATACATCTGCTGAGGTTCTCCGTGGATACCGCCTTCGCCGCCATAATCTATGGCACGGATGGTGATAACCCTTTGCCTGCCTTTGCCAAGGCTGCGGGAATCTTATAAGTACGCATCGTATTGCATCCCGAAGTTCTTCCTATCTCCTTCCCGTTAAAGTAAGTAACATCGTCGTCGTCGATCATAGCCAGATGGAAGGAGATTTCCTTGCCGTTCCAGTCAGCAGGTATTTCCACTTCTTTCTGGAACCAGACAGTGCCGTCAAAATTCAGTCCGCGAGTTTCCCAATAAGCGGGCAGTTCCATCGGTTTCCATTCATTCCCCTGTCTGAAGAGCTGATATCCATTGGGGAACTCCGTCTTTGAATCCGGCATCCTTGGCATCAAACTGCTGAAGCCACTCGTCCATTTCCCGATGGTAAAGTTCGACAAGTTTCTCTCTTTGGAAGCCTGCGCTTTCCATTTCGGCCATCTTTTTTCTGAAATCCCACGACTTGCTTCAATGTCTGATGGCTTGTCCATGATTCGGCAGGTGTGCCGCCCCAAGTGCAGTCAATCACCCCCAACGGGCACATTCAGTTCTTTCCACAACTTACGGGCATAGAAATAAGCAACGGAAGAAAACCCGGTACAGTAGCGGAACTACATTCCTGCCAGCCGTTCATATTCATTTCTACGTTATCCTGCGGAGAGAAAGCGACGGTCTTTACCTGCAACAGACGGATGGAAGGATAATCGGCATCGGCAACCTCCTGTTCGTAATTCATCACTTTTCCCCATCGGCAACGGGCATTTCCATATTCGACTGACCGGAACATATCCAGACTTCGCCCGATAAGACGTTGTTCAACACTAGTTTCTCACCATCCGAAACAATGATCTGATAAGGTCCTCCGGCAGGCGGAGTCGGGACTTCTATGCTAAAATGACCATCAGCTGACGCTTTAGCCGTATATTTTCTCATGATTCCAGCTCACCTTCACAGTCACTTGTTTACCGGCTTTTTGCTTTTCCCGGCAACGTCAGCTGACTGTTTTGCTGAATAACCATATTATCGGTAAAGAATGACGGCAATGTGACCTTCGCTTGCGCAAAGGCTGCCACACATAACGATAAGAGTGTTAATTGATATTTTTCATTTCTTCGGTTATTTAAATTCAAGTAATTGCACGTCTTTGGAGGGTACGGTCACTTCAAGCTGGCCTGTGGCAAAAAGTCTCATTGCCGCTCCACAACTCTTTTCACCTGATAGCCGCGTGCCTTGTCCAATCCTATTCTTTCTAACGAAAGCACAGTTGTCTGTTCCTGGTCCGAGTAGTTGAATACCGCACAATGGAAACGACCATCGGGTG
>VOFD01000377.1_pt1 | contig 96000 bp, 88 predicted proteins | sample 5384101 | NCBI WGS metagenome assembly VOFD01 (sample SAMN12384723, study PRJNA508395) | human gut metagenome | isolation source: healthy gut C | host: Homo sapiens
TTTGCCGGAATGGCTTTCCCAATGCCTTGTGGGCTTCGCAGTCAACTGCCATCGTGCAACAGCATGTCAAAACAAATTACAGGTATCGTAAAATGACACAAGCGGAGCTCCTGTAATCGGTGCCAATGTAGTAGAAGTGGGAAGCACCAACGGTACTACAGAATGTGGATGGCAAATTCATTAAATGTATCCGTAGGGGCTAAACTGAAAAGTTTCGTATATCGGTTACAACGACCAACAAATTACCGTAGGCAACAGCAACAGTTACACCATTATCTTGAAAGAAGATACAGAATCTTTAGATGAAGTGGTAGTAGTAGGATACGGTACTCAAAAAAAGTAAACCTGACAGGTTCTGTGGTAACCATCTCATCCGATAAGCTAGTCAACCGCACCAGTGCCAATGTCACCAACATGCTGGCAGGACAAATGCCAGTGTCACCATTATCCAAAATACCGGTCAGCGGGAGCTGATGCCGGAGTACTGCGTGTGCGTGGTCTAGGAACTATGGGAGATGCCAGTGCCATGGTTGTGGTGGATGGGGTAAGAATCTACCATGAGCAGCGTGGACCCCAACGATGGGGAACAAAGACGGAAGTGATCCTGACTTTTATCCCAATTCCGACTGGCTGGGTACGCTATTAAGTGAAAACGGCCTGTTCAACAACCATCACTTGAGTATCAAAGGCGGTGGAGACAAAGTAACTTACTCGCTGGCATTCAACTATCATGATAAAGACGGATTGATAGTCAATACCAACTACAACAAGTTCAATGTACGTGCCAACATTGACGCTCAGATAAACAGTCGTCTGAAACTGACTACAAATATGGACCGCAGTAATATGACTGCTCCGGCGGCAGGTATCAGCAACCTGATGCACTATGCTTTCCGTGAGACTCCGGTTACTCCCATCCAATTGAGCAACGGCAACTATGCTTTATTCAAAAACGAGCACAACTCCGTAGCCTATGCACGTGAAGGAGGAACCTACAAAGAGATAAACAGCAATTTCCAAGGTAACGTAGGAATGGAACTGGACATCATAGACGGACTGAAACTGAGAGGAGTCGCCGCCTCGACTTTCAACCTGACCGACAATCCCACCCACGTCAATACTATGACATTCTATCAGGCAGGTTCAGACACACCGGTAAAGAAAACCACTAACTCCATCACAGAATATGACATCAAAAGTATGGAACTGAACTTGCAAGCTTATCTGGACTATAATAAAACCTTCGGCAAACACACAATAGGAGCCTTATTAGGTTACTCACAAATTTATAAACAGACACGCTATCTGCAAGCTTACCGTAAGAACCTGCCCAACTCCAACTCACTGGACCAGATCAACGCCGGTGAAGTGACAGGACAGACAACATACGGTACAGAAATAGAATACGCCCTCCGCTCAGCTTTCGGACGCGTGAATTATTCATACGATGACCGCTATCTGCTAGAAGCCAACCTGCGTTATGACGGCACTTCACGCTTCCCCAAGAACAACCGCTTCGGCGCATTCCCCTCTTTCTCCATCGGATGGAGAATATCGGAAGAAGAGTTCTTCAAAGCCGATTGGGTGGATAATTTGAAACTACGTGCATCATGGGGATTGCTAGGTAATCAGGAAACCGTAAACTCGGACAACAGTTCCAACTATTATCCGTATCAGAACACCTATCTATTCGGTTATGACTATAGTTTCGGCAACACTTTGACTCCGGGTATTTCCATTTCCAACCCGATGGCTAACCAAGATATTACGTGGGAGAAAACCGATCAATGGAACGTAGGTGTGGACGCCGCTTTTTTGGGCAATAAACTGACCTTGGGCGCAGACTGGTTCCGCAAGGAAACACGGGACATATTACTGCAACTTCCAGTTCCCAACATGATGGGAGTCAGCGCTCCGATGCAAAATGCCGGCGTAGTGCGTAATACCGGTATCGAACTGCAACTGGGACATAACAACCGTATCAATGATTGGAGCTATTCTATCGGAGCCAATTTCAGCTATGTAACTACCAAAATCATGGATTTGAAAGGCGGTGACACACCGGGACAATCCGTAGGCGACCCACTGTGGGCATATTACGGCTACGTATGCGACGGCATCTTCCAAAACGAAGAAGAGATCAAGAATCATCCTACACAGAGCATGGGTACTCCGGTTCCGGGTGACTTAAAATACCGTGACCTGAACGGAGACAAAGTAGTAGACAGCAAAGACCGGCAAGTATTGGGTTCCTACTTCCCGAAAATCAACTTCGGTCTGAATCTTTCAGTTCAATATAAAGACTTCGACCTAAGTGCACTGCTGCAAGGTGCAGCTGATGTAAAGAGTGCTCCTGTAGCTGAAATCAGATATGCCTTCTACAATGGCGGTAAAGTAACGGAACAGCATCTGGACCGTTGGACTCCGGAAAACCCGAATGCCACTTATCCCCGATTATCCATGAGTGACTCCAAAAACCGCGTGACTTCCAGTTTCTGGATGCAGGATGCCTCTTATGCCAAGCTGAGAAACCTGCAAGTAGGTTACAGCCTGCCCAAACAGCTGATATCCAAATACGGAATCAGCCGTCTGAGAGTGTATTGCAGTATCGACAATCTCTTTATGATTTCCGGCTTCGACGGTGTAGACCCCGAAGCCATCAGCGGCAACTATTATCCATTGACCCGAAATTATTCCTTCGGTCTGAATATAACATTCTAAACACTGACAACTATGAGACTAAAATATAACTTTATAGGATTAATATTGGCATGCGGCCTTGGTCTGAGCTCTTGCAATGACAGTTTTCTGGACAGAAATCCTAAAGACCATATCCGATGCATCTTTCTGGAAAAACGCAGAAGATGCCCAGAAATTTGCAACCGGAATTTATCTGTATCTGATAGAACCGGAAAACCATACTATCATGACAGACTGCTACACAGATAATGCCATTCCTGTACATGTCACAGCCGAACAGGGACAGTTGTCTGCTGGTACGGCAACTTCCAGCAACCCACATTTCCTACAATTATGGAAAAATGCCTATCAATGCATCCGCAGATGCCTGGTATTTTACGAACATATAGGCGATGTGCCGATGGATGAAAAAGAAAAAGCGCAACTGACAGCTGAAGTACAGTTTCTCGAAGCTTTCTCATACGCTAACATATTAAAATATATGGGTGGCGCCTCCCTGCTGGATCATCCGTTGGAACTGAACGAGAAACTTCCTTCACGCAGTTCTGAAGAGGAGACTTATAATCATATAGTAGGATTATTGGATAAAGCAGCAGCCAGCTTGCCCGATATCCGCAGCAACAGTGACCACGGAAAACCGAGTGCCGGAGCCTGCTACGCACTGAAAGCCAGAGTTGCTTTCTACGCACACAAATATGATGTGGCGGAAGCCGCCGCACGCAAAGTAATGGGCATGAATGTGTATGGACTGTATGATAACTATGGTGACTTGTTCCAACCTGTAGCAGAGTTATGTAACGAAATCATCTTTGATCGCGAATATCTGGAAAACCCGAAAAACTCTAATGAAGGCAGTTATATAGGACAGTTCTTCGCTCCCGTCATGATGGGAGGATGGGAAGCTTTATCACCTACTCAAGACTTGATAGACTCCTATCCATGCAAAGATGGCAAATCAATCAAAGAGTCTCCTTTCTATAATCCGGAAGACCCGTTTGCCGACCGTGACCCCCTGTCTAGGCTTCTCTGTACTGTGGAACGGGTCACAAATAGCAGGAAAGACTTTCAACCTGAACAATATGGGAGATGGCAGCCATACCCGTACAGGATATAGCATGAAAAAGTACATCAATCCGGACAATGACGGTATCAATAATTATGACTGGACCAACTTTATCTATATCCGCTATGCAGAAGTGCTGCTGACCTTCGCCGAGGCTCGTAACGAAAATCTGTCTGCTCCGGATACGGAAGTATATGATGCGGTCAATCAAATCCGTCAGCGTCCCAGCGTAAATCTTCCTCCTCTGCCTTCCGGCTTGTCCAAAGATCAAATGCGCGAAGCTATCCGTTTGGAACGTCGTTTGGAATTTGCTTTCGAGGGAATGCACCTGTTTGATACCCGTAGCTATAAAACAACAGAAAAGGATGTTACTAAACCAGTATACGGGGTAAATGCAAAAGGAGAAAGCATTTTTATTGAAACCCGCAAGTTCAATGCCAACCGTGACTATCTGTGGGCTATCCCCTTGGAAGAGGTAGACCTGGCTCAGGGTGCACTGAAACAGAATCCGGGTTGGGATTAACCCGGTCATTTATTTGGAGGGACAGACTCATAAAGCTGTCCCTCCAACTCTTTCTACACATCTCTTTTCATTGAAGGCAAAAGTAATTACCTTTCCTCTCGAAAAAAGATAAAGCACTTTCAAGGAATATATGGTTTTCCCACCACCAATTTATCTCTGGAAAAATCGACTTCAAACAAGTGAGGAGTACGAATATAACGTCCGTTTACATCCTTATGACTATGTACAGACATCAACCATTTACCGTCCAAGGCCTGAAACAACATCCCATGACCGAAATTGGGAGGAGTAATCGGGTCTTTCTCCTGTATCCATGGTCCATCCAAGGTTCCGCTTTCAGAATAAGCCACTCCCTGAGTGTACACATTATAAATCCAACTAGTCCAAATCATACCGAGTCTACCTGTTCCTGTACGGAACAGATACGGACCGTCAGTAACTTTATTCGGTTTGTCCTTGCCATCCGCATCTTTTTCACGGCTCCACGGCGATTCGCTGGCACGGAACAGCAATTTCCCTTCGCCTATGGTTCCACTTAAGTCAGGCTTCAGTTCTATTTTCTCTATCGTACCATCCAAGGCTTGCAACCATTCATAACAATATACCATATAAGGCTTTCCGTCCTTATCCACCCAGAAAGTCCCATCCAAGGTTGGTTTATCAGCAGGCAGGTAAGTGGAATCCTTCATCGGAACGTAAGGTCCGTCCGGGTTATCGCTCACCAAAACATGACTGGCACGGCGCTCTATTACATTCCCTTGTACCGTATCAATCTTCACCGCCTGATTGGTGAAAGTGGCAAAATAATAATACTTGCCCTTATACGGATGTAACTCGGCAGCCCAAATCATTGGTTTCGGTCCCATCCACGAACCGGAATCAGTCTTTGCCACATGGAACGGTCCTTCCCAAAGTTTCAAATCCTTGCTTTTCCAAAGCATACCGCCGGTTCCGGTCATATAATACATAGCCGTCTTCCTGTCTGCCAAAATGCAAGGGTCACTCAGTACAATAGAATCCAAAGGCACTTCCTTCCGTCTTTCCTGCTGACGTTCTTGGCAAGCAGACACCAGCCACGAAAAGAAAAACCTAACAACAAAAACAATCCAATCTTTTTCATGCATATTCTATTTTAAGTTTCACAAATTCGACATTACAAATATACGAACCTAGAAAGGTAATGAAAACAGAAAGGCACATTTCCTCACGAAATATGCCTTCAATTCTAACTTAACCTAACCTAAAATTCTATTATCACATCACAGTATGTTAACCTTCTTCCTAAAAACCTATCTTTAATACCTATTATCTCTTTTTTACCGATAGCAAAGATAAAAAATCTGATTGACAACCATAGGGGTAAAATCGAGCAAGATGGATGCAATAATCAGTCAAGAACAGACTATTGCACTATTTTCCATCCTTCAGACTATTTTCAACAGGGATTACTGAAAGAAATCCAGTGTCCAGTTGTCCATCCACTCCACGTATGGAATTCCTTCCTTGAATTGAACAGGTAACCAAATGTAACGGGCATCACTGGGATGCTCCGGACGCCAGATATCCGCCATAAATATAAAGGCGTCTTTCTTCCCCTCCACTTTCAGAATATAAGTGCTCTGTCCGCCAAACGTAAGTTCCGACTTAGGTCCCACACAAGGGTTGGGATGCTGAGACCACGGTCCGAAGATGGAAGAAGACGAGAACATACGAGCCTCATTGGGAGCCCAACCGGTACAACCGGAAGTGATCATCCAGTAGGTTCCGTCTTTTTTGAAGATAGCAGGTGCCTCATTGTGTCCTGCCGGAGCCACACGCACATAATTCCCTGTGTGTGAAAGATAGTCATCGCTCAATTCCGCTATTTGGAGTGTGAGGTTTTCTTCGGAAGAGTAAATATGGTAGGCTTTACCATCCTCATCTACATAAAGAGTCATATCGCGAGACATCTGTCCGCCATCCAAATCACGCTTTACTATCAAGCCTTTGTTCACAGCATCCGTCCATTCGGGAGTCCACCATTTTTCATAATTCTTGGCATTCAGAGTATCCAGCACTGCAACAGCCTGTCCGTCCATATCAACAGGCAGCTTACCAGCATTGACACGTCCCGAACGGATGAAACGGTAAGGACCGGCAGGAGTATCACTGACTGCTACCCCGGCACGGGCGGCTGCATAACCTTTTCCTTTCAATTCCAGATGGAACCACATCACAAACTTCCCTGTTTTCGCATTATATATCACTTTAGGACGTTCCAATATACATCCACGCGCTATGTCGCTGCTGTCGTTATCAACAACAGAAAGCGCTACGCCTTCGTTCTTCCAGTCAGTAAGATTCCGAGAAGAATAGCACATTACTCCCACCATGGCACTGCTGGTAGTATCACATTTATTCTCACCGAACCAATAGTATGTTCCATCATGGTACATTACTCCGCCCCCATGGGCATTGATATGCTCTCCGTTGTTATCAGGCCATATCTCACCTGAACGAATGGGTTGCAACGGTTCATTGCTGCATCCGCAAAAGGTATATATTCCAAGACATAATCCTATTATTATTTTTTTTTATACCCATATCTATGTATTTTATTTTTTCTGATAAACACGTACATAATCAATCTCATAACGTATCGGATAGGTATTTATCTCTACCTCGCCACCATTAATTCCACCCACCGCTAAGTTCAACAATATATATTGGGGTTGCATAAATGGATTCTTATAACTACCAATACTACCATTATAGGTATCTTTCAGTAAGATTTCATTTAGCAACTCATCGTCCAAATAAAGACGAATAGCCTCTTCGTCCCAATCCATCCGCCATATATGAAATTCGGAAGCCCAATCCGAATTTTTCTCCAAAAAATGGATAAATGGAATAGCCTTACTATTCCATTTTGCATTCCATTGACGATCTGTTCCCCATGCAGCATTGGCTAAAATATGAGGAATTCCATGCTTACGATAAAACTCCATGATATCTATTTCTCCACAGGAAGGCCATTCCATACTGCTTCCCAAAGTCCAAATTGCCGGCCATGCTCCTTTTCCTACAGGAATACGTGCGCGCACTTCAAAACGTCCATACAAAAATTCTTTCTTTCCAAATGTTGTTATAGAAGAAGAGGTGCACTCAATATATTCACGAGAAGTGCGCCAATCATAACTACCTGCTTTATATAACGGATTTTTCCGTTTTTCCGAACGTGCTTCTATCACAAGCAACCCACCCTGACACCAAGCGTTGTCAGATTGATACCATTGTAACTCCTCATTACGAGCATAACCCTGTTCATAATTCCATATTGATTCATCCAAACAACCGTCTTTATTGAATTCATCACTCCAAACCAATTGATAGTCTTGTGCATTACAATGCCCCCCTATAAGAAGTACAACACACAATTTCAGTAATTGAAATAATTTTATCATACATCTACTATCTTAAACAATATCTTTATAATCATCACAAGTAAATATTCCAATGGTGATAGCGGCTGTTATACAGCCAGCTATCCATTGTCCTTATTTTTCAAATTCCTCTTCTGTTTTTATTTATTAATCCAAAGGCGCAGTTTCCGGATCATCTATTGCAACTTCTGCATCATACATCATAAATTCACCAATATTCCAATAGGAGGAACTTCCAGTAGCAGATGTTACACTAAAACGAAAATAAGTAAAAAGTCTTACCTGGCATAAAGAAAGTAGAAATATATTCACTTCCGGCTGAACTAGGGAGTCCGTCCAATGTACCTACAGTTTCCCAATCAATACCATTATTACTAATTTGTAAATCTACCACACTAGGACGTCCACTTGTGGTCCAAGAATTATCCGTTCTGTTTATGTAACCCACGAGAAAATTTTCATGAGGTTCTTTCAAATTAACCTGAATCCACTGTGGATAAGGAATAGCTTCATGCCAATTCGTATGAAAAAAAGTATTTTTATCCCCATCCACTGCATTTTTTATAGGTCCTTCCGACGGTTCTTGAGCGTTTGTACTTAACTGTTCTGCCACTAATTTGATTTGACTTCGTGACACTAAAGTATAAGACGCAGGTGCAACTCCTGAAAGTGCTCTTACAACTTTAATCTCGCCACCTTCATCATTTGCGTTAAATGTTTGGAAATTAAACTCATATTCACCAAAACGAGCACGAGTTTCATCTATCAACAATTCCGTAGTTCCTTTTGAAACAATCTTATAGACAGTTTCTTTTGTCAAAGGATCATAATACCATATTTTAAGATAGGAAAAGTCACCAGCCGGAACTTCCCATCTAAGTTGAATTTGACCGGGAAGAGACTCTGAAGTTACCGTCTCTATAGCAACCGGAACACCTGTATATCCTATTACATCAATAGCATCTAATTTATCATCGCAGCCTGCAGTAAACATAAAAACTGACAAAGCTGCTATCGTATATTTTATATTGAATTTCATAGTTCCATTCTTTATTATTCAACAATATTTACTATTACCAACCTGGATTCTGAATTAGATTTGGATTTTTTCTTATTTCTGAATCAGGGATAGGAAACAAATACATCTTATCATCCCAATAACGATTACTAATTACACGTTTATAAGTATATGTATCATTATTTTTGGTAATTTGCATTTGTACAATACTTCTTTGAGTATCTCCAGCCTTCCAACGCCGAACATCCCAAAAACGATGTTGTTCAAAAGCAAGCTCCACCATACGTTCACGACGATATTTCTCTACAAACTGGTTATTAGTCAATCCTTCAGGTACTTCAGGCATTTGCACATCTGAACGGTTACGAACCACATTAACAGCTTCACGGGCAGACATTGTGAATTCCGTACTAACAGCATCAGCTGATCCCAAATAATTAAATACCGCTTCAGCATAATTTAAATAGAATTCTCCCAAACGATATGTAATCCAATTATGGCGTTTTCCTCCACTACTGGTAGAAGCACTAATATCAATAGTCTTATCCAAGTACTTTTTCAAATAATACCCGGTGGGAGTTGCTCCAGCAATAGGTAGTGCATTGCGTCCTCCTATATAAATTTCCAATGGATTTGGATTAGTATCTGGCCATTTCTCACCATTTACAGCGATAGTCATTTCCATACGAGGATCACGATTATCATACGGTTTATTTGGATCATATCCACTTTCTGGCTCATCCCATGCTTTTCCTGTTACTTTCATTTCGTAAGCATCAACCAAAGTTTGAGTAGGACAATTACCTGACCCACCATTTTCCATTCCTACTGGGAAATTAGTATATTCAGGCGAACTAGTATCTCCGATACGACGTACAAAAAATCATTTCTGACGCTTTCCAATTATCTGTTCCCCATAACTCTGAATATTTACCCATTTTTATGCCATTCTCTGCACAAAAATCAATAACTTTCTTACTAGCTAAAGCTGCTTGTTTCCACAAATTTACATCATTAGCTATATTAAATAAAGGGCTTGCTTGATAAAGTAATGTTCGAGCCTTCAAAGCCAATACTGCCTGTTTAGTAATACGACCAGTTTCAGGGCTTTCTCCATTAGCGGCATCATTTTCTAATTTAGAATAATCCACAGGAAGTTCATCTGCTATCTCATCACATTCCTTAATTATAAAATCAAAAACCTCAGCAGCCGGTGTACGCTTCACCTGATTGGCCTCTTCTTCAGTCAGCACCTTCGTAACCAAAGGTATATCGCCATAAGCACGTACCAAATTAAAATAGAAATAAGCACGCAAAAACGAACTTCATACTTATAACGGTTAAAGCGATTCATCTCAGCTACATAATTTTTATCTTCTTTCAATTCAGAAAAATCGGCATTTTGTGATTCCTCCAAAAAGAAATTAGCATCCCTAATTCCACTATAATAATTCCATAGACTATGAGAATTAGTCGAGCTCCATGCACCGTTTATCCAATCATGTATTGAAGACCAACTCCACGCAAATTGCGCCTCATCACAAGCAGAGCAATAAGAAACCTCACTAGGCAAATCATAATCCAAGTAACTATATATATTCGTAACTACAGCTCCGGTACGTCCAAAATCTGTAAATACATAATCTTTATCATACACAGTATATTCATGATAGTCCAAATCCGCACAAGAAGCCATAACCGACATATAGGCTAACCCTAACAATATTTTTTTTTCAATTTCATAGTCATACTTTTTTAGTTATAAAAAATTAAAAGCCAACAGACAAACCAATATTAATAGAACGTGTGGTCGGAATACCATTTCCTATTGATTCCGGATCTATTTCTTTAATATGGTCCCAACAGAACAAATCAACCCCTCTTACATATAGCTTAGCACTGTTCAAATGCCATTTATTGACAACTGAATGAGGTAATTTATAATATACTTCACAATTACGTAATTTTAAGAATGATCCATCAACCAACCATACGGAACTTGACTGTGTATTATTCTGAACAGTTTCAGTAGTCAAACGAGGATATCGTGCATTAGGAGTTTCTGGTGTCCAACGATTTTCATAATAGTAATTTGAAATAGCATTGCCATTAGACAATGGACGATACAAACCATTCAATGTAGTCCATGAAGTATAATTTCCAACCCCTTGAAAATCAAAATTAACCCCTATTCCTTTCCATTCTGCGCCTATATTGAATGAATAATAAATTTCAGGGACACTAGAATTATAACCTAAAGGAATCTGATCAAATTCATTAATTACATTATCGTTATTCTGGTCTTTATACTTAATGTCACCTGGTTTCACGACACCGAACTGTTGGGACGGACTATCATCAATATCACTTTGATCTACAAAAAATCCCACTGCTTGATAACCAAAAATCTGTCCCACGGCTTTTCCAGTAGCACGAAGATACTCATAAGCTTTCGGTTCTTCCAACTGCTCTACAATTTTATTCTTAGTTAAAGTAAATGTTCCCCAAAATTGAAACGAACCTTACCTAAGCTTTTTATATAATTTGCTCCAAATTCCAAACCTTTACTATCAACCACACCAGCATTAGCATAAGAAGCTGTTGCACCCAATATTGACGAATTCTTACCACCTGTATATACCCAAATATCTTGACGCTTTTCATAAAAAGCGTCAGCTGTCAACGTTAGACCACCAAATAAAGTAGCATCCAGACCGACATTATATTTATACGCTTTTTCTGTTGTACCATTTATTGAGGGCAATTGACCTTCCTGCCAACTTCCACCATTACTAAAATTATCTTGGATAGGATATCCACCACCACTCCCGTTCATGGTTTCATACCAATATCCGTTATAAGGAATATTATCCGTATTAATAACGCCGAATGAAGCACGTAACTTCAAGAAATTCAGCCATGAATAATTATTCAATAGACTTTCATTAGATGCAACCCAAGCAAGTCCTACTGTAGGAGAAATATGCCATTGATTTCCTGTTTCCAATAAATTAGACGCTGAGTTTACTAATGCAAAATCGAAGAAATAACGATTTTTATACCCATAATGCGTATACCATGACCAATTGCAATGATAAAGATTAGAGTTTATATTGGCATTATTGTCATATTTATAAGTATACATCAATGTTGTATATACTTTATGTTCTCCAAACTGACGCTTCCAGTCCACATTTGCCATAAAATTGAAAGAACGATACTGCCAATCAAGTTTACTTCCTCCTTTCATCTCACTGTCCGAGCCACCTGTATATTCGGAAAAAGCACTCGGTTCACCATTTTTCCATTCTGTCACAACAGTACTTCCATACGCATAATCTTTGCAATGATCCTCCCAATAAGAAGCAACATTATCATATCCCATACGAAAAGAGGCTCCTAAACCTTTCGTGATAGAAGACAAATCCTGTCTTAAGCTCATATCTGCCCACAACCCCAATGTATGTCCCTTGGAATAACCGCGACCCTGAGCCAATGCAACTGGATTATTATATCCATCCCATGTTGCATTACCACCCCACAAACCATTTTCTGTACGAATAGGAAATGCCGCAGATGGAGTCATATATAATTTTCCAATCAAATTATCAGAACCATATCCCGGACGACTAAATTCATTTAACATCCCCATAATATTTACCTGCATTTTAGTCTTAGGAGTCAAATCAATATCCAAATTACTACGAAAATTTGCTTTAGAATACTTCTCTTGAGTTGAATAACCATCATTCTCATTGGCATTTTTATAAAAGCCACGACCGTTTTGCAAATTCAACATTGTATAATAACGCAATTTAGAAGCGCCTCCACGAAAAGTTAAAGTTGCAATATCTGATGATCCTCTTTCACGGAACACCTCATCCCACCAATTGACATTGGGATAATAATAAGGATATTTGCCACTTTTTGAAAGCATTCAATTCATTCTGACTATATTTAGCAGCTTTTCCATCATTAGCCAATGCCTCATTCATGGCTCTAGCATAAGTATACGAATCCGACATTTCGGGTAAACGATTTTGATAAGTAAAACCATGATCATAAGCAAAACTTATTTCACGCTTCTTATATAATCCACGCTTCGTTACGATATTCACTACTCCATTCGCTCCTTTATAACCATAAAGAGCCACTGCAGCTGCATCACGCAAAACCGTTACGGACTCCACCTCTTCCGGTGTAAGATAACGTAAAACTTGATAAGCGTTATCACGCTCCAAACCATCAACTACCAGCAATATACCATTATTACCATTTAAACTTTTTTGCCCACGAATGAACATAGAAGGTATTTGCTCCCACATGGTTCCCGTTTTTTGCATAGTAGTCAATCCGAGCACATTGCCGTACAATGAATTACCTACGGTATATGAAGATCTAGTTGCAATATCATCACTATAAACAGTAGAAGCTGCTCCCGTCGACTCAGTATAGGTCTGTTCCAATCCAAAACCGTAATTCACTTTATTCGAAAAAAATCCATTATAACAGTCATCTTTTTATCCATTTCCGCCTTTACTACTTTTTTTTTGCATCATACGGCGTCTGAATCCAAAGCTGAGCATCCTTTGATACTGAAATTGTAAAATTTCCCATAACGTCTGTCGATACCATAGTAAGTGGTTGCCCCAATACAGACACGGCAGCTCCCGATACCGGGTTTCCCACCTTATCAACCACCTTACCAGTCACATTAACTTCTTCCTGTGCCATGGCATTCATACTTGTAAAAGCAAGTATTGTCAAAGCTAATATTTTATTTTTCATTGTTTCTAGTTTTTATTAGATAAAAAATCAAGTATTACCAACCTGGATTTTGAGTCAATCCATATCCTTTGTTTACTTCATTTACAGGAAATGCAGACAAATACCATTTTGAATTGAAATTTGTCCACCATGCACGAGCTGAATTAGATATTTTGAACTGAGTATATTTAAATTTTGTCGGAAAAGGTCCCCGTTTATCTTCCGGTTTATCAGACCATGAACCACTTCCACCATCAGCACGTTCAATAAGCAAACCATGTAAAGGACGCTCAAAAAGATCAGCACGCTTATTACGTATCATATCAAAGAAACGAACATCTTCCAACCCAAGTTCACAAGCACGTTCTCGTAATATTTCTTCCATCAAAGCATTCGAATCAGATAGTAAATTCTTGTCTTGATTCGACTCTATCAACCCTTTTTAATCCGACACGCGCACGTACCTTATCCACCATCTCTATAGCTAGTTTCGGTTGATTATTTTTCAGAAGTGCTTCCGCATAAATCAAATACATTTCCGACATACGTAAATAAGGCCATTCCAAATAATTATTGGCTAGACTTCCTTTACCTTCTTTATAGAATTTATATAAACCGAAGCCTGTTGCATACTGTCCTGTTTCAGTACTTGTACTATTAGCGTTTTCACGTCCTCCTACCCATAATTCCACAGAACGGCCACTCCATTTAGCACCATTTACCAAAATTGTTTCATACAAACGTGGATCACGAGTAGGTTTATTATAATCATTATTCTCAAAAAACATATTATTATTCTGTACTGCCTTATCAAAGTCAAAGGATTCGCCTGTTGCCATAGGGAACATTTCCATATACTCCAATGTAGGCGTATAACCGCCATTGGGCACCCAATCACCCCAATAATACCACCAATCCCAATTATACTTACCAATGATACGGGTAGAAATCAACAATTCCGAATTTTCACGTAAGAAATAAGCTTTATTAAAAGCCGCTCTATAGGCATCATTCGTATCACCAACAGCCTGAACTAGTTCATAATGCCCATTAACTTGCAGGGCTTGGAAAAATTCTTCACAAGCAGTCAGACATGCTTTCCATAATTCAGGTTTATATCCTCCGTACCACACTTGATGATTGATAACCGCTTCTTGTGGTTCTGCCGTACAATATGGTTCATTGTCATTAAATAAAGGACTTGCAGCAAAAAGCAAAATTTTACATTTCAAGCCCATAGCTGCCGCTTTAGTCATACGTCCTTGCCAGTTAGCCTCTCCATCCTCAGTCAAATCCCAAGGAAGTACAGTGGCCGCTTCATCTAAAAGACCTATCATAAATTCACTGTTTCTTCTACGGTAGCTCGAGGAACATCATATTCATTTTCAGCCGCAAAAGACGCTTTTACTATAGGCAATCCACCAAAATGACGAAACATATCAAAATAGCGAGAAGCTATTATTACCTTCGCTTCCGCTTTCAATCGTTCTTTTTCATTCCCGTCCATATCGGGTACACGATCTACATTTTCAATAAAGATCCATGAACTACGTATTGCCTGCCAAGTTTCTTCTTTAGTAAAACCAAAACGTGTTTCAGCTGTACCATCTTCTGTACTAGCAGTATAAGTACCAGAATAATAATGTCTATTCAAACCATCCCATGAATTATGAGAATGAAAACAATCAGATAAACATTCAAACATACCAGTATTCATCTTACCATCCACATCATTCCAGTTTGTGGCCAAACCATAATACAACTTTGAATAAGTATTCCACAAAAAACGACGAGCATACTCCGCTTTACCGAAAATTGTATCTTGAGTTACAGCCACACTTGGTGCTTTTTCCAAGAAAGCATCACCGAATTTTATATCATCGACACATGAAGTGGCAAGCGTTGCTCCCACAAATGCTATAATAAACCATTTTTCAAAATGTTTCATAAGATTTCAAGATATTAGAATCCAACTTTTAAACCTAAATTAATCACGCGAGTCAATGGATAATTTGGACGATCACTTTGACGTGACTCAGGATCCCCCACATAAAATCCGTCAATGTGAATAAGTTATACGCACTTACATATAAACGGCACTGATTCATTTTTATTTTCTTCATGAAAGGCATATTAAAATTATACCCCAATTCAACACTTTTCAAACGTAAATAACTTGCATCACACAAATACAAGTCGGAAGCTCTATAATTGTTCGCTTGAGCTAACTTCGATATACGAGGAATTTAGCCGTATAAGTATCGGCCGACGAACGCCATGTATTTTCATATTGATAAAGAAGCAATCCTTTATTTTGTGTATCTCCCAGCGGTTGACGGAATTCGGAAAGCATACGGTCTACATTCCACGCTCCTGTAAACTGCGCTGTAAAATCCCATCCCTTCCAACTAAATCCAAGATTCAAACCAGCTGTATATTCAGGAGTATCCACATACCCCAAATCACGGCTAGCATCATCTCCATCAATAACACCGTCACTGTTTAAGTCAGCAAATACCGCATCACCTGGCTGTAAAGATAAACCATGATCTGCTATAGGTCTACCAAATTCTTCCTGATATCTAGCCTCTGCAGTTTCATCATAATATCCCCAAAATTTATAAATCAAACGAGAACCAATTGTACGGCCAGTTTCATACAACCAATCTTCATTCTTTTCAATCTCATTCTTATAAACAATTTTGTTGCGCGCAAAAGAGAGATTGAAGTTTGCCCAATAACGGAAATCATCACCGATTTTATCATTCCATTTTAGCTGAAACTCATATCCTTTATTTTCAGTTTTACCAACATTCATAATAGGTAAAACCATACCCAAAATTCCCGGCATATAATCTGGAGAAGAAAGAATATCTCGACGGTTTTCTTTAAAATAATCTAAAGAAATATTTAGTTTTTCATTCAGAATAGAAAAATCAATACCATAATTCTGCTTAACAGATTTTTCCCCAAGTTACATCAGCATTCGATTTACTAGCCTCATAAGCACCCGGCTTCTTATTTCCAGCATTCGTACCGAAAAAATAGCCATCGTCATTCAAAATATAAGCGTCTGGAAGATACAAAAATCTATTATTTCCGTTATTATCATTACCTACCATACCTACAGAGGCACGTACTTTAAAGTAATTGATCACTTTCTTTAACGGCTTAAAAAAGACTCTTCACTGACAATCCAACCAATAGAGCCAGCTGGGAACAAGCCATAACGTTTACCTGGAGCAAAATTCTCAGAACCATTATAACCAACATTAAACTCTGCCATATATCGAGTTTTATAATCATAGGTAGCACGCCCCACAAAGCCAACATAAGCCGAAGGAATATCATCATAAGTACCTCCTGGATAATATCGTTTTGATTGATTATAAAGCACCAAACCTGTCACATTATGATCTCCAAATTTGCGACTGTAATTCAAAGCAGCTTCCATATACCAATCACGTGATTTACCTTCACCATTTGAATTACGACTATAAGACAACTGAGAATCAGAGCCACTCTTACGATAACCAATAGATCCATCATCATGAAGAACTGGTGTATATACAGCCATAGAAGAACTGGCTATTTTTTGTGTCCAATAACTAGTATTATAAGAACCCTTCAATTTAAAAAGAAAGTCCTTTGGTTATAAAATCTAACTTTTGATCCAATACAAGATCCACATTCAACACATTTGTTGTTGTAGAACGGAAGCCTTTCCCATAATAAGAATTCAATCCGTCAGATCCAGTAAATGGTAGATAATCAGCATTTGAAACCACACGCTTTCCATCTACAACACCAGCACCGGCAAATGGTACCGCCCAATAAAGTTTACGGAACAGCTGATTCTGATCTTCATCAGATTCCGGAGTACGTTTAGTTTCAATACGCCCACCGATATTAACAGAAATTAATGTAGTCTTAGTCGCATCAAAATCCAAATTAGCACGATAATTGTAACGTTTGTAGTTAAAGTTAAAATTATCAGACGCTGCAAGTTGTTTGAACATACCATCTTGTGTAAACATACCTGCTGATACAAAGTAACGCATTCTATCAGTACCACCCGATATATTCACATTGTGTTGTGACTGAAACGCTGCCTTATTCATACAGTAATCAATCCAATTAATATCCGGATATAAAATAGGATCTGTATGATCTCTGAATTTTATCAATTGCTCTTCTGTAAATGTAGGTACTCCACCATCATTTACCTGTAAATCATTATAATAAGACGCATACTGATAAGAATTGGCAAATTCAATTGTTTCGTTCTTAAGTTAACACCTGCCGAAGTTGAAAAAGAAATTTTAGCCTTACCTTCAGCACCACGTTTAGTAGTAATCAATATAACACCATTAGCACCACGAACACCAAATACGGCTGTAGCCGAAGCATCTTTCAATACCGTAATACTTTCTACCTCATTGGGGTCAATCTGCGAAAATTCGCGTTCTACCCCATCCACTTGAATCAAAGGTTTGGCATTATTCCAAGTAGCAATACCACGCACATACAAATCCGCCTCATCAGCACCGGGTTCACCAGAATATTGCACCGAAGAAATACCTGTAATCTGACCAGACAATACATTCGACATAGACGCAGCAGGAGTTTTTAGCAAATCCTCACCTTTCATTGAAGAAATGGCTCCTGTTATAGAAACTTTCTTTTGTGCACCATACGCTACGACTTGTACCTCACCTAACATTTGTGAATCATCTTCGAGCACAACTCTTAAATTCTTACCAGATTGAGGTGTCAAGACTTGATCTTTGTAACCGATAAAGGAAATTTTTATTTTTCCATTTTTAGGTACTGAAATAGAAAAAGTACCTTCAAAGTCAGTAATTGTTCCCATTGTAGTACCTTCTACAACAACATTCGCACCAATCACAGGCTCACCCGAAGCATCAACAACAATACCTTTTATAGTTTGCTGTTGATGTATTAATTGAACAGCCATAACCTTATCGGCAGCTGACACAACCAAGGGGTGAGAAGCTATGAAACCAGTGCAAAACAATAAGACAGTAGTAAATGCCTTACGATTTCTCATAAATGAGTTAGATTTCATTGTTTTTTCCTTTTTAAAATTAGATAATAAGGTTTATAAACTCTTTATATTTTGTGGCAATCTTTTTACCCCAAAAAAACTAATCAACTTATTGTTTCATCTAAAGTTTTTTACTAGATTTACAAATGTTTTAGATAAGATATCCTTTAAAACGATGCAAAAATAAAAGATGTTATGAAAAAACAAAGATTAAAAATTAAGCAAGAATGGTAGAAAAATCATTCATAACGAGTTTTTAGTCCATAATGTCAAATATTCTATGGTTCATAAATTTAATATAATCAATTGTATTAGAATTACATATGTTATATATATGTTATTAGATGTTTTAATTCCAGCTACTGCCCAGCCATATATGATTAAAAGATTGGGAGTAGAAGACGGAATATCTAGTAATTATGTAGTTGGAATCACCCAGGATCAACAAGGTTGTATGTGGATCGCAACCGAAGACGGATTAAATAAATTTGATGGTAATCATTTCACCGTATATACAAAACACACCTCTGGCCTGACCAGTAATGAACTAAATACCGTATTGGCCGATCCCAATGAAAATATTATCTGGATTGCAACTCAACGCAACGGATTATGTGCATTTAACTGTGATCAAGAAACATTTACCTCCTATATAGCTGAAAAGTCACAATTACAAACAAATGACATTACTGACTTGTCTTATGCCTCAGATGGAGGAATATGGATAACCCACTATCATGTCGGCATAGAACATTATAACCCCCGAACCAAAAAATTCACAGCCTATAGAAATGATGAAATACAAGGGTTACCGATTCCCAACTGGACTTCTTGTGAAGACAGAACAGGGCATTTATATATTGGACATGCCTTCAATGGATTAAGCATCTTATCATTAAAAGACAAGACTGTTAAAAATTATATACCTGATCCCAAGGATCCCAACAGTCTGCCCGGACAAGAAGTTCGAGCCATTTGCATAGACAAGAATGACAATGTATGGATCGGAACAAACGCAGGACTTGCCCTCTTTAATCCTACCACTGAAAAATTTACAGTATTCAAACATAATCCCAATGATGACAATTCACTATTATCCAATTCTATATACGATATCAAACAGATGAAAGACGGGAAGATATGGATATGTACCAACATGGGAGGAGTAAGTATATTAGATTTACAACATAACGCCTTTATTTCTGCAGAGGAAATAGATTTTCAAAATATAAAGGCCACCAATGACAATTATGGGCTATCTTCACCTAATGCACGATGTGCCTATCAAGATTGTTATGGTAATATATGGATAGGAAACTATCGGGGAGGTATCGATTTCATTAGTCATACCCAACCCATGTTCAATATTCTACCTTATACAATAGAAACAGCAAAAGGACTAAGCTACAAACAAGTGTGGGGAATGTGGGCTACAGACAATCAAGTATGGCTAGGAAGTGAAGATGAATTGGGATTATTTATAAATGGAAAGAAAATAAAGACATATGATCTTTACTCGCATGAACTTGTGTACAACACGCATATCAATACCATTTATGAAGACAGACAGAAACGTCTATGGCTTGGAACTTACAAAAACGGAATACTGCTCTATAAACCAGATAAACAAGAAATTGTTCACATATCCTCTAGTCTATTCAACAATCTAGATGTCAGATGCTTTTATGAAGATCAGAACGGAAAAATGTGGATTGGGACTGAAACCGGAATCTATTCCTGTACAAATGAAGTACTCGTAAAGGAAGAAGAAATACAAAAACAATTACCAGACATCATGGTACATTCTCTTTTGCGTGACAAAGAGGGGAAATTATGGGTAGGTACTTTCGGCAAAGGCATCTCTATCTTTGATGTAAACAATAAGCTACTATGGAATTTCGTTATTGAAAACGGCTTCTGCTCCAATGCTGTGAATCACATGATAAAAGATTCAGAAGAGCAAATATGGGTTGCGACCCGCGAAGGACTAGCCGTATTCAAAAATACCAGCCAACCAAACAGATACAAAATCTTTAAAGAAAAGGAAGGTTTAGAAAACAGTCATATACGTGCTATTTGCGAAGATTTGGAAAAAAGAATTTGGATAAGTAGTAATGACGGCATCTCCTGTTTAGATCCAAAACAAAACCTATTTTATAATTATAATCATCACGACGGAGTTCCGATGGGTGATTTCATGAACGGCTCCACTTGTATGACTCACAATGGAATTATCTATTTCGGCTCTCAAAATGGAGCATGTTTCTTTAACCCCAAAGAACTATCTTCTATCCGCCAAGTTTCCCCTGTTAAAATCACCCAATTCTGCAAATACAATAAAAAAACAGAAAGTAAAGATGCTGAAATTTCAATTCCATTCAAAAAGGGAGTAGTCCATTTACCTTATAATCAGAATAGTTTTCGCATTACATTTAATGTATTAGACTACACACAAAGTCCACAGGTAGAATTCACTTATATGCTAGAAGGTCTTGAAAACAGATGGTATGACACACAAGGAGAAAATCAAGTAATTTTTTTCGTAATATACCTCCAGGTAAATATAACTTCAAAGTGAGAACACGCATCCGTAATCAAGAATGGGACAAAGAAATCGCCTCATTGAATATCTTTATTGCTCCTCCCCTTTGGCTTACCTGGTATGCAAATTGGGTTATGTCATATTGTTTATCTTCGCATTATATGCATTGCTCCGTTTTTATAAACGCAAACTGGACTTAGAGAGTTCACTGGAAGTGGAGCGCAAGCAAAGTCTGAACAAACAAGAACTGAATGAAGAACGCCTGCGCTTCTACACCAACATCACCCATGAACTGCGTACTCCGCTCACGCTGATTCTAGGTCCATTGGAAGACCTGTTGAGTGATGCCACCCTGTCTCCCAAACACGCCAACAAAATCAGCATCATTCATGATAGCGCCACCCGTCTGCTGAATCTGATAAACCGCATACTGGAATTCCGCAAGACCGAGACCCAGAACCGTAAATTATCTGTGGCCAAGGGAGATCTGGGACAATTGGTACAGGAAGTGGGATTACGTTACAAAGAGCTGAATCCCAATAACAAAGTAAATTATCATATTCATATCGAAACAGAAGATACGGAAATCTTCTATGACGCGGACATGATCACCATCATACTGGACAACCTGATGAGCAATGCTGCCAAATATACTTCCGAGGGAGATATCACCTTATCACTCCGTTCAGTAGAAGAGAACCAGATAAAATACACGGAAATCAGTGTCAGTGATACCGGTCATGGCATTGACGCCGAAGCGTTACCACACATTTTCGATCGCTATTATCAGGCAAAAAGCAAATATCAGGCATCGGGTTCGGGAATCGGGCTCGCTCTGGTCAAAGGTTTGAGTGAGTTACACGAAGGAATCCTGAAAGTAGAAAGCACAGTGGATACGGGAACCACATTCACGCTGCGCCTGCTCACCGAGAATACGTATCCCAACGCTATCCATGCCCAACATGATATGGAAAAGAAGCCGATGGATGCAGAGGAAACCACCATTACCGATACACCAACCGAAAATCATCCCATTGTACTGGTGGTAGAGGACAATGCCGACATACGGGAATACATCCGGAGCTCTTTTACAGATATCTATGAAGTAATCACTGCCAAGGATGGCAAAGAAGGCTGGGAACTGGCACAGGCACGAATTCCCAACATCATTGTCAGTGATATCATGATGCTGGTCATGGACGGTATCGAACTTTGCAAGCGAATAAAGAGGATATGCGCACCAGCCATATCCCTGTAATCTTACTGACGGCTAAAGATTCTTTACAAGACAAGGAAGAAGGATATGCATCCGGAGCAGATTCCTATCTTACCAAACCGTTCAGTGCCAAGTTACTGCACAGTCGCATCAACAATCTGTTGGAAACCCGTAAGAAAATAGCCTCTTTGCTGGCACTGGCCGATATACAGCCCAAACAGGAAAGTGCCGTGAGTTCGTTAAACAAACTGGATAATGAATTCTTGCAGAAAATCACGCAAATAATCGAAGAGAATCTAGAAATGGAAAAGATGGATATCGCTTTCATTGCCGACAAGATGTGCATGAGTCACTCTACCCTTTACCGCAAGATAAAAGGACTGACAGATATGTCCGCCAACGAATTTATCCGTAAGGTAAAAATGCGCAAGGGAGTGGAACTGCTGATGTCCGGACAATATACTATTTCAGAAATAGCCTATATGATAGGATTCAGCAGTGTGGCCTATTTCCGCCAATGTTTCAAGGACGAATACGGAATGTCGCCTTCGGATTATGTGAAACAAAAACAGTAGACTCCCTGGCGGATTCTGATCATTGCTTGGTATCATCCTGAGCAGTTCTTCTTTAGAGTTTTATATTTCTGCTACCACCCTTCCTGCTGAAATGCCGATGAAAAGTGGTAGCAGTGGAGCAACAATATAAAGCTCGTTTGTTGTAGAACTCTTGGATCAAGTTATAACTGTCACAATCGAATTCAAGTCCAGCCTGAACATTCTGTTTCTATTTTTCTTCCAAAGAAAGCAGTATCCCGATCACTTCCGCATAATTCTTTCTACCGGAAGGAATGTTGTTACCCTTTAAAAACAGGTTATAAATTTTATTCTGCACTTCACCCAACAGGGTACTATAACGCTCATGCCAATACATACGTTTATATTCATAATCCTTCACCACTTCGGGACGGATCGTCTTAATCCATTCACGGAATTCCTCTTCCGTCAACACAGAAGATGCATTGACCAGCACATAGGGCAACAGACCGAAATAGGCACTATAACGCACCGCCGGCCGCTTTGAAGAGCGACAAACCCTGTAAGCCCAATAATTCGCTTCCGCCTCATTACTTACCCCCAACAGGTGAGACAGTTCATGGGCATACGTAAATGGCAATTGTACAGGAAGCAATTCTTCATTCAATTGCGACTCCGCAAAAAAAGGTCCCATATATCCCAATACCCCCACACCCGAATAAAACGGATTGAACCACACTTGCTTGGGATGCTGATAATCCCGGGGAAGAGCCAAACCATACATAGACGGAACCTGCCGGTAAATCTCCTTTATCTCCTGCCGCATCCTTTCAGGGTCCGTTTTCACCTCAGCCGTATAGGACTGATTCAGACTATCTGTATAGGAAGCAAGGAAACGATGGAAAGCCTGTTCATCGTAACCGGCAGGCTCCACCTCCATCCGCCGGTAAATATCGTAACGGAAATAATTCAAGCCCCATCCCAGATAAAACCAGATATAGACCCATGCCAGCAACTCCACTTCCCTGCCCACAATAAATCTCCAGCTTTTCTTCTTCCGGCGTTTAAGAAAAGGATAAATAATCATCCATAAAATGATTACGACCACCAGCGCCTCCTCCAAGGAAAAAGGGAAAACAGAAGCTATAGCGGACAACGCCGCCGACAGCCACGGATAGATATGACGGGCATACCCTTCGGCCATGACGGGAAAAAAACGGCAAAGTACAATGCACAGAAGAAGCAATGCAAGTACTATATATCTCAGAATAGGGAGAAGTTTTGTTTTCATGGATGCAAAGCTACTATCTTTTTGCCATTTTCAGATACAGATGACACAAAGCTTTTATTTTTTAAACACGAACAACGCAGATGATACGGATAAGTATAAAAACAACTTCGTATCATCTGCGGCGTTCGGATTTAAAAGCAATCAGAATAAATCCCAAGTGCGTATATCATCACTCCAGTGATGGTCTTTCGGGAAAGGCTGTCCGCCCCATGCCTTGGCTTGTGTGCAAGGTTGTGCGGCATCTGTCCAGAACGGATGTGCGGCAGGAAGCCCCAGCGGAAGGAACGCCAGTGATGTCATGTAAAGACTGCCGTTATTGGTGTACCAATCCGCCACATTGGGCTGACGGCCTGCAAAACCGATGGTCAGGAAGCCCGCCTCATTGAAGTTCTCGGTGTTGTCATACATCCGGTGCATCACAGAAGTCAGTGCGGCACGCGCCTGTCCGTTGCTCACCCCTTCGGGCAACTGCTGATACCAAGCCATCAGCGCCAAGGGTTGCATAGTGGCCAAACGATAAGGAATGGAACGGCCGAATACCGGGAAAGTACCCTCAGGAGAAATCAAGCGTTCCAGTACAAGACTGAATTTCCTGGCACGTTTCAAGGCGCGGTCATAATATTTTTTATAATGAATACGAGTGTATTTCCCTGCATCCTTCATGCCCTGCAACGTTTCCAGATACATGGGATGGAAGACATAACTGCTATAATAGTCGAAAGCGAAAGAAGGGCCGTCCGCATACCAGCCATCTCCCGTGTACCATTCCTCCACCTTGCGGATAGCCGAATTGATACGGTATTCGTCACATTCCGCTCCTGCCTTTGCCAGGAAACTCTCGATGGTAGAAGAAAACAGCAACCAGTTGGTGTAAGGCGGGTCCACACGGCGCAACTGGGTAAATTCTTCAAAATAACGTTTCTTGGTTGTATCATCCAAAGGCATCCAAAGCTGGTCGTAAGCACGCAGAAAACTTTCGGCCACGTATGCCGCATCCACCAAGGCCTGTCCGTGTCCTCTCCACAACAGATAGTCGGGATTGGCAGGGTCCACCGCATTGGCATAGCTTTTCAATGCCCATTCACGGAGTTGCTTACGCATCTGTCCTTCTTCCGTATCATCATCGGGAAGTGTCAACCAGGGAGCGACACCTGCCATAAGGCGTCCGAAGGTTTCCATATAAGTCACCCCTTTGTTACGTCCATCCCAATTAGGGCTCACCTCTACCAGCATATTCTTTTTCAGATTACCTTCCGCCATATTGCTCAGTACGGGAGCTGCCATCTTATAAAGCAAATTGCACCAGTAGGCGCGATCCTGATTTTCAGGAGCTTCCAGATAACGGACATATTCACAAGCAGCCAACAGAAAAGCACCTACCCCGAAATTAGCTTCAGAATCAGCATCGACTACTTGTCCCGGAATGGCCTTCTCACCAATCGGCTGTACGTAACCAATCTTACCATTCTTCTGCAAAGCAGTCTTTGCCAAATAGTTCCATGCTTTATCTATCACCGGTTTATACACAGCCTCATCCAGATAGCCATTATTGATTCCCCAAAGGAAACCGTAAGTAAAGAAAGCCGTTCCGCTGGTTTCCGGTCCCGGAGCATGAGTGGGATCCATCATGCTACGGGTCCAATAGCCTTCCGGTTGCTGGATGGCTGCGACTGCTTCGGCCAGTTTCACATACTTGTTTACGAAAAAAGAACGATGCTCGTAATCAGCGGGAAGATCTTTCAGCACCTTCGCCAGTCCGGCAAGCACCCATCCGTCACCACGTGCCCAAAAGTCCTTCTTTCCGCTGGAAGTCTTGTGTTTAGGATAAACATATTTGGCATCCCGATAATACAGGCCGGTTTCCCGGTCGAGCATGATACTGTCCGAATATACAATATATTCATACAATTTATCCAAATAGAGATGATTACCCGTCACCTTATACAGTTTGGTCATGACAGGCATTACCATATACAGACCGTCGCTCCACCACCAGTAATCATGATTGGGTGTACTCATCTCATACTCCATCACTTCGCGGGCACGGGCTATCTTATAGTTGTCCGGAAGAATAGTATAAAGGTCGATATATGTCTGAAAACAAACCTGATAATCTCCGAACAATACATATTCATCACTCTCACCGTAAGAATATTTCCATTTAGACTTATCCTTTTCCTTGGCTCCCTTCCATTCATTGTGTATAGCCCAGGCTTCAGAATATGCACGGTAGTTTTCATTACCGGTCAGAAAGTATGCCTCCATGTTTCCGGTGTGGTAAGCGGCATTGTCCCAAAACGAACGGACTTCGGGCTTGTTATGCGTTTGCCAATAAGTGTTTACCTTGTCTATAATCCCCCCGTACTTCCTTGGCTTCGGAAGAAGGTTTGGCGGCAACCTGCATGGAAAGCAGCAAGGTACCTGCACAAACAAGGGTTTGTTTCAATAATTTGTTCATCATATTAATAATTTATCAATTTGCCAATTTACTAATGTGTTAATGTGCTTGCGCTATATGCCGCATGGTCATTGGCAAATCAGCACATTATTTACAATTCCAACACATAAACCATTTGCGGTTCTGTTTCCACCTGCTTCTCGCCATCTCCCTGTCGGGTATCCTGTACATAAATATGAAGTTGTTTCTTCATTTTCCATAACTCCGTGTCATGACTGGGTTCCCACGCATTTACGGCAAAATCCGTCAGGTCTTTCACGTGCCATTCACCAAACTGTATGTCTTTGGTATAGTACATGGAAACTTTGCTTCCACGCTCCTGGTCACGGAACAGATAGTACACTTCTCCATTGTCCACCACCATCCGGGGACGGGACATGGGAATCATCTTGGTTCCTCCCCCTTTGAGCGAGAAAGGGGCCTTGCGTTCGGAAACCTGTCGGTTGTGCCAGTTCACGCCATCATGCCAAACGATGCGGTATTGGGGAACATCACTATCGGGATTGCGCCAGTAGGTAGCGATGTACGGATGACCTCCGGCATCCGTACTCATACTGGTCTGGTTTATCAGTTCGGCATTCTGAGGAATACGGCAGGCATATTCGGCATTGCCCAGGCGGATAGGAAGCTCATACTTCTGTCCGTTGGTCTTATACCAGGTTCTACCTCCGTCAAAAGAACGGGCGTAGCATAAGTCATGGTTGGTTTCCACATGCCAGGTTTCACGCCACACCCAAGAAAGATGGATGGTTCCTGATTGGTCCACATACAACTGCCAATAGGCATTCCGCTCGTTTTCTCCATCTACAAGGACATCCTGCACACGCTCCCACTTACGGGATTTCACATCATATCGGTTCATTACCATATTTCCTCTTCCGGAAGCGCCCGAGCGATATACAAAAAGCAAACCGCCATCAGCCAACAAATGAAATTCAGGATAGGTCACATCTTCTTCTTCGTTGCCTATCATCGGCTCTTTATCTCCCAAAACAAGTGTATCGGGGGCAATGCTGCGGCAATAGTTCAGTTTATGTCCGTGGTGGTCAAAAGAAAGATGAAGATAGCCGTCGCCGTCCACCATCATACTGATAATGTTATGTGCATCTTTTACATGTCCTTTGTATTGGGTACGGTGCAAAATCCATTCCCCAGTGCCCAGACGGCGTTTGCCTAACATCAGCCATCCTTCAGCGTCATAATAAGAAATGTATTGTGTGTTTCCATGCGTCACAATGGAGTTATTACGGAATACAGTAGTATTTACCGAAGTACTGCTAAAGCCTTTCCCCACTTCAACCAGACGTTGGGCACGAACAGAAAAAGCCACACAGCATAATGCGATTAGTAGAAATAAGTTCCTCATAGCAATTCTATTGATAACATTGCAAAAGTAACTGATTTCTGTAATAACACGGGATAATAATTCGGCAGGAAGGAGTCAGAAAACGGTCAAAACCGATTATTATATCTATTTTAAAGAAAAATTCAGAGAAATAATAAAGAAGAAAGATTCTATGATTACATTTACCATAGAGGCAGACTATATGAAGGATCATTCCCCAAAGGACCTTTGCCATTCATGTTTCCATGCAGCATATATAGAAATCCCACCCGGATGAAATGGGCATTTCACCCTGGTGAGAGCGTAGTTCCACCTTTGTGAAATGGCAGTTCCACCCAGGTGGGACAATATACCTATACAAGTGCAAACAGCACATTTAATAGTTACTTTGGACTTTTGACACATTCATCCTCCTACTGTGAATGAAACTGCCAACCGGTTAACTATAATATTTCCTGAAGCTGGCTCAACTTCATACTGTTGGAACCTTTAATCAGAATATAATATCCTTTCGGCTTATATCTTTCCAACGACTCTTTCAATGCAACCACATCTTTAAAATGTTCAAAGGACGGAATCACTTTGCCAAACTCCTCTCCTGCCAAAAGTATCCGGTCAAATTTACATTCATCCAGATAATCCGCAATCTTCTGATGTTCCTCATGACTGGTTTCTCCCAGTTCTTTCATATCACCCAGAATAACCATTTTATGAGCGACATTCATCAACCGGAAATTCTCCAAAGCCGCCATCATACTGGTAGGATTCGCATTGTATGCATCAACTATCAGTTTATTATCCGTGGTTTCTGTCAATTGCGAACGGTTATTATGAGGAACATACGCCTCCAGTGCCTCACAAATCTGCCGGGACGGTACACTGAAGAACCGGCCTACCGTAATGGCTGCCAATGCATTCTTCATGTTATAACTGCCGATAAGGTGGGTATTCACCTCGAACTTCTGTCCCTCGTGTTCCCACTCAAACGAAAGAAACGGAGCACAAGCGCCCAGCTTGCCGCTGATATAAAGTCCCTCTCCTCCTTCCATACCATAACAAATACGGGTAAGACCCTGAGAGATAGCTGTGAGATACTCATTGTCCTTGTCAATGAAAATAATATGCTTGCCATTGTAACGCAGATGCTCATACAACTCACCTTTAGTCTTGATGACCCCTTCAAAAGACCCGAAGCCTTCCAAATGCGCCTTGCCCACATTAGTGATCATACCGTAATCCGGTTCTACAATACGGGTCAGTGCCTTGATTTCACCCAGATGGTTCGCTCCCATCTCGATGACAGCCAGTTCATGCTCGGGAGTCAGCCTCAGCAAAGTCAGAGGAACACCGATATGGTTATTCAAGTTACCCTGTGTATAAAGCACTTCATATCTTTTTTGCAGCACTGAGGCTATCAATTCCTTGGTAGTAGTCTTCCCATTGGTTCCCGTGATGCCGATGATTCGGGTACCCATTTTATGCCGGTGATAACTAGCCAGTTCCTGCAATGCTTTCAAGCAATCGTCTACTAACAAGATACGCGGATGCCCATCGGCGGCATATTCTTTTTCATCTACTACGGCATACTGGCAACCTTTTTCCAGCGCCTGAAGCGCATATGCATTTCCATTGAATGTTTCCCCTTTCAGAGCTATGAACATAGAACCCTCGGGGGCAGTTACGGCTGTCGGTAGTTACCTTGCCGCATTCCGTAAAACACTTATATAAAGCTGAAATATCCATCTTTCGCTTTGCTTTTAAATTAAGTTGCAACAAAGATAACTGAAAAATAGTTCATGAAATAACAAAAACTCAAGAATTGTGCGTACTTTTGTACGACCTAAATGACAAGCCGTAAACAATGGAAACCAAAACCGTCAAATATATTAATGTTAATGGGAAACTGATGGATCTCTCCCATCCGCAAGTAATGGGAATCCTGAATGTTACACCCGATTCTTTCTATGCCGGCAGCCGGCAGCAAACGGAAAAAGATATTATCAACCGTACCTCCCAAATAATAGAAGAAGGAGCTTCCATCATTGATATAGGTGCCTATTCCTCACGTCCCAATGCCGAGCACATCAGCCCCGAGGAAGAGATGCGCCGTCTGCGTACCGGACTGGAAATCATCAATCGCTATCATCCCGGTTGTGTGGTGTCCGTGGACACTTTCCGTGCGGATGTAGCCCAGATGTGTGTAGAGGAGTACGGAGTGGCAATCATCAATGACATTGCCGCCGGAGAAATGGACCCGCAGATGTTCGACATGATTGCCAGGCTGGGAGTACCTTATATTATTATGCATATGCAAGGCACGCCGCAAAATATGCAAATGAATCAGCATTATGACAATCTGTTGAAAGAAGTCTTTCTCTATTTCTCGGAAAAAGTACAGAAATTACGCGACTTAGGAGTAAAAGATATTATTCTGGATCCTGGTTTCGGTTTCGGAAAAACAGTGGAACATAATTACCAGTTGATGAATCATTTGGAAGAATTCAGCCTGTTCGAACTACCGTTACTGGTCGGCATATCACGTAAATCAATGATTTACAAGCTACTAGGCGGAACCCCTGATGATGCCTTGAACGGAACAACAGTGCTGGATACCATTTCCCTACTAAAAAGGAGCGGATATTCTCAGAGTGCACGATGTAAAAGCTGCTGTAGAAACCGTGAAGATAGTACAGAAGATGAAAGACTCTGCTGCCTTTTAATTCTTAATTTTCAATTTTTAATTCTAGAAAGATGTTTATTGATTTTAGTATAAAAGACCTCATCGATATCCTGCTGGTAGCCTATCTGCTTTATCAGACTTACCGTCTGATGAAAGATTCGGGTTCTATCAATATCTTCATCGGTATCCTGGTATTTATAGGTATCTGGCTGATTGTATCTCAGGTTTTGGAAATGAAACTGCTAGGGTCTATCTTCGATAAATTAGTCAGTGTAGGTGTCCTAGCCCTGATTATTCTTTTTCAGGATGATATACGCCGGTTCCTTGTCACACTGGGCTCGCATAAACAGTTGGGACGTTTTTTCCGCTTCCTGACGGGAAACAAGCAGGAAAAGACGGAAAAAGCGGATATTATGCCGATTGTACTTGCCTGTATGAGCATGAGCAAAGGGAAGGTGGGGGCACTGATTGTCATCGAAAAAAGTGTACCTCTGAATGACATCATCCGTACAGGAGAAATTATCAACGCCAATGTGAACCAACGACTGATAGAAAATATTTTCTTCAAAAACAGTCCATTACATGACGGAGCCATGATTATCCGCCATAAACGGATAGAAGCAGCCGGTTGTATTCTCCCGGTATCTCACGACTTGAATATCCCTAAAGAATTGGGATTAAGACATCGGGCTGCCATGGGCGTATCGCAGGAAACAGATGCATTGGCCATTATCGTTTCAGAAGAAACAGGTGGCATATCCGTGGCTTATAAAGGACAATTCCATCTCAGACTGACTGCCGAAGAGCTGGAACGTATTCTGACAAAAGAAGACTAATAACCTATCCGGATTTTTACTCCACTGATTATCAATCTTAAACATAGAAATTCAACCTAGGCAACCAGTAATAAAGATCAATTCAGCATCAAACTCATATAAGGATGCTCCGCTTCCAGTAACAACCGGGTAAAACCATCCAACGTATAAGTGTGATATTTTTTTTCCGGTACTCTCTCACGAAAACAGAAACCATCCCGTACCGTATAATAGCCGTTATTCTCCTGAATCGCTTCATCTCCCTCAATATGTATATAAAGTTCGGATGCCGGATACTTATGGGCGAAAACCTTCAACAACTCCTCTGCACGGATAACTCTTGCCATCCCCAAAAACAAAGTATCGGCAGACGACGGAATGAAATAATCCATACGCTGTACCTTATATATATGGGCCGCTTCATACAATAAAGTATCCTGCACCGCATCCGTATCTGCCAGCAATTCCTTTATATATAATGTATCATCCCCCATTACCGTAAATGCCATCCCCACTATTTTATCCGCTTCCCAGGCAACCAGCAATTTGCCATTACCCAATCTTAAATCGGCCATAATAACCAGAAAATCTTCTTTAGGATGCTGAATGCAACTCCTGCGTCCATGCATACGGGAATCAAAATAATGATAATGTTCCACACCGGGAAATTCGCATACCTCTATCCGGCAACCGGGCGCAGGGCGTAATCTGTCTACCCTTACCTGCTCAACCGCATACCCAAAAACTGGAGCATATCCCGACGGCATAATAACCGAACAACCATTCCTCTGCAGGAATCAACGAAGCCAGCAAAACTCCATCTTCATACATACACCGATGTGTTTCCTTCAGTAGGCGTTTCATGGCTCCATGCTTCCTGTAATCGGATGCGTACAAGCACCCGATATATACGAAGTAGAAATCACCTCATCACAAAAAGTCATAGGATAAGGTATCATCTGCAATGCGGAAATAATCTTTCCGTCTTCACGAATCACCCTGTTCACTTCATCCTTATATCTCATCTTGAAATATAAGTCGGTAAACTCATCGCTATCATTGAAGCAGAGTTTCCATAATGTTTTCACTTCATCCTTTGTAGTCATTGAGCTCTGCTATACATTTCTCGAGTAAAATAACGGGCTGATAAGAAAGTTTTGCTTTGCGCAAACCTTCCAGACCAAGGTCTTCCTCGCGGTTTACATATATATATTGTTCGTCGATATGATTTGCATATTCATAGTTAATCATGGCATACGACCCTTCTATTCCCGTATCCGCCTTTTCAACACAAGTATCCCATGTTTCATGATTGATGGGAGCACCGTATGTAAAAGCGGCAATCTTCCCGTTGACATGAAGCACGCCGCCCGTCAAACCCAACGCCTCCATATGGTTCAAGGCATATGTCATGGACTTACGTTCTGCCCCCAATGCCAATTGTTCCTCGCAGTTATTGGCACGACACCATTCCTCTTCCAGCTTCAAACATTCGGGAACCAGATCTGGAGTCAACGGTTTGTATTCATAATCAGGATACTGCTTCTTGAACTTGTTGATATGATTACGTTTGGCTTGAAACTTCTTTCCTTTCAAGGTTGCCAGGTCAGTACGCAAGTAGATATAATCAAAGTAATCCCGGTCTTCTGTAAAAGTGAAACGTCCGGGCATCGCCGCCTCTATGTCCGCTTTCATCCCCACGCATACCCCCAGCATACGCAATTTTGCCCCCATCTCTTCAGCATCCTTTATCAATGCTTCAAGAACTGGTTTCACATCTCCAGTTCCGACGGGCATCATGTAGGCCAATTCTTCTCCCGCATAGAAACGCAGCAACAGGTAATTATCTATCACGGCATATTTAGTCTGGTACAGGAAAATCCAACTACACAGATTGGCAAACGACAAGTCGCAATTACGACGCAAACTGCCTAAGGTAAAGGACTGTATCAAGTCTTTATCCGCTAAAGTTATATCTTTAAATTCTATCATAAAATATGGGTTGCTTGTTTTCTCACCACAAATCACAGAATCTTCATTTCATTCAAAGTGACAATAGTTATCAGACTGCTGTAAGAATGCTCTGTTACTACTAAATGCGGATAGACTTTTTATAAGCAATGCTCACCCCAATGACCATACCTATTGAAAATCAAATCAATCCTCTATAATCTGTGATGATTTTCTATATATAACAAAGATAACAGCTTTTTTGTTAAATCACACCTAATAATCTAAGAATTGTCGGTGTGAAAATCGCTGTCATAATTCCGTTCAAAGTCAATCCCAGACTAGCGTATGCTCCATATTTCCCACTGATTTCCATTGCTGTAGAAGTACCTACCGCATGAGTAGCCGTACCCATAGAAAGACCTTGCGCAATAGGACTCCCCACATGACCTACCCGAAGCACCTTGAAACCGAACACCGCCCCGAACAGACCGACTACCACCACAACAGCGGCCGTCAAAGACGGAATTCCTCCCGTGGCTTTCGAAACCTCCATAGCGATAGGAGTAGTCACAGATTTAGGAGCCAATGAACAAATAATCTCCGGAGTGGCTCCCAGCAATTTGGCAATGACCACCACGGCCACCAATCCCACCAAACAACCTGCCAACTGTGAAATGACAATAGGAAGCAACTGTTTCTTTATCATCTCCAACTGCAAATAAAGTGGCACGCCCAACGCTACCACCGCTGGTTTCAACCAAAATTCAATCAGGTGACCTCCTTCATTATATGTTTCATAACTGATACCGGTAAATTTCAAAAACAGAATCAACACGGCAATGGTAAGCAGGATCGGGTTTAACACCACCCATCCAGTCTTTTTCTGCAAGACACGTGACAAAAAAAACACCCCGAAGGTGAATGCCAGCAAAAAGAACTTATTTTCTAAATATTCCATTTGATTTTCTAACTAATTGGTGAACCCATCCTGTTACGACCAGTACCAAAACCGTACTGACCACTGTCGCAATTACTATCGGCCAAAACTGTGCTTCAATGACATCAAAATAAAGCATCAGTGCCACACCGGGCGGAACGAAGAAAAAGCCCAGATTAGCAACCAAGAAATCGGACAGCCCCTGCACCCATTGCAGTTTTATCCAACCCAATTTGAGAAAAAGGGTGAGTAACAGCATTCCTATAATACTGGACGGCAGCTTGATACCCGTCAAAAAAACAATCAATTCACCCAAAGCCAAACAGCCAAATAAAATGGCGCACTGACGAATCATACCTTATAAATTTATTAAATACTTATTGAAAACTGCGCAAAGTTAAGGAAACATCCCGTTTGGTGTTCAATAACATACACTTTTAGCATACTTTAAACCAAAAATAATATTGATTTTGCAATGTAGATATTGCAAAATTAGCTAATTTTGCATCGTGAAAAACAACACTCGTCTTTAGAACGTACATAATTAATATATTATCATGGATTTAATTTCTCAAATCGTTGAGCGCGCGAAAGCAAACAAACAGCGCATTGTTCTTCCGGAAGGAACTGAAGAACGTACTTTAAAAGCTGCCAACCAAATATTGACAGACGGTGTTGCCGACCTTATTTTATTGGGAAACCCCGATGAAATCATGAGCCTGGCTAAACAATGGGGGTTAGGGAACATCGGTAAAGCCACTATTATCGATCCCACAGACCACCCGAAAAAAGAAGAGTATGCACAATTGCTGTGCGAACTCCGCAAGAAAAAAAGGTATGACCATCGAAGAGGCCCGCAAACTGGTTGTCGATCCGCTGTATCTAGGATGTCTCATTATCAAGGCTGGTGATGCCGACGGACAGTTGGCCGGCGCACGCAACACAACAGGTAACGTACTTCGTCCCGCTTTACAGATTATCAAGACTACTCCGGGTATCACTTGCGTATCCGGTGCCATGCTGTTGCTTACTCATGCTCCCGAATACGGAAATAACGGTGTAATCGTAATGGGTGACGTTGCTGTAACCCCGGTACCGGATGCCAACCAACTGGCTCAAATTGCAGTTTGTACCGCTCAGACCGCCAAGGCTGTTGCCGGAATTGATCCTCGCGTAGCTATGTTAAGTTTTTCAACCAAGGGTTCTGCCAAACATGAAGTGGTAGATAAAGTGGTGGAAGCTTTGGCAATCGCTAAGGAAATGGCTCCCGATTTGAAGATTGACGGTGAACTGCAAGCTGATGCAGCTTTGGTTCCGCACATCGGTGCAAGCAAAGCCCCGGGATCAGAAATTGCAGGTAAGGCAAACGTACTGGTTGTTCCTTGTCTGGAAGTAGGTAATATTTCTTATAAATTAGTAGAACGTCTGGGACACGCTACCGCTATCGGCCCGATCCTGCAAGGTATCGCTCGTCCGGTGAATGACCTGTCACGCGGTTGCTCTATCGACGATGTTTATAAGATGATTGCCATTACTGCCAATCAAGCAATTGCCGCTAAAGAAAACAAATAATCATTCTCCAAAAAACAACAACATCATGAAAATATTAGTGCTCAATTGCGGTAGTTCTTCTATTAAATATAAATTATTTGATATGACTACCAAAGAAGTCCTGGCACAGGGCGGTATAGAAAAAAATCGGCTTGGTAGGCTCTTTCCTGAAACTGACTTTGCCCAACGGTGAAAAGAAAATATTAGAAAAAGACATCCCAGAACATACCGCAGGTATCGAGTTCATTCTGAATACATTGGTGAGCCCGGAATATGGCGCAATCAAGTCATTGGATGAAATCAACGCAGTAGGTCACCGTATGGTACATGGCGGAGAACGTTTCAGCGAATCCGTATTGCTGAATAAAGAAGTACTGGATGCTTTTATCGCTTGCAACGATTTAGCCCCGCTTCATAACCCGGCTAACCTGAAAGGTGTGAATGCTGTTTCTGCCATTCTGCCCAACGTTCCCCAAGTAGGTGTATTTGATACGGCATTCCATCAAACAATGCCCGACTATGCATATATGTATGCCATTCCATACGAACTGTATGAAAAATACGGTGTGCGCCGTTATGGCTTCCATGGAACTTCTCATCGCTATGTTTCACAACGTGTATGCGAATTCCTTGGCGTTGATCCGAAAGGAAAGAAAATTATCACTTGCCACATCGGTAACGGTGGTTCCATTTCAGCTATCAAAGATGGTAAATGTATAGACACCAGTATGGGGCTGACCCCATTGGAAGGTCTTGTAATGGGAACTCGTAGTGGTGACATCGATGCAGGCGCCGTTACTTTCATCATGGAAAAAGAAGGATTAAATGCAACCGGCGTATCCAACTTACTAAACAAGAAGAGTGGTGTATTAGGCGTTTCAGGTGTATCCAGCGATATGCGCGAACTGGAAGCCGCTGTTGCTGCCGGAAATCCGAAAGCTATTTTGGCTGAAAAGATGTATTTCTACCGCATCAAGAAATATATTGGTGCATATGCTGCCGCTCTAGGTGGTGTAGACATCATCCTGTTCACTGGCGGTGTAGGTGAAAATCAAGCCAATTGCCGTTCTGAAGTTTGTGAAGGTTTGGAATTCATGGGTGTGAAGATTGACCTTGAAAAGAACAAGGTTCGTGGAGAAGAAGCTATTATTTCTGCCGATGACTCCAAAGTGACAGTAGCTGTTATCCCAACTGATGAAGAGCTGATGATTGCCAGCGATACTCTGGCTATTCTGAATAAGTAATTTTATTGTTTGGTTAAATATATAAATTATAGAAGGCTGCTACGCGTGATGCATAGTAGCCTTTTTTAGGAATATTGACTTTCTCCCTCAACATACTGCTCAAGGAACATATTTTCACCATCAAATACAGCATACGAAAAATCTTGTATCCAGTCACCAAGAATCAACATACGTGAAGTACGGCTCAGCATCAAGTCTAGCATAATGTGGCGATGACCATAAATAAAATAATTGATATCCGGATGGTCTTTAAGGTAATTTTTAGTAAACAAGACCAACGGTTCCTTGTCCTCTCCCATATACTCGGGTTCCTTACCGCCTTCACGCTTCAGACGGCTATGCTTGGCCCATTCCAAGCCAAGTTCTATGCTCCAACGGGGATGTATGGTAGAAAACAGCGTTTGTAAAGTGGTACTATGAAACATGGAACGCAACAATTTGAACTTGGCATCTTTATCTCCCAATCCGTCCCCATGCGCCAAGAAAAACTCCTTCCCATAAATCTCACAGGTCAACGGCTGACGATGAATAGTTACCCCGCACTCTTTTTCCAAATAATCACCACACCAGATGTCATGATTACCGATAAAGAAATGCACCTCCACTCCCAAATCGGTCAACTCGGAAATCTTCCCCAAGAAACGAGTATAGCCTTTCGGCACTACCAGTTTGAACTCGTACCAAAAGTCGAATATATCTCCCTAACAGGTACACTGCTGCAGCATTATGTTTTATACTATCCAGAAAATTCACCAAACGGCGCTCCTGTGTCCGCCCGTGTGCTATGGCACGAGAACCTAAATGTGCATCGGAAAGGAAATATACGTTCTTCATAATCTTACTAAATTAAATACCTCATAAATTAAAAATCCGAGAATAGAGAATTAAAAAAACAACACCTTGTCCAATAACTTAGACATATTGGCAATTCTTATTTTCCAATTTTAATTCTCAACTTTCAATTTATTAGAGGAAACCCAATTCCAATTTGGCTTCTTCACTCATCATATCTTTATCCCATTCGGGTTCAAAAACCAAGTTCACGACCGATGAAGTAACTCCTTCCACAGAGTCGACTTTCTGACGTACATCCTCCATAATAAAATCAGCAGCAGGACAATTGGGGGCAGTCAATGTCATATCTAACACTACTTCTCCATCATCTTGCAAATCAATCTTATATATCAAGCCTAAATCGTATATATTCACCGGAATCTCGGGATCATATACGGTTTTCAACATGGCTATAATGAACCAGCATTAAAAGTATAAAAATCATATTCCACCTTGGCAGCCTCCCCGGAACGGCGTGGATTTTGGACTGGTTCTACGGCCTCTCCTAATTGTATGCACTGGTTCTCATAGCCCAATCCCTTTATGACTTTTATCTTTATATCTTCATTCTCCACTTTTCTATGGTATTTTTCCCGGATTGATAGATACACAGCCATTATCTTCCACATACCATCCTTTCAACTCGCCCACTGTAGGATAAGCAGGATTGAAAACCGGTAAGTAGACCTTTTCCTGACGACCGCCGGATATAACCTCTATTTCACCCGTTATCCTTTCCCCTACCGGAACTTTCACCCAATCTACAGATACAATAATCCGTTCTTGCAACTGAGTAGTTCCGTTCTGTCTGCTGAGTTTGATCCAGAATCAGAAGTTTTGGCATTCCACGTGAACGCTTGCTTTCCTACATTGTACAATTCAATAAAAGATTCTTTCCGGGTATAAGGATTTACGCAAGGAAGCACATTCAATGTAGTCTTTCCCAAAGGGGAATCCTGTTCCGGAAGAAAAATCCGCATTTCTGCTTTTTGAGGTACATCGATAGTCGTCAGCGGAGGCATCTTCTGATAGGTGGCAGTCCATCCGGGTGCCAAAGCCATCATATGATTCCATTTACCATTAAGCAGGGAATTGTATTTATCGGTATAATAATCTATGCTATCATGATAGGATTTGACTCTATCGGCCAAATAGTTGGTTGCTGTACGTCCCTGACGCGCATACCATCTGTTTTGCTGCGCGACCAGCATTTTCTTGTTCATAAGTGCCGCTCCTTTCACTGGATAGAAAACCAACTCATAAAAAAGCAGCCTTATGGGATTCTGGCAACGCGTTCCATATCTTTTCGCTTTTATCAGAAATACGGTCATACTCTTGTATTCTGCCTTCTGCCTCATTATAATTTATAAAAGAGAAGTCAGTATCCGTCATCCTCTCCTGAACATGTTCATTATTCCATTCATATCCCCATCCCATTGCCTCCGGCTTGTGCTGGAAGCCCAAATGATAATAGCTATTCATTACATCTTCAATGTCTTCCCTATACCTTTCACCGAATATGGAAACCAGAAAGTCCACCTGATGATTGTTTATGTTATCAAAATCGAACTTATCAATATCCCAGGCCATGTCCAAAAAAGTTTTCATACCCAGCTCACCCGGTTTGATATCTCCTACATTCAATAACCAATAGCGTTTTGCTCCAGTATCATAAGCCTTACGCATTTCCTCAAACATCAATGCCGGAGGAGTTGTATTCAACCATAAATAGTCATGCGGTTCGCCTAAATATGAAATATGATAATATACGCCCGCCCCACCTCTACGGCTTCTTTCTTCCTTATTGTTCAACCGTTTGATATATCCGAAATTATCATCCGGCCAAACCAGCATGATGTCTTCTGGAAGCCTCAACCCTCTTTCGTAGATATCAAGCACTTCTTTATAGGGAACAAAAATCTGAGGTATAGAGTCAATAGGAGAATCTATATGTTTCTTCAAAATACCTCTTTGGTCAGCAATAACCTCCTGCACCAAGGTTGACTTCTTTATCTTTGGGAACACCTACGAGCCCGGCATCATGAATACCACGCATAGCAATCGTATAAATATTCTCATATGGGGCATTCTCCAATACTCGTTGGTCTAGCATCTTATTTATTCCTTCTTTGTTAGTCATATAATTCCATTCTCCCATTATTTTCTTATCCCACCCGTTACGTTATTAAAAAGTAACGGTTCGCAATGGGAAGTGCTCATTATAATTCCATAACTATCTGCCACCAACTTATTCTCGGGATACTTATTAAAAGCGCCCGAAGAAGGATGCATTGCAGGTGCCAGCATATTGCCTTTCATCCTGAGAATCAGTTCACATACCTTAGCATAAGTTTTAGGTCCGATGTCACCCAATTCTTTATCAAACGTCCTTCCGGCCCAAGGAGTTATTCCCAACCTTCATCATTAATAAAGATACCTCTGTACTGAACAGAGGGTGCCTGAGAATCATAGTTTATATGCTCAACATATAATTGGGACTTTCTTTTCGTCGGCACATCAGCCCACCAGTACAAAGGAGACACCCCTATGGCCTCCGACAATGTAAATACGCCGTAGGCTGTGCCACGCCTGTCGCATCCGGCAATGACAAGTACTTTTTTCACCCCTTTGACCGGAGCATCTATCGTTTTAACGACAAACTGTTCCCAACCACCACGAATGGCAGATACATCCAATAGCCCCTTTGCCACCAATCGGTCAACAAAAGCATTATGTCCCACCGTTCCCACAACAACGGCATATTCCGAAGAAACCTTTTTAGAAGAAACAGACACTTTCTTATCAGTCACCCGCTTTATATCTTCAGCCAAAAGACAAAAGGCTGTTTTTTCTACTACACCATAATCCCGGGCATCATAATAAATCACTGTTTCATGAGAAGACACTAACGGAAAGGCTGCCCCACCTCCAGTTTTCTTAACAATAATCTGTCCCCAGCATATCGCCGGAAGAAACATAAATATGAATACGAACCAAAATCTCATCATCATATAAATTATATTTTAATTACTATTGATTGTGTGTCTGCAAATGCAGACACACAATGATTAAAAAACAACATACCCTCTATTCTTAATGCCTAATATTATACCTATCTACTTTATTCATATCCGGGATTCTGCTCCAACACAGGCTCCTCTATTCGCTTCTATTTCCTTATAAGGTATCGGCCATAATTCATAATGCTTTTTCATCTCCTTGGCATAATAGGGGTTGCATTTCATCACGCGGTCATAAAGTTTTCCCATTCTCATCAACGTTATTCTACGTCTTTCTTCTACGCCCAACTCTCTCATCCTCTCATCTAGAATATAATCCAAGGTTACCTGAGATGTCAATACCGGTTTCGCATGAGCCCTATTGCGAATAACATTGATATCAGCTGCTGCTTTGTCCTTATCATTTAAAGCCAGATATGCCTCGGCACGCAGCAAGTAAGTCTCGGCAAGCCTAAACATATATTGATCCGTATATGTAGCCCCAGGCTCCACTGTTAAGCGCAAAAGTTTTGGAATTGGAATACAAACCTTCCGGATGATTGTATGGAGTAGTACACTTGGACTGATATGCATAGAGCGAACGTGAGGGAACTGTAACCCCTACCGGCGGATTCTGAGTATCAATAGTATCCCCGTAAAGTTTGGCATACTCTTTATTATGAACCGCAAACTTTCTCACAAAATTATGGTTTGCATTTCTCATATCTCCATAAAAATCATCTTTCCATATCTCATCACTGAAATATCGGGTTGAAATGGCCCAGCCTATACCACGGCCTCCGGTATAGTCACCAATCGGCCAACTGAAAGGATTCATTCCATGTGCTTTCACGTCACGTACCATCGGAGCATGATGCCTTTCCAAAGTATATGTCTGGTCTTTAGCCGTCAAGAACCACTTCCACCGGGGGTGTCAGTTTCAATCTGAATAACCCAGATTCCTTCTGTGTTTCCAGAACCTCTGTTCTGATTGTTTTTTCGGAATAAATCCCAATATACATCTCCCGGAACTTCATTGGCTCTGGAACCAAAACGATTGTACATCAGTCCGGTAGCCGGATCATCGATGACCGTTGTGGCAGCATCCACCGCTTTCTGATATTGAGCCGTTGCCAAATAAAGTTCTGAGAGTAAATGATATGCTGCTGTATTAGACACTTCTCCATCCTGCACACTGGACAAACTGGGTAAATAAGTAGCCGCAAACTCTACATCTGAAATAGCCTGTTCCAACACCTCTTCTTTGGATGCCCTGACATAATCAAACTTAGGCCCGACGACTTCCGTCAATAAAAAAGAGGTACCCCACCGTACAGATAAGCCAAGGTCCTGTATGCAAATCCTCTAAAGAAACGGGCTTTGGCTTCGGCAATCACCTTTTTGTTCCTCCGATACTTCTGAAACAGGCAGACGGTCGATAATAGTATTAGCCGTTGATATGGTATGATAAAGCAATGACCAGTGTACCGATGCAATATTACCAGTTGAATGATAAGCTGAAATCATATTCGAATGCCGTTCCGTACCGTTCGGTTCGCCATCATAGACAATGTCCGTGCCGTAAAGGTAGTCCATCGGACGATTTTCATCCCTGCTATAGAATTCCCTTCTCACCAGGTAATAGAGATTATTTACAGAACAATCAATATCCTCTTGGGTAAGAAAAGAATTGGTTGCACTCATAAAATCCAAAGGCTTTCATCCAAAAAAAGAACTGCTGCACGAACCCAGCACTGCTGAAAGCAACAAGGTAATAATATATATTTTTATTTTCATAATAAATCAGATTAATAAGTAAGACTAATACCAAAAGAAAAACTTCTCATTACCGGTCTGTCCGAATAAGTACTTCCAGCCTTCTGGGTCCCAACCATGCCATTTTGTAAAAGTCAGCAGGTTTTTCCCACTGAAAAACAGATCAATTTCATTCAAACCAACCTTGTTCGTAACAGACTTCGGAAAAGCATAAGACAATGAAACATCCTGCAACCGTACAAAGCTCCGGTCTTCATATACCGTAGGAGTTATTTTCGGGGTACTAATGGAGCGTGCATAGACTGCATCCGGATTACGTGGTGACCAGTAATCCCATGCACTTATACGATTCCAGCGCAGATTATTCTGATCTCTGACCAACGAAGAAGAGTTGGCTGCCAGATATCCATCCTTTCCTCCTTGAACAGAATTGATAAAGAAACTAAGTGTGAAGTTCTTATACTCTAACGTATTCATAATACCAAATCGGTAAGCCGGATCTCCTTTACCTAAAATGACACGGTCTTCAGGAGTTATTTCTCCCTCTCCGGTCATATCAACAATACGATAATTACCCGGATAGAAACCGGCAGGTATATCATCACCCAACTGATAAATGCCATCTACTACATACCCATATACCGCAGATATGGGCTGGCCTATAAACAGATTACTGGATATGTTATCATCCTCTATGCCATCTCCATCATTATCTTCTCCTGTTAAAGTTACGATCTTATTGGAGTTTGTCGAAAAATTGAGTGAAGTAGTCCATTTAAAATCAGAAGTCTGTATATTCTTCGAAGTGAGAATAAATTTGAAACCCTTGTTCTTGATTTTTCCAAGATTAGAAGCTATCTTTGAAAATCCTGTAATATCGGGCAAAGCCACATCATACAATAAGTCTTTCGTTGTTGTCGAATAGTATTCTACAGAACCGGTGAGTCTTTGTCCCAGAATTGTAAAATCAAGACCTAAATTTATCCCTGCTGTTTTTTCCCATTTCAGATTACTATTTCCCAAAGCCGAAATCTCCTGTCCGATTACAGGCTTTCCACCATCACCAAAAATATATCTGATTTCAGAAGCCACAGTGGACAAAGATTTGTATCTGCTGGTCTGATTTCCGCTGATACCATATCCCCCACGCAGTTTCAGATAATCAATCCAAGGTATTTTAAAGAAAGGCTCTTCTGAGATAATCCACCCTAAAGCTATGGAAGGGAAAGTCGCATATTTATTATTCGCCGCAAATCCCGAAAAAACCATCTCTACGCACTGTACCCGTTATCAAATACTGGTCCATCAAACGATAACTGACCCTGGCCATCTGATAACAAAGAGCCTCTCTCCAAGCATCCGAATATACATAGCGCGTTGTTGCCTGTTCCAGACTATTATAGCCCAATGTCATGCGTGTAAATCCCTGTCCCAAAGCCTTTGTATAATCGTATTTACGCTCCGAAGCCCCATACAATAATGTAGCATCAATATGATGTTCGCCAAATGTAGCATTGTAAGCCAGAATATTGTCTATAGTATAATCATAGTAGCCGGTATGCTCTTTATAAGCCTCTCCTTGCAGATTGTATCCATACTGGCTGGCCTGAAAATGATTGTCTATCCTATAGTTATTACCAAAATTCAATCGATACACTAACCCTTTAAGAGGCAATTTTATTTCAGATGATATATTACCGAAAAAATAATTATGACGCTCGTAATCATCAATATCTGATCCCATAAAAGGATTGGTATCCAATGTATTAAAAGGATATGGCTTTATCTTACCATCTGCGTCATAAGGTTCAATCAATGGAGATTGGGTTATCAGATTCCACAAACCCGGCTCCGCACCATCCTGATTCACAAATGCACCAAAAGTCTGAATTCCTATTTTCCACCGGGGAGCTATTTCCGCATTCAAATTCAGACGAATGCTGTTTCTTTTTAAAATCATCATTTACAATAAATCCACGTTGATCCGTATTGGAGTACGAAAGCATATAATTGATGGATTTACTGCCACCGGATATATTAAAACGGTTTTCAAACAAATGCCCGCTTTGTGTTCCTTCGTTCCACCAGTTATAATTATAAGGACTGATATTTCCATTTTCATCCCTCAACGGGCATCCGGCAATTTAGACGCTAGATCAAAGTCCGGATTAGGAGTAGTATAATCAGGCCCAAGGAAAGCCTCTGTATAATAGAAGTCTCTGACATTATCCAGATACTCTTCACGATTCATCGGACGATAATTGTGGGTCGGGTTAGAAAACGTATAACTGCTGGAGAAACTGATTTTCGGTTTTCCTTCCACACCTTTCTTAGTGGTAATCATAACTACTCCATTGGCTGCTTGTGCACCATATACAGCAGTAGAACTTGCATCTTTCAGGATATCAATAGATTCAATGTCATCAGGATTTATAGAAGATAACGAACTTGTATAAATGATTCCGTCCAAAATAACCAAAACATCTTTGTTTCCTCCCAAAGTATTCGTACCACGGATAGACATGGACGAGTACCTCCCGAATTGGTCACCTGCCCAATATTAAGTCCCGGAACATTCCCTTGCAAAGATTGCAACACATTTGAGTTGGGAGACCTTTTCAACGTTTTAATATCTGCTCGTATAACGGCACCCGTCAAGTCAGTTTTACGTTGTGTTCCATATCCTACTACTACCACTTCATCCAATGCCTTCACATCTTCTATCAAACGTATATTAACAACCTTTCTATTTTTCACAGGCACTTCCTGAGTAATAAAACCAATATAAGAAACAACCAAAATATCATTCGAGCAATTTTGAAGATGATAATTGCCATCTATATCTGTTATAGTACCGGTATCCTTACCTTTCACCTTTACATTCACACCAATAATCGATTCACCGGATGTATCCGTGATTTGCCCTTTGATATTCAAATCTTGCGCAAAACCGGACATTGCGAAAAAAACAAGAAAATCCAAATAAGAAAATGTTTCATAAAATAATAGTGATTTAAAATTAACTACTTAAACTAATTCATTATGTTTTTCACAAGCAGAAATTAAAAAGAACTGTAACTCTTATGTGCTTCTCATAGGCTATCATTTTTAAGGTTTCACATAGCATGGAGAATTAGCTCTCCAAAAGATTTCACCGAACAAAGGTAAATTAGAGTCAAGACTTCAGGCATCTGTATCATTCAGAATACCACCGCTATTTTTTCAATGACAGAATTATGGGCGACTTTTGGAAGGATTGCGACCATCATTGTGCTTATTAATACTGATTTTTGTATTTGTTTGAGATTAAATAGTAATTTTGAAGATAAAAAAATAGTAGAAAGATGAAACAGAGTGACCCATTTAAGTTAATCTTATTACTCTCATTAGTAGTTTACTCCATAGAAGGTTTCTGCCAGCAGATTCCGACTATTAATTTAGTCATGAAAGATGGATTATCCAGTAACTATGTAACAGATATTGCCCAAGACAAATATGGCTTCACATGGTTTGCAACCAAATATGGACTTAATAGATTCGACGGAGATAAGTTTACTGTCTACCTAAAAAAGAACCCAATAAAGAATTGCTTAATAGCAATGATATTAATAAAATTGCTACAGACACTATTATAATAAGGTATGGATTGCCAACAGATGGATGGGCGTGAACGTTTTTGATTGTGCAACACAGCAATTTTCATCTTTTCTGCATGATAAAAACAACCAAAACACACTGATATCCAATGAAATAAAAGACATTCTAGTCACATCCAACGGGAATGTATGGATTGCAACGAATCAAGGAGTAGATTTATATAATCCCGACAATTCACAGTTCATACATTATAATACATCGACAGTTCCTGATTTTCCCTCAAATGATATCATGACACTGGCTGAAGGCAGTAATGGTGATTTATACATCGGACATACCTATAACGGATTCACTATTTTTCTCCGGATAACAACAGTTTTAAGAATTTCACTCATTCATCTCAAAACAAAAATTCACTTCCGGATAATACTATCCATTCTATATTTGTTGATACCAATTCTAAAATATGGATTGCAACCAACTGCGGACTATCGCTTTTTGATCCCTTCAGAGAAACATTCCGCAATTTCAAAGATGTCAGTGGAATTCACTATACGATACAAAGAGCTATCTATAATGTCTATAGTACCAGTGATGACCGAATATGGGTAGGTACAGTCTCCGATCTTTGTTATTTCGACTCCAAAGATACAGACCTGATTTTATCCGGAAAAAGAATGTTAATCATATGTTTATTCAAGATATTTATTGGGGAATATCAAATCCAACCGTTTATTGTGTCTTTGAAGACTCCTTCAAAAACGTTTGGATAGGTTCAAACGGCGGAGGAGCCAGCTTTATCAGCAGCACTTCATCCTTCTTTCATAGTTGGAGAATCAATAAGATACCGGGGGGTCACTAATGGGCTTAATGACAAAGAGGTATTAACAATATGTGTTGCCGACAATGGCAATATATGGATGGGAACCGATGGGGGAGGTATCAATGTCAACATTGATGGTAGGAATTGTATGTTTTACTCCCATGATACAGGAGATATTTCATCAAATACTTATCATTCTTCTCTCTAAAAGATTCTAACGGAGATTTATGGTTTGGAAATATGTATAATGAAATGGGGATCGATGTTTTTATAAGCAAAGAAGGCAGATTCATCCATTACACTCCGCAGGGAAATGGTTCAGTTATCTATTGTCTCTTTGAAGACAACCAAAGAAACGTATGGATTGGCAGTAACAACGGACTGGAAATTTACAACCTGATAACCAAGAAAAAGATTTTCTCAATAAAGAGAACAGCCAACTCTTGACTAATGAAATCAAAGTTCTGTCTCACAAGATAAAAACGGGAATATATGGATCGGCACTCTCAATAAAGGAATTAGTATATATAATCCGGAGAGTAAGAGCATGAAACATATAAATGAGCACACTATATTCGAAAATTGTGTAATCAATCAGATATTCAGGGACTCCAAAAACAGAATTTGGATTGCAACAACAGAAGGATTAGTCTTATTCCCCACAATTTAATCTGTTCCATTGAAGAAGATTCGGAAGGTAATATCTGGCTGAGCACCCATTCAGGTATCAGTTGTTTCATCGAGTCAGAGCAAAGATTCCTAAATTATGACCATAAGGATGGTACCCTATTTGGTACATATATGAACAACTCAGTTGGTAAGGCACAAGACGGAACTATTTATTTCGGCAGTATCAATGGCGTGTGCTACTTTAACCCCAAAGACAGACCTTCAAATATAATTCTTCCTCCGGTAATATTTACCGATTTCAAAGTCTATGGCAGAAACCCTCACGAAGATGCAATTGACACATCCATACCTATGACAAACGGAAAAATCATGCTTAACCATAATCAGAATATATTCAGCATAACGTTTAACGTCATGAACAAATCCCTGCAAGGTAAAGTTGAATATGCCTATAAACTGGAAGGATTGGAGGAAAACTGGATTAATATAGGAGGAGATAATCAAGTTACATTTCGCAATATTCCTTATCGTAACTATAAATTGCATATTAAGGCGCGTTATAAAAATCAGGAATGGCAGACTAACTACTCAACCCTGTTCATCAGCATCAATCCTCCGTTTTGGCTCAGTTGGTGGGCTAAATTAATATATATAGTAAGTATAACCACTATTGTATTCTTCATTATCAAATCTTATAAAAAACGTTTGCAGTTACGTAGTTCCTTATCACTCGAAAAAGAAAAAAGCCCAGAAACAGCAGGAATTAAATGAAGAACGATTGAGATTTTATACCAATATCACTCACGAACTGAAAACTCCATTAACATTAATACTCGGACCACTTGAGGATTTACAATGCGATTCAAGAATACAAAAAAAGAACACCTGAAGAAGATTTCTCTTATTCATAAAAGCACAATCCGCTTGCTAAATCTGGTCACTCAAATATTGGAGTTCCGTAAAACAGAAACCCAAAACAAGAAGTTATGTGTAATTGAAGGAAACATTGTCGAAAAGATTCAGGAAATCGGTTTCAAATATAAAGAACTGAACCGAAATGCCGATATCACATTTGATATGATTACTGATGCAGACAAAATACAGATATATTTTGACCAGGAAGTAATTTCCATGATTGTTGATAACCTTTTATCCAATGCATTCAAATATACCTATAAGGGAACCATCACGCTTGCTTTGCGGTCAGTAATAGCTAATGATGTGGAATACACCGAAATTGAAATAGCTGACACAGGGATTGGAATCCCCCAAGAAGATATCTCACGTATATTCGAACGGTATTATCAAACTAATATAAGAAAAAACATGCCCGGATTCGGTATAGGACTTGCTTTAGTAAAAACCTAGTAGATTTGCATGAAGGAACTATCCTGGTGGATAGTGAGCCTAATGTAGGTTCATCCTTCCGTGTCCGGCTAATAACCAATAATTCCTATCCCGATGCCATACATATCAATACTAATCTCAAAGAATCCATAGATGAAGAGAAGTCAAGTAAACCCATCGTTTTATAACATGATCTATCAGTCTTATGTTCATTACTTTTGCCGCCTTGTCAAGATGTTCCGTCAACCGATCATCCTCTGTACTAGGTCGCATACTGCCGGAAGGATGGTTGTGACAAAGTGCCATGGCAACGGCCCGTTTCAACAATGCTTCCCTCAATACACAACGGACATCTACCGCTGTAGAGACCAGGCCTCCGGAACTTATCTTTATACGGTCAATTACTTTGGAAGCCTGATTCAACAACAATACCCAGCATTCCTCTGTAGGCAAATCACACATCAACGGATAAAAATATTGATAAACATCACGGGAGCTGAATGACCTTACGTTCTTTTCCTTCTTCCTCCTTTCGGCGCTTTCCCAATTCGGAAGCCGCCAAAATGGTGATAGCTTTGGCAGGACCTATTCCTTTATAGTGACACAGTTCATCTACGGTGGTTTTGCCCAATTCATTCAAACTATTATGATAATCACTCAACACTTTACGCATTAACTCCACAGCAGAATCCTCCGTATTTCCCGAACCTATCAAAATAGCAAGCAACTCAGCATCCGAAAGTGTCCCCACTCCATGCAACATCATCTTTTCACGAGGACGATCTTCTTCCGCCCATTGGTTTATGGTTAGTTTTTCTGCCATCTTTCTTTATTTTTCCCCGCCATAAAGACGCATAAAAAGTCCATCACTTTTAATACCTCTTCATGGTAAAATTCTATTTATAAAAATTCTTCTCAAATGCGGCAAATTCGTTTTCCCCAACACACAGCGTTTCCACAGGCCCGCAGGAAACCAGTTCCATAGCCAATCAACTGAATAAAAGAAGCAAGGATGGATAATAATCCTATTTTGAAACTTTTATTTCGCAATGTGGAGTCTACACAAATGATAAGAGCAAAAAGCAGCAGCAAAGACAAACTCCAGCTACAAACCAACGAACATAACAACAGGAATACAATTCCTATAGTAAAAAGTGCCGGTAACAAATGTACAACTTTCAATGATTCAGGATACTTTTTATACAGATTGATACGGGGAATACCCGAATTATGCACTTGCTTGAAAAACTTCTTCAAATCGGTACGACGCTTGTGCCACACCCATGCTTCAGGGAACAACCGACAAGCATATCCCCCTTGAAAGATACGGATACTGAAATCAATATCTTCTCCAAAACGCATCTTAGAAAATCCTCCCAACGCTTTATATACCTCAGCCCGTACCCCCATATTAAAACTACGGGGATAGAATTTATCCATTTTTTTCTTCCCTCCACGGATACCTCCGGTAGTAAAAAACGAAGTCATGGCATAATTTATTGCTTTCTGTATATTGGTAAACGAATCATGAGCACGGTCAGGACCACCAAAAGCATCTGCCTTCTGCCGTTGAAGCTCTGACTCGACAGCCGCCAAATACCCTTCAGGCAAAATGCAATCAGAATCCAATATGATAAGATATTCTCCATGCCCCCGTTCCGCTCCATAATTGCGGGTCTGCCCGGGACCGGAATTGGATTTGAAATAATAACATATATCCAACCGGTCAGCGTAATTATCTACCACTTCCTTGCACGGAACAGATGAACCATCCTCCACTATCAGGACTTCAAAATTCTTATTTGTCTGCCTTGTAAGACTGTTCAATAACTCATCCACCTCTTCAGGACGATTATAAACCGGTATAATAAAAGAATATCTCATTGCTTTATTTTGATTTTATCCATCACAGAGAAGTACAAAGAAACATAAAAAAGGCGGAGCTTGCAACAAGTTCCGCCTTTTTATATGCATATATAAATAGATTATGCTTTCACACGGCCTACATATGAACCGTCACGAGTATCAATTTCAATTGTTTCACCTTCATTAATGAATAAAGGAACACGCACGGTAGCACCCGATTCCACTGTAGCAGGTTTCAACGTATTGGTAGCCGTATCCCCTTTCAGACCCGGTTCGGTATAAGTAATTTTCATCTGCACTTTTACCGGAACATCAGCAAACAATACTGTTTCTGTAGAAGCATCAGAAACCACATCCACCACCATTCCTTCCAACAGGAAGTCTACTCCGTTAATCAAGTCATGAGCAATAGGAATTTGGTCGAATGTTTCCTGATTCATAAAAATATAGTCTGCACCTTCCATATACAAATATTGGTGTGGACGACGTTCCACACGTACATCTTCCAATTTTTCACCGATGTTGAAACGACGTTCCAAAACGTAACCATTAACCACATCTTTCAATTTAGTACGCATGAATGTGTTACCTTTTCCCGGTTTTACATGCAGGAAGTCAATACAGAAATACAATTTGCCGTCCATACGGATAGCTGTTCCGATTTTAATGTCTTGAGCATTAATCATACTTTTTCTTCGCTTATATTTGATTATTATTTCAGATTATATTCACTTATAGCTGTGATTTCGAGTGCAAAAGTAATGTAAATCAAGAAAAAACGCAAAAAGAAATCACTAAAAATGAGTTATCTCTTTGTTTATTTCAAAAAGTCACTAATTTTGCAGCCCGTTACTCATGGTGAATAATAACATAAAATAAGTATATACAATGAAAAGAACGTTCCAACCCTCTAACAGAAAGAGAAAAAACAAACATGGATTCCGTGAAAGAATGGCAACTGCTAACGGTCGTCGCGTATTAGCCAGCCGTCGTGCAAAAGGTCGTAAGAAATTAACTGTATCTGATGAATACAACGGAAAATAATTCATCTGACCGGAAAAAAATAAAAGGAGTGAAGTCGTAGAGACTTTGCTCCTTTTATTTTTCCAACTAAGCCGAACAGCCATGAAAAAGTAACTTAACTTAAATGATCAAATAAGTCAACTGAAACGACCAGGTAAGTTGACTTGCTTGTTCCATACAGTCGGCTTACTGAAAACAGTCTATTTATTTCTCCTTTCTCTCGCCCACTCCATCACATTAGCCGGAGCGCGTTCCGCCAGATATTCCTTCTTCATAAAATCCATATAGGGTGCTACGTGGTCAAAGAATTGATAATATCCCTTACACAAGTAATTCAATCCCGGTTCACCGTCTTTACTTAACATAAAACGATTCTTCGGACATTCCCCATGACAGGCAAACTCATAAGAACAGTTCAGGCACTGCTGTGGCAGACTATTGTGCTTCATCACACCAAAAGTTTCCTGTTCTTTACCATACATCATCTCCACCAAAGTCTTCTGATAAATATTTCCCAATTTATACTCAGGAAAGACAAAATGATCGCAAGCATACACATCACCGTTGAATTCCATCACGGCTGTATGTCCACAATATTTAGCTAATGAACAAACGCCTGGCTGCTGTCCCACCCAATTGGCCAGCGTAGAATCAAACAACTGAATATAGTAATTGCCCACGTCATTCAGTACCCATTCGTCGAAAATAGTACAAAGGAAATTCCCCCACTGCTCGGGAGTAATGGAGAAAGGAGCCAGTTCACCGTCTTTTTGCTTTAATGAAGAAAGCCGAAGACCGTCCGCACGGCTAGACAGTCGCTCGACAATGGGAGTAAACTGTATATAATGACAATCAAGTTCGTCACGAAAGAAACGATAGAAGTCCAACGGATAATCTGCATTATAGTCATTGACCACTGCCATGGCATTCCATTCCACTCCATGCTTTTTCAACAGGTTAATCCCTTTCATTACCTTATAGAAAGAAGGTTGTCCCATCTTGTTCTTCCGGTATTCATCGTGAAATTCCTGAGGACCGTCTATAGAAATGCCTACCAAAAAATTATTCTCACGGAAGAATTCACACCATTCATCTGTCAGCAATGTGCCATTTGTCTGAATGCAATTATCAATGGTTCTACCACCTGCATATTTTTTCTGAAGTTCCAAGGCTTTCTTATAAAAAACTAAAGGACGCATCAAAGTTTTCCCCCATGCCAGGTAAACAAAACTTGCGGCATGGTTTGCGACTGAATATATTCTTTAATAAATTTCTCCAGTAATTCATCGCTCATCACATGACGCGGCTGTTCCTCATATAACTTGGATTTTTCCAAATAATAACAATAATCACAGGCCAGATTACAAACCGCACCTACAGGTTTGGTCATTATATATAGCGGCTTTGCAAAAGGAGTTATGGTTGCTTCTTTCATTTGTTTTTCATTTAATTCCTAGTATAAAGAATACAAAGATAAAGCTATTTTTCAATATTCGTTCTTACAGTAACAGGTTTATGCTACCCTCTACCCCCAAAAGGACATTCTTCTTGCCACCCAATCTGTTTCAAATATAAGAGTTCCACCTTGCTTCAAACTCTTGAAACAAAATGAAACTCTGACCCTCTATTCAAAATATCACTTGAAAACGTGTCTGAAACGCACTTAATGACTGATTTTCAAATCCCACTCTATCCGTTATCTTAGTATAAGAGTACCGGAATCTCCATATCATATACTTATTGATATAATAATTGACAGTAAAAGAGACATCGTTCAAACGCCCGCCATAAATATGGGACCGGGTATCCGACATATCAGTATAGTTATATCCGAATACGCATTCCAACGAACCAGAGTCCGGAGTGGCAATACCACAATCCGTATGTGAATATCTATAATTACCACCTATCAGCAAACCTCTCAGTATTCCATACATACCACTCGCTTTATAATTCTTAAAATCCTTTTCCCGGTTCACTTGAAGATAATAATATTGTGCTTCCAATGCCACAGGACCATATCCTGCTATCATCTCCGGTGTAAATTTTATCAGGTTCTTTGCATCCGGAATCAAGGCATTCACAGCTCTGACTTTTGCAATACGCGTCGGGAAATTAGCCCCCAAGTCAAAGCTAGTATGGTTAAGTGTAGGTTCGCTATTGTATCTAGGTGTTTCGTAAGCACCGGAAATACCCAACTGAAACAATCTCCCTGTATCATGTAAAGGACGATAGACCAGGCGGCTCATAGCACCATAACCCATTTTACCCAATTCATTGGATTTCTTCTTAAGAGCCTCGCTCTCCACATGAACACTAGCTGTACCGAAAAAATCATTTTTGTCATACACAAACATAGCCCCTATCAGCCGGCTGTTGAAAAAAGCCTCATTACTTGCCGGCTCCTCCATGGTTACTTTCATAGACGAACTAGTAGAACTTTGAAGCCCGAACTGATGTACAAAATTCCCTACACGTAATAACGCATGTGAGGAAAATTGTCTTTCTACAAATATGTCTTTTAAACTGACCTTTCCATACGCATAGCCTATATCCACTTTCGCTTTATATTTTCCATAGGTTGCTTTTACACCTATCCGGGCATCAGGAATCGCTACACCATCTACAAAGTTTTTATTATCTGAATGAAACAAGCCTCCATCCATCAAGATTCGTCCTGTAGGACGTATTTTCAAAACTGATTGTTCCTGTGCATTTACCTGTACGGAGAGCAATATCAGGAGAAAAACTCCTAATGATATAAGATTTTTCATAATATACAGTTTTAATGGTAACCATCCAAGTATCCTGTCAGTCTGTCTCTGATTTTTATCATACTGAGGGCAGTGAAGAATCTGTAAGACCACACAATGAAAGCAATCAGTCAGACTCCTCCTCCCATCAGCATCCGATCAATAGTCATGCTTTTAGGCTCAGCAAATACTCTTGTCCGGTTCATCTAAGAAAAACATTACATTAAATAGTTACGGTTTATGGTTAAGTTATAGGGAATTATTTTTTGGAAACAGACTGAATGAGTCCTGCTTTTTGCAGCTTGGAGAACTCATCTTTCGCCTTATTAAGCTGTTTCACAAAAGCATCGTTGGCATGGAGACGGGCAACAACAGCACTCGCCACAATTCGGGCAGCATCTACATCACTTTGGAAATGATACCCACAAATAACACGACTCTGTCCCATTTCAAATCCTCTTTTCAGAATCTCATTCTGCCTGTCAGGATTGATTTCTGCCAAAACAAGGGCAGTAGCCCATCCTATGGCTGTATGTCCCGAAGGATAGGAACCGTTCGTTGAAAGTTCTTCCTGCTGTTCGGGATTACAAGTCATTTCATTGAAAAAACTAAAAAGGACGTACACGCATATAATACTCTTTAGCATGACGGGTAGCCAAATCTCCGGCATCCTCTCTCATATTAATAATGAGCCTATACAGTTCCGGCGTTTTATCCCTCGTTATTTCAATACCAAAAGCCTCCGAAAAGGCAAAGGGAACGCCATCACCATTTACACGGGCATCACTGACAGCTTGTTCACCCCTAGAGTATCCCTTTGCAATTTCCCCCAGTCGTAACGGGCTTTGTCATACAAGAACAAATACTTCCTGCTTCAGGAGGAGGAGGCAGTAACTCCAGACTATTGGCAACCTCCGATTCTTCCAAATAATAAAGTTCGGGATTGGTTCTTCTATCCTTTTTTTTTTCTCTTGTGCAAAAGATGTTTAATGAAATGGCACAAAACACTAGAAGTAAGGCAAACTTTGTTTTCATGATAAAAGTTTAGTTTAAACGGTTAATTAATAAAATTCAATTGGTTTTTCGAAAAACATTTTAATCATCTACGGAACGTACGACAAACAATCAGAGTGTCCGCATCTGACGGAAACAAAAGTAGTGTTTGAAATTATCCCGAAAATACCTTTTTAATCCCGTTTCCTCCTTTTATATGACCAAAACATCCTAGAAGAGAAAAGGAGAAAAAAGGAAAGCCGGAAGTGTTTCAGCACTTCCGGCAAAAAAAGCCATTCCTCATAACAAAACAGATACACGAAGCCGGCTCTACGAAATACAATAAATTGAGATAACTCTAAAGATGAACTTATTTTCTTCTTGAATTGATACGGTCATAAAGCAGATTGATGACTTTACAATCAAACTCCCCATCAGGGTAAAGTTGTTCTATTTCTTTCCTTACATTATACTTATGTCTTGTTACCGTTGCCTGATCCACATCCAGCACTCTTGAAATAATAGCAGCATCAATATCTTCTATCATCAGAAGTATCGTTATAAAATACCTTTCTTTTCCCCTTCGTTTCATAAAGGATAATTTACCCAATTCAGGATATTTGTCAGCAAAATCCAAACACACCTGTTTCAGTTCTTGACGCATATCATCCTCTCCCTCTGTTTTTCTGTATCCCAAGGCATCAAACAGGGTCTTGACTTTTTTGTCAACCTTATGAACGTCCATTTCCAGTTCCTCCCAATTCATCCCGACATCATCCGGATTTATCCCTTTTTTATCCATCAGCGCTTTCCGAGTTCCTTTTTTCCGTCTTTTCAAAAGGAAAAGAGCAAGAAAAAGCCGATAGCAGCACCGCTATTGACAGGATGATATACAGCGCATAGGACATCTCTTCTTTTTCTATCGAGATAGGAAGCAAGCCTGATTTACCATCAAAAAGGAATAATCCTGACTTACATCCCAAAACCGCTTTCCGTCCATTGACGGCAATACAAGGCTTGCTAAAAGCCAAATCGCAGAATAATGGTTCTGGGACACCGGCATCATCCAATCCCTTAAAACTCATACCATAATAATAGAGTATGAAAAAAGCCCTCATTAGGATTCTTTTCAAGAGCTCCCGATATTGATTTCACATGTTTCACTGGCAACAAGGTCGCATTTTCTTCATTAACGATTCCCAACGAGGTATTCAAGTATTTATTTCTACCATTCATTATCACACCATAAACACTCTCATACTCTGATAAATCACGTATCTGCCAGAAAGATTCCTGCGGCCTGTTTAAAGGTCTTCCATACAATCCTTTGTTCAAGGTCGTTACATAAATACTATCCTCATTCTCACAAATTCCGGTAATATAAGCGTCGATAGTATCTTTCACCCCTTTATCTGACACAACCGGAATAGGAGTTACAATATGGTCCTGCTGTTCATCTATAATACCTAAATATTCCCTAGTACCCACATAAAGACAATGTTCCGCGGTGGAATAATAAAGAGAAGTGATATTATTCTGCCCTTTCGTGTTACTGAACTGCAAAAGACACTCCGCTCTATTGCCTTTAATCTTATAAAGTTTCTTACGCGTAGCAAGAAAGAAAGTATTAGGACTGGTTTCCAAAAATTTTATAATATCATTACCCACAATATCCAAGCCTTCAATCTTTCCTAAAGACTTTGATTTGAATTCCGGATGATTATAGACAAACTTATACAGATGTAAACGAAGATCATCGGTAATAAAGAAAATGGAGTCTCCCGTCCTTTTATCACTAACCGCCAATACATTATTGTCTAAATCTGCCGAGTTCTGTCGCAAGGCAAAAGAAAGCATAGCCTCTCTGCATGCCAGATGCAGAAAATCTTTTCCCCATAAAGCCTATCTGCCTGGCGATAGTACTGATACCATTCGGCAAATCATATTCTAAAGTGCAACCGTCTTTGACATAAAGTATAGAATTAGCACTGATAAACCATTCATCCTTGTCGGGTCCTTGAGCATACAAGTAACACCGTCCTTTGCGTACAAGCGTCTTTTTTCCATCGGGAGATATCTTAAAAACCGAATTTTCCAACAAAGCATATACTGTATCATTATAAACACTGACATTGGTAACCAGAGAATCTATAACAGGTCGTTTAAAGTCCTTTTCAAGATTACGGACAACAAACAACCCCTGTTCACTAGCCACATATATTTGTTTTTTTTCCTTTATCACAACCTTATTCACCCCACAGTTTTTACTACATTTCCCTAGTTGAATGGGAGTGAGTTCATGAGATGTGGAACCATCTTTCAAATTCAATCTAAACAGTCCATTACTAGTCCCCACATACAAACACTGTTTGTCATCATCCAGAGCCATACTATATACCGAATAATTCATCCTCTTATTTTTTATGTAGTAAGTCTGGGTCTGCCGAGAGGATTTAGCCAATAGTTTCAAACCGGCATCTCTTGTTCCCACAAACAGAGAATCTTCACTATATTCCAATATATCATATATACGCCGGTTGCTATTAATGGAATAGGTCTGGCAATTATTGTTCACTTTTTCTATGATACAACCGTCTTCCTGACCAATATAAAGTTTATCCGCATCTGCTGTCGAACGGCTGATACATGATATAGGAGCGTCAAATGTATTGATATTGCAAGTGAGCTTTATAGGTTTCGGAACAAGCGCATCCTTGCAGCCTGTCAAACAGAACAAGGCTAATATAAAAAAGAAAGTACAAGCTTTTTTTTCATATTTTACTCATTTAAGTGATATCGATTAAACAAAGGCTTTCTACAATTAATCAAAAAGTTGAATATCTGTTATGCTTATGCAAATATAATACGTTTTCTCAAAATCCGGAAAGCTCTTAACAGATTATTAGCTAATTCCTTAATATGCCCTCCATATACAAAAGAAGTTACGTCAAAACCCAGATGATTCTCTCACCCGACTTTTGACATAACTTCTCCTAAAATAAAAAAATATATTAACCTGATTTATTTCAACAATACTCCTATCTCACCGACAGCAGTTACTGCTTTGTTATTTATTTCGGTAACAGGCTCCAGTTTAAAATAACGGGCTGGATAAGTCTTTTCCGAAACGTACAAAATAAGGAACAGGATCATGCATGATATTACTGAATTCACCTGTAGCGTCACACTTCATCCAATCCTTACCATCCCGGCTGACATAAAAGTTGTATTTATAGATAGTGCCAGTCAGATCCTCCTCCTGTGCAGGAGCATAACTGAAACCGGCTATTTCCACTTCTTTACCCATATCAACCACCAAGGGAGTTAAAGTTTCGGTTTTCCAAACAGTTTCCTGTTTTCCATCGATGGCTGCGGCTGCATCCATGCCCACTGTTTTCCAACCATCCACCGGGACATCACTCAAGGTTACTTTCATCGTTTTATCAACCAATGGTTCAGCATAATACAAGCCTATGTTACTGATATTGACGGTTCCACGAGCACCCGTAATTGTCACTCTAACCTTTTCGGCATGACTATCCGAGAAAGGCAACAACCGTTTATATCCCACCGTAGTTCCCTCACCCACATGATGCCATGCGCCATTGGCGAACACTTCTACTGTAAAACCTTCCACACGCTGGCCTTTTGTAATATCCTCCTGAATTAAGAAAGTATTAACAAGTGTATTCTTCCTCACCTTATATTCTTTCGTATCTCCTACTTTGGCTGTCCATATCCTATTTCCCTTCTCAACTTTATTATCGGCAAAGGTCTTTTTTATATATTCCGTCAACTCCTTGATACGTTTCACATCATTCTCGTGCATCAAACCACGTTTATCGGGTGGAATATTCAGCAACAAAACAGTACAACCCACAGAACGATAATAAATATTCACCAAGTTGGCAAGTGAACGAACTTGATTATCCTGTTCGGCATGATAGAACCATCCCGGACGGATAGAAACATCAACTTCAGAAGGATACCAGAACAAATCCGATGCTTTAGATACCAATTCACGGCTTCCCAAATCCTTGGGCATAGCATTTATGCCCAATCTCTTATAGACTTCATCAGAACCCGGATAAGAATTAGGCATCAAAGCCGTTGCACTCCATTCCGTGGTACGTCCCAATCCACCTTCATTACCTACCCAACGCACATCATCGCCCATGATAGCGGTAACTGCCTTAGGTTGAAGACGACGGATAGTCTTCAAAATAGCGTCCCAATCATATTCCTGCTTCTTTCCGTTAGGTCCTTCGCCGTTAGCTCCGTCAAACCATACCTCATGCACTTCTCCGTAATTGGTAAGCAGTTCAGTCAGCTGTTCGATGAAAAACTTATTATAAGCTTCTCCTTGTCCGTAACATTCCGCATTACGATCCCAAGGAGAAAGATAGACTCGAATTTCAATCCATACTTGTCACAAGCTTTGCGGAGTTCCTGTACCACATCCCCTTTTCCGTTTTTCCATGGAGAAGAAGCAACAGAATGCTTGGTTGTCCGGGTAGGCCACAAACAGAAACCATCATGATGCTTGGCAGTAATGATAGCCATTTTGAAGCCACCTTCCTTCAGAGCTCTTACCCATTGTTCACAATCCAATTCGGTAGGATTGAAAATGGCCGGATCTTCTTTACCATCTCCCCATTCACGGCCTGTAAAGGTATTAATACCAAAATGAAGGAAACAAGTGAATTCCATTTGTTGCCATGCCAACTGTTGCGGTGTAGGCACCAAACGGGAAGCCATATCTATCTTCTGTTCCGTAGTCGCTCCTGCCGGAAAAGCTACGTGTTTCTCATAATACTCCTGTGCCTGAGTTCCCAGAAAAGCACAAAGTAAGGCTGCGGTTAGAATCGTTTTTCTCATTTTTCTTTATTACTAGGTTATTTTAATGGACGAATCATAAACTCAAACGTATGCTTCTCCACCGGAACACGATATGGCGGCAATACCCCCGGACCACAAGTCGCAGTACCTACCCCCGACTGTTCCGCATCTAAGTGAACATTTATAATCCCTGTTCTCTCAAGTTTATTAATATGAGTAGCTTTATCTACATTAGAATCCGTAAATGGAATAACACTGAACTGAAACACTTTATCCGAACGGAAAGACAAACCTTCTCCTGCCTCATCCGCCAATTCCATCCAACGCACATCCGTACGGTTTCCTGTAGCCCTGGGGCTTCACATAATAATGGAACATACGTTCTGCATCTGTATGGTAAATTCCAATACATCCAGACTGATTACGGTCTATATAAGTTTCATGTTCACCACGTCCCAAATAAGAAAAACCTTGTTATAGGCATACGGCATTTCAAATGCCAGGCCCACTCTAGCCAATGAAGTAACAGCAGAAGTATCCGGCAGGAAAGTTGTCTTTACTTTTAATGCACCATTGCTCTGCAAAGTATATACAAAGGTAGCCATTCCCAACTTTACGCCTTTAGCATTCCATAATTCTACTTCCGCTTTACCACCTGTTTCAGATGCTTTGACAAAAGTAGCTTTTTGAATCATATTATCCAAACCTTCTTTCCTCCAAACTTTGGCTCCTCCTGTTTTTTTCCCTGCTGTCATTGTCCGTTACAGGACGATAAAGGCTGAGAACTACAGGAGATGAAAGCATCTCTTTACCTTTATATATATAAGAGCGTAAAGCGCCGGTTGCAGGATCAATATCTATCTTCACCTTATCAGCCAATTTGATTTCCGGCGCACGATACCCTTTGTTGGCAGACAGTACAAACTGGTCATAGGCCACTTCGTCATGAGTTCCAATAAAGGGAGTTGCCTTATCAGGCGTCCAAGACAGATTCAAATAAGCCTCACGAATCGTAGAAGGCAACTTTACAGCACCAAAGAGAATGTTACAGCCTCATGAGGGGCACAGTCTGCTTTTTTCGAGTTCCTTCTGCTATCACTTTCCCATCATCCCCCATGACCTGCCAGTGCAACGTATAGGCATTCAAATTGGTAAAGTCATACCAGTTCTTGACTTCCACTGTCAGCTTCTTAGGATCGGTCAGTGCCGATTTGATATATTGATACTCCTTCTTCACTTCAATGAGATGCGGATGCGGTTCGCGGGCTGCATTGACCAACCCGTTACAACAGAAATTGCCAAAGCTGGGCACATCCTTCGGACCATAATCCCCACCATAACTCCAATACCATTTACCATCCTTATCTATCTCGCGGAAAGATTGATCCACCCAATCCCAGATACAACCTCCCTGAACAATCGGTTCGGTTTCGAATACATGCATATATTCCTTTAATCCTCCGCCACTATTACCCATAGTATGCAGATACTCTGTCATGATGAAAGGACGATAGACTTTAGGTTCTGTCTGGCGGGCATAGGCCATGAGTTCTTCCACGCTGCGATACATACGGCAATAGATATCGGTATTATAATTCTGTTCGGCCCGTTCATATTGTACAGGACGACTTTTCTCCACTGACTTCATCCAGTCATAAGTACGTTCGAAGTTGATGCCGTTGCCGGCTTCATTGCCCTGTGACCAGATCACGATAGCCGGATGATTCTTGGAACGTTCGTACATACGGTGTGTACGGTCCATGTGGGCAGGCAACCAAGTGGAATCTTTGGCCAATGAAGCAGGTCCATACCCCATGCCATGTGATTCAATATTAGCTTCATCTATCATATAAAGTCCATAACGATCACAAAGCTGATACCAATAAGGATGGGTAGGATAGTGCGAATTGCGAACCGTATTGATATTATGCTGTTTCATCAATTTGATATCTTTTTCCATCAGTTCCTTGCTTACAGTCCGTCCTAATTGGGAATGTTCATGACGGTTCGTTCCCTTTACCAAGACCGGCACACCATTGATGCAAAAACGTCCGTCCTTAATTTCCGAAGTGCGGAAACCTACTTCACATGCGGTAAGTTCCGTTACTTTACCTGTTACATCTTTCAATTCCAGGATCAGCGTATAAAGATTCGGATGCTCAGCACTCCAGACTTCCACATCCGGCAAACTTTGTTCATCCAACTTCAAGAAATGGCTCAATCCCTTCGATTTGATAGGATATTCACCGTGCAGAACCGCCTTACCGGTTTTATCTTCCAGTCGGTAAGCAAAGGTAGTCATGGAAGTAGAAGGTCCTTCAATGGTAGCTTCCAAACCGAAAATACCTTCTTTATATTGTTGTTTGTCTAGAGAAGAGGTTACTTTGTAATCGGCTATATACTGTTTAGGAGTGCTGTAAAGATACACATCCCGTTCAATACCACTCAACCGCCACATATCCTGGCACTCCAAATACGAACCGGCACTCCAACGGTAAACCTCCAATGCCACCGTATTCTCACCTTTCTTCAATTTATCAGTGATATCCCATTCGGCTGGTGTCTTTGAACCTTGATTATAGCCCAACAGATGTCCGTTCACCCAAATATAGTAAAAAGAAATCACTCCTTCACAACAGATAACCACACGGCGGTCTTCCCAATCGGCAGGAATTGTAAAGGTACGTCTGTAGGAACCGACTTCATTCTCTTTATATGGAACTAAAGGCGGATTCTTTTTAAAATGGAACAGTTTGTCATCGAACTCATAGGTTTCGTTTACATAAATAGCTGTTCCATATCCTTGACGTTCCCAATTGCCGGGAACCTGAATATCCGCCCATCCTCCTGTATAAAACTCCGGTTTATAAAAATCCTTCGGACGGTTATCGGGATTCTTTACCCAATGGAATTTCCAACTACCGTTCAGACTCATGTAATAAGGAGAAGATTCATAATCTCCGTTACGGATATCAGATACGGTTTGATAAGGCCACACATAAGTATGAGGGGCCAGTTTGTTCAGTCCGACAGCATATTGGCTCTGCCATTCGGGTTGTTGTTGCGCCATTACTGGAAATATAACCAGAGCAGCCAAAAAAAAATATAATAATGTATTTCTCATATATCTATTTATTCTATCATTACCTCATCAAAATAAATCCTTGCCTCTTGTCCGGGGCGTACATGGGTTGCAGGACACTCTCCGGCTCCTTTAGCAATAATCCGCACATAACGGCCAATTTCCTTATTCAAATCAAGTACCACATCCTCTTTGAAAGTCCCTTCACGGAAAATCTCTCCATCCGTGAACTGTTTACCGGATACTTTACGATAATCCCGATTATCATTTGAAACCCACACTTCAATATCTGCCGGTTTATGGGCTGCCATGCCATAATTCGTTATGCATCCCACTGATACAGAACGAAGCGACTCCTTCTTTTGCAAATCTATAGTAAAAGCGACAGAATCACTGCTTTCCCATGAATGCCATTCGAAATCCGACTGGCGCAAGCTGCCACGTATACCATTTACTAAAATCTTCCCGGCCTGTGTATTTCCTAAAACAGGTTTGGCGGTAGCCTTATTCCAGACCAAAGGCAATGTCAATGTTTTTCCCATCTGCCGACCTGCTCTATAAGTCGTACACTTTATAGTTTGTGTACCGGTCACCATCAACGGGTTCTTATATAGCGAAGACCGGTCTGTCGGCTCCTTACCATCCATTGTGTAACGGATTTCCACATCAGGACGTTCACATTCCAGTTTCACCTGTAGCTTTCCATTTACAGGGGTTACCGTATGTTGTATATTATACATGGAACAGGCAAACACAATTCCTTTAGCAGACAGATGCTCGTTGAATTTATCCATTGCTACCAAAAAACTTCTCCAATTTTTATGCCAAGGCTGTGTCCAAGCCACTTCGGCTAAAGCAGCCAGACGAGGGAACAGCTGATATTCCACATCTTCCGGTTTATTGCAAAACTCAGTCCACATAGAAGCCTGTACTCCCATCAGCAAGGAACGTACCTCCGGACTCCATTCTTTCTGTATCGGTTCATACCTATATACATCCTTCAATGTATTATTCCCAAAATAGGTCAAAGGTTCAAACCATTGCGGTCCCTGATAACGAATCAAATACATGATACGTGCAGGAGTCATGACAAACCTATGCCCTTGCTCCGCTGCCTTGACGGCAGCCTGACCGTAGCCTCTCCAACCATAAATAATTGCTCCGTCGGGAATCCGGGTATTGGTCAGTTCATCCCAGCCCATGGCTTCTTTCCCTTTGCTTTGTACATATTTACTCATTCTCGCCATAAAATAACCTTTGCAACGCTTCTTCGTCCTCCAAGCCTTCCTGTCGCATACGCTCCTGACAAAGCGGACACTCCTTCCAATGCGTTTTCCGAGCCTCATCCCCACCCAAATGAATATACCGGAGGGAAACAGCTCCACCACCTCGTCAATCACCCCTTGCAAGAAAGTGAATACACTATCGTTTCCTGCACAGAAGATCACATCCGCATGATTTCCTCCCAATCCTGGAAGGACACCGATAAATTTATCGACCACAGGACAAGCCAACAACGGATAAGAAGCCAACGCAGCATTACTATGAGCCGGCATTTCAATTTCAGGAATCACTTCAACCTGATGTCGGGCGGCATACGCCACTATCTCACGGATATCCTCCTGTGTGTAAAATCCTTTTTCTACAGTCGATTCACCCTGCCGGGGATTACAACGCTCCGGAAAAGATTTTCCAGACGATCTACACGCCGTGAACCGATTTCCGTAAGTAAAGGATATCTCTTTATTTCAATACGCCAACCATTATCATCCACCAAATGCAGATGCAGGGTATTGATTTTCAACATTCCCATACAATCGATAATACGAAGCAGATTCTCTTTCGGAATAAAAAAGCGGGCCACATCCACCATCAATCCACGATATCCGAAACGAGGTTCATCCTTGATTGTCATAGCCGGCACGCTCCAATCCGCAGTTTCCGCCACCGCTGTGCCCTCAATGGAAGCAGGCAATAACTGACGAATAGTCTGCAAGGCATAAAAAAAACCTTTTGTATCTGAAGCTTTAACTATTATCTGCCTGGGAGTTATTTCCAGATGATACGCCTCACTCTTTAATGCGTCATCGGTGAGGAAACTGATTTTCCCCTTCTTTTCTCCAACCTTCACACAAGGAGTAAATCCGGCCGCCTGGGTAAAAAAGAGCAGAGAAACAGCGTGCAACCTCTGCCTGCTCCTCATTTTCTACCGTAAAGTCTGTTTTTCCGGAGAAAGTAAAATAACCTGTACCCGGAGTAATACTCTCCGGGCAGGGAACAATAGATATAGATTGGATTAGGTTGTCAGCAGGTAAGGCCATAGTCGCAAATAACGACCATAGCAAAATCAAACAGGTGTATTTCATGATATATGCTATTTTTCTTATTCTTTGTCTCTATCGGGTGAAAAGCGTACCGGATCCTTATACTGCTCCTGCAATCTTGCCAATTCAGTCTTCAGCTCCGTCACAACCGGTTCATATTCTTTCTGACCATAAAGATTATGCATTTCCGTAGGGTCTGCCTGTAAATCATACAATTCCCACACATCAATATCGTTATAAAAATGAATTAATTTATAACGCTCTGTACGTACACCATAATGACGTTTCACCATATGTTCTGCCGGATATTCATAAAAATGATAATACAATGATTTGCGCCAATCAGCAGGTTTTTCTCCTTTCAACAGTGGAAGCAACGAAACACCTTGGATATCTTCGGGAACAGGAGCACCTGCCAATTCCAGAAAGGTAGGTGCATAATCTATGTTTTGCACCAGTTCTGTAATATCACCTTTCCTGTCAAAACCTTTGGGCAACCGCATTATAAGCGGAGTATGCATGGATTCTTCGTACATAAAGCGTTTGTCAAACCAACCATGTTCACCCATATAGAAGCCTTGGTCTGAAGTATAAACCACCAAGGTATTGTCCAGCATATTCTTTTCTTTCAGATAATCGAGTACACGACCTACATTATCATCCAGCGATTTCACTGTTTTCATATAGTCACGCATATAACGCTGGAATTTCCAATCGGCCAATTCTTTACCCTGAGGATTCTTTTTATAGAAGTCATCGATAATGGGACCATAAAACTTATCCCATGCCGCACGCTGCCCCTCATCCATACGTCCGATATAATTTTCATAAAGAGCCTTCAAACGGGTTTGTTTATCGGGGCGAAGCATCTTAAGGTCATAAATCATATCCATATCTTTCACGATGCTCATTTCTTGTGCAGCGGCAGCCGGACGGCCTTCATAATCATCAAAGAAATTATCCGGCAACGGGAAGGTCTTGTCTTCATATAAAGCCAGATTGCAAGTATCTGCCATCCAGTTGCGATGAATAGCCTTGTGATGAATCAAAATACAAAAAGGTTTGTCTTTATCCCGTTTGTTCTCCATCCAGTCTATGGCATCATCAGTAATGATATTGGTTATATACCCATGTTTTTGAATGGTGTCATTGTCTTGCGTAATAAAATCCGGATTATAGTAATCACCTTGTCCGGGTACAATCTCCCAATAATTGAAACCTGTGGGCAGACTCTCTAAGTGCCATTTTCCGATAAGGGCGGTCTGGTATCCGGCCTGTTGCAGCAGCTTCGGAAAAGTCTGTTGCGAACCATCAAATATACAAGTGGTATTATCATAGAATTTATTAGCACAACTATGCTTGCCGGTAATCATGCAGGCACGGCTGGGACCACTTAATGAATTGGCCACAAAACTGTTAGTAAAACGCACTCCGTCATTAGCAATGCGGTCAAGGTTAGGCGTTTCCATATAACGCTTGTCATAGCAGCTCATCATCTGGGCAGTATGGTCATCGGTCATTATATACACGATGTTGTAAGGTTTCTGCTCCTCAGTTTTCTTTTGTGAAGCGCATGATGACAAAGATGCCACAGCAGTGATGCCGGTCAAAGAAAAAAGTAATCCTGATTGTAGGTTGTTCATATTCATAAATTTAAATAAGCAAAGAATTAACATCCGCAAAGATACAAGTTATGTTATTGTTTCTTGTCTGGAAATGACTATTTTATATCCGAGAATGTCCAGAAACAGGTTACAGACAAAGAAAAAAAAACGGATGCAAAGCGCAGGTGCGCCCTGCATCCGGAAAAATCCAATAAAGACCTATTGAATAAAGCGTTCTATCATGTTTTCTTAATTAGTATAACCATAATTATTATCACTATAATCAAGAGCAGAATTGGTATCTATCTCATCTTTCGGAACCGGGAGCAATAAATTTTTCTTCAGGAAGTTTTCATCATTCAAATTTCCATCATTAAAAAAATACGTTCTCCCCAGTTCCCGTTCCCTTTAGGATTATTGGCCACTGATTCTTGAATAATTCCATGCCCATTGTTGACCTCGAGTTTTCTTTTTTCAAAAGCTCTGTGCCACGTAAACGCATTTTCTGATACATTTCCGGTTCACCGGCACCTTCGAAAATACGTTCAAAATAAATTTTCTCACGCACTTGTTCCTTAGACAAGCCACTCTTCCAGTCAGCCGGCTGAGACGCGTTTCCTGATTGACGCGCTCTCTTCAGCACCTCATTGGCCAATGTTATCGCCTTGTCAGTCTGCCCCAATTCATTATATACATCCGCTGCCATCAGCAACATATCTGCATAACGATACAAAATTAAATTCTTATGACTGTTATTACCACTCTGCTCAGGATCCCACGGTTTCTTGAAATAGGGCCATGACTTTGTATTGGTAGATGGCTTTTTTTTGTCGCATTTTCCAACAAAGACAACAAGCCTTTCAAATACCCTTTTTTCAGGGAGTCGCAGTAGCCGTATCGGCAATCATAGCATAAAGTTCTTCAGCTTTCGGACTAGCCGGATCAGCTAATTTCTCGTAAGGAATCCGTCCTACATACAACTTGGGTTTCTTCCATCCGGCAGGTTTTTCTTCTCCTTCAATGGTATATGTAAAATAAGGATAGGCATATACAGTATCGCGCGCCGAAGCTATAGGCTCCTCTTTAGGTTTCTCACCTTTTCCTACTCCGGCATAAGACTTCCAATAAGTCAGGAATGTGCTTTCAATACGTGGATCACCGGGATAAGTAGCCAAAAAATAATCATACAAAGCTTTTGAAGCACGTATGCGGTCCCAAGCCTGCCCATTACAAGAGCCATTAGGAGCGACCAGCCAGCTACCCCGGTTACGGGTGGTAGAACCTGCAAGTGCAAAATTCAATTGAAAAATAGATTCCGGAGAGCCTTGTACGTAATCAACAAACAAATCACTGAATTTATCCGCCAGCCGGTATTTAGGCATTACCTCATCAAAACACGCTTTCGCCTTCTCCCAAGCCGTATTATCACCCTGACAGCCCAAAGTATGATAGAGCTTTCCTAAATACGCTTTCGCCGCCCACTTCGTTGCAAAACCGTCATCATCTTTTTCCGGTAAATTCTCATAAGCGAACTCCCAGTCAGTACGTACCAATTCAAAGACCTCATTTTTAGGAGAACGAGGAACAGCTACTCCGTCATGAGCAGAGGGAGTGGTCTTTAAAGGTACATCTCCATAGGTAACTGCCAAATTATAATAAGCCAATGCACGCAAAAAACGAGCAGCCGCTTCCATTGGCAATTTATCAGCCGATTCTAACGGACTATCGGCAATATTGGCAATGAATGCATTTGTTTCACCAATCACTTTATACATCCCTCTCCACGCCATTGTGTTTATGGTTTCATCAATTCCTCCGTCCATAGAGACCAATAAATCTGTAGAACTGCCATTCGTTTGTGACCATCCAAAACCACAATATCCAAATGTTACTTCCTGCCATGCCTGGCCATAAGCATTATCAGCCGACATATATCCGTAACATCCCATCAAAGCCTGTCTGGCATTTTCCACAGTACTAAACTGAGTTTTTGTATTTATCGTATATTGCGGGTCTTCATCCAGCCACGATTCACAGGATGCCAATGACAAAGCACCTGCTAATAAAAATATATATTTTAGTTTTTTCATTTTACAAAAAAAATTATCGGTTAAACTATTTAAAAGGTCACATTTAATCCAAAGACATAAGAACGTTGGCTTGGAAATGCATTCATATCAATGCCCGGGCGTAATCCATCAAAAGCAAACGAATTGATTTCCGGATCGTATCCACTGTAATTAGTGATGACAAATGCATTTTTAACCGAAGCAAATACACCTATATTCTGAAAGCCGATTTTCTTCATCCAAGATTTTGGCAATGTATAATTCAAAGTGATATCCGAACAACGCAAGTAACTTCCATCCTCAATATAACGGTCATAAACCACGTTCTTTACATTCGCCGTAGCCGACGGATAAAGATTTGAATGATTCTCTTCCGTCCAGATATTCCGGAATGCTTCTTGTGTCAAATTACCAGCTTGCCGAGAGGGCGTATAATAACGGATATTCGTATTCAATATCTGATTACCATGCACACCATTAAAAGAAGCCGAAACAGACAGGTCTTTCCAGGCAATACGAGTTTGGAAACCATAAGTAAAGTCCGGATTCGGATTGCCTAAAATGGTTTTATCCTTTTCATCCACAACACCATCCTCATTCATATCCACCGCTTTTATATTACCGGCTCCCAAGTCATTGGCCACAGAACTGGAATAATATTTGGTTGATCCGTCAGCAGCCGTATAAGCAACTTTTCCATCTACAATATCTTCCGGCTGAATAATACCTTGAGTCTTATATCCGAAGAACAATCCCGGTGCCTCACCTGCAATGAAAAGATTAGCAATACCAAAATGATCTCCTATAGAAGTTCCCTGATATCCACGCACATTCTTCAAGGTTCCAAAATCTGTCGGTGCAAAACCCAGGTCACCAATTTTTGATTTATTGAAACCAATGTTTCCGCCCAAACTCCAACTCCAACCATTCAAGTTACGGAGAATATCTCCATTCAAACTAATTTCAACACCTTTGTTTTTCAACGAACCTTGATTCAACATCACACTTGCAAAACCACTGGAAGCAGGCAATGAACGCGAAATAAGCAAATCATTGGTTTTTTTCTGATATACATCTACTGATCCTGACAGACGGCTGTTGAAAAAAGCAAAATCAAGACCCACATTCCAAGAAGATGTACGTTCCCACTTCAACCCGTCATTCTGCAAATTGCTTACCGCCATTGCCAAAATCTGATCCCCTGTCGCTTTTGCATAATCTATTATTTGTGAATAATCAGAGAAAGTAGCATAGGGATTAATGCCCTGATTGCCTGTAACACCAAAACCTAAACGTATTTTCATTTGATTCAACCAGTTAATGTGCTTCATAAACTCTTCCTGCTCCATACGCCAGGCCAAAGAGAAGGAAGGGAAGTAAGACCATCGGTTACCCCTTTTGAATTTACTTGATCCGTCCGCACGTACAGATGCAGTAAGCAAATATTTATCATAAGCAGAAAGATTGATACGACCTAGATAAGACAGTAACTGATAATCCTTTTGGGTAGGTTGTTCATGAGTCTTCACAGAAGCAAGGTGTAACCCTTTTGTACGTAAGTCAAAATTAGAGAAACGAGTACCCTTCACATTCTTATTCAAGAATGTATGTCCGTCATAAGTTACACCAGCAGTCGCTCCCAGATGAATACCTTTCGCCAAGTCAATATTTAAATTCAATAAGTTCTCTATATTATAATTGGTCTTGTTCAAATTAGCCATGGCTAGCACACCTTGATCATTAGCACCGATAGTGAGCTGCATGCCATACCAACGAGCACGTTCGTTTATATTCACATTTCCTCCGGCACGAAGATTATACGAAAGGTATTTGCAAATATTCCATTTCAAATCCAGACTACCGCCAAAGCTTTTATCATCCGTTATATCATCATAGTCATCCCGCCAGCTATAAACAGTAGTTTTTGCGTCCATGTCCGTTTGTAATGTCGGGTCGTCTGCCGGAATTTCATAAGGAGCTGTATCCAATACTGTACGTGCCAATGAACCGGCAATACCACCTGTCGTATTACCCCCGGTCATCATATCATTTTGTTTGATAGATCCATTCAAAGCAAGCGCCATAGTAACGGACTTTGAAAGGTTAGCCGTAAGGTTTGCACGCAAATCACCTTGTTTAATACCTGTATTGCTCACAATACCTTTTATATCCTTAAAACCACCCGAAACATAATAAGTCATTGCATCCGATCCTCCGCTGACCGATGCAGAATAGACTTGAGAGAAAGCAGATGAATAGGCTTCTTTCTGCCAGTTCTTATAACTCAAGACACGATAGTATTCAGGGTTGGTAGGATCTTTTTTATATTTATCCAAGTTTTCACCATACACATAATGCATCTCGCCATTTGCTTGCGGATAGTACTTTTCCTCGCCGGCATTAGCCTTCATATTGGCATAAGCAGCATACTGTTCCAGATTCAACATATTATGCAGGTTACGGGCATCCGCAATGGTAAAGTTTGCAGTCACGTTTACTTTAGCCTTACCTGCTTTCCCTTTTTTAGTCGTAATGATAATAACACCATTCGCACCGCGGGAACCATAAATTGCCGTAGCCGAGGCATCTTTTAATACAGTGATATCTTCAATATCCGCAGGATTCAAAGCACTTAAAGGATCCTGCGCAATCTGGAAATCACCGCCACCCATAGCCGACTCTGCAAATTCCCCGGTGGAAGATTGCGGGACATTATCAATAACATACAGAGGCTGGTTATCTCCACGCAATGAGTTAGCGCCACGAATTGTCACAGAACTGGCAGCTCCCGGAGCAGCCATAGATGAAGTTACATTCAGCCCCGCCACCTTACCTTGCAACAGATTATTAAAAGAAGCTGTTTTAGAAGCATCGTTAGCATCCGGACGCAAGCTGGCGGTAGCACCGGTCAAATCACTCTTTCTTGCCGTACCATAAGCCACTACCACCACTTCATCCAATGTCTGGGTATCATCTTTCAACTGAACATTCAATACTTTTTTTCCACCGACCGGCACTTGCTGGGTCACATAGCCAATAAAAGAAAACACTAATGTAGATTTGGAGTCAGGAACATCAATAGAATAATTGCCATCAAAATCTGTAATGGTTCCCGTGGCTGTACCTTTCACTTGTACATTCACACCGGGCATCCCCTCGTTCGTACTGTCAGTAACTTTACCTGTTACTTTTATCTGCTGGGCAAACATATCTGGAATTGCTGCCACACAGAAGACACACACTAGAAAAACGTTAAAGAGGTTCTTCTTCATAGAATTAAATTTAAATTAGTAATTTATGATAGTTAACATTATTTTAATCTGTGGCAAATGTAGAGGAAAACAGAAGTATAAGGGGTACAATAATCACTATTTTTAAGTCCAAAATTAGCTAAAAAGGTCCATTTCACCGAGAAATAGTCAATTTTAGAGGAGTAATAAACAAAGTCGGAAACCCGGCCATTGTTTTTTTAAGGACAATGACAACCAACCCAAATATAAAAACAAGTATCTTTGTATCTCCAAATATGTTTTTATCCATTAATCAATATATTATGAAACTAAAATTTTCTATTTTAACGATCCTGCTGTTCTTCTTATCAGCATCTTTTCCCTTGGCCGCCCAAAAGGCTCCCCAACCGTTTGATATTGACACCCCTTCGCTCCGCGTCTTCCTTCCGGCTCCCGAACTGGCGACAGGCCGTGCCATAGTAGCCTGTCCGGGTGGCGGATATGGCGGACTGGCTGTCAACCACGAAGGCTATGACTGGGCACCTTACTTCAACAAACAAGGCATCGCACTGATTGTACTGAAATATCGGATGCCTCATGGTGACCGCACTCTCCCCATCTCGGACGCCGAAGCTGCCATGAAAATGGCACGCGACAGTGCCGATGTATGGAATCTGAATCCATATGATATAGGTATAATGGGCTCCTCTGCCGGAGGGCATCTAGCTTCAACCATCGCCACACATACCCGCCCCGAACTCCGCCCTAACTTTCAAATCCTGTTCTATCCTGTCATCACCATGGATAAATCCTATACTCACATAGGATCTCACGATAATCTTTTAGGTAAGGACGCTTCCGCCGAACTGGAAACCGAATTTTCCAATGAGAAACAAGTAACCAAAGAAACTCCCCGCGCCTTTATCGCCTACAGTGACGATGACAAGACAGTTCCTCCTGCCAATGGGGTAAATTATTATTACCTGGGGCTGCACAAGAATCATGTACCAGCCGTACTCCATATTTATGCCAGTGGCGGACATGGCTGGGGTATCCGCGAAAACTTCATTTACAAGAATGAGATGTTAAACGATTTATCCGCCTGGTTGCGCAGTTTCAAAGCTCCCCGTAAAGATGCTGTCCGGGTAGCCTGTGTAGGCAACAGCATTACTTACGGAGCAGGAATCAAAAACCGGAGCCACGACAGCTATCCCTCCGTTCTAGGCCGTTTGCTAGGAGATAAATACTGGGTGAAAAACTTTGGAGTCAGCGCACGTACCATGCTGAATAAAGGTGATCGCCCTTATATGAAAGAACAAGCTTACCAACAAGCATTGGCGTTCAACCCCAATATCGTTGTTATCAAACTGGGAACCAATGACAGCAAGTCATTCAACTGGGTACATAAAGCAGATTTCATAAAAGATACACAAACCATGATTGACGCCTTTAAAGCCCTTCCCTCACAACCTGAAATCTATCTATGCTATCCTTCAAAGGCATATCTTACCGGAGAAAGCATTAATGATGATATCATCTCAAAAGAGATTATACCTATGATTAAGAAGGTTGCCAAGAAAAACAAGCTGCCTGTCATTGACCTTCACAGCGCAATGGATGGAATGCCGGAATTATTCCCCGACCATATCCATCCCAATGAAGAAGGAGCGAAAGTGACGGCAAAAGCTGTTTACGATGCTATAGCAAAATAAAAGGAAACGAAGGAGCAGACAGGAATTAATCAGCCAAAAAGAGACTTTTTATCGGTTGTCCGCATTATTCATACGTCATTTTGTTGTGTTATTCAAGACAATCAACTATTTTTGTTCCCAAACCTTGAGTAAGCAATGAAAACATCTGCCCACAACATACGAATCCTGTCCTTGCTCCTTCTATTCACTCTACTGCATTCTATATCAGAAGCCAAACAGTACTTTTTCCAACAAATCCCCTCTCAAAACGGACTTTCCTCCATGGTACGCTGTATGGAAGTCAGTCAGGAAAAAGGATATGTCTGGATAGGGACACGCTCAGGAATCGGACGATTCGACGGTTACGAACAGCGAAGATATCTGCGCGGTAATGTCACACATATTTTGGAAGATGAAGAACATACCATTTGGGCCATCACAGAAAAGGGAGTATTCCGCTACAATGAAAAAGAAGACAAGTTTACCCTTGTGCGGGATAAAGACAACAATCCGGTAATAGCCAGTTCTCTTTGCCTATGGGAGGACGGAGTAATCTTCGGGGGAAGAGGCAGTCTATACAAATACAACTATGAAGACCATATTATCAACCTGTTCCATACGTTGAAGCCGAACGGCAAGTATCATATTTCCAATCTTTACCAATGGGATTCCCGCACTCTCCTGGCCACCAACCGATGGGCAAAAGCTCTGTTTATTGATATCGCTACGGGCAACACCCGTCCTGTTCCCTTCAACAGTGAACAGATTATCTCACTGTTGATTGATAAAAAAGGGAATGTATGGGTAGCTCATTACAATCAGGGAGTAAGCTGTTATGACCGCAATGGAAAACAATTACAGACCTATCATACACAAAACTCTCCCCTCAAAACCAATGTAGTGCTATCATTAGAAGAGCATAACGGACAAATATGGATGGGTACAGACGGAGGAGGAATCCATATTCTCAATCCGCAGACCGGCAAGATATCGACATTGAGGTACATTCCGGGAGATCGTTACTCCTTGCCTGCCAACTCTATTCTTTGTCTATATAACGACAAAAGCGACAATATGTGGGCAGGAAGTGTACGTAACGGATTAATCAATATTAAAGAGGTAGGAATGAAAACCTATCAAGACGTACTGCCGGGACAGAATTACGGACTGAGTGAGAAAACAATCCTATCCATTTATCAGGACCATGACAATCAAATATGGATCGGAACAGACGGAGGGGGCATCAACCTCTTCGACCCGGCCACCGGAAAGTTTCATCACATACTTTCTACCTGGGAAGAAAAGGTGGCTTCCATCACCGGCATGGACAAAGACCATCTGCTGGTTTCGCTATTCAGCCAAGGCCTGTTTATCTTTCATAAAGAAACCCACCGATATCAGCCGCTTGTCATTATCAACGACAGCATTAATGATATTTTATGCCATCGGGGAAAAACAGTCAATGTATATCAAAATACTCCTGAAACCATTTTGATGTTATCCGAAATACCTTATAAATACCATATTGGTAAAAAGCAATTCATTCCCATCACCAAGGGAAAAGGCATCACTGATATTGTCGGTACATTGTTACCCATAAACAGCACAGGAGAGGATTGCTATCTGCACGATTTGGAACATATCTATCATATCAACTCCAGCCTCAACGAACTGGAACTTATATTTACCTGTCAAACAGACACCGTGTTCAATTCTGTTTCACAAGACGAGAACGGATTGCTATGGATAGGCAGTAACCATGGTTTAAGTTATTATAATCCGGGTACAAAGCAATATACCCTTGTCCCCAATACCCTGATTAATGAAATAAGCTCGCTCATTTGTGACCGGCAAGGACGTGTATGGATAGGAACGGAAGAAAAATTATTCGCATATCTGATTAAAGAAAAGAAGTTCATCTTATTCGGTGAACCGGACGGAGTGGTACAAAACGAATATCTGGAGAAACCCCGGTTGCTCTCTTCATCCGGAGATGTCTATATGGGAGGTGTAAACGGCTTGCTACATATCAACCGGCACTTACCTGACGAACCCGCACTTCTCCCCACTCTTCAACTGGCCGACATCCTAGTGGGCGGAGAACGTGTCTACGACCGGATATCAAACGACCACCAACTTAGTGTCAATGAAAAAAGCAAACCGATCATCATCAAAATCATCACCCGTGATAAGGATATTTTCCGCAAACCCATGTATAGATACACCATTACAGGACTGAACGGACAAAACATCTATTCTTATTTACCGGAAATAAACTTAAGCAGTCTGCCTACAGGCAGTTATCACATAAAAGCCGCCTGTAGTACCCGCAACGGTGACTGGACAGCAGACTATGATATTCTTACCCTGACAGTACTGCCTCCCCTGGTATAAATCCGGCTGGTTCATCCTAAGTTGCACCCTTTTTATCTTCATCAGTGTCATCCTCACTTTCATCCTGATATTGCGCAACAAAGAAACCAAGCTAAAGTGGGCAATGAAAGAACATGAACAGCAGGTATACGAAGAAAAAGTGCGCTTTCTCATCAACATCAGCCATGAGCTCCGGACTCCACTGACCTTGATACATGCACCCTTGAAACAACTAATGGACAAACTTACCGCCGACAACGAAAATTATCCGTTGATCCAAAGCATCTGTAAACAATCTGAACGGATGAAGAACATTCTGAATACTGTTCTGAATGTTCGCAAAATGGAAGTAGGACAAAGCACACTCCATATCCAGAGCATACAATTGGATGAATGGGCGGAGCAACTGATTTCCGATTTTAAACCGGAAGCCTCCGTCAGAGGCATCACGCTCGTCTATCAACCTGAGCCGGAGATTCAAACCTTGTGCTTCGACAAAGAAAAATGTACCACTATCCTGACCAACCTATTAATTAACGCATTGAAATATACTCCCGATGAGAGTACAATCAGCATTTCAACCCGTTTGTCGGAAGACAGGACAAGAGTACGCATATCCATTTCCGACCAAGGTCCGGGACTGAAAGATGTGGATACCAACAATCTCTTTGTCCGCTTTTACCAAGGCAACAACAGTCGTCCCGGCACAGGAATCGGATTGTCCTATTCTAAAATACTGGTCGAACAACACGGAGGCAACATTGGAGCCTACGACAACAAGAATTTCGGAAGTCCGGGAGCCACTTTCTGGTTCGAACTTCCATTAAATACCGAACCGGGAAATATCACGCTGCACCCACAAGAATATCTGAATACACTTTTGGCACCCACGCAAGAAACAGAAAGCATTCCCGAACAACAGGAAGAAAATAAAACAGCCCCAAGCCATACCTTATTAATAGTAGATGACAACAAAGACCTGACCGATTATCTGGCAACAGCCCTGAAAGACCGGTTTAAGACAATATGGGTAGCCGCCGATGGAGAGGAAGCATTGCGTCTTTGCCGGGAAAAACGTCCTCATATAGTTGTAAGCGATATCCAAATGCCCCATATGAACGGCTATGAGCTATGTAAACAAATAAAAGAAGATTTGGAAATAAGCCATATCCCGGTTATCCTGCTCACTGCACGTAATGACGAAGAAAGCCAACTATATGGTTATAAAAACGGAGCAGACGCCTACATCACAAAACCTTTTGAAGTAAGTATGCTGTATGCAATTGTCTGTAGCCAACTGCATAACCGGGAACGGATGCGTACCCGCTATACAGACATCGGTCCTCTGCCGCCACCCGAAGAAGGAACCTTCAGTTCGGCCGATGAAGAATTTTTAAATCGCCTGAATCAGATAATCACAGAACATCTGGATAACGAACAGTTGGGTATTCCATTCATTTGCAACAAAATAGGAATCAGCAGAGCTTCTTTATACAATAAGCTGAAAGCATTGACAGATATGGGAGCCAACGACTATATAACCAAAATACGTATGGAGAGAGCTATCTGGCTTATTCTCCATACAGAACTCAGTGTCAATGACATAGCAGATAAGACAGGATTCTCGACCGCCAGATATTTCAGCACTGTATTCAAACAGCATACAGGTTGTTGTTCCCCTACCCAATACAGAGAGAAACCGCCTGTCAACACTCAATAACCCTATAAAACCCTGTTTTCATTCCATGTTATGTTAATTTCCGACCATTTATAATAATAAATGATATATAACATGGAATAAAAGCAGAGATATAGTGCATTATCCAAATGAAAGAGTTTACTTTGTCCAACAAACAATTAGAGATTTATTCTAGTTTTATTCTCATCATGTATCTTCTCAGTTATCCACATTGAGTATATTCATTCCTGATTTAGAGCTTCTTGAAATTTCGTTGTTAGATTATTAATTTTTATATTGACAGTTATGAATATGTATGTTGGAAACCTTAGCTACAACGTTAAGGAAGTAGATTTGAGAGAAGTTATGGAAGAGTATGGAACAGTAGGCTCAGTCAAGTTAATCATTGACCGTGATACAAGAAGATCAAAAGGTTTCGCCTTTGTCGAAATGCCGGAAACTTCAGAAGCTTCAAACGCTATCAAACAGTTGAACGGCGTAGAATATGCCGGTCGTCCAATGGTAGTAAAAGAAGCCTTACCCAGAAATTAATAGAGTAAACTTGATAGACAAAGAAAAAGGATTTTCCTGCATGGAAAATCCTTTTTCTTTGTCTATCAAGTTTTAATGAATACTGCTTACATACACCAGCTACCACTCTATAAATTTACCACGAGCTCTGCGTTCCGCCAACATCTGTGTAAGAAAACGCTGGCGGTCCTTGGCTATGTAACGCCGGGCAAAAATATTAGGAACAGCTACCCCCAAGGCTATACAGAAAATGATAAGCGCCGAGTTAATACCATTGGAAAAAGCAAGTGTCACTTCTCCTACCACTCCACGCATATTGATAAGCGCCAGCAACGAACGATACATCAAGACACCGGGAACCATCGGAATGACAGAAGGAATAGTCAGCACATGATTAGGAACATGAAACCAATGAACGGCTTTGACAGCTATCAAACTCACAACAAAGCTTCCCATAAACGAACCGATCACCGGACCATATCCTAATTCAAAGTTTACAAAGTTACGGGTACATACTGCAATTATTCCACCTACAGCCACCACCCACAACAAACGTCTCTGCACATTAAATATAGTGGCGAATCCCATAGCCGCAATAGCAGCCGCAACAGCATATACCCAATAAGCATCGTGCGGCACCATGCTCAGTTCACTGAACTTCTGGTCGATAGTCACATCACTCATCACCAGCAGCCTCAAGGCAAAAGCGATACCAAACGCCATGCCTCCTACCATCATTACCGTATTGGCTGCACGCGTAATACCTACCAACAAGTGATTGTCAATCATATCGTCCACAAAATTTATCAGCGGCACACCGGGAACTATATATAAGGTACAGGCCAGCAACGGATGATACGGAGTGGAAGATAAACCTGAAAAAGAAAACGCATAAGCCAGACAAGTACATAAAAATGCAGAGATCGCAATACTCATATATACATTGATACCGAACTCAATACAACGGGCACGGGTACGGAACCCCACAAAAGTACAAATAGCCGTAATCAGAAAAGCAATCCAGTCACCACCAAACAGCTTGCAGAACCCTCCACAGGCAAACCCGGTACAGATTGCCACGACATAGGGGGTATAATTACGCTCCTGACGAGCAATCTTCTCCAGTTCTTCCTCGTATTTATCCAATGAATAATCCTGCTCAATGGCACGCCACGAAAGTTTACTGATTTTTGAAATGGCTTCCATATTGATGCCATGTTTCTCGCATTTCTGAAACTTGGAAAAAGAGTGCTTCTCGTCACTCACATTGACCATCAGCATCGTCCACCGGATATCAATATGCAGTTTCTCTTCCGGAATGCCCAGATAAGCGGCCACGCGCTTCATGTTTCTTTCAATCCGGTTAGTGTCTGCCGCACTCTCCATCAGCAGCTTGCCGGTACGTAATAAAAGGTCTAGTTTACGGCGCAATAGCAGCACCTCTTGTTCATTTGTTGTCTCGTTCATCTTCTTTTTACCTCAATTTTGTTTACTCTGACAGGAAACAGGTCGTTTTTTTCGGGGTGCAAAGGTACAAAAAGTATATGATATTCATAACTAAATGTAGGAACAGAAATGAAATTGTCGTATCTTTGACCCGAAATAATTAAGTTAGATATGGTAACATTCAAAGAATTCTTTTCATTCAAGAATAACCGCTTCTTCTGGCTCAATCTGATAGCGATGGTAGTGGTCATTGTGGCAGCAGCCTGGGGAACCCTTCAATGGCTGGACAGCTATACACGCCACGGCGAAGCAGTGGTAGTGCCCGATGTAAAAGGAATGAATCTGCGGATCGCAGAAAATGAACTCGACAAGCAGTCACTAAAATCAATCGTCATAGACTCCAGCTATGTAAAAGGAATAGCCCCCGGTGCTATTCTGGAACAGAATCCGCCGGTGGCTCCAAGGTGAAGTCGGGCAGAACCGTCTATCTGACCGTCAATGCAGACAGCGCCCCCAAGGTAGCCATTCCCGATGTCATGGATAATAGTTCTCTCCGCCAGGCCGAAGCCAAATTACGTGCATTAGGTTTTAAAATAACCGAACCCGAATATATCAGCGGCGAAAAAGACTGGGTATACAGCATAAAATACCGAGGACGCGACTTGAAAGCCGGAGAAAAGGTTCCTCACGAAGCCGTACTGACACTCACGGTAGGCAACGGCAATGAAACCATGCCCGAAGATTCTGCATTGGTAAATGAATCCGGAACTGCGAACGATGACAAACCGGTGGTAGACGAATCCTGGTTTTAAACTTAACACACAGTGATGATGAAAGAAGAATATGTGGATGAACTGGACGACACACTGGATGATGTGGAACCGGTAGTGGACAACCCTGCCGAACTGTATGAACATTTCCGTGTAGTAGTAGACAAAGGACAGTCACAGGTGCGCGTGGACAAATATTTGTTCGAACGGCTTGTCAACTCTTCGCGCAACCGTATTCAGAAGGCTGCCGACGCCGGTCTTATCATGGCGAACGGCAAACCGGTGAAAAGCAGTTATAAAGTAAAGCCTTGCGACGTGCTGACGGTGATGATGGACCGTCCACGTTATGATAATGATATCATTCCCGAAGATATTCCATTGGATATAGTCTATGAGGACAACGATTTGATGGTAGTCAACAAACCGGCCGGACTGGTAGTGCATCCGGGATGCGGAAACTACCACGGCACGCTGGTCAACGCCATAGCATGGCATCTGAAAGACAATCCCAAATACGACCCTAACGATCCGCAAGTGGGATTAGTCCACCGTATAGACAAAGATACCTCAGGCCTGCTCGTGGTAGCCAAGACCCCCGATGCCAAGACTCATTTGGGACTTCAGTTCTACAACAAGACCACCAAACGTAAATACAATGCTCTGGTATGGGGTGTCGTAGAAAATAACGAAGGAACCATAGAAGGGAATATAGGGCGAAACCCCAAAGACCGCATGCAAATGGCCGTACTGAGTGACCCCGCCCAAGGAAAGCACGCCGTCACCCACTATCGGGTACTGGAACGTCTGGGCTATGTCACGCTGGTAGAGTGTGTACTTGAAACGGGACGCACCCACCAGATACGTGTCCACATGAAGCACATCGGACACACGCTGTTCAACGATGAGCGTTATGGCGGAAACGAAATTTTAAAAGGAACTCATTTTAGTAAATACAAACAATTCGTAAACAACTGTTTCGAGACCTGCCCCCGCCAGGCATTACACGCCATGACGCTGGGCTTTGTCCATCCCCGTACAGGCGAAGAGATGTTCTTCACCTCTCCGCTGCCCGAGGATATGACAAACCTGATAGACAAGTGGAGAAACTATATCAGTAACAGAGAAGAACTATGAAACGTACTATTGCCATAGTAGCCGGAGGAGATTCCAGCGAACTTGTCGTTTCCTTGCGCAGTGCACAGGGACTTTACTCTTTCATTGACAAAGAGCGTTATAACCTGTATATAGTAGAGATGGAAGGGCATCGGTGGGAAGTAGTCCTTCCGGACGGCTCCAAAACCCCGATAGACCGTAATGACTTCAGTTTCATGGAGAACGGCGAAAAGAAACAATTCGACTTCGCCTACATCACCATCCACGGAACTCCGGGGGAAAACGGTATCCTGCAAGGTTACTTCGACCTGTTAGGAATCCCCTACTCCAGTTGTAACGTACTGGTATCGGCCATGACTTTCAATAAATTCACCTGCAACCAATACCTGAAAGGCTTCGGTATCCGCGTAGCCGAATCACTGATCCTGCGTAAAGGATTTGAAATTACAGACGAAGAAGTAATCAACAAAATCGGTCTGCCTTGTTTCATCAAGCCCAACGCCGGCGGTTCCAGCTTCGGTGTCACCAAAGTAAAGACTAAGGAAGATATACAACCCGCCATCGAAAAAGCTTTCGAGGAAAGTGACGAAGTAATGATTGAAGCCTTTATGAAAGGAACGGAAATCACCTGCGGCTGTTACAAGACCTCGGACAAGGAAGTGGTATTCCCCATCACCGAGGTGGTAAGTGCCAACGAATTCTTTGACTATGGAGCCAAATACAACGGCGAGTCACAGGAAATCACACCTGCCCGCCTGCCCGAAGATACAGCCGAGCGTGTACGTCTGCTCACTTCGGCAATTTATGACATTCTGGGGTGCTCCGGCCTTATCCGCATTGACTATATCATTACCGAAGGCGAAAAAGTAAACTTGCTCGAAATCAATACCACTCCGGGCATGACAGCTACCAGCTTCATTCCCCAACAGGTGCGTGCAGCAGGATTGGATATAAAAGATGTGATGACTGACAGTATAGAAAATAAATTTTAGTGATATCACTGACTAACCTTTATAAATTATGAACATACCAGCTGAATTTAACGAGATTCGTCCGTACACTCCCGAAGAGTTGCCGCAAATCTATGAAGAATTAATCGCTGATCCCGCTTTCCGGACAGTGGTAGAGTCTGTTATGCCGGGCGTACCTTTCGAAGGTCTTGCCATGAAGATGCGTCAATGCAAAACAAACCTGGAATTCCAAAAAGCGTTCTTTTACGGACTATTATGGGATTTAGTGAAAAAAACAGCCAACGGACTGACATTCGACTGTTCCGCCTTGTCCGACTTAACCCGGAACTACACTTTCATCTCTAATCATCGTGATATTATTCTGGACTCGGCTTTTCTATCTATCCTACTGATAGACAACGGAATGACAACCGTAGAGATCGCCATCGGCGACAACCTGCTCATCTACCCATGGATTCATAAGCTGGTACGTGTCAATAAATCATTCATCGTGAAACGCGGCCTCAACATGCGGCAGAAACTGGAAGCATCTGCCTTGATGTCGCGCTACATGCATTTCGCCATGAAGGAAAAACATGAGAATTTATGGATAGCGCAACGTCAGGGACGTGCCAAAGATTCCAATGACCGTACCAGGACAGTGTATTGAAAATGATGGCCATGGCAGGTGAAGGCGATGTTACCGAAAGACTGAAAGAACTGAACATCGTTCCGCTAGCCATTTCTTACGAATACGACCCGTGTGACTTCCTGAAAGCAAAAGAGTTGCAGCAAAAACGCGATGACGAACATTTCCAGAAAAGTCCCGAAGACGACCTGATCAATATGCAGACCGGCCTTTACGGATACAAGGGACGCATCCATTTCCAGACTTCCGCCTGTCTGAATCATGAACTGGACGAACTGAAAGAACTCAATTTGCCGAAATGTGATTTGTTTACCGCCATATCGGAAACCATAGACCGGCATATCCACAGCAGTTACCGCCTGTTTGCAGGTAATTATGTAGCGTGTGACCTCTTGATGGGAGACAACCGTTTCACGGCCGAGTACACAGAAGAAGAAAAAGAGCACTTTGAAAAATATCTGGAACAGCAGATTGCCAAAGTCGATCTTCCCAACAAAGACACCGCCTTCCTGCGTCATGCTTTGCTGACTATGTATGCCAATCCGCTCATCAATTACCTGAAAGCGGCAAAAGGATAAGAACGTTTACCGTAAAGGGTGGATGTTACAGTCCACCCTGAAAAAGAAAATAATAAACATGAGAAAAGTCGTTATTTTATCTTTTCTAACCTCTTTGCTTCTCGGCGCGTGCGGTGAAGACGACTATGTATATCCTAATGTTCTGACAGATATGATCGACTTGAAAACCGACCATACAGGAACCGGACGGTATCTGATAACGGATGAAGGGACAGAGTGGCGCATCCAGTCACGTACCGGTCTTGACGGACTGGCACCAGACACCACGTACCGCACGGTTACCATGTACGCTCCATTGACAGACTCGGAAGAAGCAGAAAAAGAAGCCATGCTTTACAATACCCAACTGGTTATTTCTCCTGTTCCTTTGTCCGAATCTAAATTCAAGGAGATAAAGACCGACCCGGTAGCCATTCAAAGCATCTGGCGGGGTGGGAATTACCTGAACCTGATTTTACAAAGTCAAAAAGACCAGAAACACGGTTATCACTTTATTGAGAACAAACTGGAGAACAAAGACGGAGAACAAACATTATACTTGACACTCTATCATGACAGGAATAATGACATCGAAGGTTTCAACCGTAAAGTCTATCTGTCTGTTCCCTTGTGGGCATACGCCGGCAAACTGCATAAAGGCGATAAGATTGTATTCAACATCCGTACTTACAAAGAAGGTATGACCAGTCGTATCTTTTATTTTTAGCAAACAAAAACATCAAAACATTCCATTTTATGATAAAGACCATCTATTTTGTATTCTTCATCTGCGCATTCTCACTAGGATTATGGGCATGTACCGGCAAAGACAGTGACAAATTCAAGAATCTATCCTCCGACCAGTTTGAGGAAATGATACAGGACAAGACCATCCAACTGGTTGATGTACGCACGGTAGCCGAATATTCCGAAGGCCATATACCGGGCAGCATCAATATCAATGTATTGGACAATGTTTTCGGCCTCGTGCGTGTTTCTCTCCAAGTTATAATAAAGTCAAAAGCCAGACGAAGCATGTCTGGCTTTTGACTTTATTATAGCTTTCCTGTTTATCCTTTCCAATTAAATGGCAGTAAATCGGTGTAATCGTTTTTCTCTTCTCTTTCTTTCTCCTGTACCCTAATCAGCACGTCCTGCATCCATAGTTTTGGGTTCACCTTATTTTCCCTACAGCATCCCATCAGTGAAAAGAAAATTGCCGCTGCATGTGCTGCCTCATGTGATCCGGAGAAGAGCGTATTTTTTCTGTTTAAAGTCAACGGCCTTATAGAACGCTCCACCGGATTATTGTCAATGCAGAACTGTGCGTCATTGACATATCCGGACAGTTGTTCAAAGCGTGTGTACATATAGAACATGGCCTTGGCAATAGGCGATTTATCGACCGTATGTCCATATTCCTCCTTGCACCATTTTTCCAGTTCTTTGATAATAGGGTACGATTTTTCCCGGCGAAGCTTTACCACCGCCTCCCCTTCCAGATGTTCCATTCTGATTTTCTCCTCCACGGCATACAGTCCGCCTATTTGTCCAAGTGCATGCCTTGCTCTGGGAGGGTCATTTCCTTCCGCTTCCACAAAGTTGCGCCTGACGTGTGCCCAGCAGCACAGATGCAACTTTCCGGGTAGCGTGTCGAACTTGTCATATACTGCAAAGCCGTCACTCTGTACCACCCGGACCTGTCCTGCCAGCAGTGTGTCTATTCCGCTGCTGCCACGGCCCTTGTGATATTCAAAGAAGGGGGTATGGAACCGGGGCAGATAGAAGTTCCACATATACCCGCGGTGAAGAGCACCGGGCCGGTCGCTTTCAAGTACGGGATGGGGTGTCTCATCGGCCATGACGTAATAGCTGTCCTTGACCAGTTCACGAAGTTCATTATAGATTGGTTCCAGACGCTGTGCGGCAGCCATCATCCAGTTACTTACGGTGGAAGGACTCAGATGGATTCCTTCACGCTCAAAGATATCCAGCTGTCTGTGCAGAGGCAGGTGGTCGTAATATTTGGCGGTAGCAATGTGGGCCAGTACACTTTCCGAGGCATTGCTGTGGGGATGTGCCATTACGGGCATGGGAGCGGTTATGATACGACCGTCGGCGAGCCGGTATTTAGGACGGATGATGCGTTTCACATAGAATCGGGCGGGGCTGACAGCATACTGTTCGCTCACTTCCTCTCCCAGCTTCGTCGCTCCCTCCAACGAAAGGCCTTCCGGCATGGGAATGATAATCTCCTCACGGGGAAGGGACGGGTCGATGGGCTTACGGGCGTGGGGAGTGATCTTTTTCGTGAAGCTTTTACGGAAACGATTGTAGCCATTCTCCGATGTGACGGATTTCCCAGCGGTTTTCTGTTCTTCCGCTACCGGGTCATTGACATCGGACGGAGACTCGAAACAGATGCTCAGCTGGCCGGCATCTTCGGGAAGATGACGTTTTTCACTGGATTTACCCCATAAACGGCGTGTCAAGTCAGCCAATTTCCATCTCAGATCGGCAATGACGGCTGTACAGGCCGAGATTTCTTCGACCTGGCGGGAATACTCCTGCAAAGAGGCTTCGTATTTTCTCTGAAGTTCCGCATGCTCCTTTTCAAGGCATTCATGTTCCTTGCGCAACTCTTCGTACTCTTCCAAAGTAAGGGTAATAACCGGTTCTTTCACTGTACATCCACTTTTTATTATGTGGCAAAGTTATCAAAATAAAACTGCACGGCTTATAGAATGGGGAATTACTTTTCAACTGTTTTCCGATACTTTTTAACAGTAAGCAGCTCATTCAGGCGATTCCAGGAAATTTGAAGAAAATCCTTCTTCCGTTCCTCCTTTTTCAAGAGGAAAGAACCGCGATTCAGACGACGGCATTCCAGACGGTATTCGTCGTCGCACCGATAAAGGATATGCAACCTGCTACGGGAGCGGTCGGGAAAAATATGACAGCTCTGCTCTGACACGCAGGAACCCGTGTGTCGGATGACCTCGCCACAAAGACCGTCAATACCTTTATGGAAATTACAACCTTGGGGATAAAGGTAATAAGACCAAAAAGGACTGCTGCGGAAAAGGCCAAGACCTAAAGGGAGAAGTAGGTCCTGAGGGGAATGGATACCAAGGCTGGAAGACGAAACTTTATAACGACGGCCGCCATCAAATATGAAAAGAACAGAATCAAAATGGTTAGACTCGGAAAAGAGAGTACGTAGTTTATCACTTTCGCTAGAAAATTCTAATACTGAACACATAATGGATTAAGATTATAATGAAGCCACAAAGGTAGGAAGGAAAAGAGGGGAAAAAAACACGCACGAGGCCGAATGCTTACCTTTCACCTTAGTGATGAAGTTTTATCACTAAGGTGATCAATTTTCATCACTAAGGTGAAACGGTTTCATCACTAAGGTGAAACGATAAATTGAAAAGGAAGAATACGTCATTCCGACTGCCGGTTATTCCAACCCTTCCAGCATTCTCTTTAAAACAACTGTAGCAGAAATTTCACGGTTCGCAGCTTCAGGAATTACCAACGAAGTAGGAGCTTCTATCACATCATCGGTCACAATCATGTTTCTTCTCACCGGCAGACAATGCATAAAGAAAGCATCGTTTGTCACTGCCATGTGCGCTGCATCTACCGTCCAGTTCATATCCTTGCTCAGGATCTTTCCATAGTCGGCAGGACGGGTGACACCGGGACATGCCCAGTTCTTGGCATAGATAAAGTCAGCCCCTTCAAAGGCTTTCATCTGGTTGTATTCCACCTTCGCACCACGGACAAACTTCGGGTCCAGCTCATAGCCTTCGGGATGAGTGATGACAAAATCCACATCGGCCTCGTTCATCCAGTCGGCAAACGAGTTGGGAACGGCCTGAGGCAATGCACGCGGATGCGGCGCCCAAGTCAAGACCACCTTGGGACGGTCTTTCTTCTTATACTCCTCGATGGTAATCAGGTCGGCGAAAGCCTGCAACGGATGACCGGTAGCGGCTTCCATGGAGAATACAGGCTTGCCGGAATACTTGATGAACTGATTCAGAATCTTTTCGGTATAATCATCCTCGCGGTTCTCAAAATGAGCGAACGAACGCACACCGATGATATCACAATAAGAAGCCATCACCGGAATAGCCTCCAGTAAATGTTCACTCTTGTCGCCATCCATAATGACACCGCGCTCAGTCTCCAGCTTCCATGCACCTTGATTCACATCGAGCACAATCACATCCATGCCCAAGTTACGGGCTGCCTTCTGGGTGCTCAAACGGGTACGCAGACTATTGTTGAAGAAAATCAGCAGACAAGTCTTATGCTTTCCCAGGGTTTCATATTTGTAGCGGTCTTTCTTGATTTCGAAAGCTTCGGCAAGGGCACTCTTCAAGTCGCCCAAATCGTGTACGTTTGTAAAGTATCTCATAATTTTTTCATTTATAGTATTATTGTCTTATTTGTCCATCCCCCTGAATAATCCACTTGTATGTGTTCAGTTCCTCCAGTCCCATCGGACCACGGGCGTGAAGCTTCTGCGTGCTGATACCTATTTCCGCTCCCAGTCCGAACTCACCTCCATCGGTGAACGAAGTAGGCACATTCACATAGACACAAGCCGCATCCACCATTTTCATAAAATAATCGGCCGCCCGGTCATTCTCCGTCACAATACATTCACTATGTCCCGAACCATAAATAGAAATGTGGGCCACAGCCGCCTGTATGGTCATAGTCGCCGTCACTGCCATTTTGTAGTCCAGAAACTCTGTTCCGAAAGTATCTGTAGAAGCATGTTTCAGCAAGTGGGAAGGGTAAGAAGTCTTCAGATAATTATAACACAAGTCATCGGCATAGATTTCCACGTTGTCCTGCTGCAAGCCGCTACAAAGAGTGGAAAGGTCGGTCAGCCGGTTCACATCTATAATCAGACAGTCCAAGGCATTGCACACGCTGACACGGCGTGTCTTGGCGTTGCGGATAATGGCGGCTCCTTTCGCCACATCACCCTCCTTGTCAAAATAAACGTGACACACACCGGCTCCTGTCTCGATAACGGGAATCGTGGCGTTCTGCCGCACATAGTCTATCAGCCCCTTACCGCCCCGGGGGATAATCAGATCCACATAGCCGCGGGCATGGAGCAGCGCGTCGGCCGAATCATGTCCTGCCGGCAACAATGCCACCAGATAAGGAGACAAGTGGGCTACATCCAGCAAGGTATTCCGGATAATCTCCACCAGGATACGGTTGGAGAAATCGGCATCGCTCCCCCCCTTTAATATACAGGCGTTGCCGGATTTGAAACAAAGTGCAAACACATCCAAAGTCACATTAGGACGAGCTTCATAAATAATGCCTATCACCCCGAAAGGCACACTTACCTTGGTCAGCTTCATGCCATTGGGACGCACGGCCTGGCTCAGTATCCTTCCCGACGGAGAAGGCAGCGTGGCTACCTGCCGTATGCCTTGGGCTATGGCGTGAATACGTTCCGCTGTCAGTTTGAGACGGTCATATTTGGGATTCGACGGATCCATCGCCGCCAGATCCTTGGCGTTCTCTTCCAGAATCCGGTCCGTAGCAGCCTCCACCCTGTCGGCCAATGCATACAAGGTGTCATTGATGATCTCCTCCTTGCAGAAAGCAAGAGATCCTTTTGCCTGCCGCACCTGTTTAAAAATATCTTTTATCTGTTCCATAGTCACTTCATTTTATCTAAATCATTACCACACCGCATCAGTCCAAATACAAATAATCATAGTGTACCATAGGTTTCTGTCCATGTTTCCCCTGCAATGCACGCGCTTCTGCCGAATCAAATCCGATGCGTCCCACTCCTATCTGCCTGCCCCGGTGGTCTATGATTTTCACTATATCATCTTTTTCAAATTCCCCTTCTATGCGGACCACTCCCACAGGAAGCAGGCTTACCGCCTTCTGTCCTTTCAACACTTTCACGGCCTGTTCGTTCAAATGCAACTCGCCTTTGGCAAAGCCTTCGCTATGGGCAATCCACTTTTTCACGCTGGATACTCCGCCTTCTGCCGGAATAAAGCGCGTACAAACCGTCTCTGCCGGATGTTGCAGCAAATCGACCAGAATATGGTCTTTCTTGCCGTTGGCTATAATGACGGTAATGCCCTCATCGGCCACCTTGCGGGCAATGGTAGTCTTTGTCAGCATACCGCCCCGGCCGAATCCCGATTTCTCCGTCTGTATATAGTCCGAAAGATCCTTTCCCTGCTCTACCTCCCGTATCACCTGCGTACCGGGGGCAGAAGGAGAACCATTGTATATGCCGTCAATATTGCTCAGTATGATTAACGCCTGCATATCCATCATGGAAGCGATCATTCCCGAAAGCTCGTCATTGTCTGTAAACATCAGTTCGGTGACCGAAATGGTATCATTCTCATTTACGATAGGTATGACACCGTTCTCCAGCATCACCATCATGCAGTTGCGCTGGTTCAGGTAATGACGGCGCGTGCCGAAACTTTCTTTCGTAGTCAGCACCTGCCCACAGGGATGCCGTGTTCGCGAAACAGCTCATAGTACCGGTTGATCAGTTTTGCCTGGCCCACCGCCGAGAAAAGCTGCCTTTGCTCCACGCTATCTAATTTCTTGGAAGGCTTGATCTCGCTGCGTCCCGAAGCTACCGCCCCGGATGAAATCAGAATGACTTCCACCCCGGCTTTGCGCAATTCCGCCACCTGGTCTACCAATGCCGACATACGCGTCACATCCAGCGTACCGTCTTTACGCGCCAACACATTACTACCGATCTTTACTGCTATTCTTGTAAACTGAACTGCCATTTCTCTTGTTATTTTAGAAACACAAATATAGATATTAAAATCAATCTGTAAAGTCAAATAAGCCAAAAATTAACCTTTATCGTATTTGTGTGCATGTATTTTAATTCTCATCTTTGCAAAATGAAAATATATAACGATAATATTCAATAGGCAAACGTATGGTTAAAGCTATTTTTTTCGATATTGACGGTACACTGGTTTCTTTTTGAAACACATAAGATTCCTGCTTCGACCCAAGAAGCATTAAAGCACTTCGTGATAAAGGCATTAAAATATTTATTGCTACCGGACGCCCACAATGTTTAATAAACAACCCTGGGTGACTTAGAGTTTGACGGGTATATCACCGTAAACGGAAGCTATTGTTTTACCGCCGGCCACCAGCCCATTTATAAAGGTTGCATCCCGCAAGAAGACATTGAACGGCTTATCACTTTCCAACAGAAATATCCGGTACCTTTCGTTTTTGCATACGGCAATGAAATGTTCGTCACAGAAGTGAATGACAGAGTACAGGCTGTTTCCGATCTGATTGAAATTCCTGTTCCCCCTGTCGCCTCCATAGAAGAAGCCCGTGGAAAAGACATCCTGCAAATAATGGGGTACTTTACGGCCGAAGAGGAAAAAGAAACAGATATATTCGGCAAAGTGCTGACCCATTGCGAGCCAATGCGCTGGTATCCATTGTTTGCCGACATCATTGCACGGGGCAACAGTAAAAGTACGGGAATAGACAAGGTACTGGAATATTTCGGCATCAACCTGAAAGACACCATGGCTTTCGGTGACGGCGGCAATGATATTCCCATGCTGAAACACGTAGCCACAGGGATAGCTATGGGAAACGCCGAACCTCATGTAAAAGCTGTGGCCGACTATGTGACCACCTCCGTAGATGAAGACGGAATAGCCAATGCGTTGAAACATTTCGGATTAATCTAAAGAAGGTTCGATAAAAGGAAAATGAATGCAGAGAGTATCCTCATGAGAGATCCCAAACTAAGGTTTTTCATGTCGTTTATTAATTTAAGAGATGCAAAGATATTCATTTACTTCTTATTAATTCGTTTCTTGTTTTGATTTCTTGACCCATTTTTCCAGAAAACTCTTTATCTTTACGCAAAATATTTATTAATTGCGAATCTATGAAGAAAACCAATTCTATCCTTTGCGCATTTGTATTGGCAGGCTCGCTCTTCGGCTGTTCCACAACACAGCAGAAGACAGGCGAAACTGACTACACGCAGTATGTTAACACGTTCATCGGAGCAGCAGACAACGGACATACCTTTCCCGGTGCCTGCCGTCCTTTCGGCATGATCCAGACAAGCCCCGTAACCGGAGCTGTCGGCTGGAGATATTGTTCGGAATATGTGTACACCGACTCCCTGATATGGGGATTTACCCAGACACACCTGAATGGAACAGGGTGTATGGACCTGGGAGACATCCTGGTGATGCCGGTTACCGGAACACGCGCCCGTGCCTGGGACGCTTATCGCAGCCACTTCCCCAAAGACAAGGAAGCAGCGACTCCCGGATACTACACCGTAGAGCTGGCCGACCCCGGCGTGAAGGCCGAACTGACCGCCTCTCCCCATGCCGCCCTGCACCGTTATACCTATCATAACGCCGACTCGGCATCTGTATTGATTGACCTTCAGCACGGACCTGCGTGGAACGAAAACCAATACCATTCGCAAGTACAAAGTTGCGAAACCAATTGGGAAGATGCACAAACCTTGACCGGACATGTACGCAACAGCGTATGGGTGAACCAGGATTACTTTTTTGTTATGAAGTTCAATCGTCCCGTCATAGATACCCTGTATCTGCCCATGGCCGAAACTGAAAAAGGGAAACGCATCATCGCTACTTTTGACATGAAGCCGGGAGAGGAACTGCTGATGAAAGTAGCCATGTCCACCACCGGCGTGGATGGAGCCAAGAAGAATATGGAAGCGGAAATAGCCGACTGGAATTTTGAAGGAGTGAAGCAAGCAGCCCACAACGAATGGAACAATTATCTGAGCCGCATTGAAGTAACCGGTACGGATGACGAGAAGACCAACTTCTATACCAGCTTCTACCATGCCCTGATACAGCCCAACCAAATCTCGGACGTAGACGGATGGTACCGTAATGCAGCCGATTCCATCGTTAAAGCCGGTAACGGAGCTTTTTATTCCACTTTCTCCTTATGGGACACTTATCGCGCCGCCCACCCGTTTTACACCTTAATGGTTCCTGAAAAAGTAGACGGATTCGTCAATTCATTGGTAGAACAGGCTGAAGTACAGGGCTTCCTACCTATCTGGGGACTTTGGGGAAAAGAGACATATACCATGATTGGCAACCACGGTGTTTCAGTTATCGCCGAAGCGTACCGCAAAGGCTTCCGGGGTTTTGACGCCGAACGTGCCTTCAATGCTATCAAAAATACCCAGACCGTATCTCATAAACTGAAATCCGATTGGGAAACTTATATGAAATACGGTTATTTCCCTACAGACTTGATTAAGACAGAATCAGTATCCTCCACACTGGAATCGGTATATGACGATTATGCCGCAGCCGATATAGCCCAACGTATGGGTAAAGAGGAAGATGCCGCTTATTTTGCCAAACGTGCCGATTTTTATAAGAACCTGTTTGATAAAGAAACGCAGTTCATGCGTCCCCGTAATGCTGACGGAAGTTGGAAATCTCCCTTCAACCCTAGTCAGGTTGCCCACATGGAAAGTACCGGTGGAGACTATACCGAAGGTAATGCATGGCAGTACACCTGGCATGTGCAACATGATGTGCCGGGGCTTATTGAGTTATTCGGCGGAGAACAGGCATTCTTAAACAAATTGGATTCTTTGTTCACCTTGAAACTGGAAACCACCCAGGCAGATGTTACCGGCTTGATCGGTCAATATGCACACGGCAACGAACCCAGCCATCACATTACTTATTTATATACGTTGGCAGGCCGCCCCGAACGTACCCAGGAACTGATCCGTGAAATCTTTGATACGCAATATCGTCCCGAACCCGACGGACTCTGTGGCAATGACGACTGCGGACAGATGTCAGCATGGTATATGTTCTCGGCTATGGGGTTCTATCCGGTAGATCCGGTAAGTGGCAATTATGTCTTCGGCGCTCCGCAGCTGCCTGAAATCGTTTTGAATCTGGCCGACGGAAAGACTTTCACGATCATTGCCGAAGGATTGTCAAAGGAACACAAGTACATTGACTGCATCACACTGAACGGTGAACCCTATACAAAGAATTATATCTCGCATGAAGATATTTTGAAGGGTGGGACTTTGGTGTATAAGATGAAATAAGGAATCTACCTCATTACAGGAAGAGGGTATAACAGCCGGCTCCGGCTATATACCCTCTTCCTGTTTTCTGCTCCTGATGCTTTCCAAAGGATCATAATGCTCCAGGTATCATGTCCTTATCCATGAAACATGATCATTATCTGCATAACTTCTGCTTTAGATATCTTGTAACTGCCACATTAAATTATTGCCATGAACCATGTCAAGTCAGAGCATGGTACAATATGAACTATGAATACAAAAGGAATTCTTATTGCAATTCTGGCATTGGGAAGCATAACGTTTACCAATGCCCAACAGCCTGCCGGCTATTTCTTCAAGGAATTTACTTCAGGAAAAGTTTCATTGAAATTCACTTCTGAAATTATATTCAAAAGATAAGCAACAACCTGGCAAAGAGTTCATTGAAACAAAAAAGGTCAAGATACCCCAAAAAAAGATATACTAAAAGTCTTGAAACGGTTTCAATAAAAAGAGGCGTCCGAAAAGTTGAATCTAGTTTCTTCAGGTTCTTATAAAAAGCAGAGCAAGCCCCCACTATTCAGTGAAAGACTTGCTCACAGCTTAAAGTTTACTCCTTATTATTTTCTATCAAAGCATCTTATTACTCTTTATTATCCGTCGTATAGCCATGGAGTCTGTTTCAATTCTTTGTTATTGGTCAAAGTATTAGCATCAATCGGCCATAACAATCGGCTGGAATTTGCAGTAGAATACTTCTCTGTATACCCTAAAGTACGGATATCATACCACCGTTTTCCTTCATACATTAATTCACGGAGCCGTTCTTTCAAAACAGCTTTCCACCGGATTTTCATCACCGGCTACAAAAGGATTATTGGTGTAAAAATCACCTTTGTCATTAGGATAAGCTACAGTAGCCTTATTAGCCTCAAAATACTCTTTACCATAAGCACGTTCACGCACCGCATTGATTTCCGCTGCAATATCTTCCCCAACAATGCCTTGGCCTCCGCCAATAACAACAAACAATCTGCATAGCGGTAGATAGGATAGTCATCCAACCAGCTACGTGTAGAGCTACCAGCTATCATCGTTCCTTGGAATTTATAAGGAATAGGAGCTACATATACCAAATTACCATCAGCATCCTTCTGATAAACAGCCTTTATAGAGCCTGCCTTGCGTGTATCCCCCTTCAAGA
>VOFD01002132.1_pt1 | contig 95091 bp, 101 predicted proteins | sample 5384101 | NCBI WGS metagenome assembly VOFD01 (sample SAMN12384723, study PRJNA508395) | human gut metagenome | isolation source: healthy gut C | host: Homo sapiens
GGGTCTGGTTTCTATTGATTGGAGTATATTCATGAATAGAGGTACCATCGAAAATATTCAGTCCTTCACAAGTCCCTATCCATATCATTCCATTCTGTTCCTGACAAATGGACAAAACTGCACTATTGGATAATCCGTTTTTATTGGAGTATTGGTGTAAATTATAGGCAGAGGAAACTTGGACATGAAGAAGCATCGAAAATGCTAGAAGTAGTTTGAATAAACCTTTTTTACATTTCATTGTACTTATAGTATTGGGTATATTTAGCATAGGATTGATTGTGACAAATGTACTAATTTTGTTGGATGAGACCTTTTTTTAAAGATAAAAAACATGAGAAAAATGACTTTTTCGGGATGGAGTGTTGATGCTGGTTAGGCACATAAAAGATATTAGTATGCTTTTCTGTCATTTTTTGTATTATTTTCTGTTATTCTGCTAATTATGGAATTTTCTGTCATGTATTTGTATAAACCCCACTTCTGCTTCTTCCTATATTTGCCGCATCAGAACATCTACAGAATACTAATGACTATGAAATTGATTCCTGTTTGGGGCACGTTGTTGTCCATGTTTCTATTGCTTGCCTGTTCTTCTCATCCTATTGAGCGGAACATTTGGTTAGAGAGGGCTGAGAAGACTTTTACCTCCCTTTATACCAATTATGCCATAGATACCACTTGTCTGCTTCACGAGAATTATCCTTCTGATACATATTATTCTATGATAAATTAGGTGGGTGGTATTTATTGGATTGTGAACAGAAAAAAGATACTAAAAATACTTTGCTCTAATGCTCCCGCTGCGGTATTAGCATTGAAAAGTATATCAGGGGAAACTCATGAAAGCATATACCTTAAGAAGCCGAAAGACAATGAATGGACAAAAGAAAAACTACAAGCCACGACGGATTATCTCTATTTTGACCATAGAGTTGGATGGAAAAATAGGAAGCTATATTGAGTTGTATAAGCAAGATAAAGAAGCAAGACATATCTGGACACTTTTTAAGAAAAGTTTGGATTGTGCTTGAGAAATATGCCCGTGAAGAGAATGGCTTGTTTAATGTCGACTTTTAGTGGCAAAGAAAAGGAGAATCGCAAATGGTTATTGACACAAGCTGCCATTGTGGAGATGTACTTTTTTATCGCGTCGATTGCTACAGTTTGTTCTGTAGGACATTCTTATGCACAGTGATGGACTTATTTTTAAAATGACAAGTATGCTGAGTATACAGATCGTATTGAACAGGAGTTTACACAGGTAAAAGCACTGTCTCCTGTCCATCTATCTTCATTAATTTTTGAGGAGGAACGTACTAGGGATTTTAAAGAGAATGGAAACCTAAAACATGACTTGGCTTTTATCCCCAACTTCAAACTCCTTTTTTTTACTTGAGCATATTGTATAATATGTCTTTGGATGATAAATTAAATGCTATCGAACCCGGATAGTACATTACTTGCTGAGCTCCGGCTTTCCGGGAGTTTGAGACGTGATGTAAGCTATAGTATTATTTTGAGCATGGCTTATATGCAGCTAAAGTCTCGATGGACTGTTTGCTCCGGAAAGTAGACTTCCGGACGTATCATTCAGGATACGGGTACTGAAGATTGGCCCTGCAGTACCGACCGTATGATTTGGGCTGTTGCCGCTTGGGAGATCTATAAGGTGACGGGAAGCCGTGAGTGGTTGGAGAAAGCCCATCCGAGTTTATCCGTAAATCAGTGGAAGATGATTATCTCACTGTCTATGATGAAAAGACAGGGCTGGTGATGGGCGAATCTTCATTTATTGATTGGAGAAATCAGAGTTATCCCCGTTGGATGCAACCTGTAGATATATTCCAATCGAAGTGTTTGGGAACCAATGCGGTGCATGTGGAAGCCCTCCGTGTTTTTGAGTTGTATGGCAGGTAGGATGGGTGATACGGTGGCTGAAAAAGAAATATGCCACGAGATCGAAGCAGGTTGCCGATGCGGTTAATCGTTATTTGTGGATGCCGGAGAAAGGTTATTATGCCCAGTTTTTGTACGGACGCAATTATAATATACTTTCTTCCAGAAGTGAATCATTAGGCGAGTCTTTAGCAATGTGGGGGGAATTGCGCCAGCCGGAAACGTGCGGAAATTATCCTGTCTCGGTCTGCGAGTTCCAACACCGATTTTTCTATCCGGAAATTCCCAATATACCTCCTTACCTTAATAATGCCGTTTTTGGCTTTTGTATTTCTTATTGGATGCATGCTGCAGCTATGGCGGGGAATGAAGAGGCTGTTCTTCACGCGGTTGGAAGTATTTATCGTGCAGCTGCCTTATTTGTTACCAATAAGGAAAACTTTGTGCTAAGTACAGGTAACTATCGAGGTACGCAAATTAATTCAAGTAATATGCTATGGAGCTTGTCAGGAAACTTAAGCATTGTGTACAAGTTGTTGATGGGCATCCATTTTGATGACGAACAATTGTTGTTTAAGCCTTTCGTTCGAAGGCGTTGACTGGCAGGCGTATACTAAAGAATTTTCCATACCGTAGTTCTACACTCGATATTGAGGTAGAGGGTCATGGAAATAAAGATTAAAGCCTTTTTATCTGGATGGAAAGAAGCAGAATCCGATAGTAGCCGGCACATTGACAGGACATCATGACGTGAAGATTGTCATGGCCAACAATGAACTCAAAAAGCAAGGTGTTAATTTGCAACCAGCTATTGCTTCTATCGAGACTCCGGTTATTAAACTGGAAGACTCGAATAAGATAGTTTGGAATAAAATAGAAAGTGCCGTTGCTTACCGGATTTTGAGAAATGGTAAGATATGTCAGCTTGTTGAGACAACTCATTATCGTTTGCCGGAGGATGCGTATGGTGAATATCAGGTAATCGCTGTTGCCGCAGATAAATATACGGCTTCATTTGCGAGTGAACTGATAGTAATTGAAGAGCATAGCACGTACGAAGTAGAAGATTATGCACCAAAGTCAGAAAGGAAACACAAAGGATTCATGGGGACAGGCTTTTGTCAACATTGACAAGAAAGAGAATACTATGATTGAAATTCCGGTATCAATTAAAGATGAAGGCCTTTATGCGATTGACTGGAGATACGCAAACGGCAATAATACCATTGCTGATGATAACCGTTGTGCTATTCGTTCCTTGTATGTAGATAATCACTTGTCGGGGTTTCGATATTCCACAGCGTGGGATGAATGCGTGGGAGAATTGGGGATGGAGCAATAGCCATCAGGTTCATCTGACACATTTTTGGTGAACACACCATTTCACTTTCATTTGAACCTCATAATGAAAATATGAATATTAATGTCAATCAGGCACTGATAGATCAAAGTTGCGTTTGACGAGATTGAAAAATAGAAGAACATGAATAACAAAATGAACCTTATTTGTGCATCTGTGCCGATGTTTTTTTGTGCTGTCTGATGCCTCTGCACAGAAAAGAAGTGCAGCAACGTCCTAATATCATCCACATTATGACGGATGATCATTCTTATCAAGCCATTAGTGCTTACGGACATCCGCTTTCCGTGCAGGCTCCGACTCCCAATCTGATCGCTTGGCCTCTGAAGGTATGCTGTTCCGGCAAGCGTTTGTTGAGAACTCTTTGTCTACTCCCAGTCGTGCTTGCCTGATGACGGGGCTGTATAGCCATCAAAGCCGGGCAACGTCGTCTGGATGCGGGCATTGACACTGCGCATGTATTTGTATCGGAGATACTTAAGGAGAATGGTTATGAAACGGGTAGTTGGTAAAGGTGGCACATCGTTGTGAGGAACCGAAAGGTTTTGATTTATCATATCCTGTGGGATCAGGGTTTCAGGGGAAAAAAACGAATGGAAAATATGTGAAAGAGAAAGGCTATGTAACCAACCTGATCACCGACCTGAAGGTGCGGGAGCTGGGCGACCGACCGGGATTGAAGAATGACTGGAGTATCCGGAGCATGGAGGGATCATTGAACCGCATGGATTCGGCAGACCGTAAGAAGTGGCTTGAAGCTTATGAACCCCGTAACCGGAAGTTTATCGAGCAAAACCTGCAGGGAGACGAATTGCTGAAGTGGAAATATCAGCGTTATATCAAAGATTATATGCGTTGTATCAAATCTGTTGATGAAGAAGTCGGACGATTGTTGGCTTATCTGGAGAAAGAGGGATTGATGGATAATACCATTATTGTTTATACTTCCGACCAGGGATTCTATATGGGTGAGCATGGCTGGTTTGACAAGCGTTTCATGTATGAAGAATCTTTCCGTACTCCGTTGATCATCCGCTATCCGACAAGGATTAAGGCTGGCACGGTATCTGATGCACTGGTTCAGAACATTGATTATGCTCCTACTTTTCTGGATATGGCAGGTATTGATAAACCGGATTTTATGGTAGGAACGTCATTGGCTCCTCTTTTCAAGAATAAGGGAAAGGCTCCTTCTGGCTGGCGTAAATATTTGTATTATCATTATTATGATTATCCGGCAGTGCATAATGTGCGCCGTCACGATGGGATACGTGACAGTCGTTATAAATTAATCCATTTCTACGGGAATGGGATTAACTACAATGAATTGTATGACTTAAAGGAAGATTCGAATGAATTACACAATTTGTATGGTAATCCGAAATATGATAAAGTGGCGGCACGCTTACAAAAGGAATTGGATAAAATCCGGACCGAACAGAAAGTCGATGAATTTTGAGTTAACCGTGCGCTCTTACAATACGATAATAAAATAATTAATAAGAAAGAAGATGAAAGTAAAAGTATTAAGCTTATTGTTATTGGCATTTTTTTATGTAAATTGTCTGCAGGCGGCTAATGATAAGAAGGTGTCGTCACCTGATGGTAGAAATACAATCGTATTCTCTTTGGATGCTGGCGGAACCCCGACTTATCAACTCCTTCGCGATGGTAAAATGTTGATTTCACCCTCTGTTTTGGGATTTATAGAGAAGAATAATATAAATCTGGCGAATGAGTTCAAACTCAGAAAGACAAGCTTTCATACAAAAGACGAGCATTGGACTCAGCCATGGGGAGAAAATAAATCCATGCGTGAGCATTATAATGAGTTGGCCGTTCACCTGAAGAATAGCAAAGTAAACCTGACAATTCGTTTTCGTGCTTTTAATGACGGAGTTGGTTTCCGTTATGAATATGATGTTCCAAGTGTCGATTCTCTTTTTGTAATGGATGAACTGACTACATTCAATATTGCTGAAGATGGTGTTTCGTGGTCTATTCCGGCTAACTTTGATACTTATGAAATATTGTATTCGGAAAAACCGGTCAGTGCCATTAAAGATGCCAACACACCAATGACTTTCAAGACAAATAGCGGTGTATATGGCAGTATTCATGAAGCGGCATTATACGACTTTCCCGAAATGACACTGCAACATAGAGAAGGTACGAGTTTCAAGTCTAATCTGGCTCCTTGGCCCGATGGAGTGAAAGTGAAGAAACCGAATCATTTTACTACTGCATGGAGAACATTGCAGATTGGCGATAAAGCTGTGGACTTAATTAATTCGGGACTGATTCTGAACCTGAATCCTCCCTGTCAGTTGGAAACCACCGACTGGATTGAACCGATGAAATACGTAGGTGTATGGTGGGGGAATGCATGTTGGTGTAGAAACTTGGACGATGGGCGACCGACATGGAGCTACTACAGAGAATGCCAAAAAAATATATTGACTTTGCATCTAAAAATGGCATCCGGGGTGTTTTGTTTGAAGGTTGGAATGATGGTTGGCAGAATTGGGGCGGTAATCAACGTTTTGAATATACGAAACCTTTTGCAGATTTCGATATAGAAGAAATCACTCGTTATGCAAAAGAACGTGGAGTGACTGTTATCGGTCATCATGAGACAGGAGGGAACATCCCTTATTATGAAGCTCAAATGGAGAAAGCTTATAAGTGGTATAAAGACTTGGGATTATCAATGTGAAGACCGGATATGCGGGTGGTTTCCCAAATCATCTCAGTCATCACGGACAATATGGCGTGAATCATTATCAGAAAGTAGTAGAACTGGCGGCTGCCCATCACATGACTATTAATGCGCACGAACCGATCAAAGACACTGGTATTCGCAGAACATGGCCAAACATGATGTCAAGAGAAGGAGCCCGTGGATGGAATGGAACGGTTGGAGTGAAGGTAATCCGCCTTCTCATCACGTGATATTGCCCTTTACGCGTTTATTGGGAGGACCGATGGACTATACTCCGGGAACTTTTGATATATTGTTGGAGAAAAGTAAAAGTTCACCTAAACATAAAAAATGGCATGGACTTGATAAAGGGAATAGCCGCGTAAATACTACATTAGCCAAACAATTGGCAAACTGGGTTATTTTATATTCACCGGTACAGATGGCATCTGACCTCATTGATAACTACGACGGGCATCCGGCGTTTCAATTCTTTCGTGATTTTGATGCCGATTGTGATTGGTCGAAAGCTTTGGATGGGGAACCGGGGAAGTTTGTTGTTATTGTGCGGAAGGCTGATGACAAGTACTTTTTGGGCGCAGCTACCAATGAGGAGGCGAGAACAGTTCATATTAAGCTGGATTTTCTGGAACCTTATCGGTCTTATAAAGCTATTATTTATGCAGATACGGAGAAAACCGACTGGAAGACCAACCCGACAGAATATAGAATTTACGAAAAGGCGGTTACTTCCGAGGACGAATTGGATATAGTAATGGCAAAAGGTGGAGGGCAAGCAATAACTTTCCTTAAAATGAAATAAGAGAATCTACTGATAAAAACATATTTACATTGAAAAACATGAAGAGATTATTTTGGGCATTTGCTGTAATTACTTTTTCGTTACTAGCATGTAGTAACGAAAATGAGGGAGCATCCTTTCCTGATGAAAATGAAAATAACGCTGAAACAAAGACTCCTGAAGAGATATGGGCTGCGGCTTCCGATAGCTGTATTTCAGTCTTGATAGATCAATTTATGGATAAAGAGAAAGGAACATTCTGGGCTGCTGTTCAGAATAAACTTCCAAGCAGGACGCCATATCTTTATTGGCAACAGGCGCACGCCATGGATGTGTTGGTATATGCTTACGAACGTATTAAGGATAAAGACCCTGAACGGGCTGCAACTTATGAGAATTACTTCAAGTTATGGTTTGAGAACCATGCCAATAATTGGTATGATTGGAGGGGGGCAGGGAGATGAGACGGGCTTCTTGAATGAGTTTATAGATGATATGGCTTGGATTTCGTCGACAATGTTGCATATGACGGAGGCAACGGGCGATGATACCTATTTCAATATGGCCAAAAAGATTTATGATACACATATGGTCACCAGGGCAAGGAAGATGAGAAAGGTTGGGCGTTGCCATGGAAAACGACTAGTCCCGCTGATAAGGATACTCGTTATATTTGTACGAATGCTCCGGCTTGTGTTGTAGCCTGCAAGCTCTATATGAAAACAAAAGAACCTAAGTATCTTGAAGATGCCCAGAAGCTATATGACTTTATCACTGCAAACCTGATGCTCCCGGATGGTAGAGTGGAGGAACCTCCATTGACGTATACTCAAGGTACATTTGCTGAAGCTGCCCGTTTACTTTATCATATTACTGAACAACGTAGTTATTTGAAGAAAGCGGAGACGGCAGTAGTATATACCATTTCCAGTAGTCGTTGCGTTGACAAAGGGTTATTGAGAAATGAAGGGAGTCTTGATGCAGATGACGGATTAATCTTTAAAGCGGTATTCATTCCTTATGCAGTTAATTTAGTGTTGGATGAATCGACTTCTTACAGGACTCGTGAGGAAGTGAGAAATTTCTTGCTTCATAATGCTAAAACTCTATGGTTCGAACACATGAATCGTGACTTGTGGCCCGAGATGTATTGCGGTCCTTACTGGGGAAATACCTATTCGGTGAAAAGTGATGAAAAGAATGGAACTGCTTATATGTGTGCTCATGCAAGCGGAGCTTCTTTGCTTGAGAATGTGACCCGTATGTTGAGTACCCGCTAAAGACTGAAAAAGGAAATATCATTAATTTAATCAGGCAGTGAAAGAAACTTGGATAGTGTCATGGAGGCATATATTATGGTAATGATATGTCAATGAATGTTGCTGTTTAGTTTATACATTTCGATTAAAGTCTGCTTTTCTGTCTTTTTTTGTGTTGTTTTCTGTTTTTCTGTTAGACGTGGAAATTTCTGTCATGCTTTTATAAAAAGCATCCCTAATCCTTCTATTTATATTTGTGCCGTTAAATATGGCGGACATAGTGTTTGACGATAAAGTTAATCAATTATATCTTTTAAAATTATGGGAAACAAAATCATGGAAAAACTTAAGAGTTTCAGTTTTCTATTTTTTAGGTTGTCTTCTTTGTATCTATGGTTGCAAAGATGACGCTAAAGGTGAAGAATTTGATCCTTCTAAGCCGGTTGTGATTGACCGTTTTTATCCTGAATCTAGCAAAGGTCAGGGTGAACTATTTATTTATGGTGAGAATTTCGGAACCGATATTTCGAAGATCAATGTAACAGTGTCTGGGAAAAAAGCTATTGTAATTGGATCTAACGGACATTGTATCTATTGTGTAGTGCCGATTCGTGCCGGTGACGGTAAGGTTAGTGTACGAATAGGTAATACTGAAGAACATGTTTTCGATAAGGAATTCAAATATGAATATCAACTACGCGTGGGGACTTTGTGCGGCTTTACAGATAAAGATGGTAAAACTGCGCGTGTGGACGGAACTCTTAAAAAGAGGCACAGTTTGAGGCTCCTTATTGGTTGGAAATAGACGATAATGGTGATCTGTTTCTACTTGAAAATAATCGGTCTGTACGTAGAATCTCAATTGATGGAGATAAGGTTTCTACCTTGCTTGTAGGAGGGCAGGGACAAGGAATTAGTAGTATGCATTCCATGTGCTTTTCTCCAACAAAAGATACGTTATTAGTGGCTAATCAGGTGCAAGGAGATGACAATGGAAAAGCCGTTGTCATGCTGTTTAATGATAAGGGATACAGTGGTGCAGTGGGGAGCTATGGAGTATTAGCCAAAGGAAAAGGATGCGATGCTGTTGCTATGCATCCGCAGGATGGAACTTGTTTCTTTACTCAACGCGCTGACGGTTATGTTTATAAGTTGGACGATCCCGTAACAGGAAAAAAATCCCAGCATGTGACTGATGGTAATTCAGATATGTATTATGCGATGCAATTTCATCCAAGTGGAGACTTTGTTTATCTTACAGCTGAAAATAAGCATGTTGTGTTTAAATCAACTTACAATCGTGAAACTCGTTCGCTAAGTAAGCCTCTTCTACTTTGCGGTGCAAGACGTAATGATGAATATAATGTACAGTGGAGCGATGGGGTAGGAGAAGCAGCAAAATTTTCACAACCCCGTCAGGGAACTTTTTGATGAAGAAGGTAATTTCTATGTATGTGACAGATACAATCATTGTATCCGAAAAATATCTCCGGAAGGTAAGGTTGAGACTTTTGCAGGGAGACCGAATGAAAAAGGGTATGCAGATGGCGAATTAACAAAAGCTCAATTTAATCAACCGAGTGGAATTGTGTATGTCAAAGAGACCAAGACATTTTATATTGCAGATGAGAACAACTATCGAATCCGCACGATAACTGCAGAATAATACTCATGAAAAACATTATAGGAAATGAAAAAATATTTATTAATTCTGGTAACTTTAATTCTGACTTTTCCGCTGGATATTATAGCTCAGGAGGAGACAATAAATGTGACAGGTATTGTAAGGGATAGTCAGGGAGAACTCCTTGTGGGAGTTAATATTGTTGTAAAAGATCGCCCCGGTTTTGGAACAGTGACAGATATAAACGGTAAATATAGAATAAAGGTCAGTCCTTATTCAACTCTATTGTTTACTTACATTGGTTATGATAAGGTGGAGGTCGGCGTAAAAACAAAGACGGAGATTAATGTGACAATGAAAGAAACTTCGAATACTGCATTGGATGAGGTTGTCATTACTGGTACCGGTATTCAGAAGAAAGCAACACTGACAGGTGCTGTCACTTCGGTGGATGTCGCAGATTTAAGTTCTAATTCGACTACTAGCATCACCAATGCATTAGCGGGTAATGTAGCTGGAGTTATTGCCATGCAATCTTCCGGTGAACCAGGGGCTACTTCAGAGTTTTGGATTCGTGGTATTTCTACTTTTGGTGCTAACTCCGGTGCATTGGTGTTGGTTGATGGATTTGAACGTGACCTGAATGAAATTAGTGTAGAAGACATTCAATCATTCTCTGTATTAAAAGATGCGTCTGCTACTGCTATTTATGGTTCAAAGGGTGCTAATGGGGTAGTACTGATTACAACAAAACGCGGTAATCTTGGTAAAGTCAATGTGAATGTGAAGTTACAGAGTACCTATAACACACGTACCCGCACTCCGGAGTTTGTTGACGGATATACTTATGCTCAAATGTTGAATGAGGCTCGTACTACTCGGAATCTTGAGCCTGCTTATACTCTTAATGAACTGGAGATTATCAACCAAAAGGTAGATCCGGATTTGTACCCGAATGTAGATTGGCAGGATGTTTTATTGAAGGATGGTGCTATGACATATAAGGCTTCTTTAAACTTGAGTGGTGGTAGTACTTCGGCCCGCTACTTTGTTTCTGCCAGTTATGCGGATGAGCAAGGTATGTATAAGACAGATAAAGCATTTAGTAAAGAATATAATACAAATGCAGATGCTAAACGTTGGACATACCGTATGAATGTGGACATTAATTTAACCAAATTAACTTTGTTGAAAGTAGGATTGTCTGGTTCATTGAAAAAGTACAATACCCGGGATTGGCAGATAATATATGGAGCTCATTGGTGGGACAAAATCCTGTTAGTATTCCGGTGATGTATTCGGATGGATCAGTACCTGTTTATTCAGCTTTCGACTCTGTAGAAGGAGACCGTATGAATCCTTGGGTACTGGCCACCCAGACTGGATACAGGGAAAAGTGGGAAAATACAATTCAGACAAATGTAACATTGGAGCAGGACCTGAAATTCATTACCAAAGGGATGAAATTTATTGGTCGTTTTGGATTCGATACTGAAAATAAAAATTCTATCAATCGTATTCGTAAGCCGGAGCAGTATCGTGCGGAGCGTCATCGGGATGCAAATGGTGGTTTGATAATGAATCGTATTGTGAAAGAACAGGTAATGACGCAATCATCTAATGCAGAAGGAATACGCTTGCAGAATTTTGAGGCAGAATTGCATTATAATCGTTCTTTTGCTAAATACCATGATGTAGGCGCCATGCTGAAATATACGCAGCGAGAAGAAATACAAACAGTCGGTACTGACAGTGATATAATGAAAGGTATATCTAAACGCAATCAAGGATTAGCCGGGCGTTTTACCTATTCTTATAAATATCGTTATTTCATAGAAGCGAATTTTGGTTACACAGGTAGTGAGAATTTTGCGACCGGAAATCAGTTTGGATTTTTCCCGGCTATCTCCGGTGGATGGAATATTGCGGAAGAGAGTTTTATAAAAAGACAATCTGAAATGGGTAGATATGTTTAAGATTCGCTATTCATATGGTGTGGTTGGTAATGACCGTGTAGGTACCCGTTTCCCTTATTTGAGTTCTTTCGGTGATAGTAATGGTTTTAATTTTGGTGATTATGGAAGTGGTAATAGTTATAATGGATTGCATTATGATCAAATTGCTTCTAATAACTTAACATGGGAAGTTGCTAAAAAGCATGACTTGGGTTTTGATATGGCTTTCTTAAATAATCGCCTCACGGCAACGATTGATTTATATAAAGATACTCGTGAAGATATTTATATGCAGCGCAAACATCTTGCCAATATAGTAGGTGTAACTAGTCAACCGTATGCAAATGTCGGTAAAATGGAGTCTATAGGTATAGACGGGAATTTTTCTTACCGACAGAAGATAGGAAAGTACAGTTAACGGTAAGAGGCAACATGACTCTGACCAAAAACGAGATGAAGGCTTATGACGAAGAAGCACAAGAATATTCTTATAGAAAAACTGAAGGGTTCCGATATAATCAGGCGCGCGGTTTGATTGCTTTGGGATTATTTAAAGATTGGGATGACATTCGTAATAGTCCGAAGCAAGAATTCGGAGATTATGCTCCGGGTGATATCAAATACAAAGATGTGAATGGTGATGGTGTGATATCTGATTTGGATAAAGTACCTATCGGAGCTACTCGTATTCCTAACTTAATATATGGTATGGGTATTTCTTTGCAGTGGCGTGGATTTGATATTAATGTTCATTTTCAGGGAGCAGGTAAATCTTCTTATTTCATCAATGGACCTACGGTTTTTGCCTTTAACAAAGGCGAGTGGGGAAATATTCTGACTGATATGGCAGAACCGGGAAATCGTTGGATTGCAGCAGAAATATCGGGTGATCCGGCAACTGAGAATCCAAATGCTAAATATCCTCGTCTAAGTTATGGGGGAATGCCAATAATTATCGTGAGTCTACTTTTTGGCTTCGTAATGGGGCATATTTACGCTTTAAAACACTGGAAATAGGTTATTCTATACCAAAAACATGGGTTAATAAACTGCGTATGGATAATGCACGTATTTTCTTTCTGGGCAATAACCTGTTTGTATGGGATAGTCTTAAGTTGTGGGACCCGGAACTTGCAAGTGGTAATGGAATGAAATATCCAATTGCATGTACTTACTCATTAGGATTGACTGTTAACTTCTAATATTAAAGACATGAAAAAAAAAAGAAATATTATTTTATGGAGTGCTTTGAGTTTGGGGATCTTTCTCCTGAGTTCCTGCTCCGATTATCTGAATGTAGACAAGTATTTCAAAGATCGCATGACGGAAGAGAAAGTCTTTGCCAGCAAAGACTATTGTGATAACTGGTTGGCAGGAGTATATGCTTATTTGTCGAAAAAAATAATATGATGGATGTAGGCAGTAAAGGTGCTGCTTTACATAATTTTGCTGATGATATGTTTTTTGGAGATAGCAGAGATTTGAATTATGCAACATTCCGAAACGGGTTTTATAATGAAGGAACTCGGCAGGATACATGGACAAATGCTTATATCGGTATCCGTGATGCTTCTACAATGATTCATAACATAGATATTAATCAGGAAATGTCTCATGAGGATGTTGCTGATTATAAGGCACAAGCCCGTTTTTTAAGGGCCTATTTTTACTGGATACTACTTCGTAAATATGGTCCGGTCCCTATTCTTCCGGATGAAGGTTTGGACTATATGCAAGATTATGATGCTCTTGCCTGTTCCCGTAACACTTATGATGAATGCGCAAATTTCATTGCTAATGAGATGGTATTAGCTGCTTATGATTTACCGATGTTACGTGACAATCGGAATATTGCCCGACCAACCCGGGGAGCTGCTCTTGCGGCACGTGCGAAAGTTTTGTTATATGCTGCAAGTCCTTTGGCTAATGGAAATACAGAAATGGTGGATTTGACTGATGATCAGGGTAATTGTCTGATTTCACAGACGTATGATGAGTCAGAGTGGGCCAGAGCTGCTGCAGCTGCTAAAGATGTAATGGATTTGAATTTTTATGAGTTATATACTGCTGCTTTCAGAGAACAGGCTATTAATCAAGCATATACGGCAACAGTACGTCCTCCTTATCATGAAATCTATTCTAACAGGGATTTTCCTGACGGATGGAGAGATATTGATCCGTTTGAATCTTATCGATCCTTGTTTAATGGGGATGTAGCAGCTTCTGATAATCCGGAATTGATTTTTTACACGCGGGCAAAATCAGAATGCTAATGAGGATATTGTAGCAATGGGGCAACATCAGATGCCTTCGTCTGTCGGAGGATGGAACTGCCATGGTATGACTCAAAAGCAGTGTGATGCTTATTATATGAATGATGGTAAAAATTGTCAGGGAATGAATTCGGAATATTCCGGTGAAGCAGGATACGAAGGACGGGTTGATTTAAATCCGCGTGATAAGGATTTTGTAACACAGGCGGAAATAAATGCAGGTACATATCCGGAGCTAGGACCACAAGGAGAAGGTATTAGTAAGCAATATGCTCATCGCGAACCACGTTTCTATGCCTCGGTGGCTTATAATGGGAGTGTTTGGGAGATGACCAGTGCGCAAGATCAATCACAGCGTTATCAGAAAATATGGTATTATCGTGATTATCCTAACGGGCAGCAAGTTTCTGCTTCTGATTCTCACAATATGCGCACAGGTATTGGTATTAAAAAGTACTATAATCCACAGGATTCTTATATTAAAGATGCAGAAAGTACGCATTCCAATAAGATAGAACCGGCTATTCGTTATGCTGAAATCTTGCTGATTTATGCTGAGGCTTTGAATGAGTTGGAAAATGGACCTTACGAAATAGCTTCATGGGATGGAAGTAAAACGATGTCTGTTGGTCGTAATACAAGAGAAATGCAGAAAGCAATGTCGCAGATACGTATTCGTGCCGGATTGCCGGATTTTGATCAAACAATTTATGACGATCCGGATGAATTCCGTAAGTGTTTGAAACGTGAACGTCAGATTGAACTGTTTGCTGAAGGACATCGTTATTATGACTTACGGCGTTGGAAAGATGCTTCAAAAAAGAGGAAGTAGTTCAGGTGTATGGTTGTAATATGAATTTGGAATCTGCTCAAAGAGAAGCCTTCCATTCTCCGGTAGTAATCTCTTCCCTTCCTTCAGTGTTTGTGAAGAAGATGTATTTTTTGGCCTATCTCACATGATGAATTGCGTAAGAATAGAAAGCTGACTCAAAATCCGGGTTGGACTTATTTTGACTAATAAAAGATAAAGCTATGAAGAAGATATATGTGTATTATATAATGTTACTGGCGACCGTCCTGGCTTTTACTGCTTGTAACAAAGAATGGGAAGATGAGTTGTTTGAACAGTCAGTTTCTTTTTGCCAAAAACGGTGTTTATTCGACTTATGTGAAGTACAAATCGGATGGAAATGTAAGTTATCAGTTGCCGGTTATTATTAGCGGCTCTACCAACAATGATAGAAATCTGCATGTCCGTATAGGACTAGATCCTGATACTCTGGAAACTCTTAATTTTGAACGTTTCAGATTCCGCGATGATTTATATTATTTGCAGTTGGCCGAAGAATATTATACGATTCCGGAAATGGCAGTCAATATTCCGGCAGGTGCTAATACTGCGTTGCTGAATATAGATTTTTCTCTGCATGGTATCAATCTCTCGCGGGAACATATTTTACCATTAACGATTCTTGAAGGAGATGGATATGTTCCTAACTATCGGAAGCATTACCGGAAAGCGTTATTGAATGTGATTCCTTTCAATGACTATTCAGGTTCTTATTCATCAACTACTGCTATGATCTATAATCGAGATGTGGCTGATGACAAACAAACAGCTTTTTTCTGTTTCTACTCGTAATACATGGGTAGAGGATGAGAATTCGGTATTCTTTTATGCCGGGGCCATTGATGAAGAGCTAAAAGAGCGCGAGATATATAAGGTGGTAGCTACATTCGGAGAATTTGATGAAGTGACGCATACGGGACCGTTGATATTAACTAATCCGGATCCTGATAATCGCATGAAGTTTGTACCGATTTCGGGAAGTTATAAAATTGAAACTAATATGGATACCAAGCTTCCTTATTTGGAACATAAATATGTGACCTTGTATGTTGAATATCATTATAGTGACGTTGCAAACGAGGCATATCCGATGAATTATAAGGTAACAGGTTCTATGATTATGGAACGTAAACGTAATATCAATATACCAGATGAAGATCAGTCTTATATTTGGTAAATTATCTCTCTTTTTCGGTTTTCATTAGGCAGGAAAGAATATAAGAGTTCCCCTTATTTTACTCTATTCTCTTTTAAGAGAAAAGTAAAATAAGGGGAATTTATATAAGATAGATTTCAAACGTGAAATTTGTATTAAGTCATATTCTGGGGGAAAAGATACTTATTTTTTTCGGCTTCCTGCGTGCCCATCCCTCTTCGCTGAAATCAGGCTCTTTATCTTTGAAGAGCTGCTGCCAGTCTTCTTTCTTTTTTCGGGCCACGGGCGTCGGCATATCCTCGTTCGGCACGGCTTGGCTTTTCTTTCTTTGCAGATTTAGCACCTCCTCTTGTTGAAGTTTCTGATTTTCTATCCTTTCTGTCTTTGTTCTCGTAGCGTGGTGTACGTTCGTCGTTTTACCTCCGAACCTTTTTCCGCCTTTACGATCTGCAAAACCACCTGTTTTACGGCCTTCTCCGCTTTCTTCGCCAGCCACTTCAACAGAGACTTTACGCCCGTTCCAGTTGGCGCGGTTCAATGCTTTCACTACATTCTGCGCTTCTTTTTCAACGACTTCGAAGAAAGAGAAGTTTTGCATCAGGTCGATGCGTCCTAGTTCTATGCGCCCTCGTGTGTTGCTGTTCAGCAAACCAATAAGGTCGCTGGGGAAGAAGTTGTCCGTTTTACCCATATTGATAAACAGACGGGTAAAACCCGGAGCAGCCTTCCGGCTTCTCTTTTCAAAGCCACCCTCTTTGCGGTCACCTCTTGCACCACGTTCTCCGCGAATGTCAGTCGGTACTTCTATTTCTGCACGGTTACGATAATATTCGGCAAAGCGGTTGAATTCGTGTGAAACCATGCGCTTAATCAAATCCTCTTTGCTTAACCATTCCAGCTTGCGATAGATTTCCGGCATAAACTCGGAGATTTCTTCTTCGTTTACTTTTACCTTCTCGAGGTCATCAATCACTTTGATCAGCTGTTTCTGGCAGATGCCTGCTGCTGTCGGCATCTCTCCGGGAATGAATTTCTTGCCGATGATACGCTCTATTTCGCGGAGCTTTCCTTTTTCACGAAGATTGATGATAGCGATAGAGGTTCCTGTTTTTCCGGCACGTCCTGTACGTCCGCTACGGTGCGTATAACTTTCCGTATCGTCCGGCAATCCGTAGTTGATAACGTGGGTAAGATCATCTACGTCCAGTCCGCGGGCAGCTACGTCAGTGGCAACGAGAAGTTGCAGGTTACGGATGCGGAACTTTTGCATAACTGCGTCTCGCTGTGCTTGTGAAAGTTCTCCATGCAGGGAATCGGCATTGTAGCCTTCCTGCATCAGCTTATCTGCAATTTCCTGTGTCTCTTTACGGGTGCGGCAGAAGATGATACCATAAATTTGCGGATAATAGTCGACGATGCGTTTCAGTGCTTCGAATTTATCTTTGGCTTGTACAGTGTAAGCGACGTGCTTCACGTTGCTCGTACTTTCGTTCTTGCGTCCGATCGTAATTTCCTTCGCATCACGCAGGTATTTTTTAGAAATGCGTGTAATTTCCGGACTCATGGTTGCCGAGAACAGCAAGGTGTTGCGTTCTTGCGGAACATCCGCTAAAATGGCATTGATGCTATCTGTAAATCCCATGTTCAGCATTTCGTCCGCTTCGTCCATCACTACGTTGCGGATAGTAGACAGGGATACGGTTTTCCGTTCCATCAAGTCCAGTAAACGTCCGGGAGTAGCCACAATGATATGTACACCGCGTTTCAGGCTGCGTATCTGGCTGTCAATGGAAGAACCGCCGTAAACAGGCAGTACTTTCAATCCGTCAACATACTTGGAATAGTCGTTCAAATCTCCTGCTATCTGGAGGCAAAGCTCGCGGGTAGGGCAGAGGATAAGTGATTGGGGATTCGGTTCTTTACGTCAATCTGTTGGATCAGGGGCAGACCAAATGCGGCTGTTTTACCTGTTCCTGTTTGTGCAAGAGCTACTACATCATTATTTTCTCCTAAAAGGTACGGAATCACTTCCTCTTGTACCGGCATGGGATTCTCATATCCCATCTCTTCAATTGCTTTACGTATCTCCGGAGAAACGCCAAGCTCTTCAAATGTCTTCATTAAATCTCTGTATATCTTTTATTTCGGCTGCAAAGATAGAGAATAATTACGAATTACGAATTACGATTTGCGATTTATTCCAGCAGGATACTGCGTAACTGTTCAATTTCTTCTGCAGAAAGTCCGATTCCCTTTTTCAGATAGGCTTGTACGCTTCATATTCTGCCTCAATCTGTTCTTTGGCAGCGTTCAGGAAATCTTCTTTTTGCAGAGTAGATGGTTGTAATGGCTTCTTGCGAATTGACCGATAACTTATATGCATATTGAGAAGCTTTGGGAATATTAAAATAGTCATTACTCAAACGATAGTCTTCCATAATAACGTCTTCGTTGACACCAAGAGCGGCAAGCAATAAGGCGGAAACGACCCCTGTACGCCCTTTCCCGGATGTACAATGAATCACAACCGGATAATGAGTACGGTCGAGAAGGACGGTGAACAGTTCTTTGAATTCCTTTCGGTAGTTTAGAACTAATTCCCGATTCATTTGTTCGACCAGACGGTAAATAGTGTCACTTTTTATCTTCTCTTCTTGAATTCCTTGCAGAATTTCTTCCATATTTCCTGTGAGGATAGGGATATGTATGATGTTAAATTCATCATCATGCAGTTGCGGGTAATTGTGACGTTCATTTTCAGAGCGTAAATCTATGATCGTTCGTATTCCCATGTTTTTTTAAGTTCCCTGCGGGAGCAGGGAGGAATACTGTCTATCTGTGCAGAACGGTATATCATTCCCCAGCGAAGTGATTTTCCTGTATCATAAGATTCATATCCCCTAAATCACGGAAGTTTTGTATGCCGGGGATATTAATGTTGCGGGTGGCCACCTTAATCCGGTATTTATTATTAAATACCATCAGGTAGTAATAACGTTGCGACGGATCGTTAGTTACGATTGTCATTTTTCCGCTCGAAATGTTAGCCATCGCGATGGGTGAATCTTCCGGAATAAGTCCGGGAGAAGTGGAGGTGTATACTTTTACCTGTCCTTTCAATACCGGTGCTGTCTCCCATTTGATGATGCAGTTGCCTATATTATTTTCTTCACATACCACGGATATGGCAGGTGATGTGCCGGAACATGATGGGAGCACTAATAAAACAGTAAGCCAGCTTAACAGGTTTTTGTACATAGTTTCTTTGTCTTGAATCGTATACTGCAAAGATAAGAATTACCCCAAGAACTGATAATTCCTTTGCGATAATTAGCCAAAGTTAATAGTAATTTACGTGTTAAGAAAGGGCGCTACTTCTTGTAGAAGAGCGCCCTGAATGGGGAAATAACCCAAGTCTGCTTTATTGAATATTGTTCAATAAGTCTATTTTTCCTTCATTGACTAACTTTAATATGAGTTCGCCGAATAAGGTGTTTTGCCAAGCGAACCAGGCACGTGTGAAGTTTTTAGGATCATCCTTGTGAAAAGACTCGTGCATGAATCCTGTTCCTGCATCTGTGTCCATCAGCATTTTTATACAAGCCTTGATTTCCTCGGTCATCCTGACTGGTAAATGCTTTCATCATGATACTCATGGGCCATATCATGTCATAGCCGATGTGGGGCCCTCCGATACCTTCTCCTGCCTTTCCCTTGAAGAAATAGGGGGTGTCCTTGCTCCATACGAAACGGCGTGTGTTTTGATAAATAGGATCATTAATGTCTACATCGCCCAGATAGGGCATTGCCAGCAAACTCGGAACATTGGCGTCATCCATTAGGAAATGATTTCCGAATCCGTCTACTTCAAAAGCATAGATAGTGCCGTACTTAGGATGATTGTAAGTTGCATATTTTTTTAGTGCAGTTTCTACTTCCTGTGCCAGATCTGTACATTGCTTTGCCAAATCACTATTCTTGTTTACGGTATTCAGAATTTCCGCGGCCTTCTTTAGAGAAGAAACAGCGAAGAAATTAGACGGTACGAGGAACTGTAAAGTTGTAGCATCGTCAGACGGACGGAAAGCTGAAACAATGAGTCCGACAGGATTCACGGGAGCACCTAATCCATCGTTGTTTAATGTGTCGAGTGCACGTTCTGTTTTACGCTGGAATTTATAAGGACCTACTCCCTCTTTGCGCTGTTGTTCCTTGAAAATTGTCAGTATGTTGGTTATAGCCTGTATCCATTCATTATCAAAGATACTGGCATCACCGGTTTCTTTCCAATATTGATAGGCCAGACGCAGCGGATAACATAGGGAATCTATTTCCCATTTACGTTCGTGCAGTTCCGGTTTCATGTCGGTCAGGTCAGACATCCATTCTCCTCCGACAGCACCATCATTGAAAGCATTGGCATACGGATCAATATTGATACATTTGAATTGTCTCCGGATCACTCCTTCAAGCATTTTCTTCAATTCCGGATCTTTATCGGCCAGTTGTATATAAGGCCAGACCTGTGCTCCGGAGTCGCGTAACCACATGGCATGGATATCTCCTGTGTAGACGAAAGTATCAGGCTTACCGTCTGTTGTACGGTAGTGGACAGTTGTTTCGAGGGTATTGGGAAAACAATTCTCGAACATCCATGCCAGTTTTTGATTCGTAAGCAGCTTTTTTCACTCGGATGATTTCTGCTTCCACAGCCTTTGATGTAAAAAGACGCTTATTTACAGGTGGACGGTTGCTTTTATAAGCGGCAATTTCAGCTGCCTGATTCACTACATTTGTATGATCTTTAGCTAAAACGAGTTCTGTAGCTTTGGCATGACTTCCCATTAACAGGGTAGTTGTAATAATACATATTCCGATATTCTTTTTTCTTCATATCTCCATGTTTTTAAGAGGATTATTAAAATTGGTTATTGTAAATAGATTCCGCCTAGTCTTCCATACATTTCTACGAAAGCAGCTTGTGTAAGAAGCCATTTCTTTTCGCTTTTATCTGTTCCGCTCCAGTCTGTCTGAAATAGTCCCCGTTCATCCCCGGCATGATCCCATGCATAGTCGAGGCTTTTTTGGAAATCGGTTAGATAAGTCTTGTTATGGTCTATCTGATAAAGTTCAATGAAACCTCTAAGCATAACTGCCGTGAACCAAATATTCCCTTTTTTCAGTAATTGAAATGTTTGTCCATCCGGAGAGGTAAAATGAGTGAAAAAGTATCTATGACACGCTTCTGCTATGTTTTGAGCATCTTCCAGATAATTTTTCTGTTTGGTAATTTGGTAGAGCAGGGCGGCTGACTGCATCATTTGTCCACTGTTGTAGGCAAATTTGGCACTAGTGATTTTCTTATTGAGTGCGATGTTGTCGAAATATAGATGATCTTCTGGATCTTCTAAGTTCTTTTTAGTCCATTCATATAATTCTTTCCCTTGCTTTAAATAGGTATTGTCTTGAGTTGCCTGAAATAGCTTGAGAGCAAATACAGCTCCCGGTGCATTGGAACAGGTATTTTTGGATTCTTTCTTTTGTTCACACCAGTAGATTCCTCCGCCAAGTACATCGTCTTTTCCACTAAGGATGAACTCCCATATGAGTTTGGCTTTTTTCCAGATATGCTTGTTTCTTTGTCATGCGATAAGAAGCGGTGAAATCGATGCCTAACCAGACATTATCATCGTAGAAACGATCGGAAACTGGTTGGTTGCTTATATAAGAAGAGTAGGCGAATGGCTCTCTTTTTTTGTCGAAATATTCTTCCAGTCCGGCAGTACTCTTTTTTTTCCAGAAGTTTTTTGTACTTCTTATTTTCAGTTGTTTCCAGTAATGCGTTCACGGCAGAGAATGTACCTGAATATGGCCAGAGGTAAGAGTATTCGTTTCGTCTTTTTGCTTGCTCTTGTGATGCCAGATAAGTTGCTTCATTATTTTGGTCAAAAGGATAATTTTCACGTAAAAGGCAAGTGTTGGGTGCTGCATAGTTTTGGTACAGGGCATCCAAAGTTTGCTGTGCTTTTTCTGTGTTGGGATTTGCATTTGCAATGGTGAAAGCGCAAATAACATTAAGTAATAGGCTATTCATAATTTTTTCTTTAAGTAGTGTTTATATAAATAGTAGTTTGAATTAATCCGCAGGTTTTATTGTGGCAGTAGCCATTGGAGATTAAATTTCCAAATGTAGCACTGCGACTCTACAAAAAATACCTTTTTCCTGCAACTTTTTAAATGGGAAGTAAGTAGATTGTAAATAGCTGTTAGTGTTATGTTATTGATAATTAGTCGTATGACGATTGAACTACATCCAATAAATGTAAACGATGCTGTATGATTAATACACTATTATTCCCGGATTTATTGTCCGATTCGAGCTACTTTTTCTTCAAATTCATTCCGGTCTCCATTTGCTTTGATCCGCATTTTTGAGCGATAATTATAGATGGTAGATAAGGAGTATTGTAGGAAATGCGCAATTTTCACGCTGTCTGTAATTCCGAGCCGGATAAGTGCGAAGATTCGCAATTCAGGTGTTAAGAGTTTGCCGGGTCCCGGAATAATTGCATTTTCCGGTAAGAGCAATGCGTTAAAATCTTCAACGAAATTAGGGAAGAGATTCAAGATTGCTTTGTCGAAATTATTGTAAAACTCTACCAGATCTTCTTCTGTATTGAGTGAAGAGTGGAGGAAAGAGGTTACTTTATTTATATCTTCACTTTTGGCTATTTTGAGTGCTCTTTTCTTAAAATTGGCTATTTTAGTGATATAACTGGTATATTGTTCCATATACAACCCTACATATTCTTCTTTGATTTTATTGTTATCTGCCAATATTGAGTTCATTTGTTGTATTTCGTAAAGATGGTGCGACAAACTCTCATTAGTTTGCTCTACTTTTCCTTTTTGCTTTTTTTAATTGTATGAACAAAATAAATAGCAGAATACAAACCAGGCACAATGCAGTAAGCAATATTGTTATGATGATAAATTTATGTTTTTCCTTCTCTTGAAATGCCTTATCTATGAAAAGATACATGTCGGAGGCTTCGATTGTGTTAATTCTCGCATTGCATAGGATAGCATCCTCCATTGCATTTTTCATGTATTTATATGCCCGGTCTATATCTCCACTTTCAAAAATCAGCTTGGCTAATATTTTTAAGGAAAGATTTTCTCTGGCTCCATTTAATACATCGGAGATGGCTGATATTGCGAAATATTTAATCGCATTTTCACGGTCATTTTTACCTTGATAGGCAGATGCCAGAGAATATGCTATTATTCCGGCATTTCGTGAATATGGTGTATAACTCTCGTAAACACTGTCCAGTATGTGAATAGCGTCATCATACTTTTTATGGAAAAGAAGAGTCGGGGCGGCTATAAAAGCTCGTACGTTCGATGGTACTTCTTTACATTGAAGCAGTGAATCGCGATAAATTTGTGCTATCAGATCATTTTCTTGTGAATCGTGCTCGTTGGAGGCAAAAAGCTTTCTGGTGATTGTAGATTGTGACTTGTCCGAGAAAGAATTCGGCTTTGAGTCTAGGGGATAGCTGCTCTTGTTGCATCAAATTGGTAATCGCCAGAGCTTCTTTGAAAAAGCCCATCGAAGATAATATTCTTGAATAATCCAGTTTTGCTTCAATTAAAAGTTCTTTGTCATTACTTTCTTGAGCAAACCTGTTCATATGGATGGCATAGGCTAAAGCGGAATCTTTTTGGAAAGATGAATACTCAAAACAAAGGGATTGCGCTATCCCGACTTTTTCCGGATGTTTCCGGATTGCCTTAATACTATTTTCAGGCTGTCTATCTGTCTTTGCTTCTGTTTGGTATAGCTAGCTTTATTTTGTAGAGATTTATCTAGTACTTTTAATAATGTTTTCACTTCATCATTCGCTTTTACGGGCAAACTGATGAAGATTAGGACTATCAATAGAGGTAAAATAAATCTTTTCATATATTAAGTAAGATTGCTTATTGAACATGGTTGTTTGCAAAGATAAGGAAATCCATATTAAGTTAAGGTTGACAGATTAACTTAATATGGATTTTATGGAAATAGGGATTTCGCTGGATGAACGACTTGTATCCAAATCCTTATTTGTAATATCACTTGTATTTTTTGTGCAAACCCCACCGAAACCGAATTGCTGAAACTTCGGCAAACTTCAGCTGCAAAGTCTTTTTCCGCATTGGATTATTTTATCCCAGATCTCTTCATTCAAGTTATTTAGATCGCGGTATCGGACATCGTATTTAATTAATCCGTAGATCAGCCCTGCATTGAAGTTATCACCGGCTCCGATGGTGCTGACTGCCTGTAATGGCTCTATCGGATAATCTTTATTGACCAGATTAGTGCGTAACGCTACCTTTTCCGCACCTGCAGTACAGATGAACCGGGGACAGTAGAATTTGATTTTATCTTTGTAAATCTTGTCTATATCCTGCATACCATACATATATAGAAAATCTTCTAAAGAACCACGTACGATATCCGCATATTCCAGATTTTCAATAATGGTCGGAGCCAGTTTCATGGCTTCATTCTTGTGTGAAGAACGGAAATTCGGGTCATAATAGATGATGGCTTTCTTTTCACGTGCCTGATCTAGTAGTTCAAGAATCTTCTCCCTTAGAACCGGATTCAGTGCATAATAAGAACCCACCATGACAATGTCGTCTTCCTCCAGTTTCGGAAACAGAACATCCAGACGTTGCTTCGGGTAGTCTTTGTAGAAGATATATTCAGCATCACTCTGCTCGTTCAGGAAAGCTAAAGATACGGGTGATTTTCCATCCGGGAATACATTTACATGATCGGTTGGGATATGATTCTCACGCATGAACTGCAGGATAATATTGCCTACACGATCATTTCCGGTTTCACTGATGAAGCCGACGTTTATTCCCATTCGTCCCAATGAGACAATACCGTTGAATACAGAACCTCCCGGTACGGCGGCAGAAGGCTGGTCACCTCGAAAGATGATATCGAGGATGGTCTCTCCGATACCGATTACTTTTCGCATAGTGATCTTGATTTTTCTCCCAGATAACCGCCGTGGTGACGTTTTGAATATTCAGCGATAGTAAATCCGGTTTCCTTCATGGTTTGTACTACCAATATATCTCCGATCACTGTCATGGCAGTAGTAGATGTAGTAGGAGTCATCCCTAACACGCAGACTTCTGCAGGCTTGCCGGTACTTAGGCAGACATCCGATTCTTTTTGCCAGCGGACTATCCGGATTTCCGGTGATAACGATAAACTTCAGATCTGGGTCCAGATTATGAGCCAAACGGGTTAATTCCACAATCTCACGTGTCTTGCCAGAGTTAGAGATCAGCAGGAGCAGATCGTTTTTTGTAAGATACCCAAATCCCCGTGTTGTGCTTCGCTGGGGTGCAGAAATACGGAAGGAATACCTGTGGAACAGAATGTCGTAGCAATGTTCATGGCAATCTGTCCGGCTTTTCCCATACCTGAGGTCACCAGTTTTCCCTTTTTCTGATGTATTTGTTCTACAATCAGTTTCACCGCTTTTTCATAAGCATCTGTTACAGGGATGTTGAGCACAGCTTGTGCTTCCTGTTGCAATAGTTGTTTGATGGAGTCTATCATATAGGATCAGTTTATTTTTTCTTTTTAATTCATTTAATGTGTTTGCTACTTCGTAATAGGTTGAGAAAGGCTGTCGTGCAAAACCTTTGTCCTCCAGGGTGTGGAGTGCTTTTTAATAGCTCATCGTAAAAACCGTATTCGTTGTAGAAGATGACTTTTTTCCGGTGGTATCCGATGGAGGCAGCGGCTATTACGTGGAAAATCTCATCAAGTGTACCGACACCTCCGGGAAGAGCAACCAATACTTCCGACTTCTCCGTTATGATATCTTTGCGGTCACTCAAGTTACGGGTATGAATTTCTTCATCTAACAGAGTGCTTACCTTGCCGTTCTCTTCCAGTTTGGCAGGAACTACTCCAATGACCTTACCGCCATTTTCTTTCACGGCACGGGCTATGCATTCCATTAATCCGAGGCTGGCTCCTCCATATATCAAGGTTTTGCCTGTCTGCCCCATCCATTTGCCTATTTGGCCGGCGCTTTCGAAGTACATTTTGTCAATGTTATCGGAGGCGGAACAGAATATTCCTATCTTTTCCATATACGTTGTTGCTGTTATAGTCCACAAATATCTGCAATTTTCTATAAACAGCAATAAGTTTTATTGTATTTTTGTGGCATTAATTCAATAAGGAAATAAAACGATGCAAGGTAACGAATATACATTGCCAAATGGCCTGCGTATTATCCATGAACCAACCCTCTCAAAAGTAGCTTACTGTGGTTTTGCGATTGATGCCGGAACCCGTGATGAGGCGGAGAATGAGCAAGGAATGGCCCATTTTGTAGAACATCTGATTTTTAAGGGAACGGAGAAGCGGAAAGCCTGGCATATTCTCAACCGTATGGAGAATGTGGGTGGTGACCTGAATGCATACACAAATAAGGAAGAAACTGTCGTCTATGCCGCTTTCCTGAAAGAACATCTGGAACGTGCGCTTGAGTTGTTGGGGGATATTGTATTTCATTCCACTTTTCCGCAGCATGAGATAGAAAAAAGAAACGGAGGTCATTATCGATGAAATCCAGTCGTATGAAGATACTCCGTCGGAACTGATCTTTGACGATTTTGAAGACATGATCTTCCGCAATCATCCATTGGGAAGAAACATTCTTGGTAAACCGGAACTTCTGGAGTTTCCGCACGGAAGATGTCCTATCGTTTACCCGCCGTTTTTACCAACCGGGAAATATGGTGTTTTTTGTTCAGGGGCAATACGAGTTCAAGAGAATCATCCGTCTGGTAGAAAAATACCTGTCGGATATTCCTGATGTGAAGGTAGAGAATCGCCGTACACCTCCGCCTCTGTATGTGCCGGAACATTTGACAGTGGCCAGAGATACGCACCAAGCACATGTCATGATCGGTAGCCGTGGCTATAATGCGTATGATGACAAGCGTACTGCACTCTATCTGCTGAATAATGTCCTTGGAGGTCCCGGAATGAATAGTAAACTGAATGTGTCCCTTCGCGAACGCAGAGGACTAGTCTATAATGTCGAATCCAATCTGACTTCCTATACGGATACGGGAGCTTTCTGTATTTATTTCGGGACGGATGTGGATGACATGGATACTTGCCTGAAATTGACTTATAAGGAACTGAAACGGATGCGCGATACAAAGATGACTTCCTCCCAGTTGGCGGCAGCGAAGAAGCAGTTGATCGGACAAATCGGAGTAGCGTCTGATAACTTTGAGAATAATGCGTTAGGGATGGCGAAAACATTCCTGCATTATCATAAGTATGAATCATCCGAGCTTGTTTTTAAGCGTATAGAAGAGCTAACAGCAGAGATGTTGTTGGAAGTTGCCAATGAGATGTTTGCAGAGGAGTATTTATCCACATTGATTTATAAATAGTCTTTTGACGCTACTATAGTATACTGACGATTAATAAACTGTTAATATTAAATTGACCATGAAGAACTTAACACGTAATGTCTGTATTTGTTTGGGTCTGATGATGTTTCCCCTTACAACATTCGGACAACAAAAGAACAATTTTACCTATGTGCCGGCTCAAGAGCTTTTACTGGTAGGCAAAGCAACTACCGAAGGCGAATATTTCCATCGGGTAGATACAGCCAAGTATCGTACAATGCCTGCCACTGTGAAGAAACTGTTCACAAATTCTGCCGGTCTGGCTATCTCTTTTACAACGAATAGCCCTGTTATAAAAGCCAAATGGACGGTTCCTGATAATTACCAGTTACCCAATCTGACCAGAGTTGCACAGAAAGGTTTGGATTTATATATCAAACGGGATGGAAAATGGCAATTTGCCGGAGTAGGAATACCGGGTGGTGTGACTACGGAAAAAGTGCTTGTTGATAATATGGGTACGGAAGAGAAAGAATGCTTGCTGTATCTGCCTTTATATGATGAACTGAAAAGTCTGGAAATAGGCGTTTCTTCTGATGCACACATACGTAAAGGAGAAAATCCGTTCAAAAAGAAAAGATAGTGGTATACGGGTCCAGTATTTTGCAGGGAGCGTCTGCCAGTCGTCCCGGGATGGCTTATCCGGCTCGTTTGTCCCGTAGCAGCGGGTATAATTTTATCAATTTAGGATTGAGTGGAAACGGCAAGATGGAGAAAGAAGTTGCCGAGATGTTGGCGGATATTGATGCGGATGCTTTCATTCTCGATTGTATTCCTAATCCTTCTCCCAAAGAGATAACCGACCGGACTGTTGATTTTGTAATGACGTTGCACCAGAAGCATCCGGATACGCCTATTATTGTGATACAGACATTGATACGTGAAACAGGTAATTTCAACCGGAAAGCTCGTGAGAATGTAAAACGACAGAACGAGGCCATCGCTGAACAGGTAGAAGTATTGCGAAAGAAGAATGTCAAGAACCTGTATTTCATAAAAAGAAGATCAATTCTTGGGAACAGACCATGAGGGGACTGTAGATGGAACCCATCCGAACGACTTGGGATTCGACCGAATGTTGAAGAAGTATAAACCCGCTATCAGTAAGATACTGAAGATTAAGTTTCAGGACTAATAGCAAGAACCGTATCATAATAGAAATAAGGTTCTCCCTCTTGCTTTTCGTCTCTTAATTTTGTACCTTTACAGATTTTCTTCCTTTCACTAAGGGGATGTCACGTTATAGGGTGACTTTTTAGATTCATACTTCCTTTAGTTGTTTTATCCTTCTTCAGGATAGTAAGTGCCATTTTTGTTGCTGCGGAAAAGTTTCTGGCTGCATTTTTGACCTTTTACTATAGTCTTCTCGAAAGGTAACATCCAGTTGCCAATGCAGATTATTTTCAATAGACCAATGCTGTCTGATGGCAGAGGAAATTTCGTCCGGTTTGGTATTATCCATTGAAGTTACATAGTATCTTACCTCTTGTGTATATTCTCCTGTTGCCACTATTGTTCTTTCCGATTTTATCCCAACAACAGACTTCAGTCCCACAAGTTTCTTTTTAAACATTTTTTCCATTATAGGTCCATAACTAACTACAGTACAAGTTCTTGTCTCTATCCTTCCATGTCCGGTATTTTGGGACACATGCCTGGTGACTCTATTGATTATTTCGTCTTTATCCTGATAATCTTCAATGATCTGTTTGGCCAGTTGATAGTTTTTCTTCTTGTTATCCTTTATAGCTATAATATAATTTGCGTCACGCTCAATGATGGTCCGTGTTATATCTGTCTGGCAGCCCATCGCGTCAATTGTGACAATGCAATCATTGAGATCCAAAGAGTTTAGTAACAATGGAATAGCGGTAATTTCATTACTTTTATCATCCACCTTCACTTGTCCTAAAGAAATTCCATTGGCAGCGGACCATGCGGAAACCATCCATAATTTGAATCCTTCCTTTCCCGTCGTATGTTCTCCGTCACATTTACTTGGACCACGCATAAGTTTGCCATCTATAGCTATAACCCCTTTCACCTCCTGACAGACTTGTTTGACCCAATTACGGAAGATCAATTCAAAATATTCGGGCTTTATGATTATGCGACTTTTGAAAAAAGCAATTTTGGCATTGCCAAATTCCTCAATCTCATTCCAGGATTGGGCACCACAAATTACAGCAGCAATGGATATATAGACGATGGTTTCCATTTTATGGACTTTTTTACGGTTCATTCTAGGATCTTCTATTTGTTTACAAAGGTCAATTATCCCTATTTTCATGTTAGTTTATGTTTTATAATATCTTATAAAGATAAGGAAAATAGTCGAAATAAGAAAAAATTAATAAGTTAATAATCAATCATATAAATAGAATGAAAACAGGAGTAGGATAGTAAAAAATATAATGCGTCTACCGTCCCTCACCACGAAAGAGGGCGAGACTGAAACGATGTATGCCGACATTGTTTATAGCGGAACGATTCCGGCAGAACGGCTGATTCGTACAGTTGCCAAGAGAACAGGATTCAAGGAAGGCGTGATAGACGGTATCCTTACGGAATTGAAAGACGATGTGTTGGAGTATCTGGGCGAAGGATACCATGTCGAACTGGGAGAATTCGGTTTCTTCTCGGCCAAAGTGAAAGCCTCCCGTTTGGTGGCAAACAAAAATGACCTCCGTTCCGAATCTGTTGCTTTTGATGGAGTGAACTTCCGTGCTTCCAAGAGTTTCCGGCAGGGGATTCGGGAGATCTGGAACGTAAGAAGTGTGTGGACTTCAACACCTCGCGGAAATGGGACAGGGAAGCCCTGAAGAGACTTGTCCTGCAATATATCCGGCAACATGGTTTCATCACAAGAACTACCTATACGGAACTGACAGGGCGGTTGAAGAATACCGCACTTACCGACCTCAAATCTTTTGCATCCGAAGGAATTATCAAGCGGATAGGACATGGAAACCAGATGCATTTCGTTGCACTGCCGGAAGAGGAGTAGAAACGGACAAGGTGGTGATACCGGGAAAGAATCCGTCGCGCAGCTTTCCCGGTGATTTTTATTTCTCTGTCATCCCATCCAAATAGTGGCTGACAACATCGATCAGATGATGTCTTATCTTACCTGTTTGGGATGCGGGCTGGATGGCGTCGTAGTTAAACTCCCACCAGAAAACTCCTTTGTATTTCTCTTCCATTATCCATTGTATTTTTGGTCAGGATAGTTGCAGGGTTCTCCATGGTGACAAATGCTGATTTGTCAGGAGAAAAGTAATAGGATACGTTAGCCTTGTTATCATATTCTTCCGTCCACCCTTCCTGCAAGAGAGGGAGCATATCGTTATAGCTGAAGTACTCCCCATATTCATTCAATTTGCCTTCTATCTTTGTGTCCGGTGTTAAATTTTTATAGATAAATCCGTAATTGGCCAGACCGATGCAAAGTTTATCGCGGTCGAATACTTCCCAATGCGCCAGTTCTTTCTTTATCTTGTCGAGAGGCGTGTTATGTTTCGGTATATTTCCCCAAATGCCACCTCCCATGTCATAAGTCATGATATTGATCCAGTCTACGTTTGCGACCAGTTTATCGGCTAGTTCTTTGTCATAGATTTGCCAGGAATGAAGAGCCGTTGTGAGGTATAGATGCCTGTCGTCATTGCGTTTCTTCTCCAGGCTGTCCAGCTTGAGTCTTATATTGGACAGGAAATCGGCGTGCAGAGGAAGCTGGAGCTGCTTCTCCCAGTCTATCTCAATTCCGTCATAGTTGTACTTGTCAATAAACTGCATCATCATATGGATAAACTTGTTTTGCCGGTCAATGGAAGATACCTTTTCATTGAATCCCTCTGCGGCAAATGATAGCAGAACCTTGGTCCCGTTTTCATGAGCCTGTTGTATTAGCAGAGGTATTATTTCGACATTCCTGTCTTTTATATATTGATGTTCTGTTACCAGTTTCCTTGTAATTTCTTCTTGCGGGCAGGTGAAATCCTCCTGATTCCATTGAGGGGCTGCCATCAGGTAAATATACTGGAACTGGCGGTAATCAATCTGCTTTACCTTTTCAGCGCTTTTTAACGAACGTCCGGTCAAGTAGGTTGAGTGAGTAAAATCTTGTGCATACGATTGGCAACACACGAGTGATAGTAATGCGAAGAATAATACTTTTTTCATCGTCTTGTTTTTCTGTTTATAATTGTAAAAAGAACACGGCTTTCCTTTTGTAGGGGGAAGAAAGCCGTGTTGAGGGTGTCAGAGGTTATAGAGGTTGCCCGTAGCGGTTGTCTACGAGATATTCCAGCTTCGCGGCCATCTTTTTTACTAAATCCGGGTTTTTATCTGCCACGTTATTCTTTTCCGAAGGGTCCTTGGTGATATTGTAAAGCTGCGGTTCCATGCTGTTTCCCAGTTCAATGTTTACAAACTTATTGACAGCGGGGCCTTTTCCGGGACGAATATATTTCCATTGCCCGTCGGTAATCGACAGATTATTGTGGGCATTTTGCAGTACCAGCCATTCGCGCCCTTTCTTCTCCTTGCCTGTCCAGGCTTTCAGCATCGGCTGACTGTCCGGTGCAGCTCCTTCGGGCAGACGGAAGTTCATCATTTCGGCAAAGGTGGCAAACCAGTCTATCTGGCAAACCAACGCGTCCGAAACGGTTCCCGGACGGATAACGCCTTTCCAGCTCCAGATGCAGGGCACGCGTGTGCCTGCTTCGTAAGCGCTGTACTTTCCGCCACGGTAAATGCCGCCGGGCTTGTGGTTACCCAGCAATTCTACGGCTTGGTCTTTATAACCGTCATCTACTACCGGGCCATTGTCGCTGGAGAGGATGATTAATGTATTCTTGTCCAGTCCCAAGCGCTCCAGTGTGTTCAATATTTCTCCTACTGACCAGTCGAATTGCAGCAGGCAATCGCCGCGAGGCCCCATTCCGCTTTTTCCTACAAACTGGGGAGCCGGTACGCGGGGAACATGCGCATCTTGTGTGGCAAAATACAGGAAGAAAGGTACATCTTTATGGTTCTCGATGTAGGAAACGGCTTTGCCTGTCAATGTTCCGGCTATTTCTTCATCCTTCCAGAGAGCCGATTTTCCGCCTTTCATATATCCGATACGCGAGATACCATTTATGATACTCTGGTTGTGTCCGTGGGAAGGGTGCATTTTGAGCAGTTCAGGATTATCTTTCCCGGTAGGCTCACCGGGGAAGTTCTTCTGATAAGAGACCTGAACCGGGTCGTTAGGGTCGAGATTGACTACCCGGTCATTTTCTACAAAAACGCAAGGCACACGGTCGCCTGTAGCTGCCATGATAAACGAATAATCAAAGCCGATATCACCGGTTCCCGGTTTCAACGGTTGGTTCCAGTCCTGTTGCCCGTTCTTGTCGCCCAGTCCGAGATGCCATTTGCCTACCACTCCGGTACTGTATCCGGCTTCTTTAAACATATCCGCCATCGTGTAGCGTTCCGGGCGGATGATAGAAGCGGCATCTCCGTCGGCTATTCCTGTTCCGGCTTTGCGCCAGGCATATTCTCCTGTCAGCATGGCATAACGGGCGGGCGTGCTGGTGGCAGCCGCGCTATGTGCATTGGTGAAACGCACACCCATTTTTGCCAGGCGTTCTACGTTGGGAGTATGGATGGTTTTGGCTCCGTTGCAACTCAAGTCACCGTAGCCTATATCATCCGCATAGATGAAGACGACGTTAGGCGTACCGGGGAGTTTGGCTTGTGCACAGACTTTGGTTGCAAAGCAGGAGGTCAGTGCTAACGGCAGCATATAGAGTTCTTTTTTTCATGATTCTTTTTATTTAAGTGAGTATGCGGTTAATTCTTGTCCATTTGGAAGGTCTTTCCTATAACATCCAGCAATTTGTGCGGACTGTCGTCTTTGGCATCCATGAAAAGCTGCCAGATAATGACGCCGCCAAACTGGTTATCTTTCACATATTGGCATTTCTCGCGAATCATCTCCGGGCCGTTCCAATAAGTTTTCCCGTAATGGTTCATTGATTCGATGCCGGATACTGTACTATATTCCGAGAGAATATTAAAGTAACGGATGGCGCCTGTATCATCGGCGGTAGCCAGATTTTCCCACGTGAACCCATAGAAAGGAAGTCCGCCCAATAACTTCTCTTTGGGGGTCTTGAGGGTAGTATTCCAATACGTCAGGTCACCGGTGAAGTTAGCCATAGTGGCATCCGGTCCGGGGGCGTTTGTGAAACTGCCTTTCGAGCCGCCTTTAGGCACATAACGGTCGTAGGACATCAGATTGAGGAAGTCAAAATACTGTTGCCAGTCCACTCCATAATTCAGCCATGTAGGGTCGGCTGTTGCCGATGTCATGAGCCATTCCGGGTGAGCCGCTTCTTTGGCTTCATATAATTCCTTAAAGAATTCCATCAACACCGGTCTGTACTGGTTCCACCACGGAGCTCCCTGGTCGCCCGAGTATTCTTCATAGTCAATGTCAAATCCGTCCAATTCATATTGCTCCACGAAGTTGATAATACCTTCGACTAATTTAGTGCGTGTGGAAGGTTCTTTGATGGCATTGGTAAATTCTTTGGGAGTGTTCTTGCAGAGAGAAATCAGCACTTTCACGCCGTTCTTCCTTGCCGTATTCCTTGCTTCTACGATATGGCCGGCCACCTGTTCCGGATTGAGCGTTCCGTCGCTCTTCACTTTGAGAAAGCAAATGGCTACATGAGTCAGGTATTCCCAATGAATATGGGAGAGCTTAGTGTCATACTGGAAGTCATTAAGTGGCAAATACCCCAATACTACCGGTTTGTACAGTTCCGGTTCGGGCTCCTGCAAGTCCGGAAGGTTGACTGTGTACACCACTTGGCTTCCGTCGGCGGTGGTCACTGTAAACTCTTGGGTATTATTCCACAAAGCGATGCTTTGGGGGTCGGGGGCAATGGTAGCCCCTTCTGCCAATTGGTAGCTTACCCCTGTAATATCTGCTGAGAAATGGATACCGCTCAGGCTGATGACACGGCTGCTTTGGTCAATGGTGCGCCGGTAGTAAGACCCTCCGCATTGGATGATAAAGCTTTGCAGAGGTCCTGCATTTGTCACCGGAGTTTCCTCCGATGACGAACTGCTACACGAGGTGGCGATTAGTATAATCCCTATCACCATCCCCATCATTTGATATATACTTTTTTTCATATTGTTTCTTCTATTGTTACTAAACTGACCTATTCTTAATCTCCCCATTCATAGTTCGGAGTATATTCCCACCAGTCATAAGTAGCTTCCGAAATGTTGGTTCCTATATATACCAGTGAAGTGGTGCCATATTCAACTCCGAACGTACCCCGATAAGTTGTGCAAAGTTCACCGTCCAGATACCAGGCAACGTTCATATTGCCATCTTCGGCCTTCGTCAGTGACAAGCCGAGGGTATAGGAACCTTTCGATTTATCAAAGGATTTCTGAGCCAGTTCCGAATAAGGCAAGGTGCTGTAATTTGTCTTTCCGGTAGCCATGTTCAAGTGCCAGCGTATCTCACTTCCACCGCTATAAGTGAAGAAAATTACCGCTTGTGCGTCAGCCGCCATTTCTTTGATGTGGAATGAGTAGTAGCCCGGTTGCATACCCGCTTGGGTGACGCGTCCCACCTTACTGTAAAATCCTGCATCCGAGAAGGAACATGTTCCATTGTTCACATTCCAGTTCTTGCCTTCGGCGGCATCAAAGATGTGACGTTCGGTTCCGTTGTATGCTTGTTGAATCGTTATTGTCCGTACAACAGGTGCGACGCCTGGAATTGCTTCGCTGGCAAGAGTGAAGGTAGCTTTGCGAATGGCTGTTCCTGTGTTTTCATTCAATGTAACCGTTAATGTTCCGTCACCGTTGAATGACGTGGAAGAGAATGAATACCAGTCTTGCAGGGCATCCTCTTTGGCGACTGTCCATGTTCCGTTGGAAATCACTTGGATTTCAATGCTATGAGCTTCATAACTTTCACGGAATGACGTCTTATCCGGGTCAATCTGAATGCCGTCCTGAGTTATCTTGACGGTCTGCTGTGCCACGTTATGACGGTCATATAATGTCACCGTTCCATAACGTTTCTCACTTGGATTTGATATGGCGGTTACCGTTAAAGTACCATCGTTCGTACCGCTTGCCGTACCTTTAATGGAGAGCCAGGCTTCTCCTTCGGTCACTTTGGCTGTCCAGTTCTGATTGGCAAGTACCTTGAATGTGGCTTCTGCATCGGCTTCTTCTTTACTCAATAATATATCATCTGCATTTTCCGTATTCAGATAGGCAATACCTTTCTGGATGACAGTAATCCATTTGCCCACCCAATAGTCACTTTTGACGGTAATGGTGTCTGTACGGTCGTCCAGCTCCGTGTTTGCTTTATATTGGATGCTGACGTCGAACGTTTCGCCGGCTTCTCCTTGTTCGGGAGATATGGAACACCAGTCGGGATGGTCACTGTATACCATCCACTGTTCCGAAGACTTGACCTGAATCTTAATCGCTTGCGGATTAGAAGCAGGCAGATTATAGATATCTTTGGCCCGATACCGCAAATCTACGATTTTCGTTGCTTCGTCATCCGTGCACGAATGCATCAGCAATGAAGTTCCAATAGCCAGTATGCACCAAACGGCATACCAACCGGTTTTATATTTATTCAAGATATCTTTCATGGTTCTTCTCTTTTTATGTTATCAAAGATGGGTAAACAAACTTATTCAACCGGAATGACTTCAAAAGAACTGATAGTCATCGAAGCTGTAACCGTAGAGCTTGCATGGAAGCCGAAATAGAGTGTGTAGCCGACTTCTATAGCAGAGATGTCTATTTCAACTGTGTCCATCACTTTTTCATCATTCAGGAATACATCATAGGACGCTTTGTTCGCATTATTCTCCAGAGGCTTGATTTCTACTCTTAATGTATGCATTTTATTCCTGCTATCCTTATTCACTTTGTTTTCTATCAGAGAATAGAGGCTACCCGCTATTTGGAATTTGTAAGAGTTAGTGGTGGAGTTTACATTGGGGCCCATCCACATATGGGCTGCGGGTTTGCCGTCTAGGTTCAGGTCAATCGCATGGTCATCCGTAAAATCTGTATCGGAGAATTTCCATTCGTAGATAGCGAACTTTCGTTTGTTTCCTTTCAGGTTGAAGCGGGATGTTACTCTTGCTGTTGTAGTTAAAGTCAGATGTCCGTCTGTATCGACTGTATGGTCCTTTCCGTCATACACGACATCTCCTCCCATCTGGCTGACGGTAATCTCCACAGGTTCAAGTCCTAGTGTCTTATCTGCAGCTTCCAATGCAATAGTTGCCGTGCGTGTGTCGAAATAGTATTCATTCTTCACCGTAGCAGTGAATGTCTTATTATCTTCAGCTTTTTCTAATTCAATCCAGGAAGCTTCTGTGGAAACCTTCCAGTCGATATTTGCATTTACACTATATGTTTTTGTGTTTTGTTCTGCCGTTGTAGTACCAGTGCCGTTACCGGTAAACTCGTATGGGTTTTCCATTTCGTCAAGACCTGCAAATTCGAGGATAAAGCCTTTCTGTATCACTTCATAAGTCTGCTCTTCCAATCCGTTGGATATGGTTACGGTAGCAGTACGCTCTTTTCCGGCGTTGGCGGCAGCTGTAGCTGTGATGGTCACCGGTTCTGCGGAGCCTGTGCCGGCTTCTTTGTCGAGAGTTAACCACATGCTGGAAGACGTTGCGGTCCATGCCTTGTTGGATATAATCTTGAATTCGGCAGTGCTTGTTTCCGAACCCATTTTGTCGTCAATCCATTGCACCACCAGTTTGCTTTTTGCATCCTGGGTAACGGTTATCACAGTTTCCGGTTCATAATTCTCGCCTGCAATGGTCAGCGTGGCCGTGCGTGGCTTTTCTTCCGGGTTGTCAAGGATGTTCAGCGACACCTCGGCAACCAGTGAACTGGCAGAACTCATGGCGGGGGTGGGAGTACACCATTCTTCGCTGCTTGTTATCTTCCACGGGGTGTTGGAACTGATGTTGAAGATAATTGTACGCGGAGATGTAGCTAATACACTATACTGTGGTTGGGCGTCTGTTTCCAGTTTTACGGGAAATTCAGCCTGGGAGTCAATATTCATTTCCTGACATGAGTTCAAGTTTAATGCACACACAACAAATATCAGTTGTAGGATGCTACCTGTCAAAATTCTTTTCATATGGAATCGTATTAAATTATTCATTGTAATAGTTTATAATAATAAGGTCTTTCTTTCATTACCAGCCGTTGTTTTGCGGATACAGGTGTTCATTCTTGAAAAGTTCTTCCTGTGGTATCGGATACAAATACATCCGGTCTGTCCACGTACGGTTCTCATAGAGCATTTTCTGGAAGGACAAGGTGTTTGCCGTTTTTGTAATGGTTACTCCGTTCAACTCTTTTTGGGTGGAATCTCCTATTTTCCAACGGCGGACGTCCCAGAAGCGGTGGTCTTCGAAGGCGAACTCTACACGCCATTCATTGCGGAGTGCCCGGATGAACTCATCCTTGTCGGTGGTTGTGATAACGGGCATTCCAGCGTTGATACGCACTTCATTCAAGGCTTCCAAGGCCGTTGTATGATAGGTGGCATCCTTGTAAGTAACAGAGTTGAATGCTTCTACCATCGACTCTGCATACGTCAGCAATGTTTCTGCATAGCGGTAGATACACCAATGATGCTTGTTCTTTACTTCTGGTCGGGAACAAAGCTGGTTGTTTCCTGAATATATTTGCGCAGGAAATAGCCGGTGGCCGAACCACCTGCATTGACCGGCGCATCATCCTTACCGCCTACGAATGTTTCAATCTTGTCTCCCTTGAAGCTCATTCCGTTGGCTAACACAGTCCAATAGAAACGGGGGTCGCGTCTTTCGTATGGCTTTTGCGGGTCAAACTCCGGGTCGTCACATATCCATCCGTTTTCGGTGAGTGTCACTTTATATCCTTTCACCGTTTCAAAAGCATCTACCAGATTTTGTGAAGGGAAGACTCCTAGCGCGGGTGTGCTGCGTTTTCCTTCGACAAAACGGATGGGGAAGTTGTTTAATTCAAAGTTGTAATTGGCGTCGTTCATGTGGAAGAGCACCACTTCTTTAGAATTCAGGTTATTCGCTTTTTCTGCAGGGTCCAACTCGTATAAGTTCAAATCAATGATGTCCAGAGCTGCTTTGGCGGAAGCCTTCCATCTTTCCGGGTCCATAGAGGGATTGTGCAACAGACTTGCTTTATAAAGCAGGGCCTTTGATTTGAGTGCCATGGCAAATCCTTTTGTGATGCGTCCCGTTTCATTATTAGGCTGCCCTACGTAGGTATCGGGAAGATTGGCAGCCGCGTCGTTACATTCCGACACAATAAAGTCAATCACTTCGTCAAACGGGGTCTTGCCCATAGCGTTGGCCTCTTCCGGAGTCAATACACTTTGGGGCATGGCAATGTCACCGTAGCGGCGTGCCAGTTCAAAAAAGTAGAAGGCTCTTAATACACGTGCTTCATAAGGAAACAGTTTTAACTGCTTGCTGTTATTCTGGAAGCTTGTATCATACTGATAGCGGGATAAGTCCAGTTCGGCAACGGAAACAATAAACTCGTTGGCAGCCCGTATGCCATTGTACAAAGACCAGCAGGCATCAACTGTTTTCAGTTGAGACCAATTGCCGTCATTGAAATATTGTATGGAGGCACCCGTAGCTGCATATTCGGCATCATCCGAACCACAGTCGCGCATCGCGCCACTGATGGCGCCGAAATCCTGCGGCATATACGAATATACGTTCGTCAGCATCTGCTTGGTTTTATTGAAATAGTTGTAGATATACTCTTTCGTATTCAATCCGTTCGTCTCGTCGAACTCTAGGTAATTGCAAGACGAGCAAACCAGTGTCACAACTAATGAAAGAAGGGTATGTTTTAGTTTCATATTCTTATCGTATTACACAGATTAGAAATTAAATTTAAGTCCGGCCCAATATGAGCGGGTGGATGGGTAGGCTGCACTTAACTGCTCCGGGTCGGCAAATCCGATGTTGTCCAGTGAGAATAAGTTCGTTCCTTGCAAATACACTTTTATATCGGCAAAATGGGTAAACCGCTTGGGGATGTTGTATGCTATCTGCAAGTTCCTCAATTTGATGAACGAGCCGTCCTTGAGCCACAGCGAGTTGGCACGGTAGTTATTGGCGTTCGATTGCGTAGTCAGACGGGGCATTGTGGCCTGTGCTGCATTTTCGGGCGTCCAGGGAGTTTCGTTGTCAAGGAATGTTTTGGAGATATTCCCATTATTCACCAAAGGCTTGTAAAGCGGCGAGTCGAGTAAGTTGACTGTATATCCGGTGAGCCCCCGGAAATCGGCGGAAAGCTCAAATCCTTTGTAAGCCGCGTTCAGGTTGAAGCCGAAGTAGAAACGCGGTATATTGGTTCCGTACATTTTCACTACATCCTGTTCGTCAATTTGGTTATCGCCGTTCTGGTCTTTATATTTAAGATCCCCGGACGGCAGGTGGAGAATGTCTGGATCGGACTGTTGTTGATTTCCATCTGATTCTGGAAAATGCCGGTTACTTCCAGTCCGTATTTCTGGCCTACACGGTTTCCTTTCGTATAGAGATAGTCATACTGTTGAAAAGCTTGGTTATCGTTAATGATTTTGCTGTCGACATAAGAAACATTGGCACCTATGGAGTAGCTGAAATCCCTTATTTTATCTTTCCACGTCAACGAAGCGTCGAATCCGTGGTATTCTTGTATCCCTTCATTCACTTGGGCTACATTGATACCGATAATTCCTGAAACTGTATTGGAACCGGATACGAGAATGTTGCTTCTGCGTTCAAAGAATCCTTCACAGTAGAGTGACAGGCGGTTCCGGAGAGCATTTAGCTCAAAACCGTAAGTCGCTTTCTTCGATTTCTCAATGGTCAAGCCGATGACAGGCAGGTCACCTTCGGCAAGGCCGTAGTAAATGCTGGCATTGTTCGTGAAATAATAGTTTCCGGCATTCGCGTTGCTGAAAGATTGCAGGTACAACTCATGGGACATATTGCCGTCATTCCCGGAGATTCCGAATGAACCGAACAGTTTCAGATGGTCAACGTAACTTCTGACTTTCCCGAAAAACTTTTCATTGGAGACAATCCACGCTCCCGATACGGCGGGGTAAAGTTGAAAACGTTCTCCCTTGGGCAGATAAGCTGTGCCGGAATAGTTCATCACGCCGCTCAACGTATAGCGGTTGTCGTATGTATATGTAGCTGTCACAAGTGCCGACTGGCGTTTACTGCTCTTGTTGCGTCCACTGCTGGTGTATGATTGCTGGTCGTAGATTAACGCACTGTTCAGGGAGTGTACTCCTTGATGATGTACATAGCTTATTTTTTCCCTGAAGAGTGGAACGCATAAACAACGACTTGAAATCTTGCCCGTGTCCCAGTGTCTCGCTGTCTTTTCCGGAGATGAGCGGGGTTGTTTTCAATGTTCCGTCACCGGCAATGGCAGGTTGCAGGTCTTTGTAACGATATTCCTTGCTGGAAGCGTCGAACATAGATCCTATATTGTCGAATGCGAGCGACACCTCGGCTGAAAGGCCTTTCAACACTATGTCGAGATTCTGTTTCAATGACATATCAGCCAGCAACTTGCCGTATGTAGTCCGCATATTGCCGGTATCGGTCAGCATAGCCACCGGATTGCCGGTGGTATAAATGGCGTTGCCGCCATAAATGCCGTCCGAATAGCGGATCGGGAAAACTGCGGAAGGGAGCTGGTACAATACATTATAGATATTCATCGGATTGCCGGATTCCTGATTGTTTTCTACGGCATACGAACCGTTCGTCTCCATAAGCTTGCCTGCGATACCTAATCTGAAAAGAGTAGTAGAGGTAATGTCTACATCCACATTGGCACGTAAATTCAGGCGTACATCTGTGGGGGATGCGTTGAAGCGTTTGTCACTTCCGTCAGATTTCAGGAAGGAAGTGTCATGCATATAATCTACCACCGAATAATAGCGGAAACGGTTGCTGCCGCCGTTGAAAGTCAGTGTAAGACGATGATTCAACGCGGTATTGTTCATGCTTTCCTTCCACCAGTCTACATTCGGATATTCTTCAGGGTAAGTTCCGTCGCGAAAAGCGGCAAGTTCCCAGTTGTTATATTTCTCATTCAGTCCGTCCAAACGCAAGGCGGTATTCATGGCCGTGGCATAGGTGTGTGAATCGGCGAACTCGGGCGAGCGGAACTGTGTGTTGATTCCGAACTGGTAGCTTGCTCCTACGGTCAGTTTCCCTTCCGAACCCCGTTTGGTTGTTATAAGAATTATGCCGTTGGCTCCACGTACACCGTAGAGCGCAGAGGCCGCTGCGTCTTTCAGCACTTCGCACGATTCTATTTCGGCTGCCGTGATGTCTTCTATGTTTCGCGGGAATCCGGCTTACAGCACCAATGGATTATGTCCGTGGATGCTTAATGAAGAGACGTTGGTTGCGCTGGAGCCTGTTCCCTGGTAGACATTGAGTCCGGCGATGTGTCCGTAGAGGGCTTTCGACACATCTATCTCGGGCGACTTCAGGAACACATCAGCGCCCAAACCTATTACTGAATAGGGGCTTACAGCTTTCGGGAGCATTATCTGATATCCCAGATGTATGCTGTCAGCCGGAAGAGCGGAGTGGTCTTCATTCATATCCTGTGCAGACACCGTCATCAAAGCTCCTCCGAATAATACTGTCAATATATATTTTTTCATTTTCATGTATTTAAGATTATGCGTGTTTACCAGCCGGGGTTTTGTGTCATACCGTAGGCTTTATTAATCTCGTTTTGTGGTATGGGTTGCAAATACCACTTCGTGTCCCAGTTGGAAGACCAGTATCTGGTTGTCGGCAACTTGAATACCTCTTTGAAAGTAAATGCAGTCGGATTATTGGCATCGTTTCCTGTGGTAACAAGTCCGTAGAGTGTCTTTTGAAGTCCTCTGCCATCCCGCGGCGTACCATGTCGAACCAGCGGACTTCCTCGAAGCCAAACTCCAATGCACGTTCTTTCAGGATAGCAGTCAGGAACTTTTTTCTTGTCCATGCCGGAAGTGGGGATGGCTGATAATCCTACCCGGGCGCGGACTTGGTTAATGCAGCTATAGGCTGTTGCCGTAGGACCGTTGTTCACTTCATTCAGAGCTTCTGCATAACTTAGCAATACTTCGGGGAGGCGCAGATAAGGCCATTGTACCGGACGATTGTCGCGTACTCCTTTGTCCGTCAAAATAAACTTCATCATAAGGAATCCTGTACCGTCATTTCTGTAATTGGGATGATTGGTATATATCGGCGGGGGAGTTCCGTTGAAATATTTATCTCCGGGAACGGCTACCGTCTCATAAAGTCGGGGTCGCGAAGAGGTGTTCCGTCAGCATCGAAGAACGGTTGTTTGGACGGGTTACTCCAGTTGAAGTTTTCATCAAAATCCTTGCCATCCGCCCAGGGGAACATATTCACGTAGTTCAATGTGGGCCCCGAATAATAACGTTGGTCATAAATATTCTGGTGGATAGAAGGGGCATATCCGCGTCGGACGGAAATCAGGACTTCAGTGCCGCCTCTGTCATAATATCCCGAACGGTAGGCGAGACGGCGCGCTTCGGGAGTAGCTTCCGTCGGCATAGTCAACCCGTATTCGCCATTCAGGTCTAGTGCTTTCATAAAATCATCGCAGGCCGTCACGACATCTTTCCAACGCTGTAAATCATAATTGCCGTAGCACGTGTATTCATTGGCATCTTCTCTCCACTTCGGACCGTTGAAGGTGGGACTGGCGGCAAAAAGCAGGACACGGATTTTCAAACCCATCGCGCCGGCTTTCGTCATGCGTCCGTCGTCTATATCCTTTGTTTCCAGTTCAGGTAAGGAATCGCTTCGTCCAAAAGCCCGATGATATGTTTGACAGTGGCGTCAAATGTGGCACGGGGAAAATTCATATCATCGTTGGGGTCGACATATGTTGTCAGAATGGGCACTCCGCCTACATAACGTAACATCTCGGCATAGCTTAAGGCTATCAGCGTCTTTGCTTCGGCAATCCGTTCATTCCGTTCCGCTTCGGTCATGTTGGGGACTTTGGGCAGATTTTCGATATAGAGGTATGCATAACGGATGGCATGGTATTCCAATTGGGAACCGAAACGGTAGGCTTCACATCCCTGTAAATTTGAGGCGATATTGGGACTTAGCATACCATTATAATATAGATTGACAGGCCCGTCACTACTCATATTCCGATAGCTGCTATACAAATCTGTCAGTGCTTCAAGAATGTTTACTCCCAGTTTGTTGTATCCGGCTCCGGACTTGGTTGGAAGTCCGTAAGGCAAATAGCAATAGGCTTGTGTGAGCACTTTGTCCGCATTGGCTTTGGAGTTGAACATAGAGTCAAGCGTAGCACCGGAACTTTCCGGTTGATCTCCTAAAAACTTATCGCCGAAAGTAAGGTCCGAACAGGCAAACAGGCTTACTCCGATTGACCAGACGGATAGTATTTTAATCATATTTTTCATCTTGTTCATTATTAGAAGTTTATGTTAATCCCTAAACTATAAATCTTCACTAGCGGGTAAGAACCGTTATTGTTACCTAAACTTTCCGGATCCATGATATCCAGTGGGGAGAAAGTCAATAAATTATATCCGCTTATAGACAAACCGAGCGTATTGGCACCAATGGCTTTCAGGAAACGTTTCTTGGAGAAGGTATATCCTATGGAGATTGTTTTCAGGCGGATATAAGAGGCATCGCGCAGCCAGAGAGTCGAGTTCTCGGAATTCCATGTCTCGGAAGTTTCTGCGGCACGCGGATATTTGGCGCCCAACTGATTTTCGGGAGTCCAGCAATCTTATAGAAGTACTCCAATAAACCGCGTTTGCCTGTATTGGTGAATGGAATACGGTATTCTATCTGAAGCATCTTGTTCACATTCGTGGCTCCGGACCATTGCATGGAGAAATTGAAACCTTTGTAGTTGAAACCGGCATTTAATCCGAATACATATTCGGGACGTTCGGCGTAACCTGTGGTCATTCTGTCATTGCCATCCACCACCTTGTCACCATTCAGGTCGGCGTACATACAGTCGCCGGGAGCGACACTGACAGCAGGTTGCGGCAACGCCGGATTCAGTTTCAGATTGCCATTCTCGTCCTGCGTGAAGTCACTATACTGATAAAGACGGATATACTTGTAAACGTTGGTGGAACGTCCTACCGAACCGCCGGTTTGATTCATGTAATCAAATTCGTTGGGGACTTCATCCATGTAGAGAATCTTGTTACGGGCAAATGACATATTTGCGTTGATATAATAACGGAAATTGTTTTTAAGAGTCTCGTCCCATCCCAATGACAGCTCATAACCATGATTGTCCACTTTACCCAGATTCAGGTTGGGTAGTCCGGTTGCTATAATGCTTGGAGTCGATTTAGGAGATATCAGAATACCAGTACGTTTCTCGTAGAACAGGTCTGCGGTTAATGACAGGCGGTTTCTCAACATTTTCAGCTCAAGCCCGTAGTTCTGCTTGTCGGCTGTTTCCCAAGAGACTTCCGAGTTTCCCGGCACTCCCATTGCATATCCCGGAGCACTTACAGGATTGGATACGCCGAAACTGTATTCTCCGCTTTGTGTCCATGTGCTGGGCATATACATGAAGCGGGTATTTGTTCCGGTGTCACTACCTACCCGGCCATACGATGCCCGCAGTTTAAAATAATCAAGCCATCGCAAGCTCTTCATGAAAGGCTCTTCCGACAGCACCCAACCTATGGAGGCGGCGGGGAAAAGTCCGTAGCGGGTTTTTCCGGGAGCAAAGTTCTCTGAACCGTTATATCCCATATTGACATCTGCCGGTAGCGGGATTTGTAACCGTATGTAGCGCGTCCTACGAAACCTACATAGCCACGGGGCAGATACTGAAACTGGCTACCGTGCCGTCTGCATATAATGGATAATAGTTGCGGGACTGGTTGTACAGGAATAGAGCGCTCACTTTATGATCTCCGAATGTGCGGTCGTAGTTGAGGCGTCCTTCAATATACCAGTTGCGGTCGCGTTTATATGATTCAGCATACGACAATGGGGTGGAAGCATCACCGTCGCCACGACCTACATAAACAATGGTTTTATCAAAGTCCGGGTCAGTCTGGGACAGGTTACTGTTTTCCAGGGTCGATTTGTAATAGATGAATTGTGATTCTACATTCCCCCTGTGCGATTCTTGTTCAGTTGGAACTGATTGTCATAGGAACCTTTGATTGAAACGGACAGCCCTTTGGTAAGCATATCGAGCTTTTGGGTAATATCCACATCCATATTTAGGGTCGTCACATACTTCTGCTTTAACCGGTTCCCCAGTAAGTACGCAGACCGTCTACATTTGCGCCCCCCACCGGCGTATAGCTGACAGGTACAATCGTGCGTGTTCCGTTTACAATGCCAAGTCCGGAAAAAGGAAGTGCCCAGATTTGGGTATAAACAAACGGGTTCTGTATATCTTCCGTTGTGTTAGGCTCCTGTTGCTGACCGACATTGCCACCGATATTTAATTTCATGGTAGTAGTACGGGTTAGCTGGAAGTCCAGATTGGCGCGATAATTATACCGGTTGTACTTATAGTTGTTATTGTAAGGGAGTTCGTTGAACTGTTTGAGGATACCGTTCTGATAAAGATAACCGATAGATACAAAGTACTTCACCGCATCCGTTCCGCCTGAAATATTGATATTGTTTTTGGTTTGCAGGAAGAAATCGTTGTATAGGTAATCAGACCAGTCTATACTGGGATGCAGCGGGTCTCCGCCTGTATGATAGGCTTCGATAGCTTCACGGGTGAAGAACGTAGACTTGGCGGCACCGTCATTCTGCTGTTTCATATTCCAGAAACGGGCAAATTCATAACTGCCTGTCTGCTTGACAAAGGATAGCGGTTGCTGCACACCCGTGAGGGAGCTGACATTAATCGTCGGTTTCCCGTTCTTTCCACGTTTGGTAGTTACCAATACTACCCCGTTCGCACCGCGTACTCCAAATACAGCCGTAGAAGATGCATCTTTCAAGATAGAAAGATTCTCGATTTCATTCGGGTCGATTTGTGAGAAATCCCGTTCCACGCCATCTACTAATATCAATGGGGAAGAGGATGCGCTGGATAAAGAACCGACACCGCGTACATATATGGAAGCGGCGTCACTACCCGGTTGCCCGGAAGTCTGCACGGTAGAAACTCCCGGCAGTGAACCTGCCAGTACATTGGTAATGCTGGCAACAGGAGATTTTATCAGTTCTTTGGAGTCAATCGAAGACAGGGCACCGGTCAACGTTGCTTTGGATTGTGTTCCGTATGCGATGACCACCACTTCATCCAATGCTTTCGAGTCATCTTCAAGCAGGATATCAATCTTTTCTTTTTTTCCCTACTATCTGTTCCTGTGAACGATAACCGACAAACGAAAAGACTAATACCGATTTTTCATCCGGGACAGTAATGGTATATTCACCATTTAAATCCGTAATGACGCCAACCGAGGTGCCTTTCACCATAACGTTTGCACCGATCACTTCCATTTTACTCGCATCAATAACTTTACCGGTTATTTTAATCCCGCTTTGCGCGAAAGTGTTGGTGATGCCACCGACAAAGAAGAGTAAAGGAAGAATAAAGAGACGAATCCATCTCCGCCATTGTTTTCTACATTTTCTTTTCATGTAATAAAATTTAATTAGATTAACAACGATGATCTTTGAAAAACTCTATCCTCGACCGGGTTGAGAAACTTTTCAAAGAAACTTCTCTGCAAATGTATCACTCTGATGATTGCGGGATGTTTCAAAATCATCGTATTATATCTTGTTTTGTTCAAAAAGCGATTTTATCACTACTTCCGGGGACTGTAAACCGGGATTATTACAGTCTTAAAATGTATGTTGGTTAAAACAATATTCTTTCTGCCGGAAAGAATGGCAGTATAGGTTATTTTCTGAATATTGCCGGGGTAAGCTCCATGCAGACTTTTACTGATGTATAAATATTTGAGTGGCAGGTCGGTTTGCTGGCTCTGAACTGATTTTTGAACTATTTACATACAAGATATATATAAAAATGTTACTTTTTGTTGCTGAAAGCATTTCAATTCAAACCGTAATAAGTCCTACTTATGAAAAAAGATCCTTCTAACTTTGCTATTCATTTATATCATAAGCGGTTTTATACTTCCTGTTCACGCGGTGCATTATTATTATAAGCAAATAGCTTTTGGGAGACGGCTTATCTTCTACGGTTTATTGTACATTGGTAGATAAGCAAGGTTTCATTTGGATAGGAACACAGGCGGGTTTAGGAAGGTTTGACGGATATGAGTTGAAAAGTTATGTGCACGATCCTGACAATCCTTATTCTCTCCCTGATAACCTGATTTATAATATTGTAGAAGATAAACAGCATAATATCTGGGTGTTGACAGAAAGGGGGATTGCCTGTTATCAACGTCAAAGTGATAATTTTATAGTCCCCACAGACGAGAAAGGAAAAAGGATCATTGCTTTTTTCTTTCTGCCGTTCCGCTGAAGGTATGTTTTTGGTTCTTATAATAAGGTGTATCATTATAATTATAAAGACTCTTCACTCCGATTGGTACAGCAATTCAGCACAACCCCCAGTTACAGTATTATGGGGCTGGAATTTTGGGATTCGCACACTTTGCTTTGCTGTAACCGTTGGCAGGGCTTACGCCTGTTGGACTTAACCACGGGAGAATGTAAACGTGCTCCGTTTAAGAGCGAATCCGAAATTGTCAGTATGATTATCGATTCACGGAACCGGCTATGGGTCGCTTCGTTTAATAAAGGCTTGAATTGCTTCAGCCATAGTGGTGAATTACTGGCTTCTTACACCACCCGTAATTCTTCATTAAACAATGATATTATTTTAAGCATGGTTGAACGGGAAGGAAACTGTGGATTGGAACAGATGGCGGTGGTATTAATGTGCTGGATTTGGAAACCGGTGAATTTACAATATTGGAGTATATTCCGGGCGAAGAAAACTATTCACTTCCTGCCAACTCTATCCTTAGCCTTCATAAGGATAAAGATAATAATATCTGGGCCGGCAGTGTCCGGAATGGTCTGATTAGTATCCGGGAAGTATATATGAAAACATATACCAATGTGATTCCCGGCAATGCTAATGGATTGAGCAATAAGTCAATACTTTCTCTTTATCAGCAGAATCCCGACCGGATATGGATTGGGACAGATGGCGGAGGTATCAACTCTTTCAATCCTTATACGGAGAAATTCACTTATTACTCTTCTACATGGAAGAACAAAATAACTTCCATTTGCGGCTTTTCTTCGGGAAAACTATTAATATCTGTGTGGGCTCAGGGAGTGTTTGTCTTTGATCCGGAAACCGGCGAGAAAAGCCCTTTTACGATTGTTGACAGAGAAACGACAGAGAGGCTTAACAACCGGGCGAAGATAATCAATCTCTACCAGAATTCTCCTAACACAGTGTTGCTGCTCAGAGACCAGATTTATCAATATCATCTGAAGGAAAAGCGGTTTGATATCATCGATAGGGAAAGAGAGGATGGCTCTATCGGTGCTATGGTACCGGTAGCCCAAAAGAGCGATAAGACTTATCTGAATGATCTCAGGTATATTTATGAATTGGATCATTCAACCAATAAGTTGAGTAAACTGTTTAAAAGCAGGGGAGATACCGTTATTCATTCTGTCGCTCAAGATGAACATGGCAATTTCTGGATAGGGAATAACTATGGACTAAGCTATTATGATGTTGTTTCCAAGACACAGAAACGCATCTCTACCGTCTTGTTTACAACTGTTTCCCTGTTAGCTTATGATAGTCAGGGCAGATTGTGGATAGGAGCTAATAATATGCTTTTTGTCTGGCTTACAAAAGAAAAGAAGTTCATTCTTTGGGGAGAATCGGATGGAGCGTTGTCTAACGAGTATCTTTCTACTTCCCGTTTGTCCAGTGAACAAGGGGACATCTATATGGGGAGGGGTAAAAGGATTGTTGCGTATCAACTGCGAATTGCCTTTTACTACATCCGAACTGCCCCAACTGCAATTATCTGATATTGCTGTGAATGGAGAATCCGCTAATGATAAGTTAAGCGGTAATCCGGCAGGTATTTCCGTGCCTTGGAATAGCAATATAAAAATCGGTATAATGTCGAGGGAGAAAGATATTTTCCGGAAAAAGCTCTATCGTTACCAGATACTGGGACTGAAGGAGGAGTATATCGAATCATATAATCCTGAACTGACATTGCATTCGCTTCCTTCGGGGAATTATGATATTCTTGCATCGTGCACAAACAAAGACGGTAGCTGGACTTCTGGCTATCAGGTGTTGGCATTAACTGTCCTGTCGCCGTGGTATCGGACGTGGTGGTTCATCTGGTGCTGTATACTTCTTGTGCTAGGAGGAACCTTCATGGTATTCTGGATCATATTAAAACGGAAGAAGGAAAAGCTGAAATGGGCAATGAAGGAACATGAAAAACAGATGTATGAAGAGAAAGTGCATTTCCTGATTAATATTAGTCATGAGCTGCGTACACCGCTGACGCTGATTCATGCTCCGCTAAACCAGATATTGAAATCGCTTTCGTCTTCAAATACTTATTATCTGCCTTTAAAGGCAATCTATCGTCAGTCGCAGCGTATGAAAGACCTTATCAATATGGTACTTGAAGTACGTAAGATGGAGGTCAGTGAAAGCAAATTGCAGATACAGCCTTATCTCCTTAACGAGTGGATAAAAGATATTTCGCAAGATTTCGACAGTGAGGCAAACGGGAAGGGCGTATCTATCTGTTATGAGTTAGATGCCCGTATTGAAAAGGTATATTATGATAAAAGTAAGTGTGAGATTGTTTTCAATAATCTGATGATTAATGCATTGAAGCATAGTCCGTCGGATAGTAAGGTTACGATTGTCACAGAGTTGCTTCCGGATACTGAAAGAGTGCGAATCTCGATAGTTGATCAAGGTTGCGGATTGCAGAATGTAGATATGGGCAAGCTCTTTACCCGCTTCTACCAAGGGACGGGGAACAAACCGGAACCGGTATCGGGCTTTCTTATTCCAAAATCCTGGTAGAACTGCATGGGGGCTCAATTGGTGCACGAAATAACCTCGAACACGGAGCTACCTTCTTCTTCGAACTGCCTTTGAAGCAGAATGAGAAAGAAATAGTCCGTCTGCCTCAGAATTATCTGAATGAATTGATGCTTAATGATAGCAGCTTTATTTCTTCTGATGCTGAGAACTTTGATACTACGCCCTATGTTGCACTGGTGGTAGATGATAATCAGGATATGGTTCATTTCTGGCTAAATCATTGAAGAGCTATTTTAAACATATTTACGTTGCTTCGGATGGTAAAGAGGCTCTTCAACTGGCCGGGAATCATAATCCGGATATTATTATCAGTGACGTAATGATGCCTCGTATGAATGGTTATGAATTATGTAAATCCATTAAAGAGGATATAACGGTGAGCCATATTGCGATTATTTTACTTACTGCGAGAGATGACAAACAAAGTTTGCTGAACGGTTATAAGAATGGGGCGGATGGCTATATAACGAAACCTTTTGAGATAGATATGCTTATGGCACTTGTCCGTAACCGATTGAAAAGCAGGGAGTATTCCAAGAAAAAAATATATGAGTCTGGGGTCTGTCCCGACACCGGAAGAGACGACTTTCAGCCAGGCTGACGAAACTTTCTTACTCCGGCTGAACAAGATTGTTATGGAGAATCTGGCTAATCCGGACTTGAATACTCCATTCTTGTGCCAGACAATCGGTATGGGAAGAACCTCACTTTATAATAAATTGAAGACTCTTACCGGTATGGGAAGTAATGATTATATCAATAAGCTCCGAATGGAAAAAGCGATATCGTTCCTTATTAACAATGATATGAGTATCACAGAAGTTGCGGAGAAGGTGGGATTTAGTAACTCACGTTATTTTAGTACTGTGTTTAAACAATATACCCAAGAAACTCCAACAGAATATAAGCAAAAAGATTATCCGGGAAAGAAAGGGACAGTAGTTCGTTTACCTCAGTGGAAGTGTAATTCAAACTCTGTCTGGTTTCTATTTTGTTTTAAATCTCAGCAAATATAATTTTTTTCTTTGTGTTTGAAAAGTAAAAAAGGATTATATCGTTAATGGCATCATTGTGACGCCTCAAAGGAGTCAGACGGTGAACAGTTTATGAATGGATCTGTTTAACTTGCGCTCGCGTGTCTAAAACGCACTGTAATCATTCATCTTTAAATGATATTGTGACCGGAAATTTGTATCTTAGCGCCATGTTGGGTTGCTAATCCGAACCATATATGTTTGTATAATACTTCTAAAATAAAAAATGATGTTTCAGAAACTTGTAGCTATAGAACCGGTGAGCTTGGTTCCGGCGGCCGAAAAAGCGTTGTATTCATTTGCAGATCAGGTGGTGATGTATCCTGATATACCTGCGAATGATGATGAAATAATTGTCCGTATCGGAGGTGCTGATGCGGTGCTTTTTGAGTTATACCTCCCGTATCAACCGATATGTACTCGAATGTTGTCCGAATGTGAAATACATTGGAATGTGTTGTTCACTCTATTCTCCCGAAAGTGCCAATGTCGATATTCGTTATGCCAATGAACGAGGTATCACGGTAACAGGTATCCGGGATTATGGTGACGAGGGAGTGGTGGAATATGTAGTCAGTGAGTTGGTGCGCTGTTTGCACGGCTTTGGACAGGAACCGTGGGAAGAATTGCCTCGTGAGATCACCGGATTGAAAGTCGGAATAATCGGATTGGGGAAGTCTGGCGGCATGATAGCGGACGCCTTGAAGTTTTTTGGTGCTGATATTTCATATTATGCCCGCAGTGAGAAAGAAGCGGCTACTGCCAAAGGATATCGTTTTCTGCCATTGAGGGAACTCCTTTCAGAGAGTGAAGTCATTTGCTGCTGTCTTAATAAAAATACGGTTTTACTGCATGAAGAGGAATTTAAGCAGATGGGTAACCGGAAGATTTTATTCAATACCGGTTTATCACCGGCATGGGATGAGACTGCTTTTACTGAATGGCTGGAAGGTGACAACCTTTGCTTTTGTGACACGATAGGCGCATTGGGGGATGAGCAACTTCTCAATCATCCGCATGTACGTTGTATGCAGGTGTCTACTGGCCGCACGCGTCAGGCGTTTGACCGCCTGAGCGCAAAAGTACTGGCCAATCTGTCAGAATACAATGGGTGAAGCGATATTAATCAGGGTGCTCACTACTGACCACCCTGCAATATCCGATGTAGCACTATAAATGTCTACTACGGCATGCACTTGGTCATTTTTGATTTCTACTCTTTGCGTATCTCCTACAAATCCGGGAGTAGACTGTATAGATACCTGCATATTCTCCGGACCGACAGAAGCCCGTGAGGCGGCAACTGTAACATTCACTTTCGTTGGAAAGAGGCGAATAGCTTCCGCAGCACTTCCGGAGAAGACGGTACGCTGCTCCGTTTGCAAAGAATCATCATAAACGGGAGTTCCTTTGAGTCCATTCGGACCTTTTTCATTGAAGAAGCGAGCCGTCGTATTTCCCATCAGGGAGGCAGTTCTTAAAACATCGAATCCACCGGTAGCTCCGGATGCGATATAGATTCGTGTGCCATTTGACCTTGGCGGTTTCTGTCACTTCCCGATAGAATGCCTCATCTGCCAAAGCACCGATAGACAAAGTAACGACAGACGTTCCGTTTCTCAATGCCGGCAAAGCCAATTCCCGCATGGCGGCAGGAGAGGCCGATTCTACCAGATAATCAGGCTTTAATGCCAATAACTCTTCCAATGTGGCGCAAGCAATGCAAGGCTTTCCATGTTGCTGCATTTTATGAACGATGTGCGCTGCTTTTGATGCCGTACGCGAATAGACACCTACCAGATTATAATCTGGCAATAAGCCTTTGACAACTGCATCCGCAACGATTTCTGCAAGTCGTCCACATCCTACAATGACTAATCTTTTCATGCAACAAAGATAATACTTTTTATTGGTAAGAGCTTTAGTTGCTAATATTGTATTCGAATATCAGATAACATACTAGCAGGTACAGGATAAGGAACAAAACAGTTCCGATTCTCATTTTCAGCTCTTTCCGGGTAGGATGCAACCATTTTATAATCCGTGTGCGCAGGGTTTCGGGCGGATGTCTGAATAATCCTGCAAGTTCCTCAAAAGGTCTTGCAGGCGTAGACTGTCCGCCTGAAATCATCTCTGCTGCCCCAACCTTCCTCTGAACCATCGGGTTTTGGGGTATCTTTCCGCTATCCGGTCTTGCAGCTGCTGCAAGGAGAGAGATTCGGGATTGTCTTCGTATTCCTGTTCGTAGTATATCATGCCTGTGAATCCGCCTGTGAATCCATGTATACCTTTCCATTTGGTCATGTAGGAGCATTTGACGATGTATTTTGTTCCGGTGGCATCAATAATCATATCACCTTTCCACCCGTTGGCTTCTTTTAGCATATCGAGTTTCGTTGTCTTGTTCTCTTTCTCTTTCCAAAAGACATAGACCCTGTTGTCGTTCGGACTGGACCAAAATATCGGGTATTTTAATTTTGCTTTCATCGTTATTCCGGAACAGGATGATTCATGTATAAGTGCTGCTTTATATTTATATCAAGGCTCTTTACATCAGGACTCTTCGATGGGTAATGCCACTTTCAGATTCGGATAACAGTCGCCCAAGCGTTTTAGAAAATCATTGGCAATGACAATGGCCTTTACCGTTTCTTTCGCGTCTACCGGAGTTTCGGGAATGTCTGTGAAAATCAGGCAGGAATAAAGGATGAGTTCAATCGCTTTTCCGTCTGTCTGCAAAGAGAGCTTATAGGCTTTTACATTTTTGCCGCGTGCCTGGGCTTGTGCTTTTATCTGTCCCTCCAAAGGATATACGGTGAGTCTGGAATTTTTGAGTTGCGAAGGTTCGAATATCAGATGCTTGTCAATTTCTCCATCGGTGTCCGTGTCGAACAGGTGCAGCTTATCACCGCTTAATACCAGATATTTGGGAGTTGCCACGGTGGTGAAACGCACGGTTCCCAAAGTGGCCATTCCTTTCAGTTTATCTTTCACCCCGTCTTTGAGGGCATCTACCATATTGTGCTCGGTGTTGGCATAGTTGAAAGCGTCGATAGGGTTTTGCTCCATCGCTTTTTTTAGAAAGGGGAGTTCGGATGTCAGAAATTGGTTCTTGTATTGTGCCGCATTTGCAAATTCTGCTTTGAAATCGGTACTGTCTACTGCCTGAACCTGCTGGGAGATTTTGCTTTTTGTATAAAACCAATATCCCAAAGACAGGATAATGCAGATAATCGGAATAAGCGAATAGATGTTCATGGGGTTTATTTTTAGGTATCCGTACTAATTTTCTTTTTTTTCTCGTTGTTATCCTTCTCTTTTTTTCACCATGCCTAGAAGCCCCAGGATAAAGTCTTTCAGGTAGGATAATATGCCTATGACTATCAATGCTGCAAAACCATAAAAAAAGAAGGCTGCCACCCCATTTGTCCCAAAATGTGGGTTCAGGAATGAGGCTACTAAGTTCTTCTACATTCAGGTCTTCCCGGATTGCTTCGGCATATTCGTCGGAGATGTCATAGTACGTATCGGGTTTTGATTCGGAAAAGAGTACGAGCGTACGTTTGCCGTCTTTCTCGATATATCCTAAATCCAGATGAGTGCCTTCGTCCGTCTTATAATAAGAACTGTCGGGGAGGGTAGCTACTTTCGGGATGTCGTTACTTACAGGAATCCTGATTCTGCGTGCTTCGGCATTACTGCTCATCAAAAGACCGGCTATGACGGTCAGAATAAATAAAATCTTTTTCATAATCATTGTAATTTAACGTGTTAATAACTGATAGAGGAACAGCGTTTGACTGTTTTCTTTGTTTGTAATAATTTACTTTATATGCTTTTTTGATTTAATTGAAAGTTAGATTCCGCACGGTGTTATTTTTTCCAGATAAAGCTGAAACAATCATCCATATCTTCTCTGACGAATGTAATTTCCCAACCTTCATTGTCCTTGTCGGATGGATTTATCGCTTCCGGATAAAAATGATCTTGCCAGGAAGCATATATTTCTTCTTTATCTACCAGGCGGCTTTCATTAGGCAATATACTGTCTAATCGGGCAGTTATGGATGCCCAATTTTTCAGTAATGCCCGTAATTCTAATAATTGTTGTGGTGACGGCGCTGAAGCATTGCCAGCCATTGCAATGACCGTTTCCGCTGAATAAGATGGCAGTTGAAGGGTGGTAAACCAGTTGTAATGGTCATTCTGCCACCAATCACAAACTTTGCCGGAAAAGATGCCTAAATCTTCCACCTTGTATTCTTTTCTCGTTCCCAGTAAAATCGTTACCAGTGTTTTGAAAAATCCCTTTCTTTTCCGCAGTTTGTCTACTTCCATATAGTGCTTGTTTTATAACATTATAACTACCATTCTTTAAATGATAGTGCCAAAGTTATAAAACTATTTCTAAAAAGTAAACGATCGTTTTCTTTTTTATCTTTTTTTTGCATAGATAATCTAGGTGGAAGGGATATGGTATGTATTGAATAATCCAGTCTAGCTTTTTAATAAGGAGTAAATAGCATGTAAATGTTTGGAGAGTAGCTGGGTATCCAATCCGCCTAGGAATGCCATCTCAAAGGACAAGCCCATGTAAATTTGTCGGAACATGACTACCGCTTCCTCAACATTTATATCTTTTTTTTAGTTCTCCTGTTTGTATGGCACGCTGGATGGCGGCACGCCAGTAAGCATAATTGCTGGCTACGAGATTACGGAGTTTTTCTTTTGCATCAGGATCGTATTGAAGCAGTTGAAACAGGAAATGAAAATATTGGGCGTGGTATGAAAACTTTTCTGGCACCACCTTATCTGCATCTATCAACTTGCCTAGCATATCCATCGTTCGTTGTACTCCTCTCACGTATTCGTCTATAAATTCGGCAAATGTACCATTTGTTTCAGTGAATTTGTTACGTGGGTTTTGCGTGCTGAACCAAAATTTATCCACTACGGCAATAAATAGTTCCTGTTTGTTCTTGTAGTACTTGAATATTCCTGCTTTCGACATTCCAAGCATCTTTCCAAGTTCCGCAAAACTGGCTTTTTCATAGTTCACGGACATAAACAGTTTGAACGCAGCTATTAATAAATCATCACGGGTAATTTTCATATTACGGCAGTTTTTATATTTTTCCCCCCGAAAATACTATTTTATCGGATAGCTTGCATAAAAGCGGGCAATAGATTAACAAAAATAAATCAGGAAATGCCGTTAATGAATCAGCGAAAAGTTATTTTTTAGTAAATCACCTTTCATTCCTTTTCCTAATTTATGTGCTGTTTATAGCTGAAATACGAAGATTTTCTCTACATTTGTGTGGTTAATCTCTGTTATCCTATACTTACTAAAGCCTATCCGCCTCATGAAAAAGAACTGTCTACTCTATCTTTTGCTCTTCTTCTCTTGTCATTCAGTCCTTGCTGACGAGCGTCTGGACTCGCTATTGAATGTGCTTGATAAAACGATCAGGAACGCCGATACTTATGTGCAGATTAAAGAGGACAGACTTCGTGAGCTAAAGAAAGAAGCTAACAGGACAGTACCTGTATCTGTAGAACGTTACAACCTAAATAATTCGATTTATCTTGAATATAAAGCATACAGTTCTGATTCCGCACTCCATTATCTGAATGAAAACTTGCTGCTGGCAAGACAGTTGAATGATAAAAGAGAGTACTTAAAATTCAATTGGAGTTATCTTATTTGTTATCTTCCATCGGAATGTATATGGAAGCGGCAGATATATTAAATTCCATCGATCGCCAGACCCTTCCAACATCTCTTTTTGGGGGATTATTATATATGTTATGAACATGTCTATTCTGAAGCGGGAGCCGCACAACCACGATATAAAATGTTTGCTTCCCGCTATGTAAAGTTGAGTCATGTATATCGGGATTCTATGGAGGTTACATTAGATTCGTCTTCGGCTACTTACCTGTGGTTGCGTGAGACACAGCTAAGAGAGGCTGGAAAGTATGATGAGGCTATGGAATTCAGTGACCGCCGGCTCGCAGAAGCTTCTTTCGGCACTCCCCAATATGCATTGGTGGCTTATCAGCGTTTCCGTCTTTTTTGAGAGCATGGGCAAGAAAGACGAACACTTATATTATTTAGTACTTTCAGCTATATCAGATGTACGTTCCGCTATTAAAGAGCAATCTTCTTTGATGGTATTGGCACAAGAACTACATAGCAAAGGAGATTTGAAACGAGCCTATGACTATATCAATTTTTCATGGGAGATATCACAATTTTATAAGACGAGGTTGCGGAGTTGGATGAACATCACCCGCTATCCATGATTAATGGGAATTATCAGGATATTATCAAGCAACAAAATCGGGAACTGCTGATCTATATTACCTGTGTAGCCTTGTTGGCATTACTATTGGTGGTAGCGTTAATCTATATCTACCGTCAGATGAAAGCTCTTTCCATCGCTAAAAAGGATTACAGGAAGTAAATGAACGGCTGTTCTCTTTGAATGAAGAACTCGAAGAAGTGAACCGCCATCTTCGTTCCACCAATCTGGAACTTTCAGAGTCCAATCTCATTAAAGAAGCCTATATCGCCCGTTTCTTTAAATTATGTTCTGTATATGTAGACCGTTTGCAAGCATACAGAAAGCTGGTAAACAAGAAACTGCAACGTGGGCAAGTGGCAGAATTGTTGAAAATGACGCATCTTAGCAATGATATTGTAACCGTTGAAGTGCAAGAATTGTATGCGAACTTTGATTCTGCTTTCCTGCATCTCTTCCCTAACTTTGTGGAATCGCTCAACGAATTATTGTTGCCCGAAGAACAGATTGTCTTGAAGCCGGATGAATTACTGAATACAGAATTGCGTATTTTTGCCTTGATACGTTTAGGAATAAAAGACAGTTCGCAGATTGCAGAGCTTCTGCATTACTCGGTGAATACGATCTATAATTACCGTTCAAGAGTAAAGACCAAAGCACGTGTCTCACGAGATGATTTTGAAGATTTGGTGGCAAAAATCCGTTAATAAAATCTGTGCCGAATCTACCTTTTAATGTGAGCTTGTTAAGTGTTAATATGGTTATTATCAGATAGTTATTCCTTTGAGTGGATTGTGTATTTCCACTTATATTCCCTTTGCTATTTTTTATCGGGGCATTTCCCTCTATTTTTTTGTCATAACCGAACGGAACGAACTGATTCCGCCTTCGGGAGTTCCTTTTTTTATTAACCTTTATAGAAATACAAATGAAAAATGAATTACTGCATTTTTTTTGTTCCGGAAAAAAAGGAAGAAGAACAAAACGCCAGCCTATAAGCTGGATCTGCTGTTGGGCTATTCTACTGGGAATAGTTTGCAACGCTTGCTCTGACGACGATCCTGTGAAAAAGAATCCTTACCTACAAGTAAGTACTCGTGCCATGCTGAAAGAGGTGGTAGAGGTCAAATTCAACAACATTGATGGAAATACCGATATTACTGTCGATTTTGGTGACGGGACGGTCAAGGAGGGGAAAGCTGCCACCTCTATCACTTATGCCTATACCCAGAGTGGTGACTACACACTACACGTTACGGCAGGTCAGTATGAGGTACAGAAGAGAATCCGTATCTATAATCTGTTGGCATTGACGGAGGCGATGAAGCAATTCAGAGAGCCGGATAACAAAAAAGTATGGGTCATGACACACCGGGCACATACGTCCGACAGGACGGTTCCCGAGAATTCAGTCTCTTCCGTAGAGGATGCCATTGATTCTGGAGCTGAAGTGATCGAGTGTGATACTCATGTGACAAGTGACGGAGTAGTAGTGGTTTGCCATGACCAGACGATCAATGCGACTACGAATGGCACAGGTGACATCACGAAAATGACCTATGCGGAAATACAGAAGTACAACTTGAAAGACCGGAACGGTCGGGTGACTGATGAAAAGATGCCTACTCTGGAAGAGTTTCTGAAAGCAGGACGTGGTAGAATCTATTACAATCTTGACTACTCTCCGCGTACAGCTACTTCGCAACAAGTGGTGGATATCGTGATGAAACTGGATATGATGGAATCTGTATTCTTCTACTGTAACAGTGCGCAGAAAGCGGAAGAAGTATTGGGTATTACTCCCAAGGCACATGTGTATACATGGACAGGAAGTCATAAACCGATGATAGGATTACCGGGCAACTACTTCGTGCAATACAGCTACCTGACGAATGGGAAAAGCACTCCTTTGGGAAGTTCAATCAATGATGGAATGCTTGCTACGGTGAATATGCTTCCTGCCAGTGGCAGTAGTGTGTCCGAATGGACGTTGAACGAGACTTATCTGGACGAACTCTTGCAAATCTATCCGATGGTATGTATGATACAGACGGATTTACCAGACTTGTTGATTCCGGCATTACAGGCAAGAGGGCTTCGTTAACTTTATCATCTAATATAAAAATCATCTATTTATGAGAAATATTTATTGTAGAACGTGTACCTGTCTGTTAGGTATATTGCTGATGCTGTTTTCCGGCATCCAGCAAGGGAGCTTCTGGGAAGTGCAGCAGGAACGTAAAATATCCGGTACGGTGATCGATGAAAAGGGGGAACCTGTCATCGGAGCTTCGGTGGTGGTTGTAGAGACAAAGCAAGGTAGCATTACCAATATGGACGGTAAATTTCAGGTGAGTGCTCCGCAGAACGGACATTTAAAAATCTCTTATATCGGTTATGAAACACAAGAAGTGGCTATCAAGGACCGGCAATTACTAAAAATTGTGTTGAAAGAGGAATCCACTGCTTTGAATGAAGTGGTAGTGGTGGGTTATGGTACGATGAAACGGAAAGAAATGACTTCGGCTATTTCGCATGTCGGTGCGAAAGACCTGAATCAAATATCCAGTCTTGATGCTTCCATGTTGTTGCAGGGACAGGTATACAGTGTCTCTGTTTCCAATACGGCTTTGGCCGATCCGAATAGTACGGGAAGTATTCAGATTCGTGGTGTCTCTTCCCGTAATGCAGGTTTAGGACCGTTAATTGTGGTAGACGGAGTGCCGGGAGGTGATATGACGAATATTAACCCTGCCGATATTGAATCTATCGATGTATTGAAAGATGGTGCCGCTTCCGCTATTTATGGTACACGGGGTAGCAACGGTGTTATTCTTGTTAATCTGAAAAGGGAACCCGTGATGGGGAAGTGCATACTACTTACAGTGCTGCCGTCACTTTTAATAAAGCTAAAAAAGAACTCGACATCATGAATGCGGAAGAATACCGTGCTTATCGTACGGTGTCTAATCCACTTTCCGATATGGGAGCCAGTACAGACTGGTTTGATGCCGTAACCCGTTTGGGAGTGACACATATGCACACGTTAACCTTCTCCGGAGGTAATGCGAGGACCAATTATCGCATAACGGCCGATTATCGTAAAGCGCAGGGAATCGACTTGCGTTCCGACCGTCGGGAATATGGTGCGCGTGCTACCATCAGTCACACAACGAAAGATGGCCTGTTTACGTTTGCAGCCAATATGACTCCCCCGTGTCATCGACCGGAACAAGTCAGCCAGTGTGTATGGCAGCGTTATTAAGAATAATCCGACGATGCCGGTTTATGATCCCGAATCAGCTAATGGGTGCTATCGTTTTCCGTCCGGAGGAGATAGTTCGAATATTGTTGAGCAATTGAATGAGGAAGAAAATGGTACGGAGATTAAATTGCTGGAATGGAATGCTACTGCTGCCATTAATTTGCTGCCGTTGTTTAATCCTGCAAACCCGAATATGGTCTTGAAATCGCAGGTTACTGTTTCACAGTATCAGGTGGATAAGTTCAACGGATGGTTCGTACCATCTACTTACGTTCCTAATGTGAATTCGGGCGTTGCCGGAAAAGCGAGCCGCGACTTTGATAAAAACACCAATAACAATCTGGAATGGGTGACCAACTTCTCTACACGTATGAAGGATCACCAAATCCGTGCAATGGTGGGTTATAGTTATAATTACGGTGTAAGTTCGGGTATGGGAGCCGAAAACTGGGATTTCTCTTCCGACGGCTTGACGTATAATAATCTGGGCTCCGGTCTGGAAGCAGCCAAAGAGGGAAAGACCATGATGAGTTCTTATAAGAATGACCATAAACTAATCAGTTTCTTCGGACGTGTTAATTATGACTGGAAAGAGCGCTATCTGTTTACTTTCTCTTTACGTCACGAGGGCTCTTCCCGCTTCGGTGAGAATCATAAATGGGGTAATTTCCCGGCTGTATCTGTCGGTTGGCGTATCTCGGATGAAAAAATTTATGAAAGGATTTTCATGGATTGATGACTTGAAAGTGCGTTATGACTATGGTGTAACCGGTAATCAGGAAATTGGTAACTACCAGTCTTTGGCTACTTATAAGGCTTATGGCTGGTATCAGTATGGCGGTAACAACTTCCATGTATGGGGGCCGAGTAAGAATGTCAATTCGGAACTTCGTTGGGAGAAGGGACACAACCAGAACATCGGTTTGGACTTCTCGCTTTTCAAACACAAGGTGACCGGTTCATTTAACTATTTTCACCGTAAGCAAAGCGACTTACTCGGTAGCTATTCCGTATCGGTTCCACCTAATTTGTTCTCTACAATCTATGCCAATGTAGGTACATTGCGCAATACCGGTTTCGAGCTTGATATAACAGTCAATGCTGTTCGGGCAAAAGACTTTACTTATAGTTTCACGTTAGTAGGTGCTACTAATAATAATAAGTTTGTCAGCTTCTCCAATGATGTGTACAAGGGACAGAAATATTACTCTACCTGTAATATGGCAAACCCCAATAATCCGGGATATTTGCAGCGGATTGAAGAGGGAGAGCGTATCGGTAACTACTTCACATACCGTTATGCGGGAGTGGATAAAAAGGGTGACTGGTTGATTTATGACAAGAAAGGAAATGTAATTCCTGTATCCCAAGGTACGGAAGAAGACAAAGCAGTGACCGGAAACGGTTTGCCGAAATTCACCGGTTCTATGACGCATAACTTCACTTATAAGAACTTCGATTTGACTGTTGCTCTCCGTGGTGCTGCCGGATTTGACATCTTTAACGTGCACGATTTCTATTTCGGATTACAGAGTATGAGTACCAATCAGTTGACCACCGCTTATTCGAAGAATGCACATATCACAACAGGTAAGAATGTGATTACCGACTATTTCATCGAACCGGGTGATTACCTGAAGATAGACAACATTACTTTAGGATATACGATGAACCTGAATAAGAAGTACATCGAAAAGATACGCCTGTTCGGTACAGCTAACAATCTTTATACGTTTACGAAATTTACGGGTGTAGATCCTTCTACATACGAAGTGAATGGACTGACACCGGGTACTTTCGGAGGAGGATACAACTATTATCCATCTGCTTTCCAGTTTATTTTAGGTTTACAAGTAAGTTTTTTAAAAGAAAAACAATTATGAGAATAACAAAATATATTATAGGATTGAGTATGATGGCAGGTACAGTGTTAGGCCTACCGTCTTGTACTGATCTGTCGGAAACGGTGTATGACCGGTGATGTCCAAGAACTATTATAACACGAAACAGGATGTTATCAACGCTGTCTTCCGTCCTTTTGAACACATGTACTGCTGCATCTGGATACGTCATGAGAATGAAGAACTACCGGCAGACCAACTGATTACTCCTACTCGTGGTACTTGGTGGTACGATGGAGGACTGTGGGAAATGTATCATCGTCATCAATATGATGATATCAATCAAGGGGACTGGTTGAGTGAATGGGACAACTTTTATGTAGGCATTGGTCAATGCAATATGGTATTAGATGACTTGGCACAGTTGAACCCATCTAATTTTGGTTTAAGCGACAGTGAATTTGAAAGTTTTAAAGCACAGCTGCGTTGTATGCGTGCCGGGGTTATCTCCGTCTGTTGAATACACATCGCAACTGCATTTTAACGACCACGTCGGATCAGGCAGTAAATGAACTACCGGAAAATCGGAAACAAGTTTCTCCGCAGGTGATGTTCGATTTCATCGAAAGTGAATTGAAAGACTACTGTCTGACAGCTTTACCCTCCAAGAGTGGACAATCTGGCAATGGCAGCCAGCAGGGACAGTTTACCAAAGCTGCTGCGGCATCTTTATTGGTACGTCTTTATCTGAATGCAGAAGTATGGATCGGCCAGGCCAAATGGCAGGAATGTATCGATATGTGTAAACGTATCACTGGGGGAGAGTTTGGATATTATGCAATTGCTGATAATTGGTATGCACCTTTCGATTGGAATAATGAAATGTGCAATGAGGTAATCTTTGGTTTCCCCGGTTCTTATGGACTGACCAGCTGGCATCTGCAAAATGACAGAAGAACGGTTTACTACCGTGGTTTGCCTTATGGTAGTGCATATTACCTGAAGATAGAAGGAAATGGCGAACGGAATCCAAAATATGCGCTTTCACCAAGTTATGACAACCAGCAACCACGAGAACTGTTTGATTATAGCTTGGGAATGGTTACCCGGAAGTTTGCTAAATATCAGGGAGATATACGATATAAGCAATATATAAACACGGGTAATAACACACGCGAAGGTATGTTCTTTCTTGAAGGTAAGATTGCCAACTCTGCTGTCAGTGGAGGATATGCCAAGAACCCGGATAATCAATATGTGATTTATTTGCGTGACCAGGTCGGACGATTTGAGGGAAATGCAGAGTCTGGTTATATCTCCAATCCGGCTTATAAGGAATCTAAGTTGGGCAATGGTGACTTCAACTCCGGGCTTTACTGTGTGAAGTATCCTTTCTATCCGTTTACCGGAGGTTATTATATCGAATCTGACTACACGGAGATTCGTTTGGCCGAGATTATTTATTCGCAGGCTGAATGTCTTCTCCGTCTCGGACAGGCGGGCGAGGCTGGCAAGTTGCTGAACAGCGTACGTAAACGCAACTATGAAAACTTTACAGCGAATATCGCTTATCAGCCGGAAGGTAACGTTGTGCTCGATCTGAAAGAAATGTTGGATGAGTGGGGACGGGAATTTCTGGCGGAAAGTCGTCGACGTACAGATCTGATCCGCTTTGACAGGTATCAGGAAGCATGGTGGGATAAACCACGGGATGCAGACGATCATTATGAATTGTTCCCCTTGTCGCAGACGCAACTGGAACAGAATGAATATCTGAAACAGAATCCCGGTTATCCGGATATTTCCCGGTGAAATCGGTGAATTTGCGATTATTCTTATCTAATGTACAAGTTAAAAAAGAAAGAAAATGAAAAATAGATTATTCATAATATCGAAGCTATGTATGCTGGCTTTCATGATTCTGTTGGCACAGGGATGCCGGGAAGATTATGAGATGATAGACCCGCCTATGATGACGGATTACGATGACGATCTGGACGAAGAAGTGATTATGCAGAAAGGATTGGAGAGTTACTTTGTGACTCAATTCGGTGAAGGTGCGCTGGATGGCAGTTCTTGGGAACAGGCACTGGATGCGGCTGGCTTCCGTAAGTTGTTGAGCGGTTCAATCGATCTTTCCAAGAGTACGATTTATATGAGTCAGGGGAAATATATAATGTCCGAAGAAAGTGGGCTTGGTGTAATCGTCCGCAAGGATGTCAAAGCGATTAAGGGCGGATATAGCCAGTTTAGTGAAGGTACGGATGTTTCGGCACGTGATATAGATGCGTATGTGACAGTCATCAGTGGTGATGTGAACGGAAATAAGCAGGCGGATGCCGGTGATTGTGGTTTGTTGCTTGTCAAGAAAGGGCATATAGCTATTGAAGGGGTTACTTTTCAATATGGGTATGTGTCTGAAGCGGATGCGAGTACTACCGAATGTGGTAGTGGCATTTACGTGAGCGGCGGTGCCAGTGATACTTCTATTGAGTTGACTGATTGCGTGATTAGAGATTGTAAGTCGGGAGTAACGACTTCTGCCAAGCAGGGTGGCCCGGCTGTTTTTGTCTTGTCGGGACAGGTGCGATTGAATAAGGTTAGCTTGTTGGACAATACGGCTGCAGGTCGTGGAGGAGCTGTTCGTTGTAGTAGCAAGACGGCGGTGGTATTTATGAATGGCTGTCTGCTGAAAGGTAATTCTCATAACGGTTCGTGGGGAAATGGTATTCAGATGTCGGAAGGACATATTTGTATAAACAATACCACGCTGATAGAGAATATGGGGACAGGTGCCGCTTTGAACGGAGGAGGTAGTATACTGCTGACTAATAACACAATCATTGGAAATGCGAATGATAGTCATGGGGCTGTACGCTGTGAGACGGGAGTTGGCGGTGATACGAAGTTTATTAATAATCTGTTGATCTCTGAAAATCCTTCGGCTCCGAGTTTTAATCTGAATGGTAGTAACTTTGAGGCTTTCTCGAAGGGATATAATGTGTATCAGCGTGTGACGGGAATAACGATGAGTGCGTCCGATACGGCTTATCCTAATCAGGTGAACGGTGCGCTGAATGAGGAGGGAGTGTATGTGTGGGATCTTAATCAGATTGGTTCGGTAAAAGGATATGCTACCAGGCAGGCGGTGATAGAAGTTGCGAAAAGCTTTAACCCGGTGGCTTCGCCTATTACTAATTTGGGAGAAGTGTTTGTGGAATGGATCGGTGAAGATGCTTTCGGAATAGACCAGCGGGGAGTGACTCGTAATGTGAATAAGATGCAGGCCGGTGCTTATGATGCTGTTCTGACCAATTAAAACTCTAAAACGACTGTAACATGAAGAAGATATGTTATATAATAGCTTTGGGCGTCGGACTAGCCGGATGCTCAAATAATGAGGATGAATTACTGTCAACGGGTAGTTTCCCCGAAGACCATGTAATCCGTATCATTACAGAAGTAAATGAACCTTTGTCGCGTGCAGGGTATGATGCAACGAATCTGGAACGTTTCGGATTGATGATCCGGAATAGCGAGAATGCTGCTTATAACTATCATAAGCAAATGGTTGGTTCCGGAAGTGCCCGGAGTACGTCCGATGGTCAGCAGATGCTTTGGGATACGGAAAGAACGCCGGTGACAATGATAGCGTATGCGCCTTATATGAGTGAAGCCGCTCCGGATGCCTCTTTGGCTGTCAATGCTTTTACCAATCAGGCTACTGAAGAGAATGTGAAGTCCTCCGATTTTTTGTTGATGAAAGCAACAGTCGATCCGGAGCAGGATTTGACTCCGGATGGAAAGCTGAAAATCTCTTTGAGTCATGCCATGAGCAAGCTGATTATAAAAATCACAGTCAATGGAACGACAGATGCTGCGATGAATAAGTTAGGGGATATGTCTATCAATGGAGCTGTTGTTAATGGCATTTGTGATTTGTCGGCAACGGTTCCGATGGTTGTTCCTGCGCCAGATGTGGTAGTGGCTACTGTGGCTCCCTATAAAGGGACGGAATCTTGCGAATGTATTCTGCCTCCGCAAAAATAGCAGAGGGCTTCTCTGTGAACTTCAGCTATGACGGAAAACTGTATATCTGGACTGCAAAGGAAGCCATTGAATTGGAAAAAGGAGTGGAACATACCTTGACTCTCAATGTAAACACAACTGTCCGATTGGCTGCTAAGATGGCCAGAAATTGGGCAACCGGACAACTTATCGACCGGAATTAAAGAAAGAGGAGATAAACTATGAAGATTACAAAACTGATATTGGCTGCCTATTTGTTGACGGGTATGGTGGCTTGTGATACGGATAAGAATATAGCTGTGTACAGTGAAGATTCCGGTGCTATTCAGATTGAAGCTGCAATTAATACCGTCTTTACACGTAGTAATCCCGGTGCAACGGGAGATCAGCAGAAACAATTTAATGAGGGTGATGAAATTCAGTTAAGTTGTGAGGATGGACATCTGAATTATGTACTTTCGGAAGGAAAATGGGTGCCGACCGATAATTATTATTTAAGATGGGGGAGGAACCGGTAACTTATTCGGCTTTTTATCCAGTAGTGAGCGGAGCCAGTACGGCTAATTTTACACTTCCCACAAACCAGCAACGTTTGGAAAATCTGGCTAAGGCCGATTATATGACGTGTACCATAGAGAATGCAACGGATGACGGATCCCGTATTCTTCGTCTGGGTATGAACCGGAAAATGGCAAAAGTGATTATGACGCTTGCAGATGTAGGCGGACAAGCTAAGGTTCAGGGAGTAAAGATTGGTTCCTATCAGGGATATACAAACGGGGAAGTGGTATCGGGTACTTCTTTAATATCCCCTTTCATTACAGTCCCTGAAGGTGGTAAGGCAGGGCAGAATGGTTGTACCTATACTGCCATTGTGGCTCCCGGAAAAGCCGTAACAACTGCTACCTTTGTCTCCTTAAACTATTTGGGCGAAGATATGGTGTTGCCCGGTATACCGGAACTGAAACCCGGAAAGTGTTATGAATTCACATTAAAAGTGGAAGGCTCGATCATAACTATCAGTGAACCGATTGTTTCTCCGTGGGATAGCGGTACTTTGCCGGGCGGAGATGCGGAAGAACTGCAACTGGCGGCTTACTATGTGAAAGAGCAACCTGCCGGAAATGCAACCGGTATGGATTGGGATAATGCAATGGGAGTAGATGCGTTACGCAACTTGTTGCAAACGAATAGTAACAGTGAAATTTCAATGCTAATGCAGCCAAACTGGATGGTAAAAAGATTTATGTAGCTGCGGGCTCTTATGAGATTGCGAAAGAAAACTCCGGAGTGAAGATAGAATATAGCGGTTATAGTAAGCAAGTGGAAATAACGATTGAAGGCGGATATAATCCTTTAAGTACGGGAACGGATTTAACGAAACGTGACGTTGCTAAATATACGACTGCTTTCGTCAGAAATACGGGTAGTAATGCATCTGCTACAAATGACGGAATGTTTTGCCTTGGAAATCAAATAAATATAACTTTCAAAGATTGTGTTTTTGATGGACAATATAAGCAAGGTGATAAAGGAAATGTGAATGGATTCTATGTAGCGGCAGGTCAATCGGGCAATGCTCTTCTGCAACTGAAAAATTGTGTCGTGAAAAACTTTAATCGTGAAAGTGCTTCAGATGCTGGTCCAGCTATTAAAATAGCCAAAGGAAATGTTTTCTTGGAGCATGTAGAACTTGTGAATAATAGAGGTGCTAATCGAGGAGGAGCCATTTTGGTAGGTAATAATAATGCTCCTTCATTATTCATGAATAATTGTTTGTTGCATGAGAATTATGCACCAGCAGCTTGGGGAACCGCTATACATGCCGGAAACGGGTATGTTTGTATGAATAATACGACTGTACTTGGTACGACAGGCACAAGTAATAATAGTGTTACTGTCAATGGAGATGCTTACTTTATGCTTGCTAATACTACGATTGTCGGCAATTCAGGAAATCCGAATGGTGTTTTCCGTGCAGGGAAAAATGCTTCTCTTGTGGTCAACTCTTTATTTGCCAAAGGAGCCGGAAATAGAACTATTTATGTAGGTAATATCACTTCCGGCGGATACAATGTATATCAGGCGGCAGATGCCGGTTGGGGAGCAGTTGCTACGGATACGGATTATTCATCTCAAACTCTTCCTATTGCTACTTTGACGGATGGTGTTTATCAATGGTCTGTGACCGGTGTTATTGATGAATTTGCAACCAGGCAGGCTGTGATAAATGCAGTGAAATCCTTTGATGCAACTGTGGGGCAGCAATTTGTAGACTGGGTTGGTGAAGCCGGCTTTGGAGTGGACCAGCGTGGAGCAACCCGTAATGTCAACAAGATGCAGGCTGGTGCTTATGATGCAGGATTGTAACTGTGACCAAAATATAGTAGATATTGAATTAAGTAAGAAGATTAAATAACAAATGAAAGATATGAAGAAAAGCAAGTTTATAGTGCTTTTGTTGCTGTTCTGTTTGCAGTCAGGTTTCCTGACTGCACAACGGGCGGAGCTCATTCGCAAAGATGTATTGAATCCGCACTTGGATAAGGTTTTAGTGGTGGCGCATCGCGGAAATTGGAGTATTGCTCCCGAAAACTCTTTGGCGGCTATCGATAGTGCTATTCAGATGAAGGTGGATATTGTAGAGATAGATATCCGTAAGACGAAAGACGGTGAGTTAGTTCTCATGCATGACGATACGGTAGATCGCACTACCAATGGTACAGGAAAAGTAAAAGATAAAACGTTGGCTGAAATAAAGCAATTCCGGTTGAAGGATAAGGATGGCCAGTTGACGGAACATACTGTTCCTACTTTGGAAGAAGCATTGTTGGCAGCCAAAGGTAAGATTATGGTTAATCTGGATAAGGCCTACAGCATTTTTGATGATGTATATATTATATTGAAGAAAACTGATACTGCTGATTTAGTTATAATGAAAGGTGCTCAACCGGTGGAGACGGTGAAGCGGGAGTTCGGCTCTTATCTGGATAAGGTGATTTATATGCCTGTCGTAACGATTGATGAGGAAAAATCAATGAAGGTTGTTGAAGATTATATGGAACAGTTGCATCCGGTTGCGTTTGAGCTTTGTTACAGAAATGCTTCTAGTCCGGTACCTGCCAAAATGGAGCGCAGGCTGGCAGGGAAAAGTCTGATCTGGTATAATACTTTGTGGGCTTCTCTGGCAGGCGGGCATGATGATGAGGCTGCAAAGAAAGACCCGGATGCTAGTTATGGGTATCTGATAAACAAGTTGGGAGCACGAATCCTTCAAACAGACAGTCCGGCTTTTATGCTCAATTATTTGAGAAGTAAAGGGTGGCATGACTAATCACTAAGACTACATTTATGAATGATATAAAATTTTCTTTATGGACAGTAGGGTGGCTGTACATCCTATTCTTTGCAGGCGGTTGTAAATCAACGAATGATTCGATAGCTCCGGTTTCTTTAACTTGGGAAATGGGAAACTGCGATGAGAATGGCAAATATTATGAAAATTCATTTCTGCTGAAGAATATATCAGATACTCCTGTAGGGAAAGAATGGGAGATTTATTATTCGCAGTTTCCCCGTACTATCCGGCAGGATGCTTCGTCATCGGTTAGAGTGGAGCAAGTGAATGCAACCCTTTTTAAAATGTATCCGGGAGAGGGATTTATCTCATTAGCTCCGGGAGATTCATTGAAAGTGATTTTCCGGTGTGATGGGGAAGTGCCAAAGAATTCGCATGCGCCCGAAGGAAGCTACTGGGTGAGCCAGTCGGGAGCATCGAAAGGTAAGCCACTTCCTGTAACATTGAATAACATACCATTACCTATGACGGAATGGCAAAGAACGATTGCCCGGAAAACGTACGAAACAAACCTTCGTTTGAACAATGCTATTACTCCGGAGTTTCGCTTGACGGATATAATACCTTCCATAAAAAGGTGATTACTACCGGAGGTAATATCTTGTTAGAAAAACAACTAGCTTTGACTTTCCATGAGGATTTTGCCAATGAGGGAAAACTGCTAAAAGAGAAACTTTCCGGATGGTATGGTTTGGAAGTAGTGCCGGAAGCTCCGGTAACCATTACTCTGGATTACCTTTCTGACAAGAAGAAAGCAGTTAATGAGGAATATTATGAATTGAGTATCGACGGTCAGCAGATCAGGATTAGCGCTACTACTCCGCATGGTATTTTTAACGGAACGCAGACCCTGTTGGGGTTGCTGAAAGGACAGGAGAGTCCGTTTCGGTTGGAAGCAATGTCTATAAAGGATTATCCGGATTTATTATATCGGGGACAGATGTTGGATATTGCCCGGAATTATACAACGGTGGATCACTTGAAGAAACTGATTGATATTCTATCTTCTTACAAACTGAATGTGCTTCAGTTCCATTTCTCGGATGATGAAGGTTGGCGGCTGGAAATTCCGGGGTTGGAAGAACTGACTGCCATCGGATCACGACGGGGACATACTACCGATGAAAAAGATTGGTTGTATCCGGCTTATGATGGTGGATATGATCCGTGTGCCGCTACATCGGGAAATGGTTATTATACCCGGGAGGAATTCATTGATTTATTGCGATATGCAACCGAAAGACATGTGCAGGTAATTCCGGAAATCGAATCTCCCGGCCATGCGCGTGCGGCAATTGTAGCAATGAATGCACGTTATCGGAAATACATCGATACAGACCCGGAGAAAGCGAAGGAATATCTTTTGAGTGACTTGCAGGATACTTCCCGATATGTTTCCGCACAGGCCTATACGGATAATGTTATGAATGTAGCCTTACCTTCCACTTACCGTTTTATGGAGAAGGTGATTCAGGAAATTGTGAGCATGTATAAGGAAGCGGATGCGCCACTGACCACCATTCATTTAGGTGGTGATGAGGTGGCTAAAGGGGCATGGATGGGATCACCCTTATGCAGAACGCTCATGGAAGAACAGGGAATGGAAAAGGCACATGATTTGGCCGAATATTTCATTACCCGGGTGGTTGATTGTTTGCAACAGCATAATTTATCTTTTAATGGCTGGCAAGAAGTAGCTTTAGGGCATAAGAAAGATACTCATACTTATTTGGCTCAACACGCATCCGGTATCAATTCGTGGAAGACTGTTCCCGAATGGAAAGAGGATGAAATTCCTTATCAGATAGCCAACAACGGTTATCCGGTTATTCTCTGCAATGTGAATAACTTCTATCTGGATTTGGCTTATGATGCTCATCCCGATGAACCGGGACATTTCTGGGGCGGATATGTGGATGAATCCAAAGCCTTTTCCATGCTTCCATTCGATGTCTATCGTTCTTCCCGTACGGATATGGCGGGAAATCCGGTTGAGATCAGTTCCGCAGGAAAAGGAAAAACGGCTTTGACCGCATCCGGCAGGAAACAGATAAAAGGCGTACAAGCCCAACTGTTTGCCGAAACAATTCGAGGATTTCAATGGGTAGAATATTATATGTTCCCTAAAGTGATGGGACTGGTAGAGCGTGGTTGGAATGCACATCCGGACTGGGAAACTCTTTCCGGAGCAGCAGAGCAACAGGCTTTTGACCGGGATCTGGCACTATTTTATGAGAAAATCAGTGTAAAGGAAATGCCTTATTGGAGCCGGATGGGGGTAAACTTCCGTTTACCGCATCCCGGACTCTTCGTGAGAGATGGACTTCTGTATGCGAATACTCCTATCGAAGGAGCACAGATATGTTATACGACGGATGGAACTGAACCGACGATTGATTCGATGCTATGGGAGGCCCCTGTAACCTGTCAGTCTGCTGTTGTAAAAGCAAAACTTTTTATAGGGACAAGCAAAGTGTAACCAGCTGTTATTTACAGTAATTAGTGGAATAGTATAATAGATGTACTTTTAATTTCTATCTGTTTTATTCTTTAAAATACGAAGATTTTCTCTACATTTGTCTTTATTAGTCTTGTAATCTTCTATTAAAGTTTAATACTCCGATGAAAAAAAAGTACCTGTTGTTTCTTTTGCTTCTCTCTTTTCCACTATATACCCGGGCCGATAAAACCCTGGACTCGCTGTTGAATGTGCTTGATTTGACGATTCGGGAGCATGAGACTTATGTGGTTCAACGTGAATCGCGTATCAGACATCTTAAAGAACTGACACACGGAATAGAAGTTAATTCTGTGGAACATTATAACCTGAACAGTCAGATATACAAAGAATATAAAGCCTTTATTTGCGACTCTGCAATCCATTATTTGAATGAAAATATACGGATTGCGGAGCGCTTGCATGATATAGACCGGAAGATAGAAAGTCAGTTGCAGCTTTCATTATTATTATCTTCAACGGGAATGTACACGGAATCTATTGATGTTTTAGAATCGGTAGACCGGCAGAAAGTCGTATCCCGTTTAATAGCTGATTATTACACTTGCTTTGACCATGTGTATGGCGAATTGAGCGTTTATACCCAGGATAAAACTCTTTCAGGACATTACTGGAGTATCTCGCAGGCATATAGAGATTCTTTTATATGCCATATTGCCTCCAGAATCGGAAGAATACCTACTGATGCATGAAGCATCACTTCGCGATCAACGCCAATATGAGGAAGCCCTGAAAGTGAATGACCTTCGGCTGGCAGAAATAGAAGCGAACACTCCACAGTATGCATTGGTCACTTACCATCGTTCTTTGATTTACAAGTATAGTAATGATAGCTTGGGAGAGAAACGGAATCTTTGCCTTTCTGCTATATCGGATATCCGTTCTGCCATTAAAGACCATGCCTCGTTGTGGATGCTTGCCCAGCTACTTTACGAAGATGGTGATATGGAACGTGCGTACCAATATATGCGCTTTTCCTGGAATGCGACGAAATTCTACAATGCCCGCTTGCGTAGCTGGCAGAGTGCCAATGTACTTTCATTGATTGACAAGACTTATCAGGCAATGATTGAAAAGCAGAATGACCGTTTGCAACAGAATCTGCTGCTTATCACCGCATTATTGGTGCTATTGATCGTAGCTTTAGGTTATATCTACCGTCAGATGAAAAAACTGGCAGATGCAAGAAATCATCTTCAGGTAGCTAACAAGCAGCTAAACGGATTGAATGAAGAATTGAGGCAAATGAATAGTTGCCTGTCTTCTACCAATATAGAACTTTCGGAGTCTAATCAGATTAAAGAAGAATATATTGCCCGTTTTATAAAGTTATGTTCTACCTATATCAATCGGCTGGATGCTTACCGGCGTATGGTGAATAAGAAAGTATCTGCCGGACAGATTGCAGAATTATTAAAGATAACGCGTTCGCAGGATGCTCTTGACGAAGAACTGGAAGAATTATATGCAAACTTTGATACAGCCTTCTTGCATCTCTTCCCTAACTTTGTGGGAAATTCAATGACTTATTACAGGAGAATGAACAGATTTTGCCGAAGAAAGGCGAGTTATTGAATACTGAACTGCGAATCTTTGCTTTGATACGTCTGGGTATTGAAGACAGTTCACAAATTGCAGAGTTTCTTCGTTATTCGGTGAATACAATTTATAATTATCGGGCGAAAGTAAGAAATAAAGCCCGTGGTTCGAGAGAAGATTTTGAAGATTTAGTACGAAAAATTCGCTAATTCAGACTGTAAACTAACCACTTTTTTAGATATGTGTAACGAGCGTAAATAGGTGATAATAAGTGGATTGTTGTTTTGTGTAATCCACTTATTGTCCCCTCCTTGTTAGCTCACTTTAATTTCTTTATACTTTTGACCTGTGCTTCGAAAGTAATGAGAGTAGCTCATTGCTGACGAGCGTCTTATTATTAACTTTAAAACTTAGTACGCATGAAAAAGAACAGGCGAAAAATCCTTTCGGGGAGTCGCAAGATTCTCTTTGCTATTCTGGCAATGTTTCTATCATTGAGTGCATCCGCACAACAAATTACTGCCTCCGGTCAGGTGCTGGATGCTCAAAAAAAGAACCGCTAATCGGTGTTAGTGTACAAGAGAAAGGTACGTCTAATGGAGCAATTACCGATTTGGATGGCAACTTCACATTAAACGTTAAACAAAATGCCATTTTGATATTCTCTTATGTGGGTTATAAGTCGCAGGAGGTAAAGGCTGCCCATCAGATGAAGATCACACTTCAGGAAGATAATGAAGTGCTCGATGAAGTGGTGGTCATCGGTTATGGTTCGGTGAAACGGAAAGATGTGACTACCGCTATCTCCACCGTATCTACCAAGGATTTGGATATGCGGCCTATCGTTTCGGCAGGACAGGCCATTCAAGGTAAAGCGGCCGGTGTCTCGGTGGTTCAGCCTAATGGTACGCCGGGCGGTGAGATGTCTATTCGTGTACGTGGTCCTACTTCAATGAATGGTAGTAATGATCCGTTGTATGTAGTGGACGGAGTACCTGTAGACAATATCAAGTTCCTTTCTCCGAATGATATTGAGAGTATGCAGATATTGAAAGACGCTTCATCGGCATCTATCTACGGTTCACGTGCCGCTAACGGAGTCATTCTGATTACTACGAAGGCTGGTGCAGCCGGTAATGCCAAAGTATCTTTGACAGCCCAATTCGGTCTGAACAAAGTAGCCGATAAAGTAGAATCCTTGAATGCAGCACAATATAAAGAGTTGCAGGATGAAATCGGGCTAGTGTCTTTACCGGACGGATTACCCGATCGTACTGACTGGTTTGAAGAAACGTATACAACAGGAAAGACTCAAAATTATCAGGTAGCTGTATCCAATGGTAATGAGAAGATGAAATATTACCTTTCTGCGGGTTACCTCAAAGAACAGGGAGTGTTGGACATCTCTTATTACAAGCGTTACAATTTCCGGGTAAATTTGGAAAACCAGGTTCGTAAATGGCTGACAGTAAGTGCTAATATCTCTTATTCAGACTATACAAGCAATGGAGGTGGAGCAATGGGAACAGGCTCGAATCGGGGTGGTGTTATCTTGGCTGTTATCAATACACCAACTTATGCGCCGGTGTGGGATGCTTTGAACCCTGATCAGTATTACAATAACTTCTATGGAGTAGGTAATATCACAAATCCTTTAGAAAATATGGCACGCGCAAAAAATAATAAAGACAAAGAAAACCGCTTGCTGGCATCGGGTAATATATTGCTGACTCCATTCCCGGAACTGAAGTTCAAGTCTACTCTTACTCTTGACCGTCGCAATGCTGTAAATACTACTTTTCTTGATCCGATTTCTACTGCTTGGGGGCGTAATCAGTACGGTGAGGCTTCGGACAATCGGAATATGAACACGGTGCTGACATTTGATAATGTATTGACTTATAATAAGAACTTCAAAAGGCATGGACTGGAGGTCATGGTCGGGTCATCGTGGACGGATTCCGACTATTCAAATAGCTGGATCAATGGCTCTCACTATCGTAGCGATCAGATTCAAACGCTGAATGCTGCCAATAAAATATCTTGGGATAATACAGGTACGGGTGCATCTCAATGGGGAATTATGTCATTCTTCGGACGTGTAGCTTATAACTTCGACAGTAAATACCTGGTAACGGCTAATCTTCGTGCCGATGGCTCTTCTAAATTACATCCCGATCATCGTTGGGGCGTATTTCCCTCATTCTCTGCTGCTGGCGTATTTCTTCGGAGAAGTTCATGGAGAACCTGACATGGATTGACGATTTAAAATTGCGCGGTGGCTGGGGACAGACAGGTAATCAGTCTGGTATTGGTGACTATGCTTATTTGCAACGTTATAACATCGGTCGTATCGAATGGTTTAAGAAAGGTGGCGAAGGTGATTCGACTGATTACGCAAATGCTGTTCCTACCATTAGCCAGGCGAACTTACGTACATCCGATTTAACTTGGGAAACCACGACACAGACCAATATAGGTCTGGATCTGACCATCTTGAATGGACGTTTGACGTTTAATGCCGACTATTATTATAAGAAGACCAAAAACATGTTGATGAATGTGTCATTACCAGCCGGTGCCGCAGCAGCTACGTCTATTGCCCGTAACGAGGGTGAAATGGTAAATAAGGGTTTTGAGCTTTCTATTAGTTCGAAAAATCTCCGTGGAGGAGCATTTACATGGGATACAGATTTCAATATTTCTTTTTAACCGGAATAAATTGACAAAACTGGAATTACAGAAAGTTTATTACGATGCTAAAACAGCGGATGTAGTGAATGACTATGTGGTGCGTAATGAACCGGGACGTGCTTTGGGAGGTTTCTACGGTTACATAAGTGATGGGGTAGACCCTGAAACCGGTGAATTGATGTATCGTGATTTGAATAATGACGGTAAGATTTCATCTTCCGACCGTACCTATATCGGCGATCCGAATCCGGACTTCACTTATGGTATGACCAATACATTCTCTTGGAAAGGCTTTAATTTGAGCATCTTTATCCAAGGCTCTTATGGAAATGATATTTATAACGCTTCACGTATCGAAACGGAAGGGATGTATGATGGTAAGAATCAATCGGATCGTGTATTGAACCGTTGGAAAATCCCCGGACAGATAACAGATGTGCCTAAGGCCAATTTCAAATTGCTTAATTCTACCTATTTTGTAGAAGATGGCAGTTATCTAAGATTGAAGGATGTTTCCTTGTCCTACAACGTTAAAGGCAAACTGTTGAAGAAATGGGGAATCACCCGTCTGCAACCTTACTTTACCGCTACCAACCTGCTGACATGGACCAGCTACTCGGGAATGGATCCGGAAGTAAACCAATGGGGCAACAGCGGTACGGTGCAAGGTATCGATTGGGGTACTTATCCGCATTCTAGATCATACGTGTTTGGTATTAATGTTGAATTCTAATGAAAGGAAAGACTATGAAACTAAGATATATATTTTATGGATTCACTTCCGGTTTGCTATTGGGACTTTCTTCCTGCTCACTGGATTATGAGCCATTAGACACCTATTCGGATGTGACGGAAGGAGTGACAAGTGATGGTACAAAAATCGTATTCAAGGATAAAGCTGCAGTCGAAAGTCATCTGACAACGCTTTATAATCAGATGCGTGATCGTCAGGAACATTGGTATGTGGATTTACTTTTGATTTCAGACTCCCATTCGGATAATGCTTATGCCGGTACTACCGGGGCGGAAGTTGTTCCGTTTGAGAATAATTCGATCGAAGGTTCCAACTCTGTGCTCGAACGTGACTGGAACCGTTATCTGGAAGACGTTGCCCGTGCCAATAAATTGATATGTAATATTGACTTGGTGACCGATAACTCTTTGACTACTGCCGAACGGGCGCAATACAAAGCAGAAGCGAAGATATTCCGTGCCATGGTAATGTTTGACATGGTACGTCTGTGGGGAGATTTTCCGGTGATTACAACGGTAGCTGATGATATTACTTCTGAAAACATTGATGAGGTATATCCGCAATATTTCCCCAAACAAAATACGGAACTTGAAGCTTATCAACAGATTGAAAGAGATTTGTTGGATGCAGTGCTGTATGCTCCGGATAATACTCCGGGGAATAAGACGTTGTTTACCAAGTCTGTAGCTCGTACCTTATTGGCTAAAATATATGCCGAGAAACCTTTGCGTGATTATACGAAAGTTATCCAATATTGTGATGAGGTGAAAGCAGACGGTTTTGATCTGGTAGATGATTTCAGTGATTTGTTTGGAATGAATGCTGCGGGAACAGATGCAAAGGCGTAATACAAAAGAATCGATTCTTGAAGCACAATTTACATCCGGAGCAGGTAACTGGTGTACATGGATGTTTGGGCGTGATCTCGTGAACTGGAATAACAATTTCACGTGGGCGAAATGGGTGACTCCGTCACGTGACCTGATTAGTGCTTTCAAACAGGAAGGGGATGAAGTCCGTTTCAAAGAATCGGTAGTATACTATGATTGTAATTGGAGCAACTATTATCCGTCTGATAATTATCCGTTCATGTATAAATGCCGCTCTGCCAACAGCAGTATCATCAAGTACCGTTATGCCGATGTTCTGTTGCTGAAAGCAGAAGCGTTGATTATGCAGGATACCCCGGATTTGGAAGGAGCAGCCCGTATAATAGATGAAGTTCGCGAACGTGCCAAATTGGGAGCACTTCCGCCTCTGTCCGTTCAAATAAGAACGTCCTGTTGAATGCCTTGCTTAAAGGAACGCCGGTTAGAACTGGCTTTTGAGGGGCAACGATGGTTTGATTTGGTCCGTCTGGATAAGGTAGAAGAGGTGATGAATGCTGTGTATTCTAAGGATTCGGGGCGCAAAGCGCAGATTTACACTTTTGATAGGAACTCTTATCGTTTGCCAATTCCGCAGTCGGTAATTGACGCGAATGATAAGATTCACCAAAATCCGGGTTATTAATTCAACTAAAAACATAGAAAACTTAAGATTATGATAGACATGAGAAATATAGCATTAACCTTTCTTGGATGCTTCACCATATTAGCTGCATGCAGCAACAGTGACGATGCGGAAAAACCGGTTGCACCTGTTCCAACCGGAGATGTGACCATTTATGCGACCACTAGCAGTCTGACTCGCGATTTGACTCGTGATGCTGTGAATTTCAGCTCGAAAGATAATTTGGCACCTACTTCAATTACGTTGGACCCGACTGAACAATATCAGACAATGGACGGCTTCGGAGCTGCTATCACAGGCGCCACTTGTTTTAATCTTCTGCAAATGAAACCGGAAGATCGTCACGCCTTCCTTACGGAAACATTCTCTGACGACAAAGGCTTCGGATTTAGCTATATCCGTATTTCCATCGGCTGCTCGGATTTTTCATTGAGCGAATATACCTGTTGCGATACAAAAGGTATTGAACATTTTGCTTTGCAGAGTGAAGAGAAAGACTATATTCTTCCGATTCTGAAAGAGATTCTGAACATTAATCCTTCTATTAAAGTTATTGCCGCTCCTTGGACTTGTCCAAAATGGATGAAAGTAAAGAGTCTCACAGACCTTACTCCGCTAGATTCATGGACAAACGGTCAGCTGAATCCGGTCTATTATCAGGATTATGCTACTTATTTTGTGAAATGGGTACAAGCATTTAAGGCTGAAGGTATTAATATTTATGCTGTGACTCCCCAGAACGAACCGTTGAACCGTGGTAATTCTGCTTCACTTTATATGAGTTGGGAAGAACAGAGGGACTTTGTGAAAACAGCACTCGGACCTAAATTCAAAACAGCCGGACTGGCTACGAAAATTTATGCATACGATCATAACTATGATTATAGTGATATTGCAACAGAAAAGAATTACCCCGGTAAGATGTATGAAGATGCAAGTGCTTCCCAATATCTGGCCGGAGCTGCTTATCATAACTATGGCGGGAACCGTGAAGAGCTTTTAAATATACATAAAGCTTATCCTGAAAAGGACTTCTTTTCACGGAGACTTCTATCGGTACATGGAATAGCGGACGTGACTTGTCAAAGCGATTGCTGGAAGATATGAAAGAAGTTGCATTGGGAACAGTGAACAATTGGTGTAAAGGGGTGATTGTATGGAATCTGATGCTTGATAATGACCGTGCTCCCTAATCGTGAAGGTGGTTGCCAGACTTGCTATGGAGCGGTGGATATCAGCAATAGTGACTATAAGACAATCATTCGTAACTCACATTATTATATTATTGCCCATCTTTCAAGTGTAGTGAAACCGGGCGCAGTACGTATCGGTGCATCCGGCTATGCCGACAGCAATATTATGTATTCTGCTTTCGAGAATACGGATGGAACTTATGCTTTTGTTCTGATGAATAATAATGAAAAAACTAAAAAGATAACCTTAAGTGATGGTAAGCGTCATTTTGCTTATGATGTTCCGGGCAAATCTGTAACTTCCTATCGTTGGGCAAAGTCGGAATAAGAACCTTAAAATGATCAAGACAATGAAAAAAAACAGTTATATTATATTGGCTCTAGCAGGAATGTTATCCATGAATTCCTGTAATGATGACGAATTCTTGCCCGGTAATCCGAGTATGGAAATCAAAGCAGAGAATGCAGATGCTCTTTTTGGTGACAGTCTTCCGTTTACGGTTAAAGCCTCAGATGTGGATGTGCCTCTTTCTACGTTGAAAGCACAGCTTTTTATGGAGAAGAGCAAGTGTCCGAAACAGTCATCCGTACAAAGACAAGCGGAAATGACTATACTGGTAAAATCTTTGTTCCTTATTATGCTAATATTCCTAATGGAAAGGCAACTTTGAGATATATTCTTCAGAACATTCATTTTACTACCACGGAAATGACGAAAGAACTCGCTCTGGCACGACCGGATTTCCCCTATCTGACATTAGTGGATGAGGAGGGAAAAGAGTACCGGATGGACCGTCAATCCATGTATGAGTATAGTGTGTCAGGATACTTCTCACAAAAAATGAAGGCGTATATCAAGACTCCGAAAGTGGGAGAGAATGGTAACGAATTGACTTTTGGTTGGGAGAATGGAACGATTGAAGCCGGTTCTACGAATGCTATCTCATTTTCTAATACGGAACCGGGAAATTATGCTATCAAGTTTAATACGTTGACTTACGAGGCAGAACCATTTGCCAAGTTAAAGGTGAACGGTGAAGATATGGAATTGGTAGAGAATGATATCTATGCAATCAAGTTGACTTTGAAGAAGAATGACATTCTAGCGTTTGAAGGGGTGCCTGATTATGATAATTGGTGGATAGACCAGGATTATTTTGAGAAACAGGAAGATGGAACATTGAAATTCCTTCCGATTGACGGAAGTTACAAGATAACAGCTAATGGTAAACTGAAGTATTTTTCTGTCATTGCTTTAAAGAATGGTGAGGCTGCTAAGTTGCAAGATGACGGAACAGGGGCTATCTGGGCTATTGGAACAGGAATCGGTAAACCGTCGGTGGCACTTTCTGAAGTAGGGTGGACGCCGGAAAACGGTTTGTGTATGCCACAGCTTACTGCGAAGAAGTATCAACTGACATTTATAGCTGGAGTTACCATCAAAGTGGATGATATAAACTTTAAATTCTTCCATATCAATAAATGGGACAATGGTGAGTTTAAAGGGGATGCTATTTCTACAACGAGTGAACTGGTTAAAATCTCATCGGATGGTAATCTGGGACTGGAAGAAGGTCAGAAGTTCGAAAGAGGAGGTATTTACAGGTTTACTGTTGATGTAACAAAGGGTAATACCAAGGCTGTGTTGACAGTGGAAAAAGTGGGGAAGGTAGATTTACCTGCACCCGATATCTTCTTTGGTAATGATAAGATGGAGGTGACAGATACTGATGTATATAAGTCGGATCAGGCGTTCACACAAGGACAAATGATAACTGTCACAGGTATTGATAATTTGAATGAATGGTGGATTGATCCTGACTTCTTTGAGAAACAAAGTGATGGTGCATTGAAGTTCCTGCCGATTAACGGAGATTATCGGGTGACAGCTAATGCTGTTTTGAAGTATTTTTCCGTAATGGCTTTGAAAGATGGTAAACCGGCCAAATTGCAAGATGACGGAACGGGTGCAATCTGGGCTATCGGAAAAGGAATCGGTAAGCCTTCTGTTATGTCTTCCGAAGTAGGTTGGGAGCCAGGTAAAGCGATCTGTCTGGCACAAGTTGCTCCTAAAAAGTATCAGTTAACCTTGAAAGCCGGGGAAACACTGAAAACTAGTGGTGACTGGGAAGTGATTAGTTTTAAGTTCTTCTATCAGAATGATTGGGGAGATGAATTCAAAAATTATGCAAGCAATTCTTTAGTGGAACAGCTTAAACTTGCAGATTCCGGAAATTTGGAAATGCAGGATAATAAAGCATTTGAAGAAGGAGCTGTCTATCGATTTACCATTGATGTAACGAATGGTAATGCAAATGCTGATCTGAAGGTTGAGAAAATAAATTGATCTGAAGATTGATGCCGGATTTTTATTGAAACTCTCCTGAAAGGGTATAATGATTTGTATCCTTTCAGGATTCATCTTTGGTCGGAATAATGTAAAAAACATTAATAAACCCGTCCGCAACTAGGAAATATCCCCTGTTTGGGAGTCTATATAAATAAAGTATTAACTTATTTCTTATATCATAAATGAACATGAAATTCAAAGCAATGTTACTTGGCCTGTCTGTGATGACTGCACTGCCTGCTTTTGCGCAGAAGCCGGTGTACTTGGACACAGGTAAGCCTATCGAAGAGCGAGTGAAAGATGCGTTGAACCGGATGACCCTTGAAGAAAAGGTAAAGATGATTCATGCACAGTCTAAATTTAGTTCGGCAGGCGTTCCCCGTCTTGGCATCCCGGAAGTATGGGCTACTGATGGTCCTCACGGTATCCGTCCGGAAGTCTTATGGGATGAATGGGATCAGGCAGGATGGACAAACGATTCCTGTATTGCCTATCCGGCACTGACGTGCCTTGCTGCTACATGGAATCCCGAAATGTCTCATCTTTACGGAAAAAGTATCGGTGAAGAGGCGCGTTATCGCAAAAAAGACATTCTGTTGGGCCCCGGTGTGAATATTTACCGTACACCCTTGAACGGACGTAACTTCGAATATATGGGAGAAGATCCGTACCTCTCTGCCACAATGGTGGTTCCTTACATCAAAGGTGTGCAAGAGAATGGAGTGGCTGCTTGCGTGAAGCATTATGCATTGAACAATCAGGAATTCAACCGTCATACCACCAATGTACAATTAAGTGATCGTGCTCTTTATGAGATATATCTGCCTGCTTTTAAAGCGGCTGTCCAGGAAAGGTGGAACATGGTCGATTATGGGCTCCTATAATCTCTATCAGGGAGAGCATGCTTGTCACAACAAACGCCTGCTTAAAGATATACTTCGCGATGAATGGGGCTTTGACGGCGTCGTAGTGTCCGACTGGGGAGGTGTGCACAATACCGAGCAAGCGATTCACAATGGCATGGACCTCGAGTTTGGTTCATGGACGAACGGACTGTCTGCCGGAACGAGAAATGCCTATGATAATTATTTCCTTGCTTTCCCTTACCTGAAATTAATCAAGGAAGGTAAAGTAGGAACAAAAGAATTGGATGAAAAGGTTAGTAATGTTCTTCGTCTGATTTTCCGTACTTCAATGGACCCGCACAAACCATTTGGCTCTTTAGGTTCTCCCGAACACGGGCAAGCCGGACGTCAGATTGGAGAAGAAGGGATTGTACTGTTGCAGAACAACGGTAACGTACTGCCTATCGATTTGAATAAAGCTAAAAAAATAGCCGTTATCGGTGAAAATGCCATTAAGATGATGACTGTGGGCGGTGGTAGTTCTTCTTTGAAAGTGAAATATGAGATTTCTCCGTTGGATGGACTGAAAAGTCGTGTGGGCTCACAAGCGGAAGTGGTATATGCCCGTGGGTATGTAGGCGATCCGACAGGAGAGTATAACGGTGTGAAAACCGGCCAGGACTTGAAAGACAACCGTTCGGAAGATGAGCTGCTTGCAGAGGCTTTGCAAGTGGCTAAAGATGCTGATTATGTTATCTTCTTCGGTGGCTTGAACAAGAGTAATCATCAGGATTGTGAAGATTCGGACCGTGCTTCTTTAGGTTTACCATACGCACAAGATAGAGTGATAAGTGAACTGGCAAAGGTGAATAAAAACCTGATTGTGGTCAATATCTCCGGCAATGCCCATTGTACAAGGCTGGTTCCTGGGTTCGGAAGCCGGAACAGCTCTCGCTTCCGTGTTGGTAGGAGACGCCAATCCTTCGGGAAAACTTCCTTTCACCTTCCCGGCAAAACTGGAAGATGTAGGGGCGCATAAATTGGGCGAATATCCGGGTAATAAGGAAGAACTGGCACAGTCTAAACATAGAGGAGATACGATTAATGAAATCTATCGGGAGGATATTTTTGTAGGTTATCGCTGGGCGGATAAAGAAAAGATCAAACCGTTGTTCCCGTTCGGACACGGATTGAGCTACACTACTTTCGCTTATGGAAAACCCTCGGCTGACAAGAAAACAATGACAGCAGATGATACTATCTCTTTCACGGTCAATGTGAAGAATACAGGAACTCGTGAGGGGCAAGAAGTTGTTCAGCTTTATATCAGCGATAAGAAATCCTCTCTCCCTCGTCCGATCAAAGAGTTGAAAGGTTTCCAGAAAGTGAAACTGGCTCCGGGAGAAGAGAAAGCGGTAACGCTGACGATTGATAAGAAAGCATTGAGCTTCTTTGATGATGCCAAACACGAATGGGTGGCCGAACCGGGTAAGTTTGAAGCAATTATCGGTAGTTCATCCAGGGATACTAAAGGTATTGTACCATTTGAGTTGAAATAGGTAGATGTTTGGTTAGAGATTTTTTAAGGAGATGACAGAGAGTCTGGGTACTCGGAAAACGCTAAGTGATTGCAACAAATCGACTTAGCGTTTTTTATTGCCTCATTTTCCCTACGCTTGCAAAAAATAGTAAGAAAGCATACGAGCTTGCTAAAAAGGAAGCGCAACGCAATACTGTTATAACTCCTGCTTTCTTGCAGAAGTTAAACGCTACTTTGATGCGGACAACAGGGGGAAGGCATAATACAATAGGCGGCTCTTTCGATTCTTCCAGAGGTGAGTTCCGTTTGTGTGACGTTACGGCTGGTGTAGGTGGGCGTTCTTATATGGATTATCAAAAAGTACCTGTTAAAGTAGAAGAACTTTGTTTCTTGTTGCAGGAACGGCAAAAGAATGTGGAAACGTTCCGTGAACAATACGAATTAAGTTTTAATGCTCACCTCAATTTAGTGACTATTCATCCTTGGGTGGATGGCAACAGGAGAGCAGCTCGTTTATTGATGAACTATATTCAATTCTGCTATCATCTTTTCCCCGCTAAGATTTTTAAGGAGGATAGGGCAGATTATATCCTTTCTTTACAACAGGCGCAAGATGATGAAACCAACCAGCCTTTTTTGGATTTCATGGCAGTGCAGTTGAAAAAAACACTGTCTTTGGAAATACAAAAAATATAAAGCTTCTCACAATAAAGGATTTAGTTTTTATGTTTTAATCTTGTAGGGCTTCTTTTGATAAGACTTCCACCCATTGTATATTGTGTTGTTTTTCATTAACGAAATCACCGTTACAGTAACGACTGTTGCATTTATTAATATCGAACTTATGTAATTCTCTAATAGTTTTAAATAAAGTTTCACCAGTTTCACCGTTAGCTGAATAGTTCTAAATCAAATGTTTATGGTGAAAGGAAACGCAAAATATAGAAATATTCATCCTTCACACTCTTCACCGTTCTTTTTTATATGCTATAAGCTAAAGTAAATATGCTATAAGCAAAAACGAATATGCTATAAGCTAAAATTAATAAGCTCATAGCAAACGCTCCATCAAGTATTAACACTTGAGTTATAGGCCATTAATACTTTGTATCTAGGCTATTAATACTTGAGTTGTTGGACATATATACCCAAGACGCAGGATATATATATCCAACATGCTGGCTATATATGCCCAATACATTGGCTATATATACCCAACAAATTGGATGTATAGACACTTAATCTATACGATATAAGCATTTCCACGATGCTATATTGCTATTTATTTCTCTGCATTTTATCTTTGTGAAGGAGGTGAAGGATGGTTCTTTATTTTTTTTATGTACCTCTTTCACCATAAACATTGATTTAGAACTATTCAGCTAAAGGTGAAACCGGTGAACCTTCCATATGAATCTTATAGTAACAAGTAGGCTTTAGGAAGTTCTGCCTTAAGCTTATTGCTGTAAACTTCAATTTATACTGATTTTCTTTTCTCTTTTCTGATTTTATATTCTATCTTTGTAGTGCATTCCATTTTAAACCACGGCGGAGAACCTGCCGTATCAGTGTGGCGGGTTTTTTTATGCCCGTCCCATTAATCCTATATGGCGGTTTCGCACCCCCATGTAGGATGTTAGTGCACCTACTGCTGTCGTGGATAGTGGAATGCAATGGGACAGGCGGAACCGCTTCTTTTATTCCTTAAAACTACCTTTCTGTATCGCCCCATTGAACTTAATTTATTCACCATTTAATTAAAATTCTTATGGAAGAAGTTTTAAGCAACCAGCAGGCTCGTCCGGGGGACGCGACGCAACTCATGCACGCTATCTTTTCATCCGATGATGAAATGATATCTTTTTATCTGACCCTCAATTGTTTTATGAATCCTGAAAGCTATCTCTCTTGTTTTCTTTGCTTTCATCATATACTTTCTTTGCTTTCTGCAAAAAAATAACAATTTCTCACTAATAATCAATTACATTCGAGCATTTATTTATTAGTTGTAGAGAATTTGACATTTAATGCATGTACCTATTTCCGTAGAACCTATACATTCCTTGTATCAGAAAGTTGATGTATAGATAATGATAGATTGAAGCGGTAAACATCTTTCTCCGTCTTTTGGAGCGCGATGCTATATACTCTTTTTACATTCTAATAGAAAAGTGAGGTTATCGTTTACCTAATGTCAACAGACTTTCCGGTCCCATATTGAACAACAAGTCTATGATACTCAAATTAGGTAGAAAACTCAGTTTGGATTCGAAAACCTGATAGTAAGGTTGTGGAACAAACTCTGTATCTACTTCCCGGAAATCCTTTTTTGGGATGGATGACTTCCCGAAAATCGGATTCTCCGGGAGCAAACTCCATCTTATATTCACTAGTACGCTCCATAGTGGGGTGAATATCTATCAATTCACAGACCATCCGGCATAGTTCTTCGTTGAAATCGATTAAAAATTCGTATTTCTTTTTTCGTAGAAAGGACGGAAGTCGTCCTTGTAGTACTCAAAGAAAGGAGTATTGTTGTAGGCCGATTCGATGGCGTTCCAGTGCAGATGTCTCCAGTTGCCGTGGTCGGAGATGCGGATATCCTTCATTGGGCACTTCAATGTATCGGGCTTTACGGTTGGGATAGAAAGAGCTAACTCACCCGATGGACCGGCAATGGTGCACCGGTTACGATAGGTTTGTTTTATATAGTGGTCGTGTTGCTCTACAAATACCTTGTCATAAGCCAGTAGTTTGGTATAATATTCAACGGGAGCGAGATAAGCTGAAGATAAATAGGCTATTTTCATTTCTTTCATTTTAATTCGTTTAGGGAACTCTATAGTTGAGGATATTATTAAGGAGTTGTTTCTTTTATGAATCGGAAATCAGAAGATTATTTTACTGTTCTGAAGAAACGCCTCCATCGATATCCGTCAAACAACCCTGTTTCTTTTTCTTTGGAGAACCAAATGATGGAGGCTTTCCCGATGATATGGTCTTGCGGGACAAACCCGAAAAGACGCGAGTCGGAGAAGTTGACGGTATTGTTAGACCCCATCCAATAATAATCTTTTGTGAAATAACAGTGTTTCGTGGGCTTTCCGTCCACGTAGAGGGTATCGTTTTTTATCTCTGCCTGTTTGCCTTCGTGCATCACGAGCGTATTTCGTAGCAGGGTTATGTTCCAGGGATAGACACGTATAAATTGCCCCTTTCCGGGAACAATCAGCGGATTCGGATCAGTGTTTTCCTTGTTCGACAGAGGTTGAACGAAGCACTCTTTTCCATTCATGGCCTGTTCCAGCAGATAATATTCGTAGCGGCTGAAACTGCGCACATGGGTGCTGTCATTACTTCCCATCAATCCGTCGTTGGTGATGGAAAGGGTATGCATGAGTGACGTAATCAGATTTTCTTTTGAAGCGGGGTACGAATAAAGTCTTTTCTTATCCGGGTTGAACTGTGCTTCGGGTGAAATAACTGAGAAAAGGGAATCAACAAATAAGGTGTCACCCGGCATTCCGAGGCAACGGCTGATATAGATTTCCCGGCGGTCGATGATAGGTTCCCGGATTCCGGCCGGATTATTGAACACTACGATATCTTGTCGCTGTACAGGACTTTCGCACCAACGATGATAGGAGAAGAGCGACATGAAAGGAACTCGTAACCCGTAACTCCATTTGTTGACTAGGATGCGTTCACCTTGGAAAATGGAGTTTTCCATACCGGTGGAAGGGATAAGGCAGGACGTAAAAGCAAATCCCCGGAGCAGAAGCACTACGACTACTGCTCCGGCAAATGCTAGTGTCCATTTGAATTTACGAATGTTCATCAATATTTATCACCTTATCACGCTATTCTATCCGTACACTTATCAGTCTACCCACTTGAAGAGGCGGTTCCAACGGATTTTACCGTCAAACCATCCACGGTCTTTGTCAAGCGACAGCCATACGACAATCGGTTTGCCCACTACGTGATCTTCGGGTACAAAACCCCAATAACGGGAGTCGGCAGAGTTGTGACGGTTGTCACCCATCATCCAGTAATAATCCATTTTGAAGGTATATTCATTGGTCTTTTCACCGTTGATGTAGATACCGTCCGGTTTCACTTCCAACTTGTTGCCTTCGTAGGCTACGATGCAACGCTCATAGATAGGCAGGTTGTCTTCTGTGAGGGTAATGGTAGCTCCTTTGGCAGGAATCCAGATCGGACCGTAATTGTTGCGGTTCCATTTGGTATAAAGATTGAGCGGATACATCTGTCCGGCATAATCTTCGGGTTCCATTACTATTTTGCTGATTAGCTTTTTATTGCCAAGGAGAGTGTCATACATCTTTTTAGTCAATGGAAGATGATATACCGGATTCAGTTTGCCCTGTGCATTCCGGCTGTCCAGTCCCATTTCCAGCAATCCGCTTTCCCAGCCGGAGTCTTCTATCAGCATGGTGTCGTCCTTGCTGATACCTAGTTCACGAAGCATCTCTTCCGGAATGTACGGACCTGTAGTCTGTACGAAATAGTTGAATTGCAGGTTTTTCGGGGTTCTCAATCGCCTTACCGTCAATCATCACCTGTCCGTCTACAATTTGCAATGTATCACCGGGCAAGCCGACACAACGTTTCACATAATTCTCGCGACGGTCTACCGGACGCCACAGTACTTCACCGTAAGTACGCGGATTATTTAGAATCTGTTTACGTCCGGCGTCATAGTACAGGTCATAGACGGCACGTTGCTGTGAACGTGTGTCAGGCTATCCATCTCAATCTGTTTGGATAGATGCGTTGTCCTTCACCGTAAGCCAGCGTATAGAAATCCGTTGTCTGTTGGTAGTTGACTGCTACCGTGTCACCTGCCGGAAAATTGAATACAACAATGTCATTCAACTTCACTTTGCCGAATCCCGGCACTCGTTTATATTTCCACTGTGGCCATTCTATGTATGATTTAGAGTTGAAGACGGGCAGTGTATGTTGTGCCAACGGCATAGAAAGCGGTGTATTCGGCACACGAGGACCGTAGCTCATCTTGCTTACGTACAGAAAATCGCCTACCAGCAATGATTTCTCCAACGAGGAGGAGGGAATCTGGTAGTTCTGGAAGATGTAGATATTGACGAAGTAAACGGCGACCAGTGCGAAAACAATGGCGTCTATCCAGCTCATCACGCTGCGGACAACCGGATTCTTCGATTTTTTCCAGAATGACCAGGGTATTTTCTTGGTGATATAAATATCGAAGATGAAAGGAACGACAATCAGCCCCCACCAACTGCGTACCCAGATAAGGAAGGCGAGATAAAGGAGAATAGCAATGGTGCATTTGATCCATTGTGTGCGTGTGGCTTGTCTCATAATGGTATATATTTGAACTAGGTTCTGAAATCTTAATCGTTCAAGAATGGAAATAAATCACTCATGCCCAAGAATCCTTCGTGCTGGGCTGTATATTCGGCTGCCAATACAGCTCCGAGTACAAAACCTCCACGGCTTTTTGCATCGTGTGTGAGGGTAATGCTGTCCACATCCGATTCGTACCGGATGGTGTGCAGACCGAACACTTCTCCTTCACGGATGGAAGCGATGGGAAGTTCGTTCGGAGCGCAGTCGTTGGTTCCGCTAATGCTCCCGTCCGGTGCGGCGAATGTTCCTTTCACCCATTTGTCCTTGCGGTCCATATTCTGTAAGATACCTTCCGCCAGAGTGATGGCTGTTCCGCTCGGAGCGTCCAGTTTGTGAATATGATGCGTCTCGCTCATGGTGACGTCATAACCGGGGAATTGATTCATTATTTTTGCCAGATACTTGTTGACAGACGAGAAGATGGCTACTCCAAGACTGAAGTTGGACGACCAGAAAAGGGTCTTTCCACCTTCCGTACAAAGCTTTTTGATTTCTTCGCCATGTTCGGTCATCCATCCGGTGCTGCCTGATACCAGCTTCACATCGGCTTTGAAGGCTTTCATATAATTACTGTAAGCTACCATCGGATTGGTAAACTCAATGGCTACGTCAGCCGATTTGAATGCTTCCGATTCGAAGTCTTCCTGATTATTGATGTCGATGATACAGACAATTTCGTGTCCGCGACTAAGGGCTGCCTTTTCAAGTTCCTTGCCCATTTTTCCATAACCGATCAACGCTATTTTCATTGTTTTCTGACTTATATTCAAAATAATAGTCGCAAAGATAAGGATTTTTATTACATTTGCAGTGCACATTAACTTTCTGTTAACATGGAACACCTTCTCCACTACGTGTGGAAACATAAATTATTTCCTCTGAAAGTACTGCAAACCACTGAAGGCTTACCGGTAGAAGTGATTGATTCCGGTCTGCAAAATCCCAATGCCGGTCCTGACTTTTTAATGCGAAACTAAAAATTGACGGTACGCTATGGGTGGGAAATATAGAGATACATACTCATTCTTCAGACTGGTACCGTCACGGTCACGACCATGATAAAACATACGATTCTGTGATTCTGCATGTGGTCGGTGAGGCGGATATGGAGGTAACCCGCACGGACGGCGGGCGAATTCCGCAATTAATATTGACTTGTCCTGAAAATGTGCAGTCTCACTATCATGAGCTCTGTGTAGCCGATCAGTATCCGGCTTGTTATCCTATCCTCGCCTCTCTTCCCAAACTTACCGTCCATTCTTGGCTGACAGCTTTGCAAACGGAACGTTTGGAACAAAAAGCCCGCTTGATAACGGAGCGCCTTAAGCATTGCAATCATAATTGGGAGGATGCCTTCTTCGTCACTCTTGCCCGCAATTTCGGTTTCGGCTTGAATGGAGACGCTTTTGAAACGTGGGCAGGAATGTTGCCTTTCCGTGCGATAGATAAACATCGCAATGATTTGTTCCAGATAGAGGCTTTCTTTTACGGCTTGGCAGGATTGTTGGAAGATTCGTTTCTTAAAAAAGGGCAGGAGGATGAGTATAGTCTACGTCTTATCAAGGAGTTCCGTTACTTGCAGCGGAAGTTTGAATTCACCCAAGTGATGAATGCTACTCTTTGGCGTTTTCTCCGACTTCGTCCCGAAAACTTTCCTACTGTTCGTCTGGCTCAGTTGGCCTACCTTTATCAAAGAGGGGGTAAGCTGTTCTCGCGGTTGCTGGAAGCAGGGACACTGGCGGAGGTGAGGACACTTCTTGAGGTCGGCACTTCTTCTTATTGGGAAAGTCATTATCTGTTCGGCCGGACTTCCTCGCAAAAGAAGAAAACGATGGGAGAACGGTCAAAAGACCTGATTATTATCAATACTGTAGTTCCTTTTCTTTATACCTACGGACTGCATAAGGCAGACGAGGGAATGTGCGAACGTGCCGGACGCTTTCTGGAAGAATTGAAAGCGGAAGACAATCATATTATCCGTTCGTGGAGTGCGGCAGGTCTTCCGGTGGTCAGTGCGGCGGACAGTCAGGCGTTGATACAGTTGCAGAAAGAGTATTGCGACCGGAGAAAATGCCTGTATTGCCGTTTTGGTTATGAATATTTGCGGCACAAATAATCAAGATATCAAACTAGTCATTATCTTTGCAGTGTCAATCAAACTCTTAATTTATATCGTGTTATGAGAGCTGAAAAGTTTGTATACTGCTTGCTGATGATAGTGTTGTTTGCTGGTATTCCCACCGGTAAGGCGGTGGCGCAATCCGGGGAGGACTTCAAACCGTTTCTGGATAAGTTTACTTCCAGTGCGGCGTTTCAGTATACTCGTGTCAAGTTTCCGTTGAAAACGCCGGTTACTTTATTGGCGGATGATGGTGAAACAGAGAAGACATTCCCTTTACTAAGGAAAAATGGCCTTTATTGGATAGCGAGACAATGAAAGAAGAACGTATCGCGCAAGAAGAGGGGGGAATTTATGTTTCCAAATTCACATTGAACGAGCCTGATCGCAAAGTGTTTGAAGCCGGTTATGAGGAATCGGAAGTCGACTTGCGTGTCGAATTCCAGCTCTTGTCTGATGGAAAATGGTATGTAGTAGACTGTTATACAGGATGGTACGGCTACGACCTGCCTATTGCTGAATTGAAACAGACGATACAACAAGTAAAGGAAGAGAATGCAGCTTTCAAGGAAATACATCCCTAGCGAATAGCCGGTAGGAACTTTGTTTATGGCGTCCCTACATAATACCCCAGTTCGGACTCTTTTCCGTCCACCATCTCTTTGACAATACCGTTTTTGGCATTGAACTCTTGGAAGAGTTCCTCATAGTCACGTGTATAGTCGGCGTCCGGTACTACATTGACATCAAAGGTCAATTCCGCTTTCCCGTTGGGAAGCATATTCCCGAAAATCCGGATGCGGTGAACAACCTCGCCTATATTTTTAATACTGTTGTAGGTTGCCTTGAATTGTCTGATACCCTCTTCCGGAATGATGATATGTGAACTTTTATCCAGAATGATACAGCCACAAGAAGGCTGGATATCCGAAATGACCAGAGGAGCGTCACCGGTGTTGGTGATTGTGAACATGATATCTAGTTGTTGCCCCTTGTTTGATAGAATAATAGTGCCTTACCGAGTCTTTTATGACCATAGTTGTAGGACGTACTTTCTTCTTACACCCTGAGAGGAAGAAGGGTAATACTGTTAATAAGAGGATATAAAGTACCGATTTGTTCATAGTGGATGTTTTATGTTAGGGGTTACCTTATTTTTTACTTTTTTATGGAACGAATGCGATTTCATCTATACCGATCTGGGCTCTTGGCTTTTTAGCTCCCATGACCTTTATACTTACCAGTTCTGCCCTGTTCAAATCTATCGGAGTGGTTATTTTTACTAATTCGCCCTTTTCAACGGAATCATCCGTCTCCAGATTGATTGTCTTATAGATTGCTCCGTCCTTCGATATTTCGATTTGCCGGGGAGGGTAGAAACGATGTCTGGGAAGATTCAAGAAACTGATATAAATGTTTCCTGTCTTATTGATACCTTTACAGGCAGACTGATTTCATATTTTTCTTTCGGAAGAGTTGTCCAGCCGCAATGATAATTGCCGGGTAAACCGTGCGTGCTGTCTGTGAGTCTCTTCAACCCATCTTTGTCCGTTGGGGGAGTTGAAGAAGGCATGATTCCGAGAAATAAGTTCTTTTTTAATGTCGGAAGCAAGTATATACTGTTCCCATTCTTTTTTATATAGTAGTCGATTTCATCGGCCGATTCATTATAGTACTCCATCCCCGTGAAAGCATGATGTTCTTTGAGTTGGGTAAGCCATTTCCGCACTTGCGGAGTCGGTTGGATTTGTTTTCCGTTTCGTTGGGCATATCCGTAAGGATCATAACTGTGGTTGCGTCCCATCTCCAGACGTGTATAAGACAAGGCTGTCTGGAGTTCATGGAGCTTTTTACGCTCTTTTCCCTTTCGCATCGGAAACATAATCGCCCATTTCATCATAGAATTTGATAAACTTTTCCGGATTGAGGAATGACTGCTCCAATTCTGCAATACCGGCATAGATACCTAACTTCTTACCGGACTGGACGCTGTTTTTTCCAAGTTAATGTAATAGTCGTACAGCCATTTCTTTGATAGGGGGTACTCTTGATTGAAATAGTCTCTGACCAGTTCCTCAACGGGAAGTTCCGGGTTGATGAGAAGTGCCGACAGTGCAAAAGTCCTCATTGCATCGAAAGA
>VOFD01000706.1_pt1 | contig 94001 bp, 90 predicted proteins | sample 5384101 | NCBI WGS metagenome assembly VOFD01 (sample SAMN12384723, study PRJNA508395) | human gut metagenome | isolation source: healthy gut C | host: Homo sapiens
CAGATGCAACTTTCCGGGTAGCGTGTCGAACTTGTCATATACTGCAAAGCCGTCACTCTGTACCACCCGGACCTGTCCTGCCAGCAGTGTGTCTATTCCGCTGCTGCCACGGCCCTTGTGATATTCAAAAAGGGGGTATGGAACCGGGGCAGATAGAAGTTCATACCCGCGGTGAAGAGCACCGGGCCGGTCGCTTTCAAGTACGGGATGGGGTGTCTCATCGGCCATGACGTAATAGCTGTCCTTGACCAGTTCACGAAGTTCATTATAGATTGGTTCCAGACGCTGTGCGGCAGCCATCATCCAGTTACTTACGGTGGAAGGACTCAGATGGATTCCTTCACGCTCAAAGATATCCAGCTGTCTGTGCAGAGGCAGGTGGTCGTAATATTTGGCGGTAGCAATGTGGGCCAGTACACTTTCCGAGGCATTGCTGTGGGGATGTGCCATTACGGGCATGGGAGCGGTTATGATACGACCGTCGGCGAGCCGGTATTTAGGACGGATGATGCGTTTCACATAGAATCGGGCGGGGCTGACAGCATACTGTTCGCTCACTTCCTCTCCCAGCTTCGTCGCTCCCTCCAACGAAAGGCCTTCCGGCATGGGAATGATAATCTCCTCACGGGGAAGGGACGGGTCGATGGGCTTACGGGCGTGGGGAGTGATCTTTTTCGTGAAGCTTTTACGGAAACGATTGTAGCCATTCTCCGATGTGACGGATTTCCCAGCGGTTTTCTGTTCTTCCGCTACCGGGTCATTGACATCGGACGGAGACTCGAAACAGATGCTCAGCTGGCCGGCATCTTCGGGAAGATGACGTTTTTCACTGGATTTACCCCATAAACGGCGTGTCAAGTCAGCCAATTTCCATCTCAGATCGGCAATGACGGCTGTACAGGCCGAGATTTCTTCGACTGGCGGGAATACTCCTGCAAAGAGGCTTCGTATTTTCTCTGAAGTTCCGCATGCTCCTTTTCAAGGCATTCATGTTCCTTGCGCAACTCTTCGTACTCTTCCAAAGTAAGGGTAATAACCGGTTCTTTCACTGTACATCCACTTTTTATTATGTGGCAAAGTTATCAAAATAAAACTGCACGGCTTATAGAATGGGGAATTACTTTTCAACTGTTTTCCGATACTTTTTAACAGTAAGCAGCTCATTCAGGCGATTCCAGGAAATTTGAAGAAAATCCTTCTTCCGTTCCTCCTTTTTCAAGAGGAAAGAACCGCGATTCAGACGACGGCATTCCAGACGGTATTCGTCGTCGCACCGATAAAGGATATGCAACCTGCTACGGGAGCGGTCGGGAAAAAATATGACAGCTCTGCTCTGACACGCAGGAACCCGTGTGTCGGATGACCTCGCCACAAAGACCGTCAATACCTTTATGGAAATTACAACCTTGGGGATAAAGGTAATAAGACCAAAAAGGACTGCTGCGGAAAAGGCCAAGACCTAAAGGGAGAAGTAGGTCCTGAGGGGAATGGATACCAAGGCTGGAAGACGAAACTTTATAACGACGGCCGCCATCAAATATGAAAAGAACAGAATCAAAATGGTTAGACTCGGAAAAGAGAGTACGTAGTTTATCACTTTCGCTAGAAAATTCTAATACTGAACACATAATGGATTAAGATTATAATGAAGCCACAAAGGTAGGAAGGAAAAGAGGGGAAAAAAACACGCACGAGGCCGAATGCTTACCCTCAATCTATTCATTTAGATTGGGGAAGGTTCCAAAAGCTATCTTTGGATGAGAATTTAAAAAAAACAACTATTTGTTTTTACGTTGGGACAGCAGGCGAAATAATTTCGTTTGTTGCGGTTGTCTTCTTATTCCAACTACGAACTTTTCAGTATTCATATTTAAAATTCTTAGAAAGAGTATGTGTATACATGTACAGTCCATTACTTACATGCATCCGGATAAAGATGTGCTTTTCAGTAATGTCAGTTTTACTATCAGTAAAGGGAAAAAAGTAGCCCTCATCGGAAACAACGGTTCGGGAAAATCTACCTTGATGCGATTGATAACTAAAGAGCTATTACCTTCTGAAGGACAAATTATATGTCCGGATATCCCCTATTCTATTCCACAGCATTTTGGTCAGTTTAATCATTTGACAGTAGCCGGGGCATTGGGAATAGAAAGAAAGTTATATGCACTTCATGCCATTTTACAGGGAGATGCTTCGATAGAGCATTTTACGGCTTTGGCGGATGACTGGAAAATAGAAGAGAAAGCGGTTGCTGCTTTGAATGAATGGGGGTTGGTAGGAGTACCTCTTTCCTATCCCATGCATTTGTTGAGTGGCGGTGAGAAAACAAAGTTTTTCTAGCAGGAATTACTATATACTCTCCTGCTTTTATTTTGATGGATGAGCCTACCAATCATTTGGATGACGAAAGCCGTATCCGGCTGTACCGTTTTATAACTACTGCTGCAGCAGGGATACTGGTTGTCAGCCACGACCGGACATTACTCAATTTACTTTTTTTCTACCTATGAGCTTACTGCAAAAGGTGTCACTTATTATGCTGGAAATTACGATTTCTATAAAGAACAGAAGAAATTGGCTGTAGAAGCTCTGCAAACCCGGTTGAAGGAGAATGAAAAGCAATTACAAAAAGCCCGGAAGCAGGCACGTGAGGTAATGGAGCGTCAACAAAAGCATGATGTGCGAGGTAAAAAACAAAATGTGAAGAAAGGAGTCGGAAAGATGGCAATGCATACATTCAGGGATCAGGCTGAGAAAAGTACTGTCCGTTTAGGAGATGTTCATGTTGATAAGATCCGTTTTTTGGCAGGAGAAACAGTAGAACTGCATAAAGAGTCTTTACCTGATATGAAGACGATGAAAGTAAATTTCAATTCATCTTCTTTGCATATCGGTAAAATACTTATCGTAGCTTCAAGTGTGAATTATTCGTATGGAGAAAATCCTTTGTGGTCTTCTCCTCTTGAGTTTACCATCAAAAGTGGTGACCGTATTCATTTGAAAGGAAGTAATGGTAGTGGTAAAACAACTTTATTGAGGTTGATAACCGGAAGTCTTGCTCCTACTCAAGGTTCTTTGATACAGGCAGAAGGGCTGACGTACGTTTATCTTGATCAGGAATATTCTATAATTCGTAATGATTTGTCGGTATTGGAACAATTTGCCTTATTCAATAGTGAATTGTATGATAATGAATTGAGAACGATTCTCAACCGTTTTTTGTTTCCTGTTTCCACATGGAACAAGAAGTGTAGCTATCTGAGTGGAGGTGAGAAGATGAAACTTTCTCTCTGTTGTCTTATGGTGAGTGCACAGGCCCCCGATGTTTTTATTGTGGATGAACCTACTAATAATATTGATATTCTGAGTATGGAGATATTGACCGAAACTTTGAAGGATTATCAAGGCACTTTGTTGGTGGTGAGTCATGACAACTATTTTGTGCAACAAATAAAGGCAGATAAGCAGATTGAGTTGTTCTGATGTTTTTATTTTGTCAAGTGCGGCATTTTTGTCAAATTCTATATTTAAAACAAAAATGCCGCAGACTTGATTTATTTTATTCGGAGTTATTATTGCAGTGTCAGCGTCTTTACTTGTAATTCGGCATCTTTAGAATTACCCCCTACCATTATATCGAAGTTTCCGGCTATGGTGCGCATGGTATTTGTCTGCGCGTCCCACCATTCCAATTGTTTGGGTGTTAACTCTAATTCTACATTGACTGTTTTTCCTGCAGGAATTTGTACACGTTTGAAAGCACGCAGTGTTTTAACCGGTCCTTCCGCATCTTCTTGTTTTTTCAGATATACCTGTACTACTTCTTCCCCGTCACGATTACCGGTATTGGTTACAGGAACAATAATTTTGGCAGTTTCTCCTACTTTAATCGTTTGCTCCAGTTTGATGTTACCATAGTTAAAAGTGGTATAACTCAAACCATAACCGAATGGGAAAAGAGGATCACCTTTAAAATAACGGTAAGTACGTCCTGTCATATTATAATCTTCAAAATCAGGTAATTGCGTTATGTTCCGGTAAAAAGTAACGGGCAGTCGTCCTGCAGGATTGTAATCTCCAAACAAAACTTCGGCGGCAGCTTTACCTCCGGATTGTCCCGGATACCATGCTTGTAAAATGGCCTGACAATATTTGGTTTCGGGCTCCATGGCAATGGGTGATCCGGAAAAATTAACGAAAATAACTTTTTTCCCGGCATCACAGAGTGCTTTTATCAATTCACGCTGAACAGCCGGAAGTTCGATGTCAGTACGGTCTCCTTTGCGGAATCCCGGTAAATTGACACCCATCTCCTCTCCTTCCAAACTTGGAGATATACCGCCTGCAAATATAACTACATCAGCATCTTTCACTTTTGCTACCGTGTTTTTAATGTTGACTTCTTCTTTAAATCCAAGATCGAAATTCAACTGTGCATCTCCACTAAAGTATTGGAAGCGGATTTCTATATCGTATGGCTTGCCGGCTTCTGCATGCATGGCGTAAGCTTGTCCCCTGCCCCCCATGTTTGTTGGTGAATTTCTTTACTTCTTCACCATTTATCAATAATTGTGTAGCTCCACAACTATAGAAGTTGAAAATAACCTCTCCTGTTTCCTGGGGGGTGAACACACTTTGATAGACGGCCGAGAAATCGGTCAGGTTCACACCGGGAGCAAATACGGTAGCTCCGGAAGTGCAAAGACGGAACGGTGTGGTAAGTTGTGCGGTGGCTACCGCATTTCCTTCATATTCCTTGTTGTTCCAATAGCGGGCGGAGAATCCTGGACCTTCTTTAGAAGTACACTGGCTGAAAACGCTTCTGATTAATGAGCGCTCCACCCAGCTGCAACCTTGTTCATAGATCAGTTTGTCGTTCTCTCCCATGGCTGAGCGGATACCTTCCAATAAGGTGATCGTATGTTTGGGAGTACCGTTATAATTACCCCATTGCATCACAGAATCATTTGCGTTAGGTCCCATGACGGCGATGGTTTGTCCACCGCGTTTCAGTGGCAGGATATTATTTTTGTTCAGTAACAGCGTCATTGATTTGCGTGCTATATCTAGTGACAGGGAATCATGTTCTGCCGAGCAAACCACTGAATAAGGAATTTTAGTCCATTCCACTTTGTCAGGATCATCCATTTCCCCCAATTCAAAGCGTGCTTTTAATAATCGTTTTACGGATACATCAATGTCCTTTTCACTGATTAATCCTTTTTTAGCGCTTTCTACCAATGCTTTATAACTGGAACCACATTCCAGATCCGTACCGCTTAATACTGCGGCGGCAGAGGCCGATTCAGCATCCGGATGTGTTTTGTGTCCTTTTTCCCGATAGAAATCGTCAATAGCGCCACAATCTGAAAGTACAATGCCGTCATATCCCCAGTCTTGACGGAGAATTTGCATCAGCAGGCGGTCACTTCCGCAACACGGATTGCCTTCCAAACGGTTGTAGGCACACATTACCTCCTTTACTTTTGCTTCTTTTACTAATGCTTCGAAAGGTACAAGATAAGTTTCATGCAAGTCACGCGGTTTGATATTTTCCGCATTGAACTCATGACGATTCCATTCCGGCCCTGAATGGACGGCAAAGTGTTTGGCACAAGCGTGTATTTTATCGTATTTTTGATTAGCATCCATGCATTGCAATCCTTTTCACCACATTTACCCCCATGACACTTGTCAGATAAGGATCTTCCCCATACGTTTCAATACCTCTCCCCCATCTGGGATCGCGATAAATATTGACGGTGGGTGTCCACATGGTCAGGCCTTGATACCGTTCGTAGCTTCCCGCCGCCGAGTATGCGGCATTTTTGGCCCGGGCTTCATCCGAAACTGCGGTATAGATGGTATGTATGGCATCGGGCTCAAAAGAGGCCGCCATACCTATAGGCTGAGGAAAGACGGTGGCCAGTCCGCTCCGTGCCACTCCGTGCAAGGCTTCGTTCCACCAATTATAAGGTTTAATGCCTAATCTTTCGACAGGTTTGGAGTTGTCCATCATTAAGGCAACTTTTTCTTCTAGAGTAAGTTGTTGCAATAAATCCTCTGCCCGTTCTTCGGGAGATAAACTGCTGTCTTTATAAGCCGGTTGATTGTTACAGCCGCTTAGCATCACAAGGGAAGCAAATAAATATAGAATTTTGTTTCTCATAGTAAAATGGTAAAAATGATTAGTTACACGGCAAAAATAGAATAATTATGAAAAAAGTCCGTGTATTTTTTGATTAAAAAGGTGGAAGATATTGTTTTTTATACAAAAAGGTGGGATAGATATAAAAAGTTTCCGGCCGGATACATCGTACCGACCGGAAACGTATGAGATACAGCAAATAATGACTATTTATATTCTGCCCAATCTATCAGGCGCATATCCCCTTTCTTGGCCAGCGTATCATGCATAGCCAATGCAGCCGGAATACAATGAGGAGTTTGTCCTTTGGAAGACATTTTTACATAATCCCAAAGAATGTTCTTATAATCCGGATGTGCACAATTTTCGATGATAGCCTTGGCGCGTTCTACCGGGCTCTTGCCGCGTAAGTCGGCAACACCTTGTTCAGTAATAAGGATATTGACATCGTGTTCACTGTGATCTTCGTGAGAAACCATAGGAACGATGGCACTGATTTTTCCTTCTTTTGCCACAGACGGGCAAGTAAAGATGGAAATATAGGCATTGCGGGTAAAGTCACCTGAGCCACCAATACCATTCATCATTTTGGTGCCGCTGATGTGAGTAGAATTTACATTACCGTAAATATCTGCTTCGATGGCTGTATTGATAGATATAACACCAAGACGACGGATAATTTCCGGGTTGTTTGAGATTTCAGACGGACGCATGACCAGTTTGTCACGGAAGAAGTCGATATCATCATAAATACCTTGCAGACATTCGTTGGTGACAGTCAATGAACAGGTACTTCCAAATTTTACACGTCCTTGGCGAATCAGGTCCACCACTGCGTCTTGTAATACTTCCGTATACATTTCGAAGGCGGGAATTGTTTTGTCTCGTCCCAAAGCACCCAATACGGCATTAGCAATGTTACCTACTCCACTCTGTAATGGCAGGAAGCTTGCAGGAATAATACCCCGTTTCATGTCAGCTGCCAGGAAGTCGGCAACATTTTGTCCAATCTGGTCGGTGATAGGATCCGGTGCGGTAAATGAACGGGCTCTGGTCAGGGGTGTTTACTTCCACTACGCCGATGATTTTTTTCGGGTCTACCTGTACATAAGGCAGACCGATACGGTCGCTGGGTTTGTAAATAGGAATTTCACGACGGTAAGGCGGGTCAAGCGGTTCATAAACATCGTGCAGGCCCATACCGTTTTTACTGTGGGCAGCGTTCAATTCGATGATCACTTTATCTGCCAGACGTGCAATAGTCGGTGCAATTCCACCGGCGGCTGTCAGATAAACTTTGCCGTCGGGAGTGATTTCACACGCTTCCAGAATAGCGACATCTACTTTACCCATGAACCCGTAACGTACCTCCTGTGCCATTTGTGACAGATGGATATCGTTGTATGCTATTTCGCCGTTATTTACGGCTTTTCGGAAATCGGGGTTGGTTGTGTAAGGAGCACGGTAACGGATTGCCTTGACCCTGGATAAGATGCCGTCTGTAGCATCTCCTGTAGAAGCACCGGTAAAGATACTAATTTGAAAAGGGTTACCTTTGGCATGTTCTTCTTCTGCTATTTTTGCGACTTCGGGTGTTACGGCTTTCGGTGTTCCTGCCGGAGTAAAGCCGCTGAGTCCAATGTTGTAGCCATGCTTGATATAGCTGGCTGCTTCGGCTGCGGAAATAATATTAAATCCCATGATATTCAATGTGTTATTCTTATTAGTATAGTTGTTATTAATATTTGCGATTAAAAATCTCTGAATAAATAAAAGCACGTCGTGCCTCTTCTTTAGTACTCAGTCTTATAGGAGTCCGGTCTTCCCTTTTGTTCTCTTTCCGGGGTGAATCTGTTGGTTTCTTGACCATCGGCTGATGCTGCATGCGGGGAGTCTGAGGTGTGCGGACTGTTTGAACGGAAGAAACAGGAAGGTCCTCCTCTATGTTCTCCTGCTCTATTTCAGGAAATATATCTGCAAGCACTTTCTTTGGAGAAGGTGTTTTCTTCTCTTTGCCTGTTTTTGAGATTTGTTGCACGATGGCTGCAACAATGATTATTATAAATATGATAACCTGAATGATATCCATACTTTCCTTATTATATAATGAATGCTCAAAGTTAGAAAAATATTTCATAACTAACTCTATAAAAGGGCATAAAAAAGGAAGAGAACTTCACAGTTGTCTTCCCCTATTTTTTTAACCTAAACCTTAACTATGAAAAAATCTAATGTTTTTCGGAAGCAAATATGCGAATTATAATAATACGTTGGTAACGTTAACGGTTTTTTTTGTTCACTGGTTATAATTATTTAACAGTTAAATGCATAATTCTCTTATAATATTCAATTTTCGGCTCTTTTATTCGTTTAATTTGTCGGTAACTTCGTATCTTTGCCTACGAAACCATAAAACAGAGAAAATATGAAAGAAACAACAGGAGCAGACTTTAAATCTGCAACTGATTCCGAAAACAAGAAATTGTTTATTGAAACTTACGGATGCCAGATGAATGTTGCTGATAGTGAAGTGATTGCTTCTATTATGCAAATGGCAGGCTACCATGTATGCGAAACATTGGATGAAGCGGATGCTGTATTTATGAATACCTGTTCCATTCGCGACAATGCAGAACAAAAGATTCTGAACCGTCTGGAGTTTTTCCATTCTATGAAGAAAAACAAACGCCGGAATCTGATTGTCGGTGTGTTGGGCTGCATGGCAGAACGTGTAAAAGATGATTTGATCGAGAACCATCATGTAGATCTTGTCGTAGGACCGGATGCCTATCTCACTTTGCCCGATTTGGTCGCTTCGGTGGAAGCGGGGGAGAAAGCCATTAATGTGGAGCTTTCTACTACAGAAACCTATCGTGAGGTAATTCCGTCCCGTATTTGCGGCAATCATATCTCCGGGTTTGTATCCATTATGCGTGGTTGCAATAATTTCTGTCATTATTGTATTGTGCCGTATACCCGTGGGCGTGAGCGCAGCCGTGATGTGGAAAGTATTCTGAATGAGGTGCGTGACTTGGCAGACAAAGGTTATAAAGAAGTAACGTTGCTGGGACAGAATGTGAATTCTTACCGTTTTGAGAAAGAGGGTGAAATAATTACTTTCCCGATGCTGCTCCGCACAGTGGCCGAGGCGGTTCCGGACATGCGTGTTCGTTTTACCACTTCACATCCAAGGATATGAGTGATGAAACCTTGCAAGTCATTGCGGAAACGCCTAATGTATGCAAGCATATTCATTTACCGGTACAGAGCGGCAGTTCGCGCATATTGAAGCTGATGAACCGCAAATATACCCGTGAGTGGTATTTGGAAAGGGTAGCGGCTATTCGCCGTATCATTCCCGATTGTGGTCTGAGTACTGATATTTTCTCCGGCTATCATTCGGAAACGGAAGAAGACCATCAGGAATCTCTATCCTTGATGCGTGAGTGTGCGTACGATTCCGCCTTTATGTTTAAATATTCCGAACGTCCCGGAACATATGCTTCCAAGCATCTGCCGGATGATGTACCCGAAGAGGTTAAGATACGCCGGCTGAATGAAATCATTGAATTGCAGAACCGTCTTTCTGCCGAAAGTAATGCCCGTGATGTAGGCAAGACCTTCGAAGTGATGGTAGAAGGTGTTTCCAAGCGTTCCAGAGAGCAGCTTTTTGGCCGTACACAGCAAAACAAGGTGGTAGTCTTTGATCGTGGGAATCATCGTATCGGTGATTTTGTCCATGTACGCATTACTGAAGCCAGTTCGGCTACATTGAAAGGAGAAGAGGTGTTCTGATGGGGAGAAAAAGAAGAATATAAGGAAAAGAACTTGCAATATTTGCAAGTTCTTTCTACACAGGAAGGTATTTGTCCTTTACCTTGTAATATGTTTTATAAAGTATTGCAGACAGGTACGGGTACAGTTTCACCTACAATCCGAAGTATTGTCACCGTTCATTATCGGGGAAGTCTGATAAACGGAAAAGAGTTTGATAATTCCTATGACCGTAACTGCCCCGAAGCTTTCCGGCTGTGTGATGTCATAGAGGGATGGCAGCTGGCGCTTCAACGTATGCATGTAGGAGATAAATGGGTGGTTTATATTCCTTATACTATGGGATATGGCAACCGTACAAGCGGGCCGATTCCTGCTTTCTCTACATTAATATTTGAGGTGGAACTGCTGGGCATTGCATAATGCCTCCGGTTATCGGTTATGCAGTCTGTCATTCATCCGGTCTTCGTAACCGTCACGATATTTCTTTTCGGGCATAACAATCCATAAGATTATATAGACAATAATGCCCGAAAAGGCTGTGAAAACCGTGGCAAATGAATAGATAATGCGCACTACCGTAACATCCCAGCCAAAATAATCGGCCAGTCCCGCACATACTCCGGCTAGCATTCTGTTGTTGGAACGGGTCAGTTTTTTATTTTCCATTTTCGTTTCTTTTTAAGTTATCTGCACAAATGTAGGAAAAGTAAAAACGAATTATTAACTTATACTCTTAAAAGTACTTAAAGGATAGTCCTTCTCATTCAATTTATTTGTTATTTTGCAGCAAATTAGGGCAAAAAGTGGATATACTCAAAATAAATACTTGTCCGTTGTGCGGCGGAAAACATTTGGGACATGCAATCACTTGTACGGATCACTATGCTTCGGGTGAACAATTCAATTTGGTTCGCTGCGATGATTGTGGCTTTATTTTTACACAAGGTGCACCCGTGGAAGCCGAGATAGGGCGATATTATGAGACCCCCGATTATATTTCACACACTGATACCCGCAAGGGGCTGATGAACCGTGTATACCATGAGGTACGCAAGTATATGCTGTCACGCAAAGCCAAGCTGATAAAACGGACATCCGGTTTGAGTAAAGGTACTTTGTTAGACATAGGTACCGGTACCGGATATTTCAGTAATGCTATGAAGGAGCGCGGATGGCGGGTGAAAGCGATAGAGAAAAGTCCGCAGGCGCGTTCGTTTGCCAAAGAGCATTTTGAATTGGATGTAGATACGGAGGATGCTTTGGCGGGATATGCCGATCATTCTTTTGATGCCATAACTTTATGGCATGTCATGGAGCATCTGGAACATCTGAATGAAACGTGGGAGAAATTATTCAAGCTGTTGAAAGAGAGGGGAGTATTGATAGTGGCTGTGCCTAATCCCAGTTCGTAGATGCGGAAAAGTATAAGGAATGGTGGGCGGCATACGATGTGCCCCGTCATTTATGGCATTTTACACCTTCCGTCATGCAACAATTCGGTGTCAAGCATGGTTTTAAATTAGCGGAACAGCATCCGATGCCTTTTGATGCTTTTTATGTATCCATGTTGACGGAAAGATATAAAGGCAGCCGTTTGTCCTTTTTGAAGGGAATGTGGACGGGCCTGTTGGCCTGGTTCAGTTCACTGGCGAAAAAAGAACGCAGTAGTTCAATGATTTATGTATTCAGAAAGAAGTGATTATGGGAAAAAAATCAGGGTCCTTTTTCGATATGCAGTTCATTACCTCCAGCATCAGTACAATGCTGGTGTTGCTCTTGTTGGGGATGGTGGTATTCTTTGTGCTGTCTGCCAATAACTTATCCAAGTATGTACGCGAGAACATCAGTTTCTCCGTACTCATCAGCGATGATATGAAAGAAGCGGACGCTTTGAAATTCCAGAAAAATTGAATGAGGAACCTTTTGTGAAAGAAACTTCCTATATATCGAAGGAGCAGGCGTTGAAAGAGCAGAGCGAAGCGATGGGTACAGACCCGGCTGAATTCTTGGGATATAATCCTTTTACAGCTTCTATTGAAATAAAACTGAATGCCGATTATGCCAATTCGGACAGCATTTCTTGGATAGAGCAGAAAATTATGCAGAACAAGAAAGTAATGGAAATCAACTATCCTCAGGATTTACTGGATGCAGTGAACAGCAATATACGGAAAATCAGTTTTTTGCTATTGGGACTGGCTGCGCTGCTTACCCTTATTTCTTTTGCGCTGATTAATAACACCATCCGTCTGGCCATTTATTCCAAACGTTTTCTGATTCATACCATGAAACTGGTAGGGGCAAGCTGGGGATTTATCCGTCGTCCTTTTTTGGTGCGGAATATATGGATAGGGATACTGGCCGCTGCCATGGCAGATGCGGCATTGATAGGAATGGCCTATGCGTTGGTAAGATATGAACCCGAATTGATTGAGATTATTACCCCTATGACCATGCTTATGGTAATGGGTTCTGTTTTTGTGTTTGGTGTGGTTATTACCTTTATGTGTGCATATATATCAATCAACAAATACTTGCGCATGAAAGCTAGTGCGTTGTATTACATTTAATAATAAAAGGATATGGATAGACAAAAATTCGCCTTTGATAAAACTAATTTTATATTGCTTGCCATAGGTATGGCAGTGATTATTGTCGGTTTTCTGCTGATGACAGGACCTAGTTCGACAGAAGGATATTTTGAGCCGGATATTTTTAGTGTACGTCGCATCAAAGTGGCGCCCGCAGTATGTTTCTTTGGCTTTATCTTTATGATTTATGGCATTGTCCGCAAGCCAAAGGACAAGACAGAAGTGGTTAACTCTTGATTTTTTTAATTTTTAATTTTTAAAGAATGGAATGGTTTGAGGCATTGATCCTTGGTGTGCTCCAAGGATTGACAGAGTATTTGCCGGTCAGCAGTAGTGGTCATCTGGCTATCGGTTCGGCATTGTTTGGCATACAAGGGGAAGATAATCTGACTTTTACCATAGCAGTGCATGTGGCTACGGTACTCAGTACTTTGGTTATATTATGGAAAGAAATAGGCTGGATATTCCGTGGCTTGTTCAAGTTTGAGATGAATGCGGAGACAAAATATGTGATCAATATCCTGGTATCCATGATTCCTATCGGCATTGTGGGTGTGTTTTTTAAAGATTATGTGGAAGAAATTTTCGGTTCCGGCTTGCTCATTGTAGGTTGTATGCTGTTATTGACAGCTTTGCTTCTTGCTTTCTCTTATTATGCAAAACCTCGTTTGAAAGAGAACATCAGCATGAAGGATGCGTTTATTATAGGTCTGGCACAGGCTTGTGCCGTGATGCCGGGATTATCCCGTTCGGGTACTACCATTGCTACCGGTTTGTTGTTGGGAGACAACAAGGCGAAACTGGCTCAGTTCTCTTTCCTGATGGTGATTCCTCCTATATTGGGTGAGGCGTTGCTGGATGGTATGAAGATTGTAAAAGGAGCTGCAGCCGGCACATCAGATATATCTGTATTGTCATTGATTGTAGGTTTTCTGGCAGCTTTCATATCGGGCTGTGTAGCTTGTAAGTGGATGATTAATATTGTGAAGAAAGGTAAGTTGATTTATTTTGCTATCTATTGTGCCATAGCCGGTGCCGTTACGATAGCGTGCACATTGATGTAATTGGATGAATTTTAAAGAAGGAGAAGTATTATACTTTGATAAACCGCTGAAATGGACCTCATTTGCAGTGGTGAACAAGATAAGATACCATATTTGCCGCAAACTGGGCGTGAAGAAAATAAAAGTGGGACATGCCGGGACATTAGACCCGCTGGCTACCGGGGTGATGATTATTTGTACAGGCAAGGCAACGAAACGCATCGAAGAGTTCCAGTATCATACCAAAGAATACATTGCCACCTTGCAGTTGGGGGCTACCACACCTTCATTCGACCTGGAGAAGGAGATAGATGCTACCTATCCTACGGAACATATCACCCGCGAGTTGGTAGAGGAAGCCTTGCAGCGTTTTATCGGCAGGATAGAACAGATTCCGCCTGTTTTCTCGGCTTGTAAGGTAGATGGTAAACGCGCTTACGATTTGGCTCGAAAAGGTGAGGATGTGGAGTTGAAAGCCAAGACGTTGATTATAGACGAGATAGAGTTGCTGGAATGTAATCTGCCTGAGATTAAAATCAGGGTAGTGTGCAGCAAGGGCACTTATATCCGTGCATTGGCCCGTGATATTGGCGAAGCTTTTGAATAGCGGTGCTCATTTGACAGGGCTGATACGTACCCGGGTGGGGGATGTGAGACTGGAAGACTGTTTGTCGGTGGAAAGTTTTCCGGAATGGCTTGACCAACAAGAGATTGAAGAAGTTATAAACGAATAAGGAGAGATAAGATGAAACTGTCGCAATTTAAATTTAAACTGCCGGAGGATAAAATAGCTTTGCATCCGGCTAAGTATAGAGATGAGTCGCGCCTGATGGTTGTTCACAAATCAACAGGTAAGATTGAACACAAGGTATTCAAGGATATCCTGGACTATTTTGATGATAAAGATGTGTTTATCTTTAATGATACGAAAGTTTTCCCTGCGCGTTTGTATGGAAATAAGGAAAAGACCGGTGCCCGTATCGAGGTATTCTTGTTGCGCGAGCTGAACGAGGAACTTCGCTTGTGGGATGTGCTGGTAGATCCTGCCCGTAAGATCCGTATCGGTAACAAGCTTTATTTTGGTGACGATGATTCCATGGTGGCCGAAGTGATTGACAACACCACTTCCCGCGGACGTACCCTGCGTTTCCTGTATGACGGCTCTCACGACGAGTTCAAGAAAGCATTGTATGCGTTGGGAGAGGCTCCGCTGCCCAGTTTCATCCGTCGTCCGGTAGAAGAGGAAGATGCCGAACGTTTCCAGACTATCTTTGCCAAGAACGAAGGGGCTGTGACAGCTCCCACTGCCGGACTTCATTTCAGCCGCGAGTTGATGAAGCGTATGGAAATCAAAGGTATAGACTTTGCTTTTGTGACGATGCATGCCGGACTGGGTAATTTCCGCGAGATTGATGTGGAGGACCTTACCAAGCATAAGATGGATTCGGAGCAGATGTATGTCAATGCGGATGCGTGCCGTATTGTGAATAATGCCAAGGATGAAGGAAAGAATATTTGTGCGGTAGGAACGACAGTGATGCGCACGATAGAGACTGCGGTAGGTACGGATGGTCATCTGAAAGAGTTCGAGGGCTGGACGAATAAGTTTATCTTCCCTCCGTATGATTTCTCGGTAGCCAACAGCATGGTTACTAACTTCCACCTGCCTCTCTCCACTTTGCTGATGCTGGTAGCTGCCTACGGTGGTTATGATCTGGTGATGGAGGCTTATCACACAGCGTTGAAGGAAGATTACCGTTTCGGTACTTATGGCGACGCTATGTTGATTTTGGATAAGTAATACCGGTTGGAGCAGCGTATGAGGGTTTATTTGGGACTTGGAACCAATCTGGGTGATAAAGAATCAAATCTGCATGTTGCTGTCCGGAAGATAAATGAGCGGATAGGGGAGGTTACTGCCCTTTCCGCTTTTTATGTTACCGCCCCTTGGGGGTTTTCTTCTGAAAATTCTTTTCTGAATGCTGCCTGTTGCGTGGAGAGTGTGCTTCCTCCCTTGGATATATTGCGGGAAACACAGGAGATAGAGCGTGAATTAGGCCGGATGAAGAAGTCGGCGGGAGGTAATTATAGTGACCGCCTGATTGATATAGATATTTTGTTGTACGGCGATTTAATACTGCATACGCCGGAATTGGAAATCCCTCATCCCCTGATGACTGAACGGAGGTTTGTCATGGACCCGCTGGCGGAGATTGCATCGGATGTGGTGCATCCGGTATTGGGAAAAAGGCTGGGGGAGCTTTAAACCTGAGAGTATATTAATTAAAAGAGGACGGAAAATTCTTCAAATCCATCATTGTGGTGTAGATAGCTGATTGATAGTGTATTGTTATGAAGGATTCGTAATAGAATCCTTCATAAATGTTTCAGGGAAATATGTCCAGTATGGAATAATCTCTCCAAATTTCTTGTGTGGTGACGCTCGTCACTCCGGAATCAGGGTAACGTTGGCAAAATTCTTCTGTTCTGTCTTCTCGTATAATTAGGAATTTGTTTTTGTAGCTCACTTCGTATCCATATTTTTTATTATACTTTGGGTTTGCATGATGAGTGAGTCTACTCTACATTTGTAGGTCCCTTCATATCCTTTTCTCCCATCGGGAAAAGTCATGGTAAATAGTCGGGTCTGGTTGTCGAATGTATAGCGTGTACCGTTTCTGTTTTTCAGTTCCTGCATCAGTTCTTTTTCTATATTTTGTTTGGTTTGTGTGTCTTGTGCTTCTACTCGTACTTCCGGTTTGACATAATGAGCTCCGTTTTCCACTTCCACATCCTTGCTTCCCCACATGGTGGTTTGTATTTTTATTATTTTTACCAGTTTGTTATTCTTGTCCAGCACATGTATAGATGATTCTCCTTCGCAAAGTGGAAAGATACATACGACACCGAAATGTTCGATTCCGAAATATTCCGTTTTCAGTTTTTCTGGATCGTTGTTCTTTATTGTGTAACCATTTGTTTGTTCGCCCAAGGAGGCATTGAATGGATGGCCTACGTAAGCTTTGTATTCACTCACAATATCTGTTCCTTCTTCCGGTTCCGGAGGGAGGATTTCTTCTTTGTCTGAGCATCCCGATAACAGTGTCAGACATAATACTAGCGTTAGTGTCAGGGCGTGTATTACGTCCTGACTGAGGTTATTTCTTTTGAATGTCATAGATCATTTGTTGTTCTTGTGTATAATATACAATGTTTACGTCTTCTGTATCTGTGTGGAAGATTACATCACAGTTTATACCGTTGTTTGCTTTAAAATAGACGGCCGAAGAACCTTTTCCCCATCCCATGTTGACAGACCAATATAAATCACTATTTGGTGAACTCGATTTTTTGGTAGTACAGTATCCGTCAATAATCCAACCATGACCCGGTTTGTCTTTGTATGGATCTTTTGTGATAGGGAGACGATTGTTGTCAACATAGTGTCCGTTTCCATAAAGAAGTATTGGATTATAATTTTGTAATGACTGTTTAGCCAGTTCCGGATTGAATCCTGTGCTTCCTGAGTAGGTAGTCATTGTTTGAAGATATTCCAACATGCCTTCCGTTGGGGTTGAGGTTGAAGCGATACCTCTTTTTATAATTGGGTTATTGTCCTCGTCATAGGTATTAAAATCTACATAGTTAGGAAATGAGCGAGTTTTATTGTATATAGCTCTTAACAAACTGGCAGTCATTTCGATTAAATCAGGTGAGCTGTAGTATGTAATTGTTTTTTGAGCGGTCAGGTAGTCCCAATCTATTAAAATTTGTCTACCTGCTGCTGTTTCTCCCACCATGACTGGTTTCAGTATACTGAATAATGTAGCAACCGCTATATTTCCACATCCCACTAAATAATGCCCCTGATATGTTCCCATATGCCCGTCCCATATATTTCCTATGGGCATTTGATCGTTGTAAGGTGCTTCTTGATGCCATACAATATCTGATATGGGAGGTACCATAGATACAATTCGTGAAGGAATTTTGCTTATATCAATGCCATTGATAGGATTATATTCTCTTGAATTGCTGTTATCAATAATAGTAATATTTCTTTTTATGATGTCTTCTGTAATTTGTTCCTTGGATATATTTAGGGATTGGCTGATTTTGTCGAGAGTGGAACTTCTTTTCTCTGATTTAAGTTTTTCTATATATTTAATATCTGAAAGGATATTTAGTTTTGCTATTTCAACCAAATATCTCATATCTATGTTCATAGGTTGGGAAAATTGATAGTTCTCTGTAAATAACAGAACTTTCGGTGCTCTTTCATCACCACAAACAATTGTCATATCTTTTGTTCCGCTATTATTAGTTAGTTCAACTTCAAATATAGGTACATTTATTTGAATGGAGTCTGCTGAACGGGAGTGATTCCTGCTGTTTGTAAGATAATATTTATTAATAATGGAAATCTTGGGCTTGTCTTCTTTTGTTGTAATGAATTGTTTTTTAAATTCTGAATTGATACGTTTAAAGTCGTAAATTACATTTGTAATCTCGTCTTCCGATAGTTCTTTGGGATTATCATACGCTATGCTGGCGTATTCATTCGATGTCAAAACCACTTGGTTGGTTGGGTTGTTGTTAACTTCTGTATTTTCTAATTTATCAGTACACGATATAAGAATAGATGTTATCAATATGAGTTGTGATAATATAACCTTTTTCATGGCATTTTTGTTAATGATTGAATGATAAAACTGGCTAAAAGGTTGCGTTATTGATATCTTTTAGTCAGTTTTGATATATGAAAATTATTTTTTCTGAAGTCTGCCATTATGGTCATAGCATTGTCTTTGAAAATTAGTGGAATGGGAGTTTCAAAAGTTATTGTCGATGTTTTTATATCAATTAAATAGTAGCCATCCTGATAACCGTTTCCGAAGCCAAAATTAGCGTGTAAATAGCATACGTCCACATCGGAAGGAACATTGTCTATCCTACCATAGCATTCTTTTATTCCATCAAGAATGAATGGGGTGACTCCATCGGTAGCTATATTGTCAGGTTTGCCGTATATTAATACAGGTTTAGTTGCTTTTAAGGAATTCTTGACAGTATTGATATTCCATGATGTCTTTTTGCTATAATTGAAGTAACTTGCCAAATAATTCTCCACATCAGACATTAAACAAGTTGTCCCCGTAACAATTCCTTTTGAGTCTTTGACTACAGAAGATTTTGTATAATCATAGATATTTTTGAATAGCCTGCCTACCATTTCTCTTTTAGCTAAAGGATCACCGGAGTTAAAATAATCTGGTGCTTTGATTTCTTTATTTTCAGTCAAATAACTCCAATTTATTTGTAGGCTGGCTGGTCTCATCGTTGGCTCCAAACTAGCTAGAATATGCGCTACCACAATTGCTCCATAGCCTACAGGATAATTTGTATATTCTGACCATCCCGGACCATACCTATCACAATTGGCTTTTGGTAACATACAATTATAAGGTTCCCATTGTCCCCATGCCACAGGACACATAGGAAATACTGCAACTTTGACCTTTAGATTGGAAGGAACTTCTGTTATAGGTTTAGAGCGGCTGATAGAGCTGTTGTTTATGATAATTTGATTCTTGATTGCTTCATAATCGATGTCTTTGGATGTTATGTATAGTTCTTTGGATATTTTCAAAACAGCAGATTCATACAATGAATCTTTAATCTCATCAAATTTGGTAACTTCATTGCGGATGTACATTTCGCTCCATTGAAGCAAAGCGTTGGGACTTGTGTAAAGAGAATCCTGGTTTTCCTTGATGTTGTCTATATATGCAAGGATGTGTGGGGCTCTTCTATCTCCCGAAACAACAGCCATTCCTGTGCCTGTTTCTGATGTGAATTCTATTTTATAGATAGGTATTTGTTCCTCTGTACTTTCAATATTCCTGGCATCTGCTTTGTTTTTAGATAAATAGTATTTCTCTTTTATCTGAAAGATGTTAGGCTGAAAAGTAATACGTGAATGGGCATTATTTTTTAGTTCACTGCTTTGGAAGGTTGTCAATAAATTGAATACCTCAGTTTGGCTAAGTTCCGGAGAACTTTTTGTATCTGATGCTTAATAGCTCTTCTGGTGATAGTTGTACTTCCTTACTAGGGGTGTTATATCCTCTATTTCATTTGATTGGCATCCGGCAATCATCAATGAAAGGGATAATAAACAGAAAATGATTTTCTTTTTTCATCTTGTTTCTTATTGTTAGTTCTGTAAACCTATATTTTTACTTAGCACGGATATTTTTGCAATCCATTTTATAACACCATTCCTTTACGCCTCCTGCTTCAAAAAAGGTTCTTGCGTTTCCGTCTAGTTGATAATACCCTGTGTTTTTATCAGCCCACCCCAAATTTGCGTGCCAATATAAATCATTCGTCTTAACCATTTGGCGAGTTTGACTAGCTTTTTTTCGGTGATTAGAAGTCCGGAAATGATAAAAGCATGGTTCGTAGTTAGCATAAGCACCGGATTGTTATTTCTTAATGAGGCCCAAACTTGATCACCATCAAAAGGGGCTTTTGGATTATATTTAAAAAATTTGTTCATCGTATTTAGCATATTCTCTTCAGAAACACCACTTTCAAGTACAGCACCATCCCAATCTTTTTTGGATGTAGTTTTATTCATATTATAGAAGTTGAGCATAAGGTATTGAACTTGCATTTGAGCTTGCCCCTGTAAATCATTGATAGAGGCTTTTTGGGTCATTTTAATAAAGTTAGGCATATAAGTCATAGTACTGTTGGGTAAAGTAAAGGTAAGAGGGGAGTATATTTTTGATGAGTATATCCCATTATTTGAGCAAGTGCCACATTGACACATCCTACAGGAAGTGCGTCCATTTTCTTTCCATTATTTTCAGTTCTTATCCAATCTACTTTATTTTCTTCTCTGAAAGCCCAATTATAGGGATCGTCTTGTCCCCAATTGGTCTTGACTAGAGGAGATATTGATGATGGTAGTTTTTGTATTCCCTCGGGAGGACCTTGTACAGCAGTTGATCTAGATGAATAGGTATCTGTTAAAATGATATTATCTTGAATTTTTTGGTAGTTAATTTCATTGATAGGAATGTTTAATTTCTTACTAATTTTCTCCAACGTTGGCTGTTTTAGCGAATCTACCAATTCTTTTGTTTTAATGGCTTTATAAAGATAGCTGGCTTTTTGCTGCATATAATAGTTCGTTTGCTCCGCTCAGTTGCATTGCATCATCATTGCCTTTATTGGGAATAAATGCTAATAGAAGGAAGTTCTGCATTTGTAGCTACTACAGCCAACCCATTTACAGTATCGTTTTGAAATTCAACTTCACAAATTTCAGATATGATATCATCTTCTGGTAAGGCGGTTCGGGAAGCTATTTCTTTATTTTGAATTTCTCCTTCTTTATTTATATATGTTCTTTTTGTAATCTTAAATGATGCACTAGTGCTTCTGCTTACACCATTATTATTCATATTGGCAAAAGAACTTACCATATTGAAAATATCTTTTGTCTGTAAGCTCTTTTGCATCATCGTAGGCGATACTTAGGACTTCGTTTTTATTCAACTTAACCTTTTGGGAATTAGTAGAAAGGTTATTGGTGCTTTTCATTCGAGCAGGAGAATAATGTAATTCCTGCAAAGAATAGTGATAATGGAATGATTTTCATAAGTTTGTTATTAGAATATTATGTATGAGATTAGTTTTCGTATATAAATTCTCCTGCCAATATTCCCTTTTCATCGGTGATTGTCAGTTCATATATTCCTGCCGGAATATTCTCTAAAGAAGTTGATAAAGAAGAATTGGAGTGGGGTATATAGAGGTTTCTATATACTACATATCCTTCTTTTGATTTAATCTCGATGGTTACCGCTTCCCAGTCCTGTGCGAATTCGATGGTTAATTCTTTATTGCAGTCGTCAAAGAAAGCTTTTACCGGAATGAATGACTCTACTGGAATTCTATGGTTGCCATGTTTTATAAATTCTATATTTCGTTTTTTAGCGCATAGTAATAGAGGAATAATTAAGGCTATCAAAGCCAAACTCATTTTTAATTTGTTCATAATCGTTTTACGTTTTAGTTTTGTGCAAACTTAGGTATTATAGGATTATGAATGACAAAAAAGAGGGAGTTATAGTATATACAAGATTTGTTGATTATCAGCGAGTTACAAAAATTGTTATATACAGTGATGTATATGTAGTGTTTTATAATTCACTGATAATAAGATCTGTATGAGAACTATTTATTTTAAGAGGTTTTTGATGATGTAATCTCGTAAAAACGTTTCTTTATTGTGCTTTAGTTGGACCTCTTGATAAATTCTCGTTCGTTTCATTCGTACAGAAGCCGGATTGATGCCGAGCAATTTGGCTTCATCATTTGCGTCAAATCCAAAGATATGGAGATAGCAATATTGATATTCTGATTCTGTCAGGTTGGGAAATGCCTCTTTTAGTAGGGAGTAGAATTGGGGATATATCTTGTCTACTTCCGTCATTATGGAATGCCATGTTTTGTCAGTAGGGAGTTGGGAGTCCTCAAGCCTATTTTTTTTAGTCAAAGAAATAAGCTTCTTGCCAACTGTGGATGTTTCCAGACTTTGCTTTTGCAGCCGGTCGTATTTATAGGATATTACTTCTATTTCCTGTTGTAGTTTGTGGGCATTATTCTCTTTGTCTGCCAATGCTTTTTTGCAAAATCTGCTTTTTTTTTTTTCTTCTAGTTCTGCAGATAAGTGAAGGAGCTCTATTTTCATCTTATCTAGAATTGTTTGCTGGTAATAGATTTTGGCTTTGCTTCTCTGCCGGTAAATGATATATCCTGCAACTGATAGTAAGAATAAGGAGATGGCAATAATGATGATGATTGTATTCCTTTGCTGTGTAATCTTTAATAGTTCGTTCTCTTCCCGTATCTTGGCGTTGTTATACTTTTTTTCTATTTCCAATACTTTTGTCTCATTTTGAACTAATGTCAGTGAATCGAGCATGTCGGAACAGATTTCTTTGTAATGGAGTGCTTCCTTGTATTTTCCTTCTGCCTTATAAAGCAGGTAGTAAGCTTGATTGAAGTAATAAGCGATATCATTGTGTTTGGTTATCGTTTCAATCCATTCGTGTGCTTTTGCCAGTTGGTTGTCTTTTATATATATGTGTAATAGGGAGATAGAATCCTTATAGCTTTCTTTGCTGCCCGTTTCAATGGCTTTTAAGAAATATCTTTCGGCATTCTTGTATTTTTCTTGTGCCTCATATATCACTCCAAAAGCATTGGCTACATCAGCTGTTAAATCTTTGTTATGCAGTAGTTGTGAGATGGAATCAGCCTTTTGAAGTAAGGGTATGGTGTAATTAAAAGAATCAGTGAGTGTACATTCACACGCTAAATCTTTTAAGGCGTATGCATAGCTTTTGTAGTTCCTTGCTTTCTTGAAGAAGTTACTGGCCTCTTTTCTTTTCTCCAGACGTTCACTGGTTATATCTCTAAAACCATACAAATCTGCCATATAGGCACAAATATACCCTGCCACATTATAGGCCTGATGTTCTTTGGCCAGTTGCAGTGCATCGGCATATATTTGCATTGCTTTATCATACTCCCCATCTTCTACATAAGCACGGCCCAGATACAAGTCTATTTGCGCCTGTTCTTCTGCCGTGCCGTGTTCGGTGAACCATTGTTGTGCCCGTTGCCATTGGTAGATAGGGAGTAATCCGGTGGCTGCTTCGTCCGTTACTTTACCGCATAGCATACACCAGTGGGCAAAGTCCTTATCAGTCAGTTCATCGGGGGCTTGTATGCTGTCCAGTAGCACGGAAGCACTATCGGCATACATGGGAATCAGTTCCTCTACAGATCGTAATAGCGGAAGTATGCTTGTCTCTTTTCTGCATCCGGGGAGGATGAGAATGAATAGTAGTCCTGTCAAAAGTAAAGCTTTCATAAGAATGTGTTCAGATTTTGCAAATATAGTCATAAATCCGGGCAACTTGTATCTGATAGAGGGAAAAGTCAGTTTTTTATGCTTTCCGTGGCTTCTCCTTTGGAAGTGAGGTGGGAAAGCATGAAAGCTCTTTGTCTTGTCAGTGAAATCTGTCTGTTGTATTTTGTTCTTCTGCCTTTTCATCAAGTTTTATCACTAAAGTGAAGAAACTGTATCACTTTAGTGATGAAGCTTGATTACCTTAGTGATAAAAGTTCATCACTAAGGTGAAACGATTAAATGAAAAGGCAGAGATTGGGAGAAAATACCGGTGGAATCACTCAAGTTACAGGAACGGAATTCATTTTGTTTGCGCCATTTATAACAGTTGTAATGTTGTGCTTTCTATTGAAATATCCTATGACAAAATGATGAAGAATTTATGAATAAATCAATCATGGTAAATAATTGGTTATCAACACTTAATAAGTAAATGAAGAATTTGAAGGAAATAATCAGCCAACAGGATACTGTAACTCCTTGTGTTTTGAATCCGTTGTTTTTACGCCACAAATCTTCTGGTCCATTTGCATGCATACATCCCTCTGACCACCAGGTAGCTGATGAGAAAGGCTGTTACGGCCATGCAAATAATGTGTATTATGGCAGGAATCCCCTGAGGCAACAGCGAGGCGAACAAGTCATATCCCATTTGCACGAAGACGAAATGACACAGATAAATGCCGAAGGTCATGGATGCCACTTTTGAAAGAACAGGCGAAGAAGGTATTTTAAGCTTCTGTATACAGACAAAAACAGGAAATGTCATCATAAATACATTGATGCCGCCGAAAAGCCATACTATTTCCAGATAGGCGTAGTTTCCCGGAAAATATTCCTGCATGATGAGGTAGCCGCCGAAAGTGATGGCGTACCCTGTCACAAACATAGGGATACCGATAGCGGGGTTTTTCTCCAACTCCATTGCAGCGGGTATTTTACCAGATAATGGGCCAGTATCAGATAGCCGATAAATCCGGAAACATAATAAAATGAACCGAATGCATTCCAGTCGCACACTCAGGATATCCATATTGCCCCAGTTGCCGATATATCCCAGTGCGGGAGCGGCCATCTTTATGTAGGGAAGGAACAAGGAGATGCCCCAGATGGAAAGAAATAGCTTGATATCTTTCCGGGTAGCACGCTCCAGCCATGCATGGAAGATGGGGATGATGAAGTAGAGCCCCACCAGCATATACAGATACCACAGAGGAGTGGTGTCATAGTTGAAATTGAAAATGAATGTCCAAATCTTCGTGATAGTCATTTCCAGGGTGAAGGCGGACATGTCTATGGTAGGATTGTCTGTCGTGGTGATGTAATTCAGATAAATGAAATACAATACAGGCAGCATGACCGACCAGAAGATAAGCGGGACAACAATGCGGCCGATCCGCTTTTTGTAAAATTCACTCATGCCGTTTCGTACAGGAAACAGCAGCACTCCTGTCATCATCACAAACAAGGGCACGCAACAGCGTACGGCACTTCCCAATGCGCACCCTTGCAGAAAAGTAGGACGGTCTGTGTCAAAACGTGCCACAAAAGGGTCACAGCAATGGGCGAATACAACTAAAAAACAGGCGGTGACGCGTAGCAAGTCTATCCATCCGATGTTCTCTCTTTTATTTATTTCCATATTCTCTGTTGGGCTTATTTTTGTTCAAGCACTATTACTAAAGGGACGGTGATCTGCTGCTACCGGTTCATTTACTACCTGTGCGGAGGTTACTGTGAAGCCTTTCATGTTCTGTTTCAGTGCTGTAATATAATCAATGGTTTCTGTAGGGGCGGGAGCCGGAAATGTATGCTGGTTTACGTCAGAAAGTATCTGAAAATCCTGTTGCAAGTATTTTATGAATGCGGATTCGGGTTCGGCATTCAGGTCGCCGGCCAGGAAAAAAGGTTTTTTGTGAGCGGCGGCAAAGTCTTTTATAAGCTCCAGTGAGGCCATGCGGTCTTCTTCGGTGAGAGACAGATGGGTGCAACAATAAATGTAGTTGTCGAACTCTGCCATAATCAGCGCACGTGCTTCTTCCCGTCCGGGAAGTGTCATGGTTTTCAGGCTGACGGGAATTTCTTTGGTGAGAAGTCCGATACCATATTTTCCTCCGTCGTAATCAATGGCAGGGGCAAAGTAAGCGTGCATTTGCGTACGTCCGGCTATCTCGCCCAGTACGTATTTTTGTCCGCTGCGGTGGGTCATGCTGTCCAGTTCCTGCAAGGCTACCACTTCGGGGTGGATATGATTGATTACATCGGCTATGCGTTGGAAGTCGCATACATCATCCATTCCGTTTGCATTTTTAATGTTATAGGTCATTAGCCGTAACGAATTTTGTGATTGTGCCGACAGGGCTAAAAGAAGGGTAAAAAGTAAGAGCAATGTCTTTTTTCATATATTCATCAGGTTTTGATTGTTTAAATTCTCTCCAAAGATAGATAAATTCATTCTTTTTTTCTTTGCTCTCAAAGATAAAAAACAAGAGAAAGTTTTTATCAGAAAGGAAATGTTTCTGTTCAACAACTTGCCGGGGCTTTATTTCTTTCCTGCCGGAGAAGCCTGTGTCATACGGATACTGCTTACCACGCCTGCGGCAATGGCAAAGAATATGGCTAATAACAAACAAGCCTGCGCCCGATGTCCTTCGGCGAACATACGGAACAACAAAGCAACCAGTGTGGTTCCCAAAGTCTGACCTAACAGACGCGCCGTACCTAGCATACCGCTGGCTCCACCGCTTCTGTGAGTGGGCGCGGAAGAAACAATGGTTACATTATTGGGCGTCTGGAACAGCCCGAAGCCCATACCACAGAGTGCCATTCGCCAGATGATATTCCATTCTGCCGGATGGGGGGGAAGCAAATAGAGTGTGAATAGGCCGGTAGCGAAGATGGCCATGCCGATGCCTCCCAGCAATCCGGGATGTACTTTCTCTACCAGTCTGCCTGCAAGTGGTGCGGTCAGGATGGTAGCCAATGGCCAGGGGGTAAGTAGCAAACCGATCTGTACGGCGCTGTATCCCAATATATTCTGCATAAAAAACGGTAAGGAAACCATAGCCAGCATCTGGGCGGTGAATGAAGTGATGGAAGTACCGATAGAAAGAGCGAAAATAGGAATCTTCAGTAAGTCCACAGGTAGGATAGGGGTCGTTTCCTTCAGTTGGCGGCGGATGAAATAAGTGCCGATTATGATTAACAATACCAACTGGATGGCAATGAACTTTCTGTTTTCGGCGTGTGCAAAACCTTCCAAGGTATAAATTAACAACCCGAAGGTCAGTGCGTTGGTTATTGCACTGATTTTATCAAACTTGTGTTTTGTGTCTGAAGCCGGATTATGCGGTAAGAACCGATGTCCGATCACTAATGCAGCCAATCCCAAAGGAATGTTGATTACAAAAAGCCAGTGCCAGCTTCCCAATGCTAAGATACTGCCTGCAATGGATGGACCTGCGGCGGCCGAAACAGCTACCACCATGGCATTTACGCCCATTCCGCGCCCTAGTATCTGCGGCGGGTAAATTAAACGGATAAGGGCGGTATTGACACTCATTACACAGGCCGCCCCGAAACCTTGAATGATACGGGAGACAGTCAGCATCCAGAAAGAGTCCGAGAGGGCGCAGGCCAAAGAGGCGCCTGCAAAAATGGAGATGCCGGTCAGAAATATCCGTCTGTAACCGTAAATATCACCTAATGAGGCAAATGATAGCAAGGTCATGGTAATCACCAGTTGATAGGCATTGACAATCCAGATGGCATTGGAAGGGGTGACATCGAAATCGTGTGCCAGCGTGGGTAATGCGATATTCATAATGGTTCCGTCCAGTACGGACATCATGATAGCCAGCAGTACGGCTACCACTGCGAAATATTGTTTAGGTATAAATGCGGTCTTTTCTTTGCTCATGATGCAAAATTAACGGAAATCGGTCAGATTAGGTTTAATTTCTTCTAAATAATTGCTATTCCAATGTTAAAGAACCGGGAATTTATAGAATGGTTAAGGAATAATGCTTATCTTTGCAGCCGTTAAAAACAGTGGAGAGATTTGAGTAGCTTGCAACCACAGAAAAAAATGCTAAAAAATACATTGACTTTCTTATTTACATTTATCTACTCTGATAACTTCCCAAGGTGGTTAACGAATTAACTTTTAATTTTTAATTCTTAATTTTCAATTTAGAATGGGATATTTATTCACATCCGAATCGGTGTCTGAAGGACACCCCGACAAAGTGGCCGATCAAATATCGGACGCTGTGCTTGATAAACTGTTGGCGTTTGACCCCAGTTCGAAAGTAGCTTGCGAAACCCTGGTGACTACCGGACAGGTAGTGCTGGCTGGAGAAGTGAAAACCAAGGCGTATGTAGATTTGCAGCGCATTGCACGTGAAGTGATTAACCGTATCGGTTATACCAAAAGCGAATATATGTTCGAAGGAAACTCCTGCGGCGTATTTTCTGCCATTCACGAACAAAGTGCGGATATCAACCGTGGCGTGGAACGCGAGGACCCTATGAACCAGGGTGCGGGCGACCAGGGAATGATGTTTGGTTATGCTACCAATGAAACGGAAAACTATATGCCGCTGTCACTGGACCTGGCACATAAACTGTTGATGGTACTGGCCGAAATCCGTCGTGAAGGGAAGGTGATGACTTATCTTCGTCCCGACGCCAAGAGCCAGGTTACTATTGAATACGATGATAACGGCAAGCCGGTACGCATTGATACGATTGTGGTTTCTACCCAGCATGACGAGTTTGTAACCCCGGCTGATTCTTCCAAAGAAGCTCAGTTGAAGGCTGACGAAGAGATGTTGGCCAAGATTCGTCAGGATGTGATTGAAATCCTGATGCCACGTGTCATTGCCGGAATTCATAATGAAGAAGTATTGGCTTTGTTCAATGACCGGATAGTTTATCATGTGAACCCTACAGGTAAGTTTGTGATCGGCGGTCCTCATGGAGATACCGGTTTGACCGGCCGTAAGATTATTGTGGATACATACGGTGGAAAAGGTGCTCACGGTGGCGGGGCGTTCTCAGGAAAAGACCCCAGTAAGGTAGACCGTAGTGCTGCCTATGCAGCACGCCATATCGCAAAGAATATGGTTGCTGCCGGTGTTGCCGATGAAATGCTGGTGCAGGTGTCATACGCCATTGGCGTGGCCCGTCCTATCAATATCTACGTAAATACGTACGGTCGCAGCAATGTGAAACTGAGCGACGGAGAGATTGCTAAGAAAATAGACGAACTGTTCGATCTGCGTCCGAAAGCCATTGAAGAGCGTTTGAAACTGCGTAATCCTATTTATGAGGAAACAGCTTCTTACGGTCACATGGGACGTGAGCCGAAAGTGGTGACCAAGACATACGAATCCATGTATCATGAAGCAAAGACGCTGGAAGTGGAACTGTTCACTTGGGAGAAGCTGGATTATGTGGATAAGATAAAGGAAGCGTTCGGTTTGTAAGAAACGGATTCGAATATGGTGATGTATACGGGCGAATTCAATTCGTTCCTGCGGCAATGAGCGTCATTGGCTGGCAGGGGAGGATTGGATCCGCCCGAAAACATAAGGATTTATATGAATGATATAAAGAATGTATGTGTATATAGTGCGTCCAGCACAAAGATAGCGAAGGTGTATTTTGATGTAGCGGAAGAATTAGGACGTCTTCTGGCTGAAAAGAAGATCAATCTGATTAACGGGGCAGGCTGTATCGGCCTGATGGCGGCTACCTCCGATGCAGCATTGGCTGCAGGCGGTACGGTGACGGGGGTAATCCCTCATTTTATGGTGGAGCAGGGGTGGCACCATACAGGGCTGACCCGATTGATTGAGACGGAAACCATGCACGAGCGTAAACGGATGATGGCCGATTTGTCCGATGGTGTCATTGCATTGCCCGGAGGTTGCGGCACATTGGAGGAATTGCTTGAAATCATCACCGGAAGCAGCTGGGGCTTTATCTTAATCCGATAATCATCTTGAATATCAACGGGTTTTATAATCCTTTGCTTGAAATGCTGCAAAGGGCGGTGGAGGGTAATTTTATGCGTAAAGAGCATGTTGCGATCTGGAAGGTGGCTTCAACAGCCGAAGAAGCGATAAATTTGCTCTATACAACGCCTGTTTGGAACAAGGAAATACGTAAATTTGCAGCGATATGAGTGAAACCTGTCATCCCGGAATAGCGTATATTCTCCAACTTTATACGGAAGAGCAGAGCCGTGTTGATACGGCTTTGACACACAGCGTGTGTCATATGTCCAAGGAAGACGGGATGAGAGGAATGGAGTTGCCCTATCAGCTGCGTTCGGACTGGATGGTGACCAGCGTGCTGTTTCTTTGCTTTATCCTGGTATCATACGTGCTGGCACATGGCAAGAAACATCTTGAACAGCAATTTAAGAATTTTGCTTTGTCTAAAGAGCGTGCCAGTTTGTTTGATGATACTACCGCATCTGATGTGCGTTATACATTGGTGCTGATATTGCAGACCTGTATATTATCCGGTTTTTGTGTGTACGATTATTTTTCGGACCATGACCTGCTCCTTTTTCGTACGGTTTCTCATTGTTTATTGCTAAGTATTTACATTGGTTATGTAGTTTTTTTCTTTGTCATCAAATGGCTTCTTTATAGCTTTGTAAATTGGATTTTCTTTAACAAAACACGCAATATTATTTGGCTGGAATCTTACTTTAATGTTGTAATCGGGGCCGGATTTTTACTTTTTCCAATTGTACTTTTGATTGTGTATTTCGATCTGTCACCGCAAATTGCTCCTTATTTTATCGGTTTTGTTATAATAATTGCTAAAATTCTGCTGTTTTATAAGTGCTTTAGTAACTTTTTCAACAAATTTTATGGCGCTTTCCATTTAATTCTGTACTTTTGTGCCCTTGAAATACTCCCTGATTTTGTTCTGTGGAAAGGGATTATCTTAGCGAACAACATTTTGATTTTAAATTTTTAGTACATTGAAAATAAAAAAAGTCCTCGTATCTCAGCCGAAGCCGACTTCTGAAAAGTCGCCATACTATGATATTGCTGAGAAGTACGGTGTGAAAATTGATTTCCGCCCGTTCATCAAAGTTGAGAGCTTGTCGGCAAAAGAGTTCAGACAGCAAAAAGTCTCTATTCTTGATCATACCGCTGTGATTTTTACATCGCGGCACGCTATCGACCATTTCTTCAATCTGTGTACAGAATTGCGTGTTACTGTGCCCGAAACAATGAAATATTTCTGTACGTCCGAAACCATTGCTTTGTACATTCAGAAATATGTTCAGTATCGTAAGCGTAAAGTGTTCTTCGGCGCGACCGGTAAATTCGCAGATTTGGTGCCTTCTATCGTAAAGCACAACACGGAAAAATATTTGGTGCCGATGTCTGATGTACACAATGATGAGATCAAGACTTTATTGGATAAAAATAAAATTCAGCATACGGAGGTAGTGATGTATCGTACGGTAAGTAATGATTTCACTCCTGAAGAAGAGTTCGATTACGATATGCTGTTGTTTTTCAGTCCTGCAGGAATCAATTCTTTGATGAAGAATTTTCCGGAGTTCGACCAAAAGGAAATTGCGATAGGATGTTTTGGTCCTGCTACTGCTAAAGCGGTAAAGGATGCCGGATTGCGGTTGGATCTGGAAGCTCCTACTGTAGAGGCTCCGTCCATGACTGCGGCATTGGATATGTTTATCCGCGAGCGTAATAAGGATTAATTTTTAGTTTATATCCCAAAACCGGGGGTTTTGTATCAATAAAGTTGTAACTTTGTGATTCGAAACCCTCGGTTTCTTTATTTTAATAAAAGAAAGAAGATTATGGTAGAATATACACTCGGTAAAAAAGAGCGTCTGAATAGTAAGACATTGATTGAGCGTCTTTTTTCAGGTGGAAGCAAGTCTTTTCCGGCTTTTCCGCTACGTGTGGTGTATATGTCGGTAGAGCCTGTGGAGGAAGATATGGCGGCAGCTTCCATTCTGATCAGCGTGCCCAAGAAGCGGTTCAAACGTGCGGTAAAGCGTAATTTGGTGAAACGTCAGGTACGTGAGGCTTATCGGAAGAACAAGCATTTGTTGCTGGATGCGCTGGCTTCCCGGAACAAAAGACTGATTATCGCCTTTATATGGCTGGATAACCATATTCATTCTTCTGCCGAAGTGGAGGAGAAAGTGAAGAAGCTGCTGTTTCATATAGTGGAAAGGCTGGAATGAAAAAGATACTTTCCTATCTGTTGCTGTTGCCTGTTTATTTCTATCGGGGGTACATTTCTCCAATGACTCCTCCTTCATGCCGTTTTGTACCTACCTGTTCGGAATATGCCATCGAGGCCATTAAAAAACATGGTCCTTTCAAGGGATTGTATCTGGCTGTCCGCCGGATATTGCGTTGCCATCCGTGGGGCGGGTCGGGCTATGATCCGGTTCCGTAAAATCTGTTGTCCTTATGTTGCTGGATATTCATACGCATCGCAATGCTGCTGTACCGGGAGAATGCATTTTCAATGTAGAGCCTGCATGGTTTGAACCTGTGGAAGGGTGTTATTATTCTGTAGGCATTCATCCGTGGAAAGTTTTGGAAGCTGGTCCGGAAGATTGGACAACGTTGGAAAAGGCGGTCTGTCATCCCTCTGTTCTGGCGATAGGAGAGGCGGGTTTGGACCGTTTGGGGCCGGCAGATATTCTGTTGCAAAAAGAGGTGTTTGTCCGACAAATTTTATTGAGCGAGTCAGTAGGAAAACCGTTGGTTATTCATTGTGTGAAGGCGTTTAATGAACTGATTGAACTGAAAAAGAAGTATCGTCCGCAGATGCCTTGGGTGGTACATGGTTTCCGTAATAATCTGCATATTGCCTGCCGGCTGATGCAGGAAAACATTTATTTTTCGTTGGGAGAAAGATATCAGCCTGATGTGTTGCGGCACGTGCCTTTAGAATGTTTATTGGCCGAAACGGATGAGAGCACGCAGGATATCCGTATGGTGATAGGACGGATGGCGGAAACGAAGAATGTGGAAGTTTCCTTTCTGTGCGATAGGATAGATGAAAATGCACGGAAAATCTTTTTTCGGCAATAAGAGTTGTTTCTTCAGATAAAGAGTCGTACTTTTGTGGCATTTAAAGTATAAATCAAACATTTAAATAGATAATCATTCGATGAATTTTGTAGAAGAATTAACATGGCGTGGAATGGTGCACACAATGATGCCGGGCACAGAAGAGTTATTGGCTAAAGAACAAGTGACAGCTTATCTGGGTATTGACCCTACGGCTGATTCTCTGCATATCGGCCACTTGTGTGGTGTGATGATGCTACGTCATTTCCAGCGTTGCGGTCATAAGCCGTTGGCATTGGTGGGCGGCGCGACCGGTATGATCGGTGACCCTTCCGGCAAATCGCAGGAACGCAATTTGCTGACCGAGGAAACATTGCGTCATAATGTGGCTTGCATCAAGAAACAGCTGGCTAAGTTCCTTGACTTTGAGAGCGATGCTCCTAACAAAGCCGAATTGGTGAATAACTATGACTGGATGAAGGATTTTACTTTCCTGGACTTTGCCCGTGAGGTAGGGAAGCACATTACAGTGAATTATATGATGGCTAAGGATTCTGTACAGAAACGTTTGAACGGTGAGGCGCGTGACGGTTTGTCATTTACAGAATTTACTTACCAGTTGTTGCAGGGATACGATTTCTTGCATCTTTATGAAACAAAGGGCTGCAAACTTCAGATGGGTGGTTCGGATCAATGGGGTAATATCACTACCGGGGCCGAGCTGATTCGCCGTACCAATGGCGGTGAAGTGTTTGCATTGACTTGTCCGTTGATTACAAAGGCCGATGGTGGTAAGTTCGGTAAGACTGAGTCTGGTAATATTTGGTTGGACCCCCGTTATACTTCTCCTTACAAGTTCTATCAGTTCTGGTTGAATGTAAGTGACGAGGATGCCGCACGTTATATAAAGATTTTCACTTCGCTGAGTCAGGAAGAAGTGGAAGCATTGACAGCAGAACATGCTGAAGCTCCGCACTTGCGTGTATTGCAGAAGCGTCTGGCTAAGGAAGTAACTGTGATGGTTCATTCGGAAGAAGATTACAATGCTGCTGTTGAGGCATCGGGCATCCTGTTTGGTAACGCCACTTCCGAAGCGTTGAAAAAGCTGGATGAAGACACGTTGCTGGCAGTGTTCGAAGGTGTTCCTCAGTTTGAGGTGTCACGAGATGCATTGGCCGAAGGTGTGAAGGCAGTAGACTTGTTCGTTGATAATGCCGCTGTTTTCGCTTCTAAAGGTGAGATGCGTAAGCTTGTACAGGGCGGTGGCGTTTCATTGAACAAGGAGAAATTAAGTGCCTTTGACCAGGTGATTACGACTGCTGACCTGCTGGATGAAAAATACCTGCTGGTTCAGCGCGGAAAGAAGAACTATTATCTGGTGATTGCCAAATAAGAAAAAAGAGAACTTCTTTTATAAATAAAAAGGGGATATTCAGTAAATGTCCCTACAAACAAAAACCGGAAGAAGAAAACCTGTTGTTTCTCCTTCCGGTTTTGTTTGTATCTTTTCTTTCGTCTTATTTTCCGTCTATCTCTTTCAACAGCTCGTCTACCGCAGCTTTCAATTGTGTGTCTTCACCTTTCACTACTGTTTCCGGTGAATTGGCCACTTTGATATCCGGCTCTAATTGTGAATTTTCCAGATAACTTCCATCCGGCAAGCGATAGCCGATAACAGGAATGCCGAATACCAGTGTCGGATCCTGCAATGTTTCCCAAGATACGCTGGTCATGGTTCCCGGTACAGGCATACCTACCAGCTTGCCTATTTTTTGATGGCTGTATACCCACGGTGTGCCGTGTGCGTTACTGTAGTTGGCTTCACACTGCACCATGATACTCGGCTTGTTCCAACGGCGGCTGGGCATATCGCAAGCTTCACGTCCGCGAACTACCTGTGTAAAGTATTTCTTTCCGCTGAACAGGATCTCAATATCCTCGTGCAAACGTCCTCCGCCATTGAAACGGGTATCGATGACGATACCTTCACGGTTATTGTACTTGCCCAGAATATCCGAATAAACGGAACGGAAGCTGTCATCTCCCATGGATTCAATGTGCACATATCCCAAACGGCCGTTCGACCATTTGTCTACATCGGCTGCCCGTTGTTTTACCCAGCGTGCATAGAGCAGATCGCTCATTACACCATTGCTGACAGGAACAACTACTTCTTCCCAACGTTCTTTGGTCTGCGGGTTATAGAGCGTAACCAGTGTTTTCTTTCTGGCTTTACCGTTCAGCAGAACAGAGTAATCGCTTTCGGGAGTGATTTCCTGACCGTCGATCTTTTCAATGATATTTCCGGCCTTCACTTTGGAACGGGCGTGGTCGAAGGGCCTTTTTCCACTACTTCAGAAATCAACAGACCTTTGCCGTTATGATTCCAGTCATACAGTAATCCTAAGGTAGCGGTGGCATCTCCTTTCAGTTGCGGACGGAAACGTCCTCCGGTATGTGAAACGTTCAGTTCACCCAGATATTCGCTCAGTAATTCCGCAAAGTCATAATTATTATCGATATGCGGCAGGAACTTGCGATAGGCTTTGGTCATGGCATCCCAGTCTATTCCGTGCATGTTCAGGTTGTAGAAGCGTTTCTGTTCTTGTTTGTATACATGGTTGAACATATAGTCACGTTCGGCTGCGAGGTCCATTTTCACGTGGGCTTGATAGCTGATGGGCTTCAAACTTTCAGAATCAGTACCCATTTTCTGCATCGTGTTACTGCCTAGCAAGAACAAGTTCTTTCCATCCTTGTCCATTTCCATGTTGGCCCATCCGGCATCCATTTTATGGAGCAACTTGGTATCTTTCTTGCGCAGATTCATTTTCCACAGGTCATAGCCGCCTTCAAAGGCAGAGAGGTAATATAAGGTCTCGCCGTCTTTGGTGATAATGGCGCTCCCCAAATCGGAAGAGTTGGGAGTAAGGCGTACGATGCGGTCCTCTATGTTGTTCAGTTCCACCACAATGTCCTTTACTTTTTCCTCTTTCTTCTCTTCGGATTTTTCTTTGTTATCACCTTTCTTTTTATCGTTTTTCTTGGCTTCGGTTGTGTTCTTTTGTTGCTTTTTCCAGTTCTTTCTGCAATTCGTAATCTTCTTTGCTCAGGCGGAATTTGTCGTATGCATCCTGGTTCATAAATACCAGCATCACATCGTTCAGTGATCCCCATGAGGCATGGGCACGCATACCATAACGCTCGGTAATGAATAAAATGGCATTACCATCCAGTACCCAGCGGGGAAGCCACTGGTATAGCCGCTATTGGTCAGATTGATAATTTTTCCTCCTTGTGCACTTACCATACCTATATCGGAATATGGATCATGCCGGTTTCCGATAAATTCCAATGTGAACCATTTGCCGTCCGGCGACCATGAATAGTCAAAGCCACCGCCGGTACTGAACCAGGTGGAACCGTCAGTGACCTGACGTACCTTTTTTGGTTTCCAGATTAAGCACCATCAACCGGTTACGGTCTTCTATAAAGGCAAGTTCCTTCCCGTCCGGTGAGAATTGCGGATAGGTACGTTCTGTCTTGTCCGAAGGCAGGAGTACTTCTTCTTCAATGGCAGTCGCATTGGGGAAGTTGGCTTCTTCCTTACGTGCAATCTTGGCCATGTAAAGTTCCCAGTTTCCGTTGCGTTCACTGGCGTACGCCAAAGTACGGTTGTCCGGTGAGAAAGTAAGTCCTGCTTCACGGGCAGGGGTATGTGTGATTTGCTTGGTGGTATTATAATCGGCGGAAGTGACGAATACTTCACCTCGTACAATGAAAGCAACTTGTTTGCCGTCCGGTGATACGGTAGCTGAGGTTGCTCCGTTACTGAAATTCAGATCCGCTATTGTATTTTGGTCATCACGGATGATATCGATTTTGACTTTCTGCGGTTTATCTCCTTGTTTTTGAGTGTATATTTCTCCATCATACGTATAACAGAGAGTGCCGTTGCTGCCCATTGACAGGAAGCGGACCGGATGGGTCTTGAAATGGGTGACCGTTTTCAATGATTGAGGACTACTTATCGGAAAGGAATATACGTTGAATGTACCTCCGTCTCGTTCGCTCAGGAAATAAACGGTTTGCCCGTCGGGCGCAAATACAGGGTTACGGTCTTCGCCTGCATGGGCGGTCAGGTTGGTATGCTTGCCGTTTTCCGAATCATATAACCATACGTCACGGGTGATGGACGAGGTGTGGTGTTTGCGCCATTCGTCTTCAAAACCTTTGCGGTCTTGGTAGAGAAATGTTTTTCCTGATTTGTCAAAGCAGACCATTTCTGCGGGAGTACCCAGCACCTGTTCGGTACGTCCGCCGGTTACCGGGACTTTGTATAGTTCTGTCATGGCCGAGGTAGGGAACAAGGCACTGTTGGCAGGGTCTTGGATAGAGGCCGAGAACAGGATATAGTTGCCGTCGGTGGTGAAGGTTGACGGTATTTCGGAAGCCGAATGGGTGGTAAGGCGCCGGGCTGCTCCGCCATCGGCCGACATGACGAACAGGTCGAAATTGCCATTGCGGTCACTGGCGAAGGCAATCTGTTTACTATCCGGTGACCAGATGGGGCTGCACTCGTATGAGGCTTGTGTAGTGAGTTGGGTGGCAGTTCCTCCGTTGGAGGGTACTTTATAGATATCTCCTTTATAACAGAATGCAATTTCCGTGCCGTCGGGGGAAATTTGCACGTCACGCAGCCATAAAGGTGTAGCTGCATAACTGCTTGCTGCAACAAAGCTTAAAGCAAGGCAAGTTAGAAGTTTTTTCATGTATTTATTTCTTTTAGTTTGTACGCAAAGTTAAGCATTTGCACTTTATTGCAAAAAAAAGTGCGAAAATATTTGGAATATATTGCAGGAAAAACGTATCTTTGCACCGCTTTCTAAGGAAAGCACATAATGATTGGACTATGGTGTAATGGTAGCACAACAGGTTTTGGTTCTGTTTGTCCAAGTTCGAATCTTGGTAGTCCAACAGTTTTCAATCCGAAATGAAACAAAAGCCCGTTAAACATACAGTTTGACGGGCTTTTTTCGTATCGGATCATATCCTTTAATATAGTCAATACAAGAAGCAGCAGTAAAAAAACAATCGATGCCGTTAATTAGCGGCTTAGCACATTTACAATTTCCACCACATACATCTTGTGAAAACCACCGTGTGATTCCCCATACCATCGGTCCGTAATGCTCTTGTCGATAAAGTTTCCGGGCTTGATCAGATCGGCATACAGTTTCTTGCATTCAAAAGTCAACCGCGCCTGCTCAAAAGTGATGCTTCCGTTCTCGGTGAACAAGGGCGATAGTCCTGTCGCTTTTACTTTATCCATGTCACGTCCCGATTTGGAACCGCATATCTTATGTACTTCTTTATGCTCTTCACCTAGAAAAGAGAGAGTGAGATAGTCATTCTGCTCTATAAAGTCGAATGTATAACGCTCGGGGCGGATAAAGATAAAGGCTACCGGACGGTTCCATAGAAATCCTGCACCTCCCCAGTTTGCCGTCATGGTGTTGAATTTGTCTTTGGTACCGGCGGTTACCAACATCCATTCCTTGCTGATTGTCTCAAACAGATTGTCAGTCAGTTCGTTTACTTTTATTTCTTTCATTGTTTCCGTATTTTTAGCTAGTACAAAGATATAATTTTTTTCTTTTACTGTTTCAGATTAAATTTGCTAATTAGTATCTTTGCGAGAAATATTAATTAAAAAAAGAAAGGACGATACAGTGGCAAATGATGTAGTTTTAACCCCGATGATGAAGCAGTTTTTTGAGTTGAAGGCAAAGCATCCCGATGCGATTATGCTATTCAGGTGCGGGGATTTTTATGAAACTTATTCAGAAGACGCTATTGTTGCCTCAGAGATTTTGGGTATTACGCTGACCAAGCGGGCCAATGGACAGGCAAAGAGCGTAGAAATGGCCGGCTTTCCTTTCCATGCATTGGACACGTATTTGCCCAAGCTGGTACGTGCCGGCAAGCGGGTGGCCATTTGTGACCAATTGGAAGATCCCAAGATGACCAAGAAACTGGTAAAGCGCGGTATCACCGAATTGGTGACTCCGGGTGTAGCCATCAATGACAATGTTCTTTCTTACAAAGAAAATAATTTTCTGGCTGCCGTTCATTTTGGGAAAGCCAGTTGTGGTGTGGCCTTCCTTGATATCTCTACCGGTGAGTTCCTTACCGCAGAGGGGCCTTTTGACTATATAGACAAGTTATTAAATAATTTCGCCCCCAAAGAGGTGCTTTTCGAACGTGGTAAACGGGGAATGTTTGAAGGAAATTTTGGAAGCAAGTTCTTTACTTTTGAGTTGGATGACTGGGTGTTTAATGAAAGTTCCTCACGCGAGAAGCTGTTGAAGCACTTTGAGACCAAGAACTTAAAAGGTTTCGGGGTGGAGCACCTTAAGAATGGTATTGTAGCTTCGGGCGCTATTTTGCAATACCTCAATATGACGCAGCATTATCAGATCGGCCATATAACTTCTCTTTCCCGTATAGAGGAAGACCGTTATGTGCGGCTGGATAAATTCACGGTACGGAGCTTGGAACTCATAGGTAGCATGAATGAGGGCGGAACCAGTCTGCTGGATGTGATCGACCGCACTATCAGCCCTATGGGAGCCCGTCTGCTAAAACGCTGGGTAGTCTTTCCGTTGAAAGATGAGAAGCCTGTCAATGAGCGTCTGGATGTAGTGGAATACTTCTTCCGCAAGCCGGATTTCAAAGAGTTCATAGAAGAGAAACTACATCTGATAGGAGATTTGGAACGTATTGTTTCGAAAGCTGCCGTAGGACGAATCTCTCCACGCGAGGTGGTGCAACTTAAAGTAGCTTTGCAAGCCATCGAGCCGATTAAGAATGCCTGTTTGAATGCGGATAACGGGAGTCTCCGCCGTATTGGGGAACAACTGAATATATGTCTGTCTATCCGTGAAAAGATAGCGAAAGAGGTTAAGAATGATCCTCCTTTGCTGGTGAATAAAGGCGGTGTGATAGCAGACGGGGTGAATGCGGAACTGGACGAACTGCGGCAGATAGCTTTTTCCGGCAAGGATTATCTGCTCAAAGTACAGCAACGTGAAAGTGAGCTGACCGGCATTCCCAGCTTGAAAATTGCTTATAACAATGTGTTCGGTTACTATATTGAGGTGCGTAACACGCATAAGGACAAGGTACCTGCCGACTGGATCCGTAAACAGACGCTGGTGAATGCGGAACGCTATATTACTCAGGAACTGAAAGAATACGAAGAAAAGATCTTGGGGGCCGAAGATAAGATTTTAGTGCTTGAAACAAAGCTCTATAATGAATTGGTGATCGCTTTGGCAGAGTTTATTCCCGCCATTCAGATTAATGCCAATCAGATTGCCCGTTTGGATTGTCTGCTGGCTTTTGCCAATGTGGCGAAAGAGAACAATTATATCCGTCCTGTTGTGGAGGACAGTGAGGTGATTGACATCAGGCAAGGCCGTCATCCTGTCATCGAGAAGCAGCTTCCGGTAGGGGAGAAGTATATTGCCAATGATGTCTTTCTGGACTCGGAAACCCAGCAAATCATTATCATTACCGGTCCCAATATGGCGGGTAAGTCGGCTTTGCTACGCCAGACTGCGCTGATTACCTTGTTGGCGCAGATGGGTAGTTTTGTTCCTGCCGAAAGTGCGCGGATCGGTATGGTGGATAAAATATTCACCCGTGTGGGAGCCAGCGATAACATTTCTGTGGGCGAATCTACCTTTATGGTTGAAATGAATGAGGCGGCAAATATTTTGAACAACCTCTCTAGCCGTAGTTTGGTGCTGTTTGATGAGTTGGGACGGGGAACCTCCACTTATGATGGTATTTCCATTGCTTGGGCTATTGTGGAGCATATTCACGAGCATCCTAAAGCCAAGGCACGTACGCTGTTTGCCACTCATTATCATGAGTTGAACGAGATGGAGAAATCTTTCAAGCGCATCAAGAATTACAATGTATCTGTGAAGGAGATAGATAATAAAGTCATTTTTCTGCGTAAACTGGAACGTGGCGGCAGCGAACATTCTTTCGGTATTCATGTGGCAAAGATGGCAGGTATGCCGAAAAGCATCGTGAAGCGTGCCAATGATATTCTGCATCAACTGGAAACGGACAACCGCCAGCAGGGCATTGCCAAGCCTACGGCTGAGATAGCGTCCGGCCGGAGCGGAATGCAGCTCAGCTTCTTCCAGTTGGATGATCCGGTATTGAGTCAGATACGGGATGAGATTCTGAATTTGGATGTCAATAATCTGACCCCTCTTGAAGCATTGAATAAACTGAATGATATCAAGAAGATAGTAAAAGGCAAATAAATGCCTTCATTTTTCATTAACCGTTAATTACTAACCATTAATCATTATCATGAAACACTTACTAACCTTATGGATGTTGGCCTTGTGTCTGTGTGTTTCGGCCAAGGAAACATGTCCGAAAGTAATTCCCGCCCTGCAAGAGTGGAAGGGGGAAGTGGAAAACTCGTATTGCCTGCTGAAGGCAGTATTGTTGTAGCTCCTGCCGATGAGGCGGCACTGAAAAGTGTGGCGACTGTGCTGGCACAGGACTTGAAAGATCTGTTGGATTGGAACTACACCATTAGGACCGGGAAACCGGGAAAGAATGATATTTATCTTTCATTGATGAAACCCGACAAACAATTGGGAAAGGAAGGGTATGTGCTGACTGCCGGACGCTATGCCGGTATTGAAGCACCGGCTCGTCAGGGAGTCTTTTGGGGAACCCGGAGTTTGTTGCAGATTCTTTATAATGAAAAAGGAGAGTTGCCCAAAGGAGTTGCCCGTGACTGGCCGCAATATCCCAGTCGTGGCTTCATGCTGGATGTGGGCCGTAAGTTCTTCACAATGGATTTCCTGCGGCAATATGTCAAAATACTATCGTTCTATAAACTGAATGAATTCCAGATTCATCTCAATGACAATGGTTTTGTACAGTTCTTTGATAACGACTGGAACAAGACCTATGCTGCTTTCCGCCTGGAGAGTGAGCGTTTTCCGGGGCTGACCGCCAAGGATGGTTCTTATACCAAGAAAGAATTCACCGACCTGCAACGTCTGGGCATGGAATATGGTGTGAATGTGATTCCGGAGATTGATATTCCGGCTCATTCATTGGCCTTTACACATTATAAACCCGAGATAGGCAGTGATAAATATGGAATGGATCATTTGGATTTGTACAAGGAGGAAACCTATCGTTTTGTAGATTCTTTGCTGGATGAGTATCTTTCTGGTGAGAAACCGGTTTTCATAGGTCCCGACGTACATATCGGTACAGACGAGTACAATGCCAAGGAAGCTGAGAAATTCCGCTATTTTACAGACCGGTATCTGAAGTATGTAGAGAAATACGGGAAGAATGTCCGTATGTGGGGAGCACTGCGCTGGTTGAAAGGAAACACTCCGGTGAAAGCGGATAATGTAACTATTAATGCCTGGTCATACGATTGGATTGATCCTAATGCTTCTTTGAAAGACGGATATAAGATTATCAATACGTGTGATGCTTATCTTTATATTGTTCCGGCTGCCGGATATTATCGTGATTTCCTGGACACGAAATGGCTGTATGAGCAATGGCGTGTGGGTAAAGTGAATCCTAAGGAAGAGTTGCCTGAAGGAACTCCGGGACTGTTGGGAGGTATGTTTGCCGTATGGAATGACCATTGTGGTAACGGTGTGTCACAACAGGATGTGCATTTCCGTACATTCCCGGCCGCTCAGGTACTGGCCGAGAAGATGTGGAGAGGGAAGAATGAAATGGTTTCTTACGAGGAATTTGAGGAATTGTGCAAACAGATGCCTGAAGCTCCCGGTGTCAACCTGCTGGGGCGTGTGCAGGGTGAGGTAGTCCTTCCGGGGCAGAATGAAGAACTGTCTTTGAACGGTACGGACAGCATTGCCACTATGTTGCCGGAGGTAGGCTATCCATACGTGGTAGAATTTGAAATAAATCCGGACAAAGACCAAAATATCAACGGTATTTTGTTTAAAGGTCCTCATTCCACCGTATATGCCAATTGGGAAAATAAGGGAAAATTGGCTTTCAGCCGTGACGGCTATACGTTTGTATTCCACGCTGCCACACTGCCTGCCGGAGCATGGACGAAGGTACGCATAGAGGGAGACCACAAAGGTACTACTCTTTACATAAACGGTGAGAAAGCGGAACGTTTGGAAGGACGTGTCAAGCAGTTTTACAACTATACTCATAAACGCAAGGACAAGATGTATATGCAGGAAACTTTGGTGTTTCCCATGCGGCAGATTGGGGATGTGCAGAATGGGTTCAGAGGGAAGTTGCGGAATATAAATTGCACGCAATAAAAGATATTTCTTTTCTCTTGCTGTGTAGGGGCAGGTTTTAGACCTGTCCCTATGCCCAATAGGGAGTGAAATTTCTCCGAATGTTATCTTTAATAGTGTTATATTGTTTATTATCAAAGTTTTATATGCGGTAAATGTTATCTGTTTTATTTTCATGAAAAGGGCTTTATACCTTACTTTGCATTATTAAACTTAAGCAACAAACCCGATGAAAATAAAACAAATTCTACTTTGCATGCTTTTAGCCTGCTTTATTCTTCCCGCTTCCGCACAGAATAGCTGGGGTATTGTAGGAGGCGGACTTTTTTCTAAATCTCTGTCCAGGGATGCACGCTTCAGCCTGGGCGGTTATGCCGGAGGAATGTATGACGTTCATGTTAAAAACTCATGGTATGTACAACCACAATTATTATTTACTTATGAAGAATTCAGATCCAAGACAAGACTTGGTACCGATTCTTTTTTAGTAAATTCAATTTGGAGCTTCCTATCCTTGCTTCTTATAATGTTGCTTTGAATAACAAATGGAATTTGCGCATCAATGCGGGACCGTATCTGTCCTATGCTATGTTTGGCAGGGATAAATCCATTGATTACGCCTATGGCAACGGAATGCATTCTAGTTTGGGCTGGTGGCATCAGGATTTTCCAGATCATTTTACTTACGGCGGAAGGGCCGGGGTTTCATTGGAATCCGAGCATTTCATTTACACTATCGATGGTAAGTGTTCTCTTCGTAAGAGACCTTTCGGGCAGAGTGTCAGTTTATCGGCCGGTGTAGGATATAAGTTCTGAGTTTTCTGTATCTTTGTCACCGGAGAATAAAAATAGAGTTGCATGTATGTTTATATAAAACAGTTGGGTATTGTTTGCCTTCTATGTTGGCTTGGTCTTTCCTGTACTTTGCAGCGCACGGAACATCCTGCTTTGCGGCAAGCCGGATACTTGATGGAAGAACATTCCGACAGTGCGTTTTCATTATTGAAATCCATCTCTTCCCTCACCGGTATGAGCCCGGAAGACAAGGCCGGTTACGCTTTGCTGCTGGCTGAGGCTGCGGATAAAAATGGTTATTCACTGCTTCCTTGTGACTCATTATTGAATTTTGCTCTCCATGTATATCATGAAGAAGCCAAAGAACATGCCATAGCTCTTCTGTATAAGGGTAAAGTGCAACAGGAAATGGAAAACTATGCCGATGCCCTGAAAAGTTACCGTATGGCGCTTGAAATTCTTTCCGCCTATCCATGCGAATTCTATTGGAAAGGGTTTGTATATAATATGTTGGGTGGGCTGTATGGCAAACAGAACTTGTACGCACAGGCCAAAGATATGTATGTCAAGGCTTGTTATAATGATTCGCTGGCACGGCATAACCGTCATTTCATCAGTTCACTCAGCAATCTGGGGGTAGCTTACATCGGGTATGGAAATATAGACTCCGCTTTTATCTGTCAGCAACGCGCTTTGCAGCTTTCTCTTTCTACTGATAGTTTCCTTTTGCATTCTCTTTATGGAAATATAGGGGATTTATGCGGACGTACAGGACGGAACAGTATAGCTATTATTTGTCTGAAAAGGGCATACGATGCCTGTCGTCTTAGAGAAGACAGCTTGCAGTGTCTTTGGAATCTAGGGGAATTTTATTATAATAACGGGCAGCTTGATTCGGCTCTTTATTATTTGAACCGAAGCAAAAGGAAGCTGTCGATATTCATATCCGGTATCTCTCTTTCTTTGACTTGTATGCCATAGCCAAGCAGCAGGGAAATGTGGAGAAAGCTTTGGAATATCTGGAAATCAGCACCCAGTTGGAAGATTCTATCTATTCCACCAATGTGGCTACGGAACTGGAGAAGAAGACCTATCGTTGGAATGCCGACGCGCAAGTAAGGAAAGAACAGTTCAAGGCTAAACGGAGGATATACACCATTGCGATGATAGCTGTGGTGTTGCTGCTGGTCATTGTGATTATTTATCAACAGATACTGAAGAACAAGAAGATACAGCAATCCAATTATAAATATCTGTTGCAGAAGCTGAAACAGAACCTGATGGATATGCAGCAGAATATTGCTCAACATGAAGAGGTGATAGCCGAATTGAAACAGAAACAAGAAAGCCGTGTCGAGGAAATAGAAGAGAAGGAACGGGCTATAGAGGCCATGAAGATGGAGAAGGAGAAATTGCGCAACTGGTTGTTCCGGCAAAGTGCCCTCTATACGAAAATAGACAAACTGGCCAACCAGCAAAAGCATCACAAAGAGCGTATTGCAGTGCTCACCAATGCTGAGCAACGCCAACTCAGAGTGATTATAGGACAGATTTATGCTGATTACATAGAGCAACTGCATACCCGGTATCCCAAGTTGAACGAAGATGATGTCCTTTTGCTATGTCTGCAATTGGCGGATTTATCTCCTTTTGCCATCGCTTTATGCTTTGGTAATAATGATGCACAGATTGTAGCGCAACGCAAATATCGTATGAAAAGTAAGATGGAATAACTGTGTGTTACAGAATTTGCATAATGTTTTTTTAATAGATGTTTGTATATCAGGTTATAAAGGCATTTTGCTATCTTTGTGCGTAGAAAGCTAAAAGACAAAATCACTATGCGTTCATTTATTATATATTTAAATTTCGTCAGTTTGCTGGCTGTCTGTTTGTTTGCCTGTAACCACCATTCTTCCAATCCGATGTTACAGCAAGTAGATTCTTTGTTGGAAATGAAGCCGGACAGTGCATTGACTATTTTAAAAAATATATCTGTTTTAGAGGATTTGCCGGAAGTAGACAAGGCATACTATGCTTTGTTGCTGGCTGAGGCTACGGACAAGAACAAACTACCCTTATTGCCTTGCGATTCCTTATTGAATTTCGCCTTGGATTATTATGGAGATGATGATAGGGAGAAGGCTGTGGCATTGATGTATAAGGGAAGGCTGCTGGCAGAGATGGATGATGAAAAGGCAGCGATAGAGATGAATTTGAAGGCATTGGAAATATTGCAGGATTATCCGGTAGATACAAAATATAGAAGATTAATTTATAGTGCGCTGGGATTGTGGTATGGGAATTGTGAATTGAATGACAAGGCATTGGAGGTGTTGCACCAATCTCTTCATTATTCTTTTGATGCTAAAGATACTGCCATTGCTTATATTAATATAGGATATATTTATGGCATGAGAAATATGCAGGATTCTGCCATAACCTATCAGCGCAAAGCTGTGAAGTATGCCATGCGTTCTAAAGATAGAAGCATGATACTTACTTCTTGGCATAATTTGAGCATTTGTTATAGACACTTTGAAAATGTCGATTCGGCTGTTGTTTATGCGCATAAGGTTTTACAGCATTTATCTTATGGGAATGGAAAAGCAGATGCTTATTATAATATGGGGGATTTATATGTTGATTTGGAACAATATGATTCAGCACGCCATTATTTAGAAAAGAGTTTGTTTCTTTCTCCATCTCGCTCTATACCCTACTGGTCACTTGCCGTAATGGAGGCTGAACTAGGAAATTTTAAGTCTGCCTATCACTATCTGGATACGTTTGTTATGGTTCAGGACTCATTAGATAACAGTGAGCTATTGACGGAAGTGCAACATTTAGTCTATAAACATCAGACGGAATTAAGAGTAAAGGATGAACAGATAAAATCCAAAAGGATTATAAGATGGATTGTCTTTGTATCCGTTATTATTTGCTTTGTCGTTGCTTTGATTTACCAACGTTGGATAAATAAGAAAAATAACCAGCAGGCACTCTATCGGCAATCATTACAATATGCCCATGAGAAGCAGGATATGATGCAACAGCGTATAGAAGAAAATGAATCCGCTCTTGCACTGTTACAGGATAGGGAAAACCAAAATCTTGATGAAATTGCCCAAAAAGAGCAATTGATAACTCAATTGAAGAAAGAAAAGTTGGCACTTCGTACATGGTTATTTCAGCAGACTTCTATATACAAAAAGGTGATGTCATTGTCTGACCAGCAGCAGGTGAATAAGAAAATCCGTAAGGTGATGGCAGCTGCTGAATTGGACAAACTGAAGAAAACGACCTTTGAAATCTATGCTGATTATATTTCTCCTTTGCAAGCACAATACTCCCAACTGACGGAGGATGACTTGTTGGTCCTTTGCCTGCAAGAAGCGGGTATTTCTCCGTTGGCCATTTCTTTATGTTTCGGACATACGGATACGGTAGCCCTCAATCAAAGGAAATCGCGTCTAAAAAAGAAAATGTCAGAGTGATAAACTGAAATATATTGTTTATCAGTGTTTTATAGAAATATCATGTCACAGCAAATAGTTGTACGTTCTTTCCTTTCCCTCTAACTTTGCGGCATCATTTTTAAACAAAAAGAAGTATGAAAGCAAAGTTATTATTGATGTTATTTTTAGTTTCCTTGAGTTTGGGAGTTTTTGCTTCGGAGCATCACCAAAAGAAGCCTCATGCAGTTTGCAAAGTTTATGAAAAGGTGGCTACTAGAATTCCTTTTTATTTTTTCAGTACAAGCCGAGGATATAAATGTCTGCTTGTATCTCACATTTCAATTTTCATTAGATGATGCTGACATTACTATGCTAGATAAGGATGGTAATGAAAAGGTGTAGTTATGGATAACGCATTTGAAAAAACAGCTGTACTTCCTAAATGTGATAAAGGAAGTGCTTACTCGACTCAGATAAATTTAAGTTTTTAAGTAATTCCAATTAAGGCTGTATGATAATATTTTAGTTGATAATCTAAGGTTATTGATAATGTGAAGTTCATATCTGAATCTTATTTTATTGCTCATGTTATGATAAAATATGTTATATGGTTGATTTTTAGTGTTGTATAGGTGAGTGATGTTATATGGATAGAGCTTTATGCTTATATCTTCTTTCTAATTTTGCAACATCAAATAAAAAAATAAGTATGAAGACTAAAATGATTGTAGTGGTGGTGTTGGCTGCCATGTGTGTATTGCCTTTGTCTGCACAGGTAAAAGTTGGTGTGGAAGGTGGAATGAACCTGTCTCATTATCTGGTTTCCGGTTCTGACGGATATAAAGCCGAGCAGGTAGGTGGAATGAAGCCCGGCTTTCAATTGGGGGTGACTGTGGACTACGAGATAGGAAAGCATTGGATGTTAATGTCCGGTTTGTCTTGGTTGCAGAATAGAAGTACCATGAAAATGATGGATCACATGGTTACTTATTTTCCTAAGACAGAGATAAAGATGAATAATCTGATTTTGCCGTTAAAAATGGGATATAATATTCGGGTTTCGGATAAACTCAGCCTCATTCCGTCGGTTGGAGTTTATGCTTCTTACGGATTTGGTGCTGGAAACTGTTCTTTGGATGTTATTCACCAAGAGGGGGATAATATAACTACCGAGCCTGCAAAATGGAAGCCCTTGGATGGTTTTTCCTATAAAGCCGGGGAGCCCAATAATAGTGGTAATCTTCAGGCTTTCCGCCGTTGGGATTATGGGGGCATTGTTGGAATGAAGGCTGTTATTGCCGATCATTATACGATAAGTTTTGATTATAGGGTCGGAATAAAAAAGATACAGGCACAAAATGGTTTGCGGAATTCAACTTTCCAGTTCTCCGTAGGCTATCGTTTCTAAACTGATTTAATTAAACTGGCAATCTGTCAAAATGATAATGCCGGTGTATGAGGGTGTCCTGTTTTAAAGGATACAGTTTGTGTATTTTCATCGTATTCTCGTGCATCGGCATTTTGACAGATTGTCTTCTTTTTCTGGTTATTTATTCTTTTATGGATATATGTGAACGTATATGTAGGGAAATGCATACATACGTGTCCGACAGGGATCTTTATGCCTTTTGAGATCCCTCTATTTATTGAGCCAGCTCTTTCAATATCTCCTCTATTTTCTGAAAGAGTTGTCCTATGTGCGCTCCGTCCACAAAAGCATGGTTTACAGTGAAAGCGATGGGCATTACCAGTCTTCCTTCGCGTGGCACTACTTTGCCGGCATTCATCAGCGGATAGTCTAATGGATGGTCGGGAGCCATTTGTGTATAGGTGAGTGAAGTGAAATAAAGCTGAGGCGTGGCACTCAGTTGGATAATATCAAAATCTCCCTGTTCTTTAATGACTTTTTCGGCTCCATACGGGTCACCCTCTTCGGGGATGTTATGGACGATGTGATATGCTTCGGCATAAAACCGTTCAAAATCTGCATGGTAAGGGATGCGGACTGTGTAGAAAGTCTTGCCGGGTACAGCGATAGGTGATATGATGTCCACCTGATCGTGATAGACCACCTGTCCGTTTTTATCTGTACGGAAACGGAATTCTTTCACTTCATTGGCAGCACGTAGCACAGCATACAGGTAATACAGGAAAAAAGAGCGCTTGGCGGCTTTTGCAGCTGGAAATGCTTCAGTGCAATCCACTTCACTGGTAATGGATATCCATGAATTATGGAAGTTGCGGAAAAAATTATAATTGTCCCGGCGTTCCCTAGGTTTCAATATCTATTATATGTTTCATTTATTTTACGGGTTTAAAAGAATGGTACATGAAGTGCGCTCCCAGCAGTATGAACGGAATGCTGAGCCATTGCCCCATGTTCAGCATCATACTGTCTTCAAAGGCTTCTGGCTGGCTTTTATAAACTCCACAAGGAAGCGGAAGGTGAATATGGTAGTGAGGCAGTAGCCGAAATAGAAACCGGGGTATAGCGTGGTTTTGTACTTTTTATACAACCGCAAGCCTATGATAAAAAATCAGAAGATAGGCGATGGCTTCGTAGAGTTGTGCCGGGTGGCGGGGTTGCATATCTTCGTGCGGAAAAATGAACGCCCAAGGAACATGAGTTACCGTACCTACTATTTCACCATTCATCAGGTTACCTAAACGGATAAAACAACCTGCCAGCGGGGTGGCGATGGCTATATTGTCTAGTACAGTCAGGAACTTCAATTTTACACGGCGTGAATAGATCCATAAGGCGAGCATTAGTCCGATGGTTCCTCCATGGCTGGCAAGACCTTGATAACCGGTCCATTTTATCCCAGAATCGGTAATCTTGACGGGCAACAGCATTTCTACAGGGTGAGAGAGCCAATAGCCTGGCTCATAGAACAGACAATGTCCCAAGCGAGCACCGATAACAATACCCAGCAGGCAGTAAACGAACAGGGAATCAAATTTTTCGTAAGGAATTTTTTGGTCTTGGTAGAGTTTGTATATCACCCAGTAGGCCAATGAAAGCCCTGTAACGAACAATACGGAGTAATAACGGATGGAAATGCCGAAAATGGAAAAGATTTCTATATCGGGATTCCAAAGAATGGCTGACAGTGTATTCATATCTTGAATTTTTGTGCAACTTTGCGGTAAGTGGGCATATCCACATCCATCTTTTCGCCCAGTGCGATCATATCAAACAATAGTCCTTGTATTTCGGACTCGTGTCCTTTGGCTATATCTTTTTGCATGGATGCGGTACTGTCCGGGTCTAATTTGTCAATCACTTTTAAGTTGTATCCTATCGGGTCTTCCGCATAGGTAATTCCCATTTTGCGGCCTATTTCAGAACTTTCCTTGGACAGACCGATGAAAGTGTCGCGTTCTGCTCCGGGATGTTGCAGAGGACCCATCGGGACATCATGGTAGGCACCTGTGCAGGCCATAGCTGAGATGAATGACCATTTGATGAAGGTGTCGCGATTGATATCATCCGAAATATCGGCTTTGATCCCTGCTTTTCTTAGTACATCGGCAATGGTTTCCAGACGTTCCGGAGCCACACCCTGTTGGGGACGTGCACCGAAAACCAGCCGGAATATTTTGCCCATTTGTGTGATTTCACCCGGTCCGGAAACGAAACCTACGATGTAGATGCATCCGTCCAATACTGTTACATGTGGAACGAGTTGCCCGATGCGGGGACCTGTACCGTAAACATTCAGGATGGGGATAATCAAGGTATCTTTATCCGAGGCTTTTTCCAACAGATCTTTGATGGAATCCAGGGAATAGCCCTTCACGCATACAAAAATTACGTTGGCCTTCTCGTTGTATTCCTCGGCTGTGCAGGCTTGTATAGGTAGAAAGTGATTACCTTTTAAGTCTGATCTTAGGTGAAGCCCTTTTTCACGAATGGCTTCCAGATGCTTGCCACGGGCAATGCATGTTACGTCTTTTCCTGCTAAAGCAAGGAAACCGGCGATGCTTCCTCCAACGCCGCCGGTTCCCACGATTAAATATTTTTCCATGTTAGTTGTATTTTGTTTTAGGAAACAAAACACTGACTTATCGGTCTGCCATCAGTTTTGCTGGTTTCCTGATGTTTTTTCATGCATTGCATGACAAGTCTTTTTTGCGTTTTGATTTACCTTATACATTGAAACGGAAGTGCATGATGTCACCGTCCTGTACTACGTATTCTTTACCTTCCACGCCCATTTTTCCAGCCTCTTTCACGGCGGCTTCCGAACCATATTTAATGTAGTCTTCGTGCTTGATTACCTCGGCACGGATAAATCCTTTCTCGAAATCGGTGTGGATGACTCCTGCACATTGGGGGGCTTTCCATCCTTTACGATAGGTCCAGGCTTTTACTTCCATTTCTCCGGCGGTGATGAAGGTTTCCAGTTCCAGCAGGTGATAAGCCGATTTGATCAGACGGTTTACACCTGATTCTTTCAGACCGACTTCCTGAAGGAACATCTGGCGGTCTTCATAGGTTTCAAGTTCTGCGATATCGGCTTCGGTTTTGGCGGCTACGACCAGAATCTCTGCATTTTCTTCTTTTACGGCTTCGCGTACTTGTTCTACATATTTATTGCCGGTAGCAGCACTTGCTTCGTCCACGTTGCATACGTACATCACTGGTTTGCTGGTCAGCAAGAACAGTTCTTTTGCGATTTTTTGTTCGTCTTTGCTGTCAAATTGTACGGTACGCGCAGATTTGCCTTGTTCCAATGCGTCTTTATATTTAACAAGGATGTCGTACATTTGTTTTGCTTGTTTGTCACCGCCCGTCTGTGCCTGTTTTTGTACTTTTTGAATACGGCTTTCAATGGTTTCCAAATCTTTCAGCTGGAGTTCGGTGTCAATGATTTCTTTGTCACGTACCGGATCTACACTACCGTCTACATGAGTTACATTTTCATCGTCAAAACAACGGAGTACGTGCAGGATAGCATCTGTTTCACGGATATTTGCCAGAAACTTGTTTCCCAGCCCTTCACCTTTGCTAGCCCCTTTTACAAGTCCTGCAATGTCAACAATTTCTACAGTAGTGGGAACGATACGTCCCGGATGAACCAGTTCGGCAAGTTTGGTCAGGCGTTCATCAGGAACGGTGATGACACCTACATTCGGTTCGATGGTACAGAAAGGAAAGTTGGCTGCTTGAGCCTTTGCATTCGATAAACAATTAAAAAGTGTCGACTTTCCTACGTTTGGAAGACCGACAATACCACATTGTAAAGCCATTATCTATTTGTTTTTTTGATTATTATCTATCTATTTGTTTGCAAAGATAACCATTCTTTTTGTATCAGACTTCATATTGAAGTCAGATTTGGCTTTTTTATATGCGAAAAGGGGGAGGCTTGTTACGAAACAGAAAGGGCAACCGTCACGGCTGCCCTTTCGTCGAGTTTTTATGAAAAGTGTTAGATTGTTAGAATAGATTTATTTGTCCATAGTTACGGTCATTTCGGGTACTAATATATATTCTTTCTTTTTAGAGTTCCATTTGTAATATTCAGTAGTCATACTTTTATTGCCATAAGTATAACGAATGCAGAGGTTATTTTCCCAGCGGTTTTTGTTACTGTTCCATTTTTGCGCCTCGTCCTCAGTACGTTGGTTGTTGGCGTCATACTTGTAATTGTGTTTCATATAATTAGTAAGCATGGTGCCTTCCATTTTAAAAATCGTTTCCGAAACAACTACTCCATTTACTTCTTCTGCATTGTAAATCAGGTTGTCACCCGGATTTCCTGCAAAAACTGTAAGGTTAGCAATAAATAAAATTGCTACAACGAGCATTCCTTTCAAAAAATTGATCTTTTTCATGATATTGATATATTAGATTGTTACTTTCATATTGTTTTTAAAAGCGGTGCAAATGTACGAAATAAAATTGAATCTCCTAACATTTCTGCTAGAAAATGATGATATTTTTGCAAAATGTCACTGATTAAACAAATATTAAGAATTGTATAATGGCTATTTGTTATAATTGTCTTGTCTTTGTGTTTTCCACTTATGTCTGGGATGGCAAATGAAAAGCTCAATGGATTGGAAATACCATTGAGCTTTTATGATATAAATACTTTACATATAGTACTATCTATCTTGCTAATAGTTGGTTTATGTATGCTTTAATGCGCTTCAAGCCAGTTGCTTCCCCAACCGCAGTCTGCGCGTAAAGGTACTTGCATACGGTAGGCATTTTCCATCTCTTCAATCACGATCTTCTGTACTTTTTCCTTTTCTTCGGGTAGAACGCTGAAATTTAACTCATCATGTACCTGAAGTATCATTTTGGACTTTATACTTTCAGATTGAAAGCGCTGGTATATGCGTACCATAGCTACCTTGATAATATCGGCTGCACTTCCCTGGATAGGAGCATTGATGGCATTCCGTTCGGCATATCCGCGCACAACCGAATTTCTGGAATTGATATCCGGAAGATATCGTTTACGGCCGAATATGGTTTCAATATATCCTTGTCCGCGGGCAAGGTCAATGCTTTTGTCCATATATTCCTTTATTTGGGGATAAGTTTCGAAGTAGCCGTCTATTAGTTCTTTTGCCTCTTTGCGGTCTACATTCATACGTTCTGCCAGTCCGAATACGCTGATGCCGTAGATGATACCGAAATTAGCTGTTTTTGCTTTACTGCGTTGTTCGCGGGTAACTTTGTCTATACTTATCTTATATACTTTTGCTGCGGTGGCGGCATGAATGTCATCTCCTTCCTTGAAAGCCTCTATCATATTGGTATCTCCGCTAAGGTGTGCCATAATGCGTAGCTCAATCTGTGAATAGTCGGCAGAGAAAAATTCGCAGCCATCATCGGGGATGAAAGCCTTACGGATTTCCTTGCCGTCTTCGTTGCGGATAGGGATGTTCTGAAGGTTCGGGTTGCTGGAACTGAGCCGGCCGGTAGCAGTGACCGTTTGATTGAACGAAGTATGAATTTTACCTGTTTCTTTATTAATCAATAGGGGCAGAGCATCAATATAAGTACCGAGAAGCTTCTTCAGACCGCGGTGTTCCAATATCTTGCCTACTATTTCGTGTTTTCCTCGCAGACTTTCCAATACTTCTTCACTGGTGACATATTGTCCGGTTTTGGTTTTCTTGGCCTTCTCCACGATGCGCAGTTTGTCAAAAAGCACTTCACCTACCTGTTTGGGTGAAGCTATGTTGAAATCCGTACCTGCCAGTTGGTGCACTTCTTCTTCTATTTGGTTCATGCGGGCGGTGAAATGTTCCGAGGTCTGTTTTAAGGCTTCAGTGTCTACACGTACACCGTTGCGTTCCATATAAGTAAGTACGGGTACCAGGGGCATTTCTATTTCGTAGAAGAGTTTTTCCGCATCGTTGGTTTTCAATTCCTGTTCCAAGATGTTTTTCAATTTCAGTGTGACATCAGCATCCTCGCATGCGTACTTATAGATAGCTTCGGGGAGAGGTCGCGCATATTCTTTTGACCTTTGCCTTTAGGACCAATCAGTTCTTCGATGTGGATAGTCTGATAATGCAGGTAGATTTCGGCAAGGTAGTCCATGTTGTGACGCAATTCCGGTTGTAGTACATAATGTGCCACCATGGTATCGAACAGGGGACCGCGCACTTCGGTTCCGTAGTTGCCCAGTACCAGCATATCGTATTTTATATTTTGCCCTACTTTCAATACTCCTTCTTTTTCGAAAGCCGGCCGGAACTCATTAACTATTTTTTGCGCTTCAGCCCGATCGGCAGGTACAGGAACATAAAATGCTTGATTTTCGGCATAGCTGAAGCTCATTCCCACGAGTTCTGCGGTGATGGGATCGGTTCCTGTTGTTTCTGTGTCTAGACTGAAAATTTCTTTTGTAAGTAAGTTTTGTAATAATTCAGTTCTTTTCTCTTCTGTATCAACGAGTTGATAGTCGTATTTTAAATTATCTAAACATGCTAGATTCGAATATTTCTCACTTTCCGTCTCTCCGTCGGTAAATTCTGCAAAGAGATTGCCTTGAGGAGAAGACGGGGAAGCGGGTGATTCACCGTTCGAAGCTGGTTCGCCGAAAAGGGAGAGTTGTCCCGAACCGTTCGGCGTATTTCCCTGCCGGGCGCTTCCTCCCGGTGTACGGTTTCGTCCTTGCGGGTCGTTTCCGGTCGCATCGGTGTATGTTCCGGCGAAGGCGGATTTCTTGTCTCGGTTGAAAACGCGGTCGATGAGGGTACGGAACTCCATCTCTTCAAAAATCTTCCGTAGTTCCTCTTCATTCGGTTCTTCTCTTTTCAGTTCGTCCATGTTCAAAGCGATGGGGACATCAATCTTGATAGTTGCCAGAAACTTGGAGAACTCAATCATTTTCCGGTTAGTTTCCACTTTGGTCTTCAAGGCTCCTTTCAGTTCGGCAGAGTGGGAGAGGAGGTTCTCGATGCTGCCATATTGCGCGATTAACTTTTGTGCTGTTTTCTCGCCCACGCCCGGACAACCGGGAATGTTGTCGGAACTATCGCCCATCAGTCCCAGCATATCAATGACTTGTGCGGGTGACTGGATATCGAACTTTGCCTTTACCTCTTCTATTCCCATCACTTCAAAACCGCCTGTATGCTTGGGACGGTACATGAAGACATTTCCGCCCACCAGTTGGCCATAGTCTTTGTCCGGTGTCATCATATAAGTAGTGATCCCCCGTTTGCCGGCTTCGGTGGCCAGTGTACCGATCACGTCGTCGGCCTCGTATCCCGGTACTTCCAGAATAGGAATACGGTAGGCCCGTATAATATCCTTTATAATGGGTACGGACAAACGGATTACTTCGGGTGTTTCTTCACGTTGTGCCTTATACTGTTCATAGGCTTCGTGCCGGAAGGTGGGACCGGCGGGATCAAATGCCACACCGATGTGCGTAGGATTTTCTTTCTTCAAGACCTCTTCCAGTGTATTGACAAATCCCAGTACGGCTGAAGTGTTGAAACCCTTGGAGTTAATACGCGGGCTTTTGATGAAAGCGTAATACGCACGGTATATTAATGCATAAGCATCTAATAGAAAAAGTTTGTCCATTCTTAAAAATCTTTAGTTTTTTCATTGTAAAAGTACAAAAAAATACCGTATTCCGTCTTTTATTACTACTTTTGTGCACAAATTAACCTGCATGGACAAATTACAGCAAATCAAATTGCCTATTGACAAGGAGTTTGAGGAATTTAGAAGGTTGTTTGACTCTTCGCTCCAAAGTTCCAATTCTTTACTTAGTGAGGTATTATCCTATATTAAGCAGAGAAATGGCAAGATGATGCGTCCCATATTGGCGTTGTTGATTGCTAAATTATTCGGTGAAATCAATGATTCTACGCTTCATGCGGCTCTTTCATTGGAGTTGCTCCATACGGCCAGCCTGGTGCACGATGATGTGGTGGATGAGAGTGACAAGCGCCGTGGGCAGTCTTCGGTAAATGCTATCTATAATAATAAGGTGTCGGTTCTGGTAGGCGACTATATGCTGGCAACCAGCCTGAAGCATTCTGCCATGACCCGCGAGATTACAATTGTAGATTTGGTGGCTTGTTTGGGACAGAACTTATCTGAAGGCGAGATTATTCAATTGGCGAATATTAATGCTTCTGAGTTTTCGGAAGAAGTGTATTATGATGTCATTCGTAAAAAGACGGCTGCATTGTTTACTGCCAGTGCGGAAGCGGGGGCTATTTCGGTTCATGCATCCGATGAAATGGTGAAAAATGCTCGTCTGTTTGGCGAAATGATTGGTATTGCTTTCCAGATAAAGGATGATATTTTCGACTATTATTCTTCTGATGAGATAGGTAAACCTACCGGGAACGATATGCGTGAAGGGAAGCTGACATTGCCGGCTTTGTATGTGTTGAATATGTTTGATGATGAGGAGATGCGGAAACTGGCGCTACGCATCCGGGCATTAGACGCTTCGGATGAAGATATTGCCCGTTTCATCGAATATACTAAGGTGAAGGGAGGGATAGAGTATGCCAGGCAGGCAATGGTGGATTATCGTAATAAAGCGTTGGCTTTACTTCCACAATCAGCCGGTCAAGCTGTAAAAGATGCTTTGACTGCTTATATTGATTATGTGATTGAAAGAGATAAATAGTACGATTGTTGAAGATATGTACCTCAAAAAGTTCGGGCGTGGTCCTTTATACAATAAGGACCACGCCCGAACTTTTTGAGGTACGCCTTTCTTTGGTAGTTTAAAATAACCGGAATAGATAAGGCTCATTCCGGTCACTTTAAATGTGGTTGTTATTTAAATAGTGAAACAGTTCTTTGTTTAGAAGAACTTGGTTTCTTGGCCTACAATTTCTGAGAGAAGCAGATTGGCCAGGCGGCTTGTTCCTAAGCGGAATAACTCGTTTGTCAGCCATTCTTCACCTAACACTTCTTTTACAATGGTATAGTAAACCAAAGCATCGTGTACGGTATTAATTCCTCCGGCGGGTTTGAATCCTACTTTGCGGCCTGTTGTCATATAGTATTCTTTGATAGCCTCGCACATCACCAAGGCAGCTTCAGGAGTAGCGGCGGGGTTTTCCTTTCCGGTAGAGGTTTTGATGAAATCGGCTCCGGAATACATCGATAGAATGGACGCTTTTTTGATGTTGGATGCGCTTCCCAGTGCTCCGGTTTCCAAGATCACTTTCAGGTGATGCTCACCACATACAGCTTTTAATTCTTCTATTTCATCACACATTCCTTCGTAATCCCCACTCAGGAACTTGCCTACCGGGATAACGATATCTATCTCATCGGCTCCGGTATGGAGAGCCATGGCTGTTTCGGCTACCTTTACTTCGGTAAAGGTTTGCGAGGAGGGAAAACCGCCCGATACACAGGCTATGTTTACATGATCTGCTTCCAAGGTGTCGTTGACTACTTCTGCCATATTAGGATATACACAGATTGCGGCTACATTGTCCAGATCGGGGTACTTGTCAACAAATTCATTTACTTTTCCGGTGAATTTCATTACACTTTCATCTGAATCAGTACACTTTAAAGTGGTTAGGTCAATGCAATGGAACAGGAATTTCTTTACATCCGGTGTATTGTTTTCTGCTACATGTTTTTCGATGAGTAGGGCAGTTTTCGCTTTTACATCCTCATCGTGCAAACGGATGTTATACTTGGCAAGTGCTTCTTCGTACTTGCTGTGCTCAGGTCCATGATCGTGGTCATGACGATGTTCATGTCCACCTTCGAATTCGTGATTATGTTCCATAATTCTTTATAATTTGGGATTGTTTTTATGTCTGTCTTTATCTCTATTTGTTTTCTTCTCCAAGTTTTGACGGAAGGCTTCGGTCAGGTTTACTCCGGTCTGGTTGGCCAGACAGATAAGGACCCACAGTACATCTGCCATTTCATCGGCAAGGTTGTCTTTCTCTCCTTGCTTGAAAGACTGATCTCCGTATTTGCGTGCCATCACACGTGCCAGTTCGCCTACTTCCTCGGTCAGAACAACCATATTGGTCAGTTCGCTGAAGTAACGTACACCATACGTTTTAATCCAGCGGTCCACTTCTTTTTGTGCTTCTTCCAGTGTCATTATTCCTTGTTTTTGGTGTCCATACATATAGTAACAGGACCGTTGTTCAGAAGTTCAACTTTCATGTCTGCTCCGAATTCTCCGGTTCCTACTTCTTTGCCCAGACCGATGCTCAGTTCTTGGCAGAAATAATTGTAGAGGGGGATGGCTACATCGTGCTTTGCAGCACGGATATAGGAGGGACGGTTGCCTTTTTTTGTAGATGCGTGTAGTGTGAATTGGCTGATCACCAATATGTTGCCTCCTACCTCTAGGATAGATTTATTCATGACTCCATTTTCATCGTCGAAGACTCTCAATCCTATTATTTTTTTGCATAACCAGTCGGCATCTTCTTGTGTATCAGCTTCTTCAATGCCAACCAATATCATGAATCCTTCTTTTATCGCCGATTTGCATACGCCTTCTATGGTAACAGAGGCGTGGCTTACTCGTTGAATAACTACTCTCATATTTATATTCTTTAATTTCTTGTTAGAAAAATTCTAGTTGTTTATCGGTAATGTCTCCGCTTCTACAATGGACAATATGTTGCCGGCTTCTTGCCTGGACTGATACGAGGCAGAGCATGTCCCTGTAGTAGATGTATGCAAAGGTAGGAAATCCCTTTTATTCTGTGAGATTTTCTTTGATATTTTTAGCGGCTGCTTCACCTACCACGGCTGCAATCTCTTCCAGTGAGGCTTGCTTGATGCGGCTGACGCTTTTGAATGTTTTCAGCAGGGCGGTCTTTCTTTTTTAGCCTATTCCCTTGATATTGTCCAAAGCGGACGCCACCTGACTCTTGCTTCGTTTGTCCCGGTGAAAGGTGATGGCGAAGCGGTGTACCTCCTTCTGTATGTTTTCCAACAGATGGAACAAGGGAGTGCTTTGCTTCACACCGATGGTCAGCGGAGGGAATCCGTATAACAATTCCGAGGTACGGTGCTTGCGGTCTTTGGCCAGTCCGGCTATGGGGATATCCAGATGAAGTTCGTCCTCTATCACTTCTCTCACCACTTCCATTTGCCCCTTTCCACCGTCGGTAATGATGAGGTCGGGCAGGGGGGAACCTTCCTCTATGGCACGGCTATACCGGCGGCGTACCACCTCTTTCATCGAGGCGTAATCGTCGGGTCCGGTCACAGTCTTGATGATGTATTTCCGGTACTCCTTCTTGCTTGGTTTCGCCTTTTTGAAAACGACGCAGGCGGCCACCGCGTCCGAGCCTTGAATATTGGAATTATCGAAACATTCGATGTGGTTCGGTAGTTTTTTCATGTGCAGCTGCTCCTGGATTTCTTTCATCAGACGGACGCTTCTTTGTTCAGGATTCAACTTTTCCGCCTGTTTCAAGCGGTCCACTTTATACTGTTTCACGTTCATTACGGAAAGATCCAGCAAATGCTTCTTTTCTCCTCGTTGGGGAACGGTAAAGGATACATTGTTCATCTCCATATCCAGTTCAAAAGGTACGATGATTTCGCGGGAAGTGCTCTTATATCGTTCACGCATCTCAATAATGCCCAATTGTAGAAGTTCTTCTTTCGTTTCGTTCAGACGTTTCTTGTATTCGAAGGTGAAGGCTTGGTTGATGCATCCGTTTGTGATATGCAGATAGTTGATATAGGCTGAATTTTCTTCCATTTCAATGGAGAACACATCCACATTATGAATGATGGAATTAACGACTTCGCTCTTGGAACGATAGTTTTCTATCAAGTCATATTTCTCTTTTATTTTCTGTGCTTCCTCAAATTTCATTTCGGCAGCAAGCGCTTGCATCTCTTCCATCAGCAGGTCACTTACAATCTGGGTATCTCCTTTCAGAATATTTTTGATTTCACCGATATTCTTCATGTATTCCTCGTGTGACTGCTGCCCGATGCAGGGCCCTTTGCAGTTCTTTATGTGATATTCCAGACATACGTTGAACTTGCCGGCGCGAATGTTTTCGGGACTTAGATTGAGTTTGCAGGTACGGATGGGGTAGAGCTTTTTGATCAAGTCCATCACGGCAAGCATGGAGGGCATGTGGCTGTACGGACCATAATAAGAGGACCCGTTGCGGATGACTTGCCGGGTTTTGAAGATACGTGGGAAATATTCGTTGCTTACACAAATAGAGGGGTAAGTCTTGTCATCTTTCAGCAATACATTGTAACGTGGCTTGTATTTCTTTATCAGGTTGTTTTCGAGTAAAAGAGCGTCTTCTTCTGTTTTTACCACGATATAACGGATATCTGCAATTTTGCTGACCAGCAATCGTGTCTTGCCGTTGGGGTGTTCTCTATTAAAATAAGAAGAGACTCTGCGCTTCAGGTTTTTTGCCTTTCCAACGTAGATAATGGTTCCTTCGGAGTTCAAGTATTGGTAAATGCCGGGGCTGTCGGGCAGGTTTAGTACAATTCCTTTCAGATAATCATTGGTTGTAATCTCTTCTTTTTCCATACATGCTTATTGAATATTGCCGGTTGGCAGAACTGTTTCTTGAGTTGATGTTGCAGCCGCAACATCCTATATCTTTCGGTTGTAACATTATATATCTTCAAGCTGTAACATTATATATCTTACAGCCTGAAGATATATATCTTTCGGTTTCATCGTCCATCTCATTCCATAGATCTCTTTTTATTGTGAACGATGATGGGGCCCGTTTTGATGGACATGTTGTGTGACACTATAAAGTAAGCAGTGTATCCACCGTGATATCTTCGGGGAATGCCTTTCTGCCGTTCAGACCTCCCAGTTCGATAATGAAATTGATGAAAATCTTTTTGGCGCCACATCTTTGTACCAAGCGATGAGTGGCCGCCATGGTTCCGCCGGTAGCCAATAAATCATCGTGCAGCAGAACCACGTCGTTCTCATCGATGGCGTCTTTATGTATCTGAATGGTGTCGGTTCCATACTCTTTTGCGTATGTTTCCTCTACTACTTCTGCGGGAAGTTTGCCCGGCTTGCGTGCCATCACGAATCCGGCACCTAACCGTGCCGCCAGCGCACCACCCATAATGAAGCCACGCGATTCAATTCCTACTACTTTGGTGATGCCTTTGTCCTTGTACATCTCGTATAGAGTATCTAGTATTTCCTGCAAGCATTCGGGGTTTTTGAACAGGGTTGTCACATCGTAAAACAGAATTCCCGGAATGGGGAAATCTGGAATTTCTCTTAAGTTTGCTTTAAGCGTTTCTTTGCTCATAACCAGTATTTTATTGTTAGTCTATTAAATTACTTGTTTCACGTGAAACATACCTTGTTTCACCGTCCCAGCAGGACTAGTAAGACATTGATGTCGCTAGGAGAGATACCCGGTATGCGGCTGGCTTGCGCCAAAGTCTCGGGATCTATCTTCATCAGTTTCTGCCGGGCTTCGGTAGAGAGCGAGTTCAATGAGTTGTAGTCGAACTTGCCTTTGATGCGGATGGCTTCCAGACGATGTATCTTGTCGGCGATCATTCGTTCGCGGTCAATGTATCCCTGGTATTTGATCAGCACTTCGGCGGCTTCAATCACTTCTTCTTTACGGTCGGTGATTTGGTCCAGCAGGGCTTTGAAAGCCGGAATGTGCCGGCTATATTTTCGATAGTAATCTGCGGACGGTTCAGCAGGTCGATTAGTTTGCAGCCGTGTGTCAGACGGGCAGTACCTAAACTTTCCAAAGCATCATTGATTAATGCGGCTTTGATGGAGAAGGTTTTGGCAAAGTCGATGATTTGGTTCACGGCTTCCCGTTTGCTGCAAAGATGTTCGTAACGGTCTTGTTTCACCAGTCCCAGCTTGTAGGCGCGTTCGGTAAGGCGCATATCTGCATCGTCTTGTCGGAGCAGGATGCGGTATTCGGCACGGGAGGTGAACATACGATAAGGTTCGTCCACACCTTTTGTAACCAGATCGTCAATCAAGACACCGATGTAGGCCTCGTCCCGTCCCAGTGTGAACGGTTCGCCACCGTGGCAATTGATGTGTGCGTTGATGCCGGCAATGATTCCCTGTCCGCCTGCTTCTTCGTAACCGGTAGTTCCGTTTACTTGTCCGGCAAGGAACAGGTTCTTGATTATTTTCGATTCCAACGTATGTTTCAGTTGGGTGGGGTCGAAGTAATCATATTCGATGGCGTATCCCGGACGATAGACTACCAAGTCCTTAAATGCGGGTACTTTCTTCAATGCCGCCAACTGTATGTCCATGGGCAGTGAAGAAGAGAACCCGTTCAGGTAAAGTTCCTGTGTGGTTTCTCCTTCGGGTTCCAGGAAAAGCTGATGTTGCGGCTTGTCGGGGAAGGTTACGATTTTGGTTTCTATACTGGGACAATAACGCGGTCCGATGCTTTGGATTTGTCCGTTGAAAAGGGGAGAGTCGGGCAGACCTTTCCGTAGTATCTCGTGTACCTCTTCGTTGGTAAAGCAGGTCCAGCATTGCAGTTGTTTCAGTTTGCGCGGTTCGCTCATGAACGAAAAGCGATGGAAGTCGTTTTCTCCGTCCTGTGTTTCCATCAGGTCGTAGTGTACGCTGCGCCCGTCTATGCGGACAGGCGTACCGGTCTTCATGCGTCCGGCGGTGATTCCGTGGCGGGTGATTGATTCGGTCAGATGGTAGGAGGCAGGTTCGGCCATGCGTCCTCCTGCCAGTTGTTTATGCCCGATGTGCATCAGCCCGTTCAGGAAGGTTCCTGCGGTGAGCACGATACATTTAGCATGGAAAGTCACTCCCCAGCAAGTCATGACTCCGGTCGCTTCGCCGTTTTCCACGATTAGTTCTTCTACGGTATCTTGCCAAATGTGCAGATTGGGAGTATTCTCCAGAATCTCGCGCCATGCCCAGATAAACTTGCCGCGGTCACATTGGGCGCGGGGGCTCCACATAGCGGGACCTTTGGAGCGGTTGAGCATACGGAACTGTATGGCTGTACGGTCTGTAACCAGTCCCATGTAGCCACCTAATGCGTCTATCTCTCTTACGATTTGTCCCTTGGCGATGCCACCTACGGCAGGGTTACAACTCATTTGCCCGATTTTGTTCATATCCATGGTAATCAGGCAGGTCTTCGAACCCATATTGGCTGCGGCCGCGGCTGCTTCACAGCCTGCGTGTCCGGCGCCTATTACAATAACGTCGTACTTAAAATCCATTGATTTATTTCTTTTTACCGATTGCAAAATTACGAATTTTACTCTGTAAAGTGGTGATAATACGGTTAAAAAAGAATGTGTGGCGGCAGAAATCTGTTTCTGCCGCCACATCATACAAACGCTATTCTTAAAGTAAACTATTTCCTGTTATTTCTTGTCCGGAGCAGGAGGGGTGTCGGTCGGGCGTTCTTTCCCGTCCTTGTCTACCGGTTCAAAATCCTCTTTCTCCGGTTTATTCTGTGCATTTCCTTTCGAGGAAGGATTGACAATGTTCTGATAGGTATCATGAATGGGAAGCTTGTCTAGAATACCCAGTGCGGGAGCCACTTTGCTGACCACATTCTGCAAGAAATTGGACGTTGTGCCGTTGCCACCGTCAAATACAGTAACATTTCCCAGTTGGATATGTTCAAATGCCTTAACCTGTTCCGAAGCGATTTCCTTCCATTGGTCAACCATCTTGTATTGGATGGCGATTTCGGGATTGCGCTCGGCAGCCTTCACCATGGCCTCGAAACCTTCCGCTTCGGCCAGCAAGGATTTCTTCTTGCCTTCCGCTTCTGCTTCCAGTTTCATCTGGATGGCCTTGGCTTCCGCCTGTGCTTTGGCCAGGATAGCTTCCGCTTCTGCATTTGCCTTACGTTTTATTTGCTCGGCCAATGCGTCCGCATCCAAGATGGCCTGCTGTTTGGCTATTTCGGCAGGAACAATCTTATCCGCTTTCAAGGCCTGTTCCACTTTGCGGGCTTTCGCTTCTTCTATTTCACGCTGTGCGTTTTCCTGTGCGGTGAGGACGGCAGCTTGTGTCCGGGCTTGTGCTTCACCGGCTTTTCTAGAGGCTTCCGCCTTGGTAACTTCCAGTTCCGCATTGCTTTCGGCAACCTCTTTGGCAGCGTTATTTTGCCCGATGGCCGATTTCTTTTGTGCTTCCGCCTGCTTTATTTCCATATCGGATTGGAGCTCTGCCGTACGGCTTTCCTGTTCGGTACGCGCCTGTTCCTTGTTCACCTCCATAGAGGCGCTGGCTTTGGCGATACGTGATTCTTTTTCGGCATTTTCTTCTGCTACTTTCGATTCACGTTCCTTGTCGGCTATGGCTACTTTAATTTCCTCGTCACGTTGCGTATCGGCCAGTTGAGTGTTCTTGTCGCGGTTGGTTTCCGCTACTTTGGTGGCACGTTCTTTTTGTTGTTCCGCAATCTTGATGGCACCCAGTTTCTGTTGTTCTTCAATGTTAGCCAAGGCTTCGTTCTTGGCTTTCGCTTCGGCTTCTTTTCCCAGATTGACGATATAATCGGCTTCATCGCGGATATCGCTGATGTTGATGTTCATCAGGTAAAGACCGAATTTCTTCAATTCGGAGTCGATGTTCTTGCGGCAGTTCTCAAGGAATGTATCACGATCACTGTTCAGTTGTTCGATGGTCATGTCGGCAATGACCAGACGCATTTGTCCGTAAACAACGTCTTTAATCAGTTCCTGTTGTGCTTCGATATTCAGTCCCAGTAAGCGTTCGGCTGCATTCTGCATAACTTCGGGCTCTGTGCTTACGGCCACAGTGATGGTAGTGGGCACATCTACGCGGATGTTTTGTTTGGAAATGGCACCGGTCAGTTTGCAGTCAATCTGCATGGGTTTCATGTTCAGGAAAGAGTATCCCTGGATAATGGGCCATACAAAAGCGGCTCCTCCGTGATACAGTTTAGCCGATTTCTTGTCGCCGGTCTTACCATATACTACCAATACCTCGTCGCTCTTGCACTTGCGGTAACGACTTAAAATCCCGACGATGGTCAGGACGATGACAGCTACCAGAATAGCTGCATAAATGAGAATCTGCTCATCCATAAATGATTGCGTTTTTAGGGTTTATTTAATCAATATAATAGATTCCTTCCTTGTAATCCTTCAGTGTGAGGATATCGCCTTCCCGGTAGCTTTTACCCTGTATGCTCCGCACGGTAAGTTCTCTTTGTGCGCCATTGATGGCGATATAGACCACATAGTTTGTTCCTGCCTGTTCTTGTTCTTGGCAGCGGGTATATATTTCGCATTTCCTGCCTATTAATTCTTCTCCCTGTTCGGGCTTGTTTTCTTGTTTCAGCTTATAGCAGAGTTTATAAATCCAAGCTAGGACGAAGACAAAAAAGCTGCCGCTTATCACGGCGCCCAGGTAATGTAAGACAATGTAGGGAGGCTGGCATAAATACATGAACCAACCGAAACCCATGCAGAAATGAATCAGTCCTTTGAAGGAGAGTACGCTGCTCATGTCTATATCGGCGTTGCCATCGGCATTAACGTCTATGTCGGTGTCCATACTGCCGAAAAAGATGGATAAGATGAATTGCAGAAGAAAGATTCCCGTACTTACTAATGCAGCGAAAAAATATACGTTAGCTTCCATATATTTTGTGTTTATCTGTTTTTCAATTCACAAAATAAAGCAATTAATCCGAAAAAGCAAGAAGATAAGGGAAGAAATGTAGCTGTGTATGTACAGCTTTCGACGTTTTTTATCCGTCCGGCGGAAAGTTTTCCTAATTATGGGCATGTCTTTAAAAGGTTACGGGCAATCATTCTTGCGAACTATGCCCGTAGCTTTTATAGGTTGTTCTGCCTTGTATGTCCTGTTATAGGGAAATCAATGCCAGCGCTTTGTTTTCGGCGGCTTCCATAATCTCCCGTTCACCGGGGCCTTTGTCGTTGATGCCGCACAAGTGCAGGATACCATGAATAATCACCCGGTGAAGCTCGCGGTCGTAGGGTTGCTCAAATTGTTCTGCATTGCTGCGGACAGTATCCAAGCTGATGAATAAGTCGCCGGAAATACGGTCGCCTTCACAATAGTCGAAAGTGATGATATCCGTGTAATAATCATGTTGCAGATACTGTCGGTTCACTTCCAGAATTTTATCGTCCGAACAGAAGATGTAGGCGATTTCTCCCACTCTTTTTCCATAGCAGGCGGCTACTTCTTTAATCCATCCGGTGGTTTTTTTCTTTTTGATATCGGGCATTTTTACCCCTTCGGTTTGATAACTTATCATAGGCTGATTATTTTTTTATAATGTACAAAGATAAGGAAAGTATTTCAGCCGAAGAAAAGATAACAGATAAGAATAGCTGCAATGACCCCTGCCGCATCGGCTAGCAGTCCGCAAGGAACGGCGTGGCGTGTCCTCACTATTCCTACGCTGCCGAAATATACCGCCAGAATATAAAAGGTGGTGTCTGTGGAGCCTTGGAAGATACAGGACAGTCGGCCTACAAAGGAATCGGGACCGTATGTGGTCATGGCATCTACCATCAACCCTCGTGCCCCGCTTCCGCTCAAAGGTTTCATCAGCGCCGTAGGGAGCGCTCCTACGAAATCACTGTCGATACCGCATAGCTTTACGGCGTTGCCGATACCGTCAATCAAATAGTCCATCGCACCCGATGCGCGGAAGACTCCGATACCTACCAGTATGGCTACCAGATAAGGAATGATGCGCACGGCGGTGCTGAATCCTTCTTTGGCCCCTTCGACAAAGGAGTCATAGACATTGATTCTTTTTCTGATCCCTGCCACAATAAAGCCGATGATGATAAGGAATAGGAAAACATTGGCGAAAGTGGTGGAGTAAATATCTATCTGATCTCGTGACAAGGTATTGAAGAAATAAATAATTCCTGCTACCAGCAAACTCATTCCTCCTAAAAAGAGGAGGATAGTGCGGTTAAACAGATTGATTCTCTGATAAATACTTACTGCTACAATGCCTGCCAAAGTGGAGAAGAAGGTTGCCAGCAGGATGGGTACAAATATATCTGTAGGTTGGGTTGCTCCCAGCTGTGCACGATATACCATGATGCTGATAGGAATCAGTGTAAGCCCTGATGTATTCAGTACCAGAAACATGATCATGGGATTGCTGGCAGTATCTTTCTTGGGGTTCAATTCTTGCAGGCCCTCCATTGCTTTCAGTCCTAAGGGAGTGGCGGCATTATCCAGCCCCAGCATATTGGCCGCCAGGTTCATAAAGATACTGCCTGTTACTGGATGTCCTTTGGGAATATCGGGAAAAAGTTTGCTGAACAGAGGTCCCAGCAATCGGGAAAACAGAGTGATGACTCCGCCCTGTTCACCTATTCTCATGATACCCAGCCAAAGAGAAAGGACACCGGTCAGTCCCAATGAAATCTCAAAAGCGGTTTTGGAGGAATTGAAAGTAGAGTTGATAATTTCGGGAAACACTTGTGTGTCGCCAAGGAAAACGAGTCGCATCAACGCTACTACGAAGGCTATCAGAAAAAAGGCTATCCAAATGTAGTTCAAAACCATATCGCTAGTTTTATTAGTAATAACTCGGACAAAAGTAGTCAAATTATTCGTTTTTGAATTAGAAAAGATTCAATTCTCTTATTTTTATTTCCAATCTTTGTTTGAACACGATAGCAAAATAGTATGAAATGATTTTAAGGGCAAACTACTCTCTCATTTGATTATTTCGATGAACGGGACGAGAAGGAAGCGTTTAAGCGATTCTCGTGAGTTTAAAGAATATCAAAAAGAGTAAAAAAGACGTTTGGTAGTTTGCTATTTGTCGGGTATATAAAGAAAAATGTTTTTTATGGATTTAAATATGCTTTGAAATGGATACTAATGAAATGTAAAATAACTCTTGGAATAAGTCTGTTCTAGAAGAAACGGATAATATAAGAATCGAAATAGTTAGGAAAAAGAGTTTTGTTGGTCGGATCTGATAATAAAAGGTTATATTTGTGCAAATATGCAGTGTGAATTCTGTAGTAGAAGGAGGGCATTGACGTAATAACAAGTAATAAGGGGGGGATATATGATGAAAACCGAGGAAATAAAAGATTAGTTCAAGCAGTTTGAAAGTATCGTTTGTGATTATCATGGAGTAAAGTGTTGGAGTGTACGCGAGTTGTATTCCTTATTGGGTTATACCCAGTGGAGAAACTTTGAGACCATCATCAATAAAGCGAAAGCTGCTTGCACGAATGCAGGTGAAGATGTGGCCTACCATTTTGCTGATGTCAGCAAAATGGTTTCTGTGGGGTCTGGTGTAGAAAGAGAGATAGATGATATCTATCTTACCCGTTATGCCTGTTATTTGACTGCTCAAAACGGTGATGCGCGTAAACCGGCTATAGCTTTTGCTCAAAACTACTTTGCTGTTCAGACAAGGCGTGCAGAATTGGTGGAACAACGTCTGTTGGATTATGAGCGGGTTCAAGCACGGACTGAATTGGCTGAAACGGAAAAGCTGTTATCGGGTGTGCTTTATGAACGCGGAGTAGATAGTAAAGGTTTTGCCATTATCCGTTCAAAAGGAGATAAAGCCTTGTTTTGTCTTGACACAGCGTTGTTAAAACGTAAACTTGGTGCGCCCGACAGTCGTCTGCTGGCCGATTTCTTACCAACCATCAGCATTAAGGCAAAAGATTTTGCTGCCGAGATGGCTTCTATTAACGTACAACAAAAAGATCTTTATGGACAGTCATCAATTGAAAAAGAACATATTGAGAATAATACGGCTGTTCGGAATATGATGCTAAGCCGGGGAATCTATCCGGAACAATTGTCAGCAGGCGAAGATTTAAAGAAAGTGGAACGCCGTTTGAAATCAGAAGAAAAGAAAATAACTAAGAAATAATGAAGGAACCGTCTGGGAGAAACTATAAATGAACTGAAACGGTTTGCTCACTTTCACATGCTTCAGTAAATAATTCTTGTGATGTCTGGTTAGGCAAAATAGAGCTTTTAGCCATATACTCTTTATTATTGGCATAGATAAAGAGTACGCTTCCCCCTTTTATCGTATTGATAATAGGTTTGGTCAGTGCCTGTGGTAAAGCCGGACAACCGAAGCTTCGTCCCAGTCTGCCTGATTTGCAGACGGAAGGGTTGCCGTATGCGGCGCCATGAACTACGATGGCACGTTCACGGGCCCGGTCATTGATTCCTTTTTCCAGCCCGTCCAATAAAAGGGAGTATCCGTTTCTGCCTTGATAAGTGTTTCCGGTAAGATAGAAGCCGAGGGAACTTTTATAAGAGCCGACTTCGTTGGAGAAAGAGGTAGCATAGTTCTCGCCGCTGTTTTTCCCATGAGAGACCACTGATGAGTATAGCATCTTTTTCTGTTCCATGTCAAAGACAAACAAACGTTTTTCGGTAGAGGGTTTGGTGAAATCAATCAATGTCAGTATGGATTTGCTTTTTTGTTTAATCAAGTTGTATCCTGCCACAGCCTGTCGGAATGCCAGGAAATTGACCACCCCTCCCAATTGCATATCTTCGAATAATTGTTCGCCGTCCATTTTTTGAGGTGCAGGGACAGATGTAGCAACTTTCTTTTCGGGTGTAGCCGTCCGGGTCGATACATTGCTCGACGGAAAGAGGAATAGGAACAGGAGTAAAAAAGCTTTCTGCATACGTATGGAAAAACTGGATAACGGGTGCAAAGTTACGCACATTTCTATTCCAAAACAAATATAATCGTCTCATTAACAGGTGCCCATTCGAAAATAAACTTGGCATGAGAGGTGGCATTTCTTACACACATATGTGAGCGGGGGATGGTACCCAACGTATAACTGTATTCTATGATCCCTGTTGCCGGTGCATTGGTGGGTACTCCGTGAATATAACCACCATTATTGAAACGGCTGGCGTAAGGTGCAAAACCACCGGTGGCGGCAGAACCGTCTTTTAGAAAAATCATCTTGGTCTTTTTCTCTTGCAGAACGAACATACCCAATGGAGTTTCTTGGGCGTATGGAGGACGATGTTGTCCTGTTGTAGCAGGATTCATGCTACGTATCAGCCAGTAGCCCTTTTCTTTCCGTTCCAAAGTAGTTATATTCTGATTATGGCGGTCTATAAAAATAGCTTTGTTGAACACTACGCTGTCGGGAATCAGTTTTATATATTTTGTCGGAGCATACCATTCGCCACCTATAAAGACAGGTTCTACTTTGGTGAACTTTCCTTCCTCACCTAGGTGACGGGTAAGAAGTCCATCCAGTCCGTAGCGTTCGGCAGTAAGGGTGTCATCTGTTAGGAAAAGAGGAATTCCCTGATAGCGTTCCACTCCCAATGTGTCGGCTATCCGTTTGTATGCATCCCTTTTAAAACTTTTCACTAAAGGCGCTTCTCCGTTCCGGTTTTTATAATTCTGTAAGATGCACCATTGCGCCGGCTTTTTTTCGAATATTCTCCAACAATGCCAGCCGCTCCTTTATTTTCTCCCATTGGAAATGGCGGGTGGTGTCTTTATAAGGATAGGTATCCTTCAAAGTATGTTTATCATACAGCAGTTCCTTGTCAAGCCTGATGTCTTCGGGTTTGATATCTTTTTCTACAATCTCGGTGATGGCTTCTGTCACAGTATTGTGTACCTCTGTTATCACTTCCTTAATTTCGCTATTTGCTTTCGAGGTACACGAGCAGATTGTACAGAAACCGGTCAATAAATATATGAATTCTATTCTTTTCATCATAGACACAGGTTTGTGGCTTTCTTCTACAAATATAATTCTTTAAAAGGAATAAACATGCGTTTTTGTTTTTAAATGCAGTGAAAAATTCCTGTTTCTTTGAACAATCTCCCCTATTGCATACCTTATAAAGGACCGCTGGGAATAATCGTTTATCTTGGCTTGAGGTTTTTACAGAAAAAAGAATCAACTTAAAAAAACAAGTATTATGGTGGAATCAACTAGAGTAAGAAGTAAAAGATTATCCTTTTCAGGTAAGAAGACACTGTCTTCCTTTATGCAAGTGAATATTGCCAGTCTGAGACAATCGGGGAAAATTGCGTACCAGTGAGACGTATAGAGCTACACCGAACAGTTTTATGAAATTTATGGATGGCAAGGATGTTCTGTTGAGCAATATGGATGCCGAGTTGATGATGGGGTATGAAACTTATTTAAAGGAGCAGGGAGCAAGTATGAACACCGTTTCTTTTTATATGCGTATTTTGCGTGCAACGTATAATCGTGCAGTAGATAAAGGGGTGATCAGACAGCGTTTTCCTTTTAAGCACGTCTATACGGGAGTGGAAAAAACGGTGAAGCGGGCCATTTCTTTTTAAAGTAATCAGACAACTGAAGGAGATGGATTTAAGTCACTCTCAGTCAATGGAGTTTGCGCGTGATATGTTTATGTTCAGCTTTTATACCCGGGGAATGTCATTTGTGGACATGGCTTTTCTTAAAAAAACAGATTTAAATAATGGTATGCTGACTTATAGAAGAAAGAAAACCGGTCAGTTGCTTTCCATCAGATGGGAGAAATGCATGCAGGATATAGTGGATAAATATCCCGGAAACTATTCGACTTATCTTCTTCCTATTATAATTCATATCAGGAAAGATGAAAGATTGCAATATAAAAATTCAATTTGCTTGGTGAACAGAAGGCTAAAAGAAATAGGGAAAAAGTTGGGGCTTGTTCATCCTTTGACTATGTATGTGGCGCGCCATTCATGGGCCAGTGTTGCCAGAGGCAAACATATTCCTCTTTCTGTGATAAGTGAAGGGATGGGACATGATTCGGAAAAAACGACTTTGATTTATCTGGCAGCATTGGATACCACCGTGATAGACAAAGCGAATATGGTGGTGCTGAGGGAATTCTTGTGATAATAGGGTAAAGATATTGTTTCTTGTCAAAAAAAGAGGATATCATATCACAAGGTATCCTCCATTTGACGGGATCAGTGTGTCTAGTATTTTGCTTAATAAATGTGTGTTTGTTCTCTCTAAAGATGATAGCACTTTCTGATGTGGCTGAGTTGAATATGTTTGTTGCAAGGTCGGCACAGCCTATGATCTCTTTATTGTTATCTTTTGTCAGAAGATACCTTATAGTAAAGGAGAATCGGATTACAGATAGATTTTGAAACAATTGCCATAAACCATTATGCTGTTTTTGTCCACCTATTTGTTATGAAAAAAATATCAGCTTCCAAATATTCAATATTTTTCCGTAATATGACAATTGTCATAGGTTTGTTTTTTTATGTGAATTATAGCTGATACAACTATTTTTTAATAGACAAACTTGAATAAAAGAAAAGGCAAAGTTTACTTGGGTTTTATTCTTTGATTTTGGAGATAATCCTCTTATTACAAGAACTTTATAGAAAAAATACTAAGTTGGAATATTATATATCTCTTATTAAGAGATATATATTTTGTCGCAAATTTAAGCAAAGTTTTGAGAATTAGAACAATTTAGCAAGGAAATTTAATAATTGATTCAAAAAAAACGTTTTCTGAATACATGATTTAGTCTTTCAAAGTATTCTTGTGTGAATGTATTTTGTTGATTTATAATGTGTTATATATCTATTGTATATCTCTTAATAAGAGATCTATCGTATAACTGATGACACGCCATATAATAATGTATGGTTGTGAAGATGTTAAAGCGAAGATTAAAAGTAAATAAAAATATGGACTATCTATTCTTGAGACGACACAGACGGACTGCTACTTCGAATAGGCAGAAAAGCCTGCTTCTTAAGGCTGCTGAACGCCAGTGGGAACTACAGTTCGCCAATAAGGGAACTGAAGGGAGAAAGGTGGATTGTGCCCTATATAAATGTATATTGTATAACCTTGAAATAAAGCAAGTTTTTTTGGATTCGGAGCTTTCTTTGAAAAAGTTTAGCGTTATGATAGACACCAACCAAACTTACCTGTCGAATGTGGTAAACAAGTATTTCAACTGCAATTTGAAGGAGTTGCTGAATACTTACCGTGTGGAATATGCCAAAGAGTTACTCCATGCTGGGAAATGTTCATTAGAAGAACTCCCACAGCGATGTGGCTTTGCCTCTAGAAGTGCTTTTTATGCCTCTTTTAGTAAAATAGTCGGAATGTCTCCTTTGCGCTTTCTAGCTCGAGAACAGAATAATTCGCTCTTAGAATCAATGATTTATGTATAATCAATTTTAGTTTTTTAAATTTATAAATTTAAAGTTTTTCTATTATGAACAAAAAGTTTTTAAGTGCAATCCTGTTTGGTGCCTTGATGGTTACCTCGACAGGAACATTTGTATCTTGTAAGGACTATGATGATGACATCGACAGCTTGAACGAGAAAGTGGACAAGCTGACTAAAGATTTGTCTGAATTACAGGCCGCAGCTGGAAAATATGTCACAGCTGTCAAGTATGATGCGGCAACAGGTAAGTTGACTGTTACCGGCGGTAACGGTGAAACTTTCCAACTTCCGATGCCTGCTGAACTTCCCACTTACTCTTTGAAAGTTGTAGATGGTAAGATACAGTTGTTAGATGGTGACAAGGTCGTTTCTGAAGCACCCCTGCCTACAACTGATGCTCCTGCGGCATTTGATCCTACTTTGTTGAAGTGGAACAATGGCTATCTGTATTATGGAGATGTAAAAATCTCAGGTGTAGAGAAACCTCAAAGCGTTGGTTCTATTACAGAAGTGAAAGATGAAGAAACTGGTGAGGTGATTGGCTATGTCATTGAACTAGATGGAAAATCTGCTACATTCTCTTTGGTTGCTGATTTGAAGGCGTTAGTATTCCAACCTGCATTCTATTATCACGGTATTGAAGCAATGGAAGCTATTGGTCTTAATTATAAAACCTTGACAGTAGCTAAAGTAGATGCAGATGGAAATTATGATAAGGATGTTCCTGTTGTAGGTGAAGCAACTACAATGATTCCGGACTTGGTAGCTGATTATCATGTAAATCCTACCGTAGCAAAAGTTCCGGTGATGTAAAAGCATATACTTTCTTGCGTTATGACAAGAATTATACTCGTTCTGCTGCGACAGCTCCGAAAGTAGTAAAAACTAATGTTACAAACGGTAAGGCCCCCAAGGGTATATTGACTGTAAATGCTCATTTTACAGATGCTGATATTAAGAACATTGAAAATGATGAGCAAGTAACTGTATTAGCTTTGCAAGTAAGTAAGGGGGATACCGTTGTTACTTCTGATTATGCTGCTGTTAAGGCTGCTTATTACAAGGACTTGGTATTGGCAGCTGTAGATAGTATTCATGCAAATGACCGCCACTTGTTTACAACTGCTGCTGACGCTATTGCTGATAATGAACATGTTTGCAAGATTGTCTGGAACAGCAATGGTATCGATATTGCTCGTTTGGTTAATACTCACAGAACTAATATAGATAAAGAAGGTACACATTCAAAATGGGATGTTCGTGCTGCTGATGGTACTGTAGAAAAATATGGTTTCAAATATTCTTACGAATTAGTTGGTTATCATAAAGGTAATAACGAAACTTCAGAAAGTGCTCATGCTGCATTGAAGGGTTCTGTTATTCGTCCTCAGATGACAAGTGGTGGTAAGCAGCAACCTTGGGGATTTACTCAGAATAAAGCTACAAAAGATCGTGAACCGTTGGTTCGTGTTATCTTGACTGATACTATTAGCGGAAAAATAGCTTCTGTTGGTTATTTAAAATTCAAGATTACCGATACTGCTAATCAGAATGAAGTTGTATTGACCCCGAATTTCCCATTTGCCAATGGTTATACTGTTGATTGTACAGAAACAGAGACTAAACTTGGTTTGTCATGGCATCAAGTTGAAGAACAGATTCTGGCTCAATTGGAAGAAATTGGTATTTCTAAGGATGAATTCCATAAGAATTTCAAATTGGATGGTGCTGTAGAAGACGTAGAGCAACAAGCTTTGGTAAATGCTACTCAGTATGATGGAATTACTGTTGATTCTAAGGCTGTTACTACTCCGGTTGGTGTGGTTTCACAGACTAATTGGGATCCGGCGGATGAAATGACTGAAGTTTTGACTTGGGTAGTTAAGAATAATCAGGCATATCACATCTTTAAGGCTGGTGCTAAGAGTATTGCAGTAAATGTACGTTATAGCTATGAAGTATCTGAAGGTGTATATCAATATGTATATGTTACTTTCACTTGGACTCCTAGTCCTTTGAACTTTACTCCTAATGGTACCATTGAAAACTCTGCTAAGATTGATAAATATTGGTATGAAAAGAACGGTGCTGTAGCAGGTTCTGGTTATTCAGATATCCATGCTAATGTTCATCAAGTTGTTAGCGATAACTCTAATGATTGTACATTTGATAGCGAAATCTTGAATACTTTCACTGGTAATGTGATTACCGTGACAAGTGACGCTACTTATCCTGCATTTGCTAATGATAAGTTGACTAAGGAAGTTGTATTTGCTAACCCTCAAGATCATTTGACTAAGAAGGGAACTGCTTATGTCGTGAATGGTGCTTCTGGTGCTCAATATGATATCACTGTATCTGCTGATGGAAAAACTCTACAAGCTACTAATAACGCTGTAACAAAAGCAGTTGTTGTTCTTGCTGGAACAGTGATGGAATATCAAGAAAATGATTTTGCAAAAGATATTTTGAACAATGCAGATCACAACTTGCTGGGACAAGACCAGACATTTACTGCTAAATTGCAAATTAATGCTGCTAACTGCGATTATGTAGATTATGCTTTGGGTAACAACGTATTCTATGCTAAATATTTGCGTCCTGTATCAGTAGATCCGTCAGATGTAGATGAATTAATTGATGCTACTAATGGTGCTTCTATTGCAGGCTTGACCTTGAATCTGATTGATTGGAGAGACAAGTATTTTGATAAAGCAGAAGATACTACTGGTGATGATGGTAAGAAATATAATTTCTATGGATTTTATGGCGTAACTAAAGTTGCTGCTGATATTGAAAACGCTACAACAACTTTGAATGGTGGAACATTAGGTTCTACTAAATTATCTTCTGTAACGAAGAATGTAAAATTGTATTTCGGTGAAGATAAATCTACAACCAATGTATTTACTGCTCTGAAGGTTGGCGATAATGGTAAATTCTATTATTACAATAATGGTACTACTTTAGGTAAGTTTACAATCCGCGTTCCGCTGGAAGTTACTTATAAGTGGGGTACTATCTATACCGAAGTTGATTTGAATATCAATAAGACTATTCAGAACTAATATTGTAATAACTTTGAGTTTAATTTAAATAAGGGCCGGCCATTCATAGTGGCTGGCCTTTTTTAATAGGAGGAAAGAATGAAATGAAAAAACTGAAATTTATTTTATTGTTGACTGTTTTATTAACAACCTTTTCTTGTCAATCAGGAAAACAGAAGGTGCAAAGCAAAGAAGAGAAGAGTATTAATGAATTTGTAGCTCATCTAACGGAAGTTGATACGGTTTTGATAACAAACCTAATAAATCAATTTATGGAATATGCGAAAAATGGTCAGCTGGAATCTGCCGCAGCTATGCTTTATAAAGCCGATTCAGCAGATGTTTGGAATGAACCTATTCAATTGGATAACAATGAATTGCATCAAGTCGCAAAAATGCTGGAATCTTTTCCTGTATTAAGTTATAAGATAGATTATATAAAGTTCTATACTCCTGTTAAAAACGAGGTGAAGTGTACGATTGTTATGCAGAAAGGAGAAAGTGGAACACCTATTGCAACTAGTAGTTGGTATTTTAAGCTGATGAATTATTTGGGTGGATGGCGGCTTTGTATGATGAATTAGCTAATGATCGATTTATATAAGCAGTCGTGGGAAAAAGTGTCATTTAAAAATTATTGAAGGGGGTGTTTGTTTAGGATATTTATGTGATTTTCAATACAAAAGATTATAGTTATAAATTGTAGCAGGGTCAAAATAGAACGGTTTCTCAGGCTTGTAGTCGAAAAGTTGACAGTTCAACCAGATAATCCGGACTGTCAGCTTCTTTTTTTGTGTCCGGAGAGACTTCTTCTGTCCGGTAAGTTCCCTATGGATCCAGATAGCAGTGCATTTACCCATAGCAAGGATAACAGCATTACGATAATCTGTGAAAGTATTTCTTTCTTAATCATATTATACCTGTTCCTTTTCAAAAGTTACGAAAGAGTGATCGCATGAGTAAGAAAAATCTTACTCTGCTGTTTTGTAAGCCTTGTCCATGCTTTGTATCCGTCGTCTTGCACCGAATATCTTGTAACAGGAATGAAACTCCTTTGTCACGAAACCTTTAATAGAGTGTAACTCTCAAGAAACCTGACCCATCTACTTTTGCGGCAGATTTATAACGCATAAAAAAGTATATGAAAAAGGTTGTTAGAGCTGTGTCTCTTATGCTGCTGATGGCAGGTGTTTGTGGAAATGCATTTGCCGAGGAAAATGAAAACATTGTCCGGCAAGGCGCTATCCGCGGACGTGTGATAGACAATGGAAAACAAATTCTGCCGGGTGCTTCCATCTTTGTTGAAAATCTGAAAACCGGAGTAATCAGTGATGTGAACGGTTTTTATACGCTGCCCAATCTGAAACCCGGAACTTACACAGTTAAAGTAACCTACGTAGGTTATAGCCCCATTGAAATGAAAGTTACCGTCCCCGAAGGCAAGACTTTAGAAAAAGATATAGTGATGAATGAAGGGGTGGAACTGCAGGAAGTGCAGGTAAAGGGAGCTTTTCAAGGACAGAAGAAAGCAATCAATACACAAAAGAATAATCTGGGTATCACTAATGTTGTATCTGCCGACCAGGTAGGGAAATTTCCCGACTCAAACATAGGTGATGCATTGAAACGTATCAGTGGCATCAATGTGCAATACGATCAAGGCGAGGCCCGTTTCGGACAGGTCCGCGGCACTAGTGCCGATTTAAGTTCCGTCACCATTAACGGCAACCGTGTCCCATCTGCTGAAGGGGATACCCGTAACGTGCAGTTGGACTTGATTCCTGCCGATATGATTCAGACCATCGAAGTAAGCAAAGTCGTTACACCCGATATGGACGGCGATGCTATCGGTGGTTCCATCAATCTGGTAACCAAAAATTCTCCTTATAAACGCACTATCAATGCTACAGCGGGAAGTGGTTACAACTGGATCAGCGAGAAAGCCCAGTTGAACTTAGGTTTCACTTACGGCGATCGTTTCTTCAATGACAGACTGGGCATGCTGCTCTCCGCTTCTTATCAGAATGCTCCTTCCGGTTCTTATGATACTGAATTCATGTGGGAACAAAATGAAGATGGCAAAGTATATGTCAGCGATTATCAGATGCGCCGGTACTTTGTCACCCGTGAACGTCAAAGTTATTCGGCGGCTTTTGATTTTGATATCAATGAAAACCATAAATTGACTTTCAAAGGGATCTTCAACAACCGTAACGATTGGGAAAACCGTTACCGTACCAATATCAAGGATTTGGATGAGAACGGAAAAGGCACAGTCCGCATCCAGACCAAAGCAGGTACTCCCGATAATCGCAATGCCCGTCTGGAGCGTCAGCGTACCATGGATTTCGCTTTGGGCGGAGAACACTTATGGGGGGCAATCGGTATGGATTGGAATGCCAGTTATGCAAAAGCTACGGAAGAACGCCCTAATGAACGTTATCTTGACTTCCAACTGAAAAAGCAGGAATTTGATATGGACTTGAGTGATGAACGCCAGCCGTTGGCAACACCTGGAACAGGTTCTACTTTGACACTGAGTGATAAGTTCAGCTTGAAGGAACTGACGGAACAACAGGAGGACATCAAAGAAGAAGATATGAAATTCTCGGCCAATTTCAAGGCCAGTTTAAATAATGGAGCTAAACTGAAGTTCGGTGCGAAGGTAGTACGTAAAACAAAAGAGAAAGAAATAGACTTCTACGAATATACTCCGAAAGACGAGGATGCCTTCATGACCAACAGCCTGAAAAATACGGTAGACCAGAGTACGGATAAGTTTATGCCGAGCGACAAATATCAGGTAGGAACATTTGCCAGTAAAGAATATGTGGGTGGATTGAATTTAAATGATGCTTCCCAGTTCGATAAAGAACAGGTACAAGCCGAATTGGCTGAGAACTTTGAGGCTCGTGAAACTGTAAGTTCCGGGTATGTGCGGTTTGATCATAAATTCGCTTCCGATATAAACTTGATGGCGGGACTCCGTATGGAACATACTTCCCTTCGTTATACCGGCCGTAACTATGATGATGAGACAGATAAGACCACCAAGACCGGCCGCATGACCAACAGTTATGTGAATTTCCTTCCTTCTATTTTGGTGAAATGGGATGTAAATGATGATTTCAAGATACGCGGTTCTTACACGCAGACCTTGAGCCGGCCCAAATATTCAGCTTTGGTTCCCAGTGTGAATATCAACCGTGGTGATAATGAAATAAAGATTGGTAATTCTGACTTGAAACCGACTATTTCTTATAACTTTGATTTGAGTGCCGATTATTATTTCAAGAGTGTAGGTTTAGTGAGCGCAGGTTTTTTTCTATAAGAAAATAGACGATTTCATCGTAGATCAGGTACTGACCAACTATGAATACCAAGGAACAGAATATACCCGTTTCACTCAGCCCAAGAATGCAGGAAATGCTAATCTGTGGGGATTGGAATTTTCTTATCAGCGTGATTTCGGCTTCATTGCTCCGGCCTTGAAGTATGTGGGTTTCTATGGAACCTATACTTATACGCACTCACGCGTGGAGGACTTTAACTTCGAAGGACGTGAGAACGAGAGCGGGTTGAGTTTGCCGGGGTCTCCCGAGCATACGGCGAATGCCTCTCTTTACTTTGAAAAAGGAGGCTTGAATGTGCGCCTGAGCTATAACTTTGCATCTGATTTTATCGATGAAATGGGCCCAAGTACATTTTATGACAGATATTATGATGCTGTGAACTATATGGATGTGAACGCCAGTTATACCTTTGGCAAGAAGGTGAAAATGACCTTTTATGCTGAGGCGAACAATCTGCTGAACCAGCCGCTCCGTTATTACCAGGGAACGAAGGATCGTACTATGCAGGCAGAATATTATGGCGTGAGAATGAATGCAGGTTTAAAAATAAGTTTCTAAAAATAAGTATATGAAAACGTTGATGATGATTAGAAGAATGAAAGAAGTATTGACATGGGTATGGATTGCCGTCATTGGTACGGCTATCTGCCTGAATGTGTGTGCCCAGACTCCGCAAGATTGGAAAGGACTGGAGAAACAACTGAATTTTTATATGGCCAACGATTTGGGACGTAACGGTTATTATGACCAGAAGCCCATAGCCGAGTTGATGGGAGAAATGGCGGATGTTATTGGTCCCGAGTGTGTATTTGCAGCCGGAGACGTGCACCATTTTGAAGGTGTGCGCAGCGTTAACGATCCGCTCTGGATGACCAACTACGAGTTGATTTACAGTCATCCCGAGTTGATGATAGACTGGTTTCCGATCTTGGGAAATCATGAATACCGGGGTAATACGCAGGCTGTGTTGGATTATACCAATGTGAGTCGTCGCTGGTCGATGCCTGGTCGTTATTATACCAAAGTCTTTGAGAAGAAAGGAACTGCCATCCGTTTTGTGATGATAGATACCGCTCCTCTGATTGACAAATACCGTAACGAGAGCGAAACTTATCCGGATGCCTGTAAACAAGATATGGATCAGCAATTGGCATGGATAGATTCTGTACTGACTGTTGCCAAAGAAGATTGGGTAGTCGTAATCGGACATCATCCCATTTATGCTGAAACGTCGAAAGACGACAGTGAACGCAGCGATATGCAGAAGCGTCTGGATCCTATCCTCCGTAAACATAAGGTGGATATCTATGCATGCGGACACATTCATAACTTCCAGCACCTTCGTGTGCCGGGCAGTGATATCGACTATGTGGTAAATTCGGCTGGTTCGTTGAGCCGTAAGGTAAAACCAGTGGAAGGCACTCTGTTCTGTAGTCCCGAACCGGGCTTTTCTATCTTTACGGCAGACAAGAAAGAACTGGATATGCACATGATTGATAAGAAAGGAAAAGTAATCTATACTGTAAAACGCACCAAATAGGGATAGTTATTTTAGGGAAAAAGAGTACATTTGCGGTATAAAACTGTAAATGTACTTTTTGTTATGTTGAATACACTCCTTTTGATTGGTGGTCTGGCTCTCATTTTAGCTGGCGCGAATGGCTTGACGGATGGTTCTGCAGCGGTTGCCAAACGTTTCCGTATTTCTGATTTGGTAATCGGGCTTACCATTGTAGCTTTCGGCACTTCGGCTCCCGAATTGGTTATCAGTGTGCTTTCTGCATTGAATGGCAGTGCTGAAATGGCTATTGGTAATGTGGTGGGTAGTAATATATTCAATGCTTTGATGATTATAGGTTGTACTGCCTTGGTACTCCCCATAAAAGTAGGTGAGGGGACGATGAGTAAAGAGATTCCGTTAGTCATTCTTTCTTCGTTGGTACTTTTTGTCTGTGCCAATGACATGATGCTGGACAGGGAAGCGGTCAATGTTATCAGCCGTTCCGATGGGTTTGTTCTGCTGGCTTTCTTCCTTATATTTATGCGTTATACATTTGCCATCGCCCGTAATGGGGCAGATGAGGCAGGAGAGGAGCAGAAGATAAAGGAAATGCCTGTATGGAAATCGGTGTTGTATATTGCAGGAGGGCTGGCCGGACTCATATTCGGCGGACAGCTTTTTGTCGACGGGGCAAGCGGGCTTGCCCGTTCATGGGGTGTCAGTGAATCGGTAATCGGGCTGACATTGGTAGCCGGAGGTACTTCCTTGCCGGAACTTGCCACATCTGTTACGGCGGCTTTAAAGAAGAATCCGGGAATTGCTATCGGCAATGTCATCGGTAGTAATCTGTTCAATATATTCTTTGTTCTGGGGTGCAGCGCTACGGTGTCACCGCTTCCGATGGGGAATATAAATAACCTCGATTTAAGTGTACTGATTGCTTCCTCCCTGTTGTTGTGGCTGGTAGGCTGGTTTTTCCGCAAACGTACCATAACCCGGCTTGAAGGCGCATTGATGGTTGGCTGTTATGTCGTTTATACCGCCTATCTTATTGCCCAACAGTGAAAAAGCCATAAAAAGAATAAGTTTTCTGCAAAAAAACTTCTATCTTTACACCCCGAATTTTATAAAAATACAGCATGGCTATTACCATTAAAAAAGTCAGTTCAAAGAAAGAACTAAAGACGTTTATACGGTTCAACTACGAGTTATACAAAGAGAATCCCTATTCCGTACCCGATTTGTACGATGATATGCTGAATACGTTCAGCCCGAAGAAGAATGCCGCTTTCGAGTTTTGTGAGGCGGAGTATTTTCTGGCATATAAGGATAACAAGGTGGTAGGACGTATTGCAGGGATTATAAATAAACGCGCAAACGAGACTTGGAATAAAAAAGAAGTCCGTTTCGGATGGATCGATTTTCTGGATGATATCGAAATATCACGTGCCTTGTTGGATGCAGTAGCCCAATGGGGTAAATCAAAAGGTATGGATACCATTCAGGGGCCTTTAGGCTTTACCGACTTTGATGCGGAGGGTATGCTGGTAGAAGGATTCGACCAGTTGAGCACCATGGCGACTATCTATAATTATCCTTATTACCCACAGCATATGGAGAAGTTGGGATTCGAGAAGGATGCCGATTGGGTGGAATATAAAATTTATATTCCGGATGCAATTCCTGATAAGCATAAGCGTATCAGTGACTTGATTCAACGTAAGTTTAACCTGAAGGTGAAGAAATATACATCGGGTAAGAAAATTGCGGCCGAATATGGACAGGCTATATTCGAGTTGATGAATGAGGCTTATGCTCCGCTTTATGGTTTCTCGGCTTTGTCGCAAGGACAGATCAACCAGTATATAAAGATGTATTTGCCTATTGTAGATTTGCGTATGGTAACCTTGGTGACCGATGCCGAAGATAAACTGGTGGCAGTGGGGATTTCAATGCCTTCTCTGTCCGAAGCGTTACAAAAAGCGAAGGGACGTTTGCTGCCTATGGGATGGTATCACCTGTTGAAAGTGTTGTTCCTGCATAAGTATCCTCCTATGTTGGATTTGTTGCTGGTTGCTGTAAAACCTGAGTATCAGAACAAAGGTGTCAATGCTTTGTTATTCTCGGACTTGATCCCCGTATATCAGCAGCTGGGATTCAAGTATGCCGAAAGTAATCCGGAACTGGAACTGAACGGAAAGGTGCAGGCCCAGTGGGAATATTTCAAGACCGAGCAGCATAAACGCCGTCGTGCTTATAAAAAGAGTATTCTGTAACAACGATATATAAAAATGTGATAAGTCAATATGGAAGAAAACAACGAACTGATAAACAATCCCGCCGTAGAATATACCGACGATAATATCCGCCACCTCAGTGACATGGAGCATGTGCGTACCCGTCCCGGTATGTATATTGGAAAGTTGGGTGACGGATCACATGCCGAGGACGGTATCTACGTTCTTTTGAAAGAAATTATCGATAACAGTATCGATGAATTTAAAATGCAGGCGGGTAAAAAGATTGAGATTATTATTGAAGAAAATCTCCGTGTCAGCGTGCGTGATTATGGCCGGGGTATTCCGCAGGGAAAACTCATTGAAGCTGTTAGTGTGTTGAATACGGGAGGTAAATATGACAGCAAGGCGTTCAAGAAGAGCGTCGGACTGAATGGGGTCGGTGTGAAAGCCGTCAACGCATTGAGTTCACGTTTCGAGGTGCGCAGCTATCGTGATGGAAAGGTGCGTATCGCTACCTTTGCCAAGGGAGACTTGTTGACGGATACCACACAAGATACAACAGAGGAGAACGGTACCTATATTTTCTTTGAACCGGATAACCTGTTGTTTGAGAACTACAGTTTCCGTCCGGAGTTCGTGGAAACCATGCTCCGCAACTATACCTATCTGAATACAGGACTGGCCATTATCTATAACGGTCAGCGTATCCTGTCCCGTAACGGGTTGGTGGACTTGCTTAACGACAACATGACGGCTGTGGGATTATATCCCATCATCCACTTGAAAGGAGAAGATATCGAGATCGCTTTTACGCATACCGGTCAGTATGGTGAGGAATATTACTCTTTTGTCAACGGACAGCACACCACACAGGGAGGTACGCACCAAAGTGCTTTCAAAGAGCATATAGCCCGTACCATCAAGGAATATTTCAACAAGAATATGGACTATGCCGATATCCGTAACGGATTGGTAGCTGCCATTGCCGTTAATGTGGAGGAACCGTTGTTCGAAAGTCAGACTAAAATCAAGCTGGGCTCTACCAATATGGCTCCCGGTGGTCCTACCGTTAATAAGTTTGTAGGTGATTTTGTAAAGACTGAGGTCGATAACTATCTGCACAAACATACGGATGTGGCCGATGTGATGTTGCAGAAGATTCAAGAATCGGAGAAAGAGCGTAAGGCTATAGCCGGAGTGACCAAACTGGCACGTGAACGTGCCAAAAAGGCAAATCTTCATAACCGTAAGTTGCGTGACTGCCGTTTTCACCTGAATGATGCCAAAGGAGACAAGAAGGAGGAAAGCTGCATTTTCATTACCGAGGGAGACTCGGCAAGCGGTTCTATCACCAAGAGCCGTGATGTAAATACTCAGGCAGTATTCAGTTTGCGTGGTAAGCCGTTGAATTCTTACGGGCTGACCAAGAAGATTGTATATGAGAATGAAGAGTTTAACTTGCTTCAGGCTGCTCTGAACATAGAGGACGGTATGGAAGGATTACGATATAACAAAGTGATTGTGGCAACAGATGCCGATGTGGACGGTATGCACATCCGTTTGTTGCTGATTACCTTCTTCCTGCAATTCTTCCCCGATTTGATAAAGAAAGGTCATGTATATATTCTTCAGACTCCTTTGTTCCGTGTCCGTAACCGCAAGAAAGGAGTTTATGAAACGGTATATTGTTATTCGGAAGAAGAACGGGTTGCCGCAATCGAACGGTTAAGCCCCAATCCCGAAATCACACGGTTCAAAGGTTTGGGAGAGATTTCACCCGATGAATTCAAGCACTTTATCGGCAAAGATATGCGTTTGGAGCAAGTTTCCCTCCGCAAGACTGATCTGGTAAAGGAATTACTGGAGTTCTACATGGGTAAGAACACGATGGAACGTCAGAATTTTATTATAGATAACCTTGTTGTAGAAGAAGATATTGCGTGAGTGAATCACTAAAAAATATGAGAAGAGCGATATTTCCGGGAACCTTTGATCCTTTTACCATCGGTCATTATTCGGTCGTGAAGAGAGCGTTGACTTTTATGGACGAAGTGGTGATCGGCATCGGTATCAATGAGAATAAGAAAACTTGGTTTCCTACAGAGAAACGAGTGGAGATGATCGAGAAACTTTTTGCGGATGATCCCCGGGTAAAGGTCGATGCTTATGATTGTCTGACCATTGACTTTGCCCGAGCTAAGGAGGCGCAGTTCATTGTTCGTGGTATCCGTACCGTACACGATTTTGAATATGAGGAAACTATAGCCGATATCAACCGGAAACTGGCCGGAATAGAAACGATTCTGTTGTTTACGGAGCCGGAACTAACCTCTATCAGCTCTACGATTGTAAGAGAATTGTTGCAGTTTGGCAAAGATGTGACGCCATTCTTGCCTGAAGGAATGAAAATAGACTGACCATGAAATATACTATGTATTTTGCAGGCTTGATTGCCTGCTTTTTTTCTATCGTAGCCGCACAGGCTCAGGAGAGTAAATTCCTGAATTCTCCGGCACGTAAGTTGCAACTGGCGGAATTTGCCATTGCCAATCTTTATGTAGACGAAGTCAATGAGGGAAAGCTGGTGGAAGAAGCTATCGTAAAAATGCTGGAGCAGCTTGATCCTCATTCTACCTATTCTGATCCGGAGGAAGTGAAGAGAATGAACGAGCCGTTGCAGGGAAACTTCGAAGGTATCGGTATACAGTTTAATATGGCGGAGGACACTTTGCTGGTGATACAGCCTGTATCGGGCGGACCGTCCGAAAAAGTCGGTATTCTGGCCGGTGATCGTATCGTCATGGTGGAAGATACGCTGATAGCCGGTGTAAAGATGAGTACCGAGGATATTATGCGTCGTCTCCGTGGTCCTAAAGATTCAAAAGTGAATCTGAAAATACTTCGCCGAGGGGTGAAGGAACTGCTCCCCTTTACGGTGAAAAGGGATAAAATACCTGTTTACAGCCTGGATGCTTCCTATATGATTAAAGATAAGATCGGTTATATTCGTATCAACCGTTTTGCCGCCACTACCCATGAGGAGTTCAAGAAAGCGCTGACCGGGTTGCAGAAGAAAGGAATGAAAGACTTGATTCTTGATTTGCAGGGCAATGGCGGGGGGTATTTGAATGCTGCTATCGATATTGCCAATGAATTTTTGGGTAAAAAGGAACTGATTGTCTATACGGAGGGCCGTCGCAATCCTCGTAGCGAGTTTTTTGCCAAAGGTACGGGCGAGTTTCAGAACGGTCGTCTGATGGTATTGGTTGATGAATTTTCTGCTTCTGCCAGTGAGATTGTGACCGGAGCTGTTCAGGATTGGGACAGAGGAGTTGTTGTGGGCCGGCGCAGTTTTGGTAAAGGCTTGGTGCAGCGTCCCATTGATTTGCCGGACGGTTCGATGATCCGTCTGACGGTGGCCCGCTATTATACGCCTGCCGGACGTTGTATCCAGAAACCTTACGAGAGCATTGAAAAGTATAATGAAGACCTGATAGACCGTTATAATAAAGGAGAAATGATGAGTGAAGACAGCATCCACTTTCCGGATTCACTGAAGTTCAAGACTCATAGGTTGGCCCGTACGGTATATGGTGGCGGAGGGATCATGCCCGATTATTTTGTGCCGATTGATACGACTCTCTATACTAAATACCATCGTCAGTTGCGTGATAAAGGAGCGTTGATGAAAGCTCATTTCCATTTTATTGATGCCCATCGTAAAGAGTGGCTGGGCAAATACAAGACTTTCAATGAGTTCTACAAACGTTTTGAAGTGACTCCGGATATGTTGGCACAACTGGTTGCTACCGGCAAGGAGATGGGAGTGGAATATAATGAAGAAGAGTATCAAAAGGCCCTGCCTCTGCTGAGGTTGCAGATGAAAGCATTGATAGCCCGTGATTTATGGGATATGAATGAATATTATCACGTCATTAATGACGCGAATGAAAGTATCAGGAAAGCGCTGGAACTGTTGGAGCAACCGGACTTTGAGGGGCTGCTGTTGAAAAAGCGATAGTCAAGACTTTATATTAACAGCAGGGATGCATAGTTGCACTCCTGCAGTTGTCTGAAAAACTTCTGTTGTGTCTTCTTTTAGGTGTGGAATAATTTTCCAACCATCACTTTATCTGTCTCCCGAACAGCACCTTATTCAGCCATCGGTTCACATACACGTTCACGAAAGCACATCCTACTCCGATAGCGGCTCCTGCCACTACATCACTGGGATAGTGCACCCCTTGGTTCATCCGGGCAAACCCTACTCCGCAAGCCCATACGGCTGAAGGGGCGATAACATACCACTTAGGATAAGTGATGGAGAGTGAGGTGGCTAAAGAAAAAGCTGCCGCAGTGTGTCCTGAAGGGAATGACGGACTATCGGCATCCGGTGCTCCGTATGCATGAATCTTATCCGGATACTTTACAAAAGGCCGGTCACGACCTATTATATGTTTGGCGGCGTATGTAATCCCCACTGCTTCAATCACACTGGTTCCTATGTAAATGGCATCTTTCAGCATCGGCTGGTCTTTCTTTATCAATGCATAGAGTCCCATGGCTGTAGGTATTCCTACGGGTAGAATCACTCCGCTAGCGGACAATCCGCGGCTCAGTCCGTGTACATCCCATCGGTTGATGGTTTTCAACGTGTTGATGTCTATATTCTGTGCGCTGAGGCTGAATGTAAAACAGGCTGTCAGTATAAGAAAAATAATCCTTTGGCGTTTCATTTAGTTTGGCATTTGTTCAGTGCAAAGATAGGAAAATAATGTAATTCGCATTTACCCTTCCCCGAATTAAAGAATAATTTCCATAATTCCTTGTATTATCGCTAGAATTCCTTTACTTTTGCATCGTGAATACACAGCTTTTAACAGAATTTTTAGTTCTAACAATTAAATAATTTAAATTCAATCATTTATGTGGTTAAGTAATTCATCTATTGGAAGGAAAGTGGTGATGAGTGTCACAGGTATCGCCCTTGTCCTGTTTCTGACGTTTCACATGGCGATGAACCTTGTTGCGCTCTTCTCGGAAGATGCTTACAACATGATTTGTGAATTCTTGGGAGCTAACTGGTACGCGTTGGTTGCAACTGCCGGGCTGGCTGCTCTGTTTGTAATTCACATCATCTACGCTTTCTGGTTGACCATGCAGAACCGTGCAGCTCGCGGTAGCGAACGTTATGCAGTGAACGTTAAACCTAAAACTGTGGAATGGGCATCTCAGAACATGCTTGTCCTGGGTATTGTTGTCATTGCCGGATTGGCTCTTCATTTTGCCAATTTCTGGTACAAAATGCAGTTTGCCGAAATCATCGGTGTTCATGATTTGGGCGCATTCGGTCCTACAGACGGTGCCGCTTACATTCGTGAAACATTCGGATGCCCTGTATTTACAGTGCTTTACCTCATTTGGTTAGCAGCTTTGTGGTTCCACCTGACTCACGGATTCTGGAGTGCTTTGCAGACTTTGGGCTGGAGCAATAAAATCTGGTTCGAGCGTTGGAAGACTATTGGTAACATCTACTCTACTTTGGTAGTTCTTGGTTTTGCAGCAGTAGTCGTTATCTACTTCGTGAAATCACTCGCTTGTGGTGCTTGCTAATCGTAAATTGTAAATGATAAAATTGTAAATGAATATGGCTACTATAGATTCTAAAATTCCTGAAGGCGCTTTAGCCGAGAAATGGACCAATTATAAAGCTCATCAAAAATTGGTAAACCCTGCCAACAAACGTCGTCTTGACATTATTGTGGTAGGTACCGGTTTGGCAGGTGCTTCGGCTGCTGCTTCACTGGGTGCTCTGGGTTTCAAGGTATTAAACTTCTGTATCCAGGACTCTCCCCGTCGTGCACACTCTATTGCTGCACAGGGAGGTATCAATGCTGCTAAGAATTATCAAAATGATGGTGACTCTGTTTACCGTCTTTTCTACGATACAATCAAAGGTGGTGACTACCGTGCACGCGAAGCTAACGTTTATCGTCTGGCCGAAGTGTCAAATGCTATCATCGACCAGTGCGTAGCTCAAGGTGTTCCTTTCGCTCGCGAATACGGTGGTTTGCTGGATAACCGTTCATTCGGTGGTGCTCAGGTATCACGTACATTCTATGCCCGCGGTCAAACCGGACAGCAGTTGTTGCTGGGTGCTTATTCTGCATTGAGCCGTGAAGTTCAGCGTGGTAACGTGAAGTTGTACACTCGTTATGAGATGTTGGACGTTGTGCTGATTAAGGATAACGAAGGTGTGGAACGCGCCCGTGGTATCATCGCCCGTAACCTGGTTACAGGTAAGATTGAACGTTTCGCTGCCCATGCGGTAGTTATCGGTACCGGCGGTTATGGTAATACTTACTTCTTGTCTACCAACGCTATGGCGTCAAATGGTTCGGCTGCTATGCAGGTTTACCGCAAAGGTGCTTACTTTGCCAATCCTTGCTTTGCACAGATCCACCCGACCTGTATCCCTGTACACGGTGACAAGCAGTCTAAACTGACTTTGATGTCCGAGTCATTGCGTAATGACGGACGTATCTGGGTTCCGAAAAAGCTGGAAGATGCCAAGGCATTGCAGGCAGGAACTAAGAAACCGACCGATATTCCTGATGCAGACCGTGACTTCTACTTGGAACGCCGTTATCCGGCATTCGGTAACCTGGTTCCCCGTGACGTTGCTTCACGTGCTGCGAAAGAACGTTGCGACGCCGGTTTCGGTGTGAACAACACAGGTCTGGCCGTATTCCTTGACTTTAAATACGCTATCGACCGTCTGGGTGAAGATGTAGTTCGTGCCCGTTATGGTAACCTCTTCGATATGTACGAAGAAATCACCGACGAGAACCCATACAAAACTCCGATGATGATATTCCCCGCTATCCACTACACAATGGGTGGTATTTGGGTTGACTATGAACTGATGACTTCTATCAAGGGCTTGTATGCTATCGGTGAAGCCAACTTCTCTGACCACGGTGCAAACCGTCTGGGTGCATCTGCATTGATGCAAGGTTTGGCTGACGGTTACTTCGTATTGCCTTATACTATCCAGAACTATTTGTCAGACCAGATTCAGGTTCCCCGTTTCTCGACAGACCTTCCTGAATTTGTGGCTGCCGAAAAGGCTGTAAACGATAAGATCCAGAAACTGATGAATATCAAGGGTCATCGTTCAGTAGACTCTATTCACAAGGAACTGGGTCACATCATGTGGGACTTCGTAGGTATGGGACGTACCAAGGAATCTTTGACTACTGCTCTGGCTAAACTGAAAGAAGTAAGAAAGACCTTCTGGAGCGACCTTCGCATTCCGGGTGAAGCTAATGAATTGAATGTGGAACTTGAAAAGGCAATCCGCCTGGCTGATTTCATCGAAATCGGTGAGCTGATGGCTTACGATGCATTGAACCGTGAGGAATCTTGTGGTGGTCACTTCCGTGAAGAACACCAGACTCCGGAGGGTGAAGCGCTTCGTCACGATGACAAGTTCTCGTATGTAGCTTGCTGGAAATACACAGGTGAAGGAAAAGAACCCGAATTGATCAAGGAAGATTTGAACTATCAGTTCGTTAAGGTTCAAACTCGTAACTATAAGTCTTAATTATTAATTGTATAGAAATCATGGATAAAAATATAAGTTTCACACTGAAAGTTTGGCGTCAGAAAGGTCCTAAGGATAAAGGACATTTTGATACCTTCCAAATGAAAGATATTCCGGGTGATACCTCATTCCTGGAAATGATGGATATCTTGAACGAGCAGCTTATCAATGAAGGTAAAGAACCTATCGTATTCGACCACGACTGTCGTGAAGGTATCTGCGGTATGTGCTCTATGTATATCAACGGACATCCTCACGGACCTGCTACAGGTGCTACTACCTGCCAGATTTATATGCGTCGTTTCAAAGACGGTGACACCATTACTGTTGAGCCTTGGCGTTCTGCCGGTTTCCCGGTAATCCGCGACTTGATGGTAGACCGCAGCGCATACGACAAGATTATGCAGGCGGGTGGTTACGTGTCAATCAATACCGGTGGTATTCCTGACGCTAACGCAATTCCTATTGCAAAACCTATTGCCGATGAGGCTATGGATGCTGCTGCATGTATCGGTTGTGGTGCTTGTGTTGCTGCATGTAAGAATGGTTCTGCTATGTTGTTTGTTTCTGCAAAGGTCAGCCAGTTGGCACTGTTACCTCAAGGTAAAGTGGAAGCTGCACGCCGTGCGAAAGCTATGTTGAGCAAAATGGATGAATTGGGCTTTGGTAACTGTACAAACACTCGTGCTTGTGAGGCAGAATGTCCGAAGCTGGTTTCTATCAGCAACATTGCTCGTTTGAACCGTGAATTTATTGCTGCGAAGCTGAAAGACTAATTACGGTTAGTTTTACTTGATATTTGAGAGTGCCCTGCCTTTTGGCGGGGCATTTTTTTTATAATTATGTATTGGGTGAAGTTTCTTCCTTTTCTTTTTTTACGGATGTTTCTGGGAGAGTCGCCAAAGGACTTCTTACAGAAGTTGGAAAAATGTGAGAGAGATTCAAATCCATGTCCAAAGCAGATTTCGGAGATGGAAGCATCTGTATAGCGCAATTGGTAAAGGATACTTTCTTTGCGCTGTTTCATCATCCATTCATAGGCCGGTTCGTTGAAGATGGCTTTGAAAATGCGGCGGAAGGTGGTGACGCTGTAGCCGCCCAGTTGTGCGAACTCCTCTACGGACTTTATTTGTTTGTGGTGCTTTAATATGAAATATTCAAAACTGCTGGTGTATTGGGATAGGCTGTGTACAACAGGAGATAGCTCATAGTCTGTGTAATAGTGCGCCAACAGATAATAAAGTTCTTTACGCTTGAATTCGAGCAGCTCTTTACAAATTTTGTCTGCATTCAGATAGGAAGCAACCCCTTCAAGGAAAAAAGCTTTATTTCGGGCTTTATTTTCAGTGGCTCGGAGATGAGTGGCGGAGGCACGTTTTTCCATATATCGGTATAGCGGTCATAGCAGAAGGCTTTAGGGTCATCAAATGTGTACAGAATACCTTCCGAGTCTGTCATGGCCAGTATTTCCACTTTTGATGCGATAGCTTGCAGCACAAATTCTCCGGAATTGATGATGGTTCCGGCATATTCTTCACTATTGATTAATATTTGACCTTTGAGTAAGAAAAATAAAATATTGGTTTCACACTTATGTGGGGGTGAGTGGAAACCTTTTTTTGTTATGTGTGTAATGGATGCTGTTCTCCACTGCTTTAGGGCATTGGGTACAATCCATCCTTTCATTACAGGGCAGACCAGACATATATAGATGTTAGAAACGCTTGTGTTCTTTTTGGTTGATTTGACAAATGTAGGTCAAATATGGATAATTTGCAATAAGTTTCAGGAAAAAGACCGAAGAATCCTGTTTCCACTTGTTTGTCTTCTGCCGTTACGGAAAACGATAGCCTGTGGGCGTGAGCATAGAGGGCTAAATTTGTGTGGCCAAACAAAAAGAAGTTGCAATTGTTGGGAAAGTAGCAGAAAGAAAGTATCTTTTGTGTGTATCCACGGGGAGGTATACCGGCTAAAACAGCATAGATTATGGAATTTGTAGTATCATCCTCCAATTTCTCCGGTATCATTGGCGAGCTGCATAACTATCGCATATACTTTTTGAGGACGGTTGATTGACAACAGGTAAAAATGCTCCGCAAATGAAATCGCAAATCATGGTGGGGATGATACGGTGTTTCATTGCGGAGCAGGAAATTGCTATGTTCTTATCAGGAGATTATAATTTCATTGATTTATAAGCTTGCTGAGGGATCTTATGATGCAGGGTTTTTAGGAGTTTGCTCGTTATCAGTAGCATCCCAATTTTCATCATATGTTGTATTTACACTCATTTCTTCTGCACCAACCGGTAAAGTTAGTATATAACGGATACTTT